>Ga0308164_10004934_pt1 | contig 11012 bp, 8 predicted proteins | sample PhyTR2_FD_201031 | JGI IMG/M metagenome (GOLD analysis project Ga0308164, IMG submission 201031) | Phyllosphere microbial communities from UC Gill Tract Community Farm, Albany, California, United States - DLSLT.R2 | ecosystem: Host-associated > Plants > Phyllosphere > Unclassified | place: USA... | reverse complement strand
GCGGCTCAAGTCCCGACGAATGTCGGGATGCCGCCGAAGGACGGCACCCCCTGTATCGCGGGAGCATGTAGGGGCGGGTTTGGCCGGGCCGACCCCGGCCAGCCCCGATGCGACCGGCCCGCGACCTTGATATTCCTTTTACGGGGCGCTTCAGCCCCGCACTTTTTGCTGTTGAGTCTTCCTTGTGCGGCCGTAGGCCGCAGTCTGGATTTGTAGTTGTTCTACCCCGCGACGCTCGCGAAAACCGAGGGCGCGGCGAGACGCATAGGAGATAATAGAGGACGACTTGGGCCGATGCCCTGAAACCCGCATGGATACTGGCTCATGCGATTTCTTTATAGGTCATGCTGTGACCTGCATTCAGCTCACAGCGTGAGCGGTATACAGGTCATCAGCTATGACCTGTATGCGGTTTTTACTACCACACAATTGACAAATGTCCAAGTAAATCAAGGCATCGTATTTTACGCCTGCTTCCCTATACTTTGCGTGACCTGAATACAGGTCAAATTTGACCTCAATACAGGTCACGCGTGACCTCTGGAGTGGCATAGACGACCTCTGGCGGGTCATGGTGCCTATCCGCTACCCTATCCGCCCCTCTCTTCCCAGACCGCGCCATGACCTGAATAGAGGTCAAATTTGACCTGTATAGAGGTCATGCGTGAACCACGGACAGTCTTGCTTGACCCTGCACGGGTCACGAAAAACCTTGCGAAGCTCATTTGTAGGGCGTATAGTAACATTTGTGACCTTCGGAGGGTCACGGATGAACTCAATACAGGTCAAGGAAGCCATGAACGATTTCACGCTAGATGACGGTGCCGGTGGGCATTCTCGTACTGAACTCGCGGCCCAGCTGGAATCCACGCGCCGGGAATTAGCTCGCGTGAAGCATGGCGCCGTTAATTCTGACTTCGTTCAGCTTAGCAAGATATACATGGATGAGACCGTATCACTTGCTAATCATGCTCCCGCCGCTTTCACGGTGTTAATGACTCTGGTTAAGCAAATGAATAAGGCGAACTCGGTGATGATAAGTAACGAATCGCTCGAACGCATTTGCGGTGTCAGTAACTCGACCATTAAACGCGCTATCAAAATCTTGCGTGAGCAACAATGGATCGACGTGTTGAAAGTGGGTACGTCCAACGTCTACCGCGTGAATTCCAATGTGTTTTGGCAGGATCGCGCAGACGGAAAATGGGCGTCCTTTCAAGCTCAAGTCGTCCTTAATTTTGACGAACAGGATGAGACTACCAAGAAAAAACCGGTCAAGTCGTGGACCCGGCACATTCCCCTGGTCGAAGCCACCGACGCCAACCGCCAGCCACCCGAACAGGCTGCACAAGGCGAGCTAGGCATCTAGCAAATTTTCGCCTCCGCGAAAACACAAACGCAAACACAAACACACTCTCTTGCCAAAACATGAACTTGCATATACTGTATGGATGTACAGTATATGCAAGTTGTCATGTCCACCTCCGCCGCCCAGCTCGATCCCGAAACCCTGCACCCGTCCCTGTGGCGGGCGTCCCAGCTCGCGCGCGCCGATACCTTGTGCATCGACACCGGGCATGCAGCCCTGTCTAACCTGCTTCCTGGTGGTGGCTGGCCGGTCGGCACGTTGATTGATCTTCTTGTGCAACAGCCGGGCATCGGTGAAATTCGGTTGCTCGGCCCCGCGTTGGCGAAGGTGGCCAGCCGTGGCGTATTCATCGTGACGCCTCCGCAAACCCCTCAAATGCTCGCTTGGTGCCAATTGGGCGTAAAGCCTTCCCAAGCGGTGTGGGTTCGCAGCGAACGGACAGGGGATGCGCTGTGGTCGGTGGAAACCCTGTTGCGCAGCGGGTGCTGCGGCGCGGTCCTGTTCTGGCAAAACCACATACGCGCCGACAGCCTGCGGCGCCTGCATTTGGCGGCGCAAACTGGAGAAACCCTGTTCGTTATGTTCCGGCCGCTGGCGTCAGCAATGGACGCTTCTCCCGCGCCGCTGCGGCTCAGCCTGAGACCGGCGCAGGGCGGGCTAGATATCGGCTTCGTGAAAAGGCGCGGCCCGCATTATGACGGCACGTTGTTTTTACCAATGCCTGTCCTCCCGGCGCCGCGCTCCTTGCCGCAACGTGGCGTCGAGCGAGAGCGGGAACGGCCCCGTTACGTCCCCTCGGCGCAGGATATGGAAACGGAATCGGTATAGCCGAACAGTGCGGCGCTGCGGTGGGTCGAGGTCGCGGGCCGGTCGCATCGGGGCTGGCCGGGGTCGGCCCGGCCAAACCCGCCCCTACATGCTCCCGCGATACAGGGGGTGCCGTCCTTCGGCGGCATCCCGACATTCGTCGGGACTTGAGCCGCCCCCATCTGCTCTATTCGAGCGCCGGGGAAAACCGGCTTGGCAACACGAGGATCATAAGGCGCGGGCCAGAACGCGGGCCGCGTCTTGCAGCTTGCCCAGCCCTTCATACAGGAGCGCGTCGAGGCGTTTGGCCTGTGCTTCCAATGCGTCATAGTCTCGGGCGCGTTGCATCGCCTCGCGCGCTTCCTGCATCTTCTGAGGGTCCTTGCCGACGTACTCACGGCGGCGCGGTTGCCCTGGCTGGATTGGATACAGCAGGACGAGATATTTTCCATCCTTCATGTGCTCGGTCGCGTAGATCAGGCCCAGGTCCTTGAGGGCGCCCATTTTCCCGGCGATTTCCGCCCTCGATGCGTCGAGCTTTGCGATGCAGCCCGGCAGCGATGCGGCGACGGCGGAAAGGCTCTGGATATGGTTTTTTGTCATGGTCATAATGATCTCACTGAAGTGTTGATGGTGACAGAACCAGCTGCGCTAGGTCGAAGGACTGTCACCACGTTTGCGCGCTCGGTCGGCCGTCGTTCAATGTGTGTCGCGGTACACGGCGAGCTTTTGCATAAGGTTGGCGAAATGGTCGGTGCGGCGTGCGTGCTCTGCTTGTGCGTAGAGGCGCCGCACGCACTGCATTAACACGGCTTCTGCGTCGGGTCCGGCCGATCCGGCGAGCTGGACGGCCGACAACAGCAACACCACCGGCCCTATACAGTTGCTAACGATTTCATCGCGTCTTACCTCGGGAATCGCACCGAGTGGCAACGTCTTCAGGCAATCGCTAATGACTTCTTGAACGTGCGCCGCGCTGGGCATAGGCAAGGTCATATCGTTCTCCAGTCTGCTAATCGGCATCGGCCTAACCGGCCCGGCCGGACAAGAAAATCTGACGGCGCTCGCCGTGGTCGGTGAGAATGATCCGCCCGGCCGTCTCCGCTTCCCGGAGGTAGTACGACGCTCGCACGGCCAGCGCCGCCGCCTCGCCGCGTATGCCCGCGTTCGAGTCGGGATCACGCTGGTATTTCTTCAGGACGGCGATTAAGCGCCTTGCCGTCGACCGCGCACGCTTCCTGTTTTGCTGCGATACGAACATCAGTTTGGAATCCATTGGATGACCTCTAGCTGGGGTTTGAGGTGCAGTGGAACGGAAAACCGGGTTAAGGCCACGTTCGTCTGGCCTACTCGTCGCTTGCTGGGTTGCGCAGCGGCCGCAGCTCACCCTTAGCCACCGCGTCCGGTACCGAGAACGAATACCGGCCAAGCATGTTGATGTGCTCATGCAGCAACGGCGACAGTCTGGCCACGTCCTCATCGCTGACCTCGAAGCCGTCCGCGCGCAACTGGGTTAAAGCTGCCTCCATATAGCTCGTGTTCCACAGCACGATCATGTTCAGCACTAATCCGAGCGAGCCAAGCTGGTCCTCTTGCCCTTCGCGGTAGTGCTGACGTAGCTCGCCCCTTTTTCCATGGAAGACCGCGCGCGCAACGCTGTGCCGCCCTTCGCCACGGTTGAGCTGGGTCAGGGTGCCCCGGCGTTTGGCTTCGTCGTCGATGTAGGTCAGCGTGTGCAGTGTCTTGTCGATCCGGCCGAACTCAGCGATGGCCAGGGCCAGTCTGGTCGGGCGCTCGCCAACCTGAAGTGTGCGCATAATGCCAGCAGCCGGCACCCGGCCGAGTTTGAGCGAGCCGGCCAGGCGCAGCATGTCGTCCCAATGCGGCTCGATCTTCTGGAGGTTTATATTATGTCCGGATACGGAATTGAGCAGGCCGTAGTCGGCCTTCGCGTCGACCCGCCAGAAGCGGGTACCGCCAACATCGGCCAGGCGCGGGCTGAATCGGTATCCAAGCAGGCGGAACAGTCCAAACACCACATCGCTGTAGGCGCCCGTGTCCGTCATGATTTGCGTCGGCTGAAGGTCGGTCTGCTGTTCCAGCACGACGGCTAGTAGAACTAGGCTGTCGCGCAGCGTGCCTGGTACCGTGATGTCGTTCAGCCCTGAAAACTGGTTCGATATCAGGTTGTACCAGGTAACGCCGCGTCCGATGCCAAAGTATTTCGGGTTCGGCGCGGAATGCACGGACCGCACCGGCACGACGAAGCGCATGCCATCGGCCGACGCGATCTCGCCACCGCCCCACACGCAGGCCAGAGCCGAGCGGCCTTGCGCTTCCACCAGCATGGTGTTCGCCGCCGTGATTGTGTCATCGCGCAGGTAGTTCTGGTCCACCCAGGACAACCTGTCCCGCTTGAGTGCCGGCATGTCGCCGCGAATCAGTGGCTCAGGACCCGTGTTGCACGCCTCCGCTATCAGCACCGCGCAGATGCTCACGTGCAGATCGGAAGCGCGCGCCGTGCGCTCCGAGATATGAGTGAAGGCGTCGGTAAAACGCGTGCGGGCCGCTATCTCCAAGATCAGTTCCGGCAAATCGACGCGCGGCAGCATGCTCATGACCTTGGCGCGCAGCGCGATCAGCGATGCCGGTTCATCCATTTTGTCCAGGGGGCTGAGCACCAATTCTTGCTTGTCGCCCACCTTCTCGAACCGGACGGCCGGATTGTCGGGCAACCTCGCCGCGACTGCGCGGTACGTGCGGTCCAGTTCATCGGCCAATGCGGTCAATGATGGTCCCGGTACCGCGGACAGGCCCAGCGTGCGGCAAATAATCGGGCGCGTGGATTCCCATTCAGCGCTATCAAGCAGACCGGCGCGCGGATCGGCGTACCTCCAGCTCGGGGCCACGAATACATCGCGCCGGCGAAGTGCGAGGCGCAGTTCGGATAAGACGCAGAAGGTGTAAGCGTGGAAGTCGATGGAATCGCCTTCGCGCAGCACATGGCGCCGCCAGGGCTTGGTGATGATCTCGCGCGGCGCGTCGTTGTCGGGCCGCTTCACCGTCATATTGGCACGAAGCCAGGCAAAGGCGGCGATGAACGGCTCGCCGGTGGCGTTCGCGCTAAATTGAATGTGTTCGGCCAGCGCTGGCAGGAAGCGGCGCACGGTCTTGTACTTGGCGTCCAGCTCCTCGTAGTACACATTGTCGGTCGGACGAATCAGCTTGTTGACGCCGGCGAGGGCCAGCGCGAGCGCGTCCGGCGGAATCCGCTCGAACAGCAGTTTGCGCAGCTCGGCATCGGGCACAGTATCGTCCAGCAGCATTTGGCAGGCGCTGGCGAGCGTGGCGGCCGCTTCGTCAAGGTCCTTAAGCGATCGCAGGCGCGATTTTCTGTCGGCCTTCACTGCGTTGCCGAATAGCTCGTGCAGGATGACTTCGAGTACTTCCAAGGCGTCGTCCTGTGCCGATGCTTCGAGGCAGTGCACGAACGCGACTAGCGTTGCCAGGCGTCGCACCACCGGAAGACGCAGGATCGCGCTGGCCTTGGCGGCGCCGGCGAACCGGGCCAAGGCCGCCATTCGCGTTGCCGGGGTGCGCGTGGCGGCTGGCAACCGGATGCCAAGCGTACGGACGGCCTCTAGTCGCATCAGCGCCAAATTCAATGATCGGCTGCTGGCCACCACCGGCCCGGTGCGCAGGCGATCAAGTGGTGAGTTCCGGGTGCCGCCAGAAGAGACCAGAAGGGCTTCAAGGCGCGCTTGCTGATCCAGGCTGACTCCGCTGCCCAGCGAGCGCCACAAGCGCTCCTCGACACGGCTGCGCAAGCGTGCGACATACCTTTCAAGCGTCGTGCAGCCTGGCAGCAGCACCTTGTGCGTTACGAGCCAGGTTGTCGCGCGCTCGAACAGGACGCTCGGACGGTCGGTGCCGGTCCAGCAAAGGGCGTATAACCACCTGGTCAGGCGGAAGGCGATCATGGGTTCGGTAAATTCGACGTAGCCATAGGATGCCCGAATTTCCGTCGCGTGCTGCCAGCGCTGCTCGCCGGCGCTGTACGCGCTCGCTTTGTCCAGCGCCTCGATGCGTAGCTGCTTGGCCAGTGCGCGCAATACCAGCTGTGGAACGGCCAGCGGGTCTTCCAGGAAGGTGCCAAGATAGCGAACCGTCCCGAGCTGGACGGCAAATCCCAACCGATTGTGCGCTCCGCGCTTCTGTGCGATCAGCGCATGGTCGGTGTCGTCCAGGTGGAAATACCTGGCAAGATCATGGGGCGATGGCGGGCCAGCATAGCGGCCGTAGCTTTCGCGCTGGTCATTCGAGAGAAAGCTTACCGGCATGTCTGATCCTGGATGGGGTCAAGTGAAAAAACGGAGAAAATCGGGCGCTAAGAGAAGCGCTCTCAGACGACGGAAAATAGAGCACGTTGAAGTAAGGGGCGTCTCAGAAAACGGAAAATAAAGCACGCTAAGCCGTTTGGCGAGACCGGAGTTACCTGAACTTGCCAGCGCCTACCCTCGCACTGCTACGCTAAACGTAATTGCCTGTCAGGTTGATGTGCTTCCAGCCAAGCGGCGACAGGTGCTGCGCGAATCCCCATGTCGAGCAATGTCCATGGCGCACAGCAAAACTTTGAGCCGACACAAATACGCTACCATACGCACTGTCCGCCGTTCAGCCACACCCTGGCCAGGCTATTTTTCTTGACTGAGTACGTGCATGAGCGAAGCCCTGCCTGAATACACGCCTACCGCTAACCACTTTCTCAGCGGTAGCAGCGACATGGCCAGCCTGATCTTGTCGAAGGATTGGTCGTCAACACCCCTTGGGCCAATCGAACGCTGGCCGCAGAGTCTTCGCACCACTGTCAGCTTGTGCCTGGCATCTAATTTCCCCATCAATATCCTGTGGGGGCCGGAACATACGCAAATCTACAACGATGGTTACCGCATAGTATGCGGAGACAAGCATCCGGACGCGCTCGGCATGGATTACCGCGAGTGCTGGGCCTCGGCATGGACAGTGCTGAACGAGCCATTCAACCGGGCTCTGGGTGGCGACACCTCCTTCCTAGAGAATCAGCGCATGTTCCTGTTTCGGAATGGGTACCTCGAGGAAACCTTCTTCACTTACTCGCTCAGCCCGATCCGCGACGAATCAGGCAACATCGGGGGGTTGTTCCATCCGGTCACCGAGACTACCCTCACCATGCTCGGCGAGCGCCGCACGCGTGCGGTGCGCGACCTGACCGCCGGCTTGGCCGAGGCCCAATCGACCGATGGCGTGTTCAGGCTTGCGGTCGATATACTCGCCGGCTACGAATTTGACCTGCCGTTCGTCGCACTGTACCGTCGGGCCGGGGATGACAGCACATACCGGCTCGCCGAGTGCACTGGCGTCGCGTCCGGCTCCGTGCTGGTGCCACATGCGTTGGAGCCCACCACAACACACCCCTGGCCAATTGCTGGACTGCAGGCACAGGACGGGCAAGTCGAGGTGACAGGTTTGCGTGGCTTGGCGGGCGACGGATTATGCGGTCCTTATGAAGAAGCGCCGGATACTGCGTTTGTCGTCCCCATCGGTGGCCTTGGCGGCGGTGGGCAGGCACTGCTGCTGGCCGGCGCAAGTGCGCGGCTGCCGCTGGACGACACCTATCGCGGCTTCACCATGCTGCTGGGCGCCGCGCTGCGCGCCGCGCTGGTGCGCGTTGCCGCCGCCGAAGCCGAGCGTGAACGCGCGGCGGCGTTGGCCGCCATCGACCACGCCAAGACGGTATTCTTCTCGAACGTCAGCCACGAGTTTCGCACGCCCCTGACGCTGCTGCTCGGCCCTCTCGAAGAAGCGCTGCAGGCGCCTGACACACCGCCAGCCCAGCGCGAACAGCTACGCCTGGCCAGCCGTAACGGCCAGCGACTGCTCAAGCTCGTCAATTCTCTGCTGGCCTTCTCGCGCATCGAAGCCGGACGGGCCCAGGCCGCGTATGTACCTACGGACCTCGCAGCCATGACGACCGACCTTGCCAGCCATTTCGAGTCAGCCTGTGCCTCTGCCGGACTGACCCTGCATATCGATTGCCCTCCCTTGCCGGAACCGGCCTGGGTGGACCACGACATGTGGGAAAAAATCGTCATGAACCTGGTGTCGAACGCGTTCAAGTTCACCTTCGAGGGCAGCATCAGCGTCACGCTGCGCCAAGCGGCGGGCCGGGTGGAACTCATCGTGGCCGATACCGGCGTCGGCATCCCGGAGCATGAACTGGCCCATGTCTTCGAGCGCTTCCATCGGGTCGAGGGCCAGCGCGGACGCTCGGTCGAGGGCACAGGCATCGGCCTGTCGTTGGTTCGAGAGCTGGTGCAACTGCACGGGGGAGAGATCACGATTGCCAGTACCGAAGGCCAGGGCACGGCCTTCGCAGTGCGCATTCCCCTTGGCCGGGCGCACCTGCCGCCAGCGAATGTCCACGACACGGTGCCACAACGCGAGCATGTATCGCTGCACAATGCTTTTGTCGCCGAAGCAGAACGCTGGATTCCGGAAACCGACGCGCCAGCGGCTCCCGCTGTCGAAAGCGCGGCGCGTGCGGAGCCAGCCGGACATGTGCTGCTGGCCGACGATAACGCCGACATGCGCAGCTACGTGCGGCGCATACTTGCCGAGGGCGGTTACACGGTGACCGCGGTCGACAACGGTGCGGCGGCGCTGGCGGCACTACGTGCGGGACCCTTGCCCGACCTAGTGCTGAGCGACGTGATGATGCCCGAGCTCGACGGGTTCGCCCTGCTGGCAGCCTTGCGCGACGACGAGGCCACGCGTGGCCTCGTCGTCATGTTGCTGTCTGCGCGGGCTGGTGAAGAGGCTCGCGTCGAAGGGCTGGCGGCCGGCGCCGACGACTACATGGTCAAGCCTTTCAGCGCGCGCGAACTGCGGGCTCGCGTCGACGGCGCCATCCGGCTGGCGCGCCAGCGCCGCGAATCGGCCGAACGCGAACAGGCATTGAAGCACGAAGTCGACATCGAACGCGCGCGTGCGGCCCTGCGCGAAAGCCAGGCGCACGCAGCCTCCCTGTTCGAGCAGACGGCCGTCGGCATCGTCGAGACCGATATGCAGGGCAAGCTGCTGCGTGTGAACGACCGCTATTGCGAGATCCTCGGCCGTACGCGGGCCGACCTGTTAGGCCGCGACATAAGAACCCTGATCCATCCGGACGACCTGGAAAAAAACCAGGTGCTGCTCGCGAACATGCGCGAGACGGGCCAATCGTTCGATCTGGAGAACCGCTATTGCCGTCCCGACGGCAGTACTTGTTGGGTGCACAAGACGGTATCGCCCGTACAACTCGACGGCGATGCATCGGCCCAGCATATCCTGGCCGTGGTGGTCGACATCGAGGACCGCAAAAAGGCCGAGGAAGAAGTGCGTGAAGGGAGCCGCCGCAAGGACGAGTTCCTGGCAATGCTGGCGCATGAACTGCGCAATCCGCTGGCGCCGATCAGCGCCGCCGCGGAACTGATGGGCCTGGTGCCGCTCGATGCCGCGAGGCTAAAGCAAACCAGCCAGGTGATCAGCCGCCAGGTGCGCCACATGACCAGCCTGGTAGACGATTTGCTGGACGTCTCGCGTGTCACGCGGGGGCTGGTGAACATCCAGCGCGAGACCCAAGACATACAGGTAGTCGCCGCCAACGCCATCGAGCAGGTGCGGCCGCTCATCGAAGCCCGTGGGCACCGACTGGTACTGGATATGTCGATGGCGCCGGCTCTGGTGCTGGGCGACCAGAAACGGCTAGTCCAGATCCTGGGCAACCTGCTCAACAATGCAGCCAAATACACCCCTGATGGCGGCATTATCACACTGCGCACCGACGTCGATGCGCGCACTGTTACCCTGCGCGTGCAGGACAACGGCATCGGCATTGCGCCCGATGACCGGCAACGCGTGTTCGACTTGTTCGCGCAGGCTCAACGTACGCCGGATCGCGCGCAGGGTGGCCTGGGGCTCGGACTGGCTCTGGTCAAGAGCCTGGTGGAGCTGCACGGCGGTACGGTGCATTGCCACAGCGATGGATCTGGCAAAGGTAGCTGCTTCACGGTGACCTTGCCCCGTCTGCAGGAGGTACTGGTACTGCCAGAGCCGGATGCTGCCGCGCCGGCGGTTGCGGCGCCCCCGCACGGTGCGCTGCAGGTGCTGATCGTCGATGACAACGCTGACGCGGCCGACATGTTGCGTTTCCTACTTGAAGCAAACGGCTATATGGTACGGGTCGAGCATCATCCGCGCGGCGCGTTCGAACAGGCGCTACGCCATCCGCCTGATGTGGCCATTCTCGATATCGGCTTGCCTGACATCGACGGCAACGAATTGGCCCGCATGCTGCGCGCCCGCGCGGAAACACAAGCCTGCTTGCTGGTAGCGGTGACCGGTTACAACCAGGAACATGATCGGAAAGCAGCATTGGAAGCCGGTTTTGACCATCATATTGCCAAGCCGGCCGATGGTGAGCAACTGGTCGGCCTCTTGAAACAGGTCGCACAGGCTGCACACAAGCCGGACATGGCCGCTGGCCGCTAGCTCCGGACTAGCGTTTGGCTAGTTAACTTGGCATCGCTCGGACAAAAAGTTTGTGCGTCGTCTCGTCTGAAGTGCTGCATCCAGCATTGAAGCGATTCGAAGCAGCAAAGCCATTAAGGGGCATTTCAGAAACCGGAAAATAGAGCACGCCAGGGCGACGAAGTCTCTCTTCCATGAGCCGCCCTTGGCCCACGGTGCTCATCTGGTCGCAACAGCTGCTGAATGGCCACTCGATAAACGTAAGCGGCCAGCCCGACCACCTTCCAAG
>Ga0308164_10004933_pt1 | contig 11012 bp, 10 predicted proteins | sample PhyTR2_FD_201031 | JGI IMG/M metagenome (GOLD analysis project Ga0308164, IMG submission 201031) | Phyllosphere microbial communities from UC Gill Tract Community Farm, Albany, California, United States - DLSLT.R2 | ecosystem: Host-associated > Plants > Phyllosphere > Unclassified | place: USA... | reverse complement strand
CGCCCGACGCGCAGTTGGATTGGACGCCGACCGCAGATGCACGCGCACGGAAGATCGCCCGCGATGCACTGGCGAGCGATGCGCCGCCGGTCATCACCGGCATCGGCAACGCGTTTCACGTGCCGGGCGCGCTACCCGGTGAAGGCGAGACCCAGATCTTCCTGACGACCGCGGACCAACGCCCGGTTTCGCTGTCGGTGCTGCGTCGTCCCGGCGAACAGCCGCGCTGGGCGGTTGCGCTGAGCGAGATCGTCGATGAGTCGGCCGCACCGCCTGCCCCGGAGACGTTGCTATGGTATCGGCTGAGCTGCGCCTTGCCACAGGCCTTGCCGGACCGCAGCACGGGATCGCTGGAGGCAGCCGATGCGACGATCGCGCGGGAGGATTACGCATTTGTCCTGGCCGCGCTGGGACCGTGCGGACGGACTTAGAGAAGCTGACCTGCGGGCTAAGCGCGCCGATTAGGTAACGACGACCAATTGCCCGGTAGTCGAGCGCGCCTGCTCCAGAAACGCGGTCGCTGCGTCCACATTGGACTGGTGGGCCCCCTCAACCGACACCACCGCATTCACGCGAACCGCTGGCGCCAATTCGATCGCGAGGGGGCCGATCGCCGCTCTCGCCTGCGCCATCGTCAGCGGATGGAGGTTCGCGGGGATCAACACGATCCGCGATTCGCCGACTGCGCCACGGACGAGCCCCGCGATGTCCCCGCCCGGCTCCAGCCTCAGCAGCATGCGATCAGCGGCGATGTCGGACGAGGGTCACGCCGATCGCCTCGTCGGCCTCGGCGATCGCGAGCTTCACGATCTTGACCATTACCCGCAGGACGCGAGCATCCTGCAGGAACAGCGTCTCGCAGATATGATCCGCAACGCCCTCGATCAGCGTGAAATGCACGCCGGGCGGCAGCGCGGTGGTCGCGGCGTTCTTCAGGTCGAGATAATTCTTGGATGCCGACAACGGCGTATCGGGCGCGAAGTGTCTCGGGCAGACCATGTCCACGGTCAGAGAAATCCGCAACGGCTGCGGCAGGTGCGTCTCCTCCGAATAGATGCCGGTCAGGACCTGCACTTCGAGATCGTGGACTTCGAGTTGGAGACTGTCTTCCATCTGCGCGCCTCTAGCAGACGCACCGCGAGATGAAAGTCACACCGTTAGCGCGCCGGGTCGCCCGAGCGTCGATCCGGTTATCCTTGCGTTCAGCGTCGCCACGGCTAAAGCGCGCTGCCCTTCCCGCGTGTACGCGGCGCAGTCCGGGCCGGAGATGCCGTTGATCACTCTTGTTCCCCTGGCCAGCATCAATCCGACAGCGGTCGAGATGCTGCTCGATGCCGCTTTCGGCCCGGATCGGTTCACGCGGACCGCGTACACGATCCGCAGCGACATGAAGCCGGTCGCCGCACTCAGCTTCGCCGCGGTCGAGGATGGCGTACTCGTTGGCTCGATCCAGTGCTGGCCGATTGCGCTGGTCGCCGATGAAAGACTGTTTCCGTTGATCATGGTCGGCCCGGTCGCCGTGGTACCCGATCATCAAGGCGATGGGATCGGTCGTCGCCTGATGACGCAAGCGCTCGATGCGGCCGCCGTTACGGGGCTCGACGATGCGCTCATGTTGATCGGCGACCCCGACTATTACGGCCGGTTCTTCGGCTTCTCCGCCGAGCGCACCACCCGCTGGAACGCCCCCGGCCCGGTCGAACGGCACCGCCTGCTCGCGCGCGGCGATGCCGTACCGGACAGCACCGGCATGCTCGGTCCCCGCGTTGCGGAGACCATGCCGGTCGCCGCATCCGCATAAGCCACCGCTTTACCTCCGCCCCCTGCCCGCCTAGTCCGCCGCCATGCCCATGGATGCCATCCCCGATATCGCCTCGCTCAGTCTCGCCGAGATCGCCAAGCTCGTCGAAGAGGCGAAGCTCCCGCCGGTCGAGAAATGGAACCCGACGCACTGCGGCGACAGCGAGATGCGGATCGCGCGCGACGGCACCTGGTATCACCAGGGCTCGCCGATCGGCCGCCCGGCGATGGTTCGGCTGTTCTCGACCATCCTGCGTCGCGAGCCCGACGGCAGCCACGTTCTCGTCACGCCCGTCGAAAAGCTCGATATCGAGGTCGAGGACGCACCGTTCATTGCAGTCGAGATGAAGGCGGAGGGCAGCGGTCGCGATGCGAAGCTCGCCTTCCGGCTCAACACCGGCGACCTCGTTACGGCAGGTCCGGAGCATCCGCTGCGCTTCGTCGAGGACACAACCGACGGTGATGGCGGCCCACGCCCCTACCTCGCCGTCCGCGGCGGGATGGAGGCGCTGGTCGTCCGCTCGGTCTATTACGAACTCGCCGAGCGCGCGATCGCCGACGACGCGACTCCCGCCGGCCTGTGGAGCGATGGCGCGTTCTTCCCGCTGGAGCCCGCTGCATGAGCCTGACGGAACGGATGACCGCGGCGTTGGCAAAGGGCGCCGGATCGCACATGATCCTGCTCACCGGCGACCAGCATGACGGCGATCTCACCGCCGCCGACACGTTGCTCCCCGCCGCGGTGCTGATCGCGGTGACCGACCGCGCCGATCCCGGCGTGATCCTGACGCAGCGTACCGACACGATGAGCCGCCACCCCGGCCAGATCGCGTTTCCCGGCGGTCGGATCGATCCCGGCGAGGACGTCGTCACCGCGGCACTTCGTGAGGCCGAGGAGGAGATTGCCCTTCCCCGCGACAAGGTCCGGGTGATTGGCGAGGCCGACAGTTATCGCACCGTCACCGGTTTCCAGGTAACGCCGGTGATCGGAATCATCCCGCCCGACCTGATCTTCACCCCGAGCGAAGCGGAAGTCGCTAGCGTCTTCGAAGTCCCGCTGGCGTTCCTGCTCGACGAGGCGAACCATGTCGAGGCGACGCTCGAATGGCAGGGCCACGACCGGCATTACTACGAGATCATGTGGAACGAGCGCCGTATCTGGGGTGCGACCGCAGCGATGATCGTCAACCTCGCCCGCCGCCTGAGGTGGTCTTGATACTCCCGGCGGCGCCGTGGCGCGAACGGGACGGCCTCGATGCGCTGACGAAGGTTCTTGGCGCAGCGGAGGGCGAGTCGCGCTTCGTCGGCGGTGCGGTGCGCGATACGCTGCTCGGGATCGACGTCGCCGATGTCGACATCGCCACGCGCTTGCCCCCACAGGAGGTGATCGAACGACTCCAGGATGCGCGGATCAAGGCGGTCCCGACCGGCCTCGCGCACGGCACGATCACCGCCGTCACCCCGGCGGGTCCGGTCGAGGTAACGACGCTGCGCCGCGACGTCTCGACCGACGGCCGTCACGCAATCATCGCCTATACCGACGACTGGCGCGAGGATGCGGCGCGCCGCGACTTCACGATGAACGCGCTCTATGCCGATCCGGCAACGGGCGAGATCTTCGACTATTTCGGTGGTCTCGACGACCTCGCGGCACGGCGCGTGCGCTTCATCGGCGACCCGTTGCAGCGGATCGCCGAGGATCATTTGCGTATCCTCCGCTTCTTCCGCTTCCACGCGCGGTTCGGCACCGCGATCGACGAGGCGGGCCTCGACGCCTGTACCGCGCGCGCCAACGACCTGATGGCGCTGTCCCGTGAACGCGTGGCGAGCGAAGTCCTGAAACTGCTGGTCGCCGCGAACGCCGTGCCTGTCGTCACGCTGATGGTCGAACGCGGCATCTTCCGCGCGGTATTGCCCGAGATCGACGCCCAGGGAGCGACGCGTCTCGGCGTACTGGCCCAGCAGGAGGCGGACGCTGGCATCGCACCGGATCCGATCCGCCGCCTCGCCGTGGCGATCGCGCCTGCCGCCGCGGAGGCCGTTGGAGCGAGGCTGAAGCTGTCGAACGTCGACCGCAAGCGCCTCATTGCTGCCACTGCGGGACCCGGTGAAGAAGGCCCGCTCGCACTGGCCTATCGTGTCGGTGTGGCCGGTGCAGTCGACCGTCTGCTCATCGCTGGCGAAGACGTGTCCGCAATCAAGGACTGGACGCCGCCTGCGTTCCCGTTCTCCGGCGGGGCTCTAGTCGAACGCGGACTCCGCAAGGGGCCGGACGTGGCTGCGATGCTGCGCCGGGTCGAGACGCAGTGGATTTCGGAAGGGTTTCCGGGCGCCGAGCGCGTGGCGGTCATCGCCGACGGACTGGTGGCGGAGGTTTCCGCCTAACCCGATTGAGCCGGCGTGGGCGCCGGTCAGTTCATAGCAGTTATAGAGTTGATCATCGCATACGCCGCATCCGGCTCCAGCGGTCGCGCGTAGAAATAGCCCTGCCCGTACGTGCACCCCAGCGCCGCGAGCGTCTGGGACAGTTCATGCGTCTCGACCCCCTCGGCCGTCGTCCGCATCCCCAATGCCTGCGCGAGACTGAGGATAGCGCGGACGATAGACACCTTGTCGCGGTCCGCCAGCATGCCCGTCACGAAGCTTCGGTCGATCTTGAGAATGTCGATCGGCAGCTTCTGGAGATAGGCGAGGTTCGAATACCCGGTGCCGAAATCGTCCATCGCCAGGTTCGTCCCGAGCGCCTTCAGCGCGTGCATCGTCCCGGCGATCCGGTCGGGATCCGAGACGATCGCGCTCTCGGTCAGTTCGAGCGTGAACCGATCCCCCGACAGCCCCGTCGAGTCCAGCGCGGCCTGCAGCACCGGGGCGATCGCATCGCGCTGCAACTGGATCGCCGACAGGTTGACGGCGAGCCTCACGCCGCACGGTCCGCCGTTCGCAGTGTCCCAGCGCGCCAGCGTCTGCGCCGCTTCCTCGATCGCCCATCGCCCCAGCGGCACGATCAACCCCGATTCCTCGGCGACCGCGATGAATTCGGTGGGCGAATGTTCGCGGCCATCCTTATCGGTCCAACGCGCCAGCGCTTCGAACGACACGATCCGGCCGGTCGCCAAGTCGCAGATCGGCTGATACGCCAGCCGCAAGTCGCGGTGCTCGATCGCACGGCGGAGCGCGGTCTCCATGCCGAATTGCGCGCGGGCGATTGCGAAATCCTGGACCTGGTAGAACTCGGCGCGACCACTCACCTTAGCGCGTTTGACCGCAAACTGCGCGTGGCGGACCAGGTCGACATTGTCGCCGGACTCATCGGCACCAAAGGCGATACCGACCGAGCACTCGACGTTGATCTCGTAATCGGTCAACCGGAACGGCGTTTGCAACGTCCGGTGGATCCGCTCGGCAAGCGCCTGCGCCTCCTCACGATCCTGGTCTATCGATATCAGGATACCGAATTGATTCCCGCCAATCCGCGCCAGCGTGTCGCGCGCGCGCAACGCACCCTTGATCCTACGCGCCACCGTGATGAGCAATTCATCACCCGCCAGCGAGCCAAGGCACGAGTTCAGCCGGCCGAACCGATCGAGGTCGATCGCGAGCACGGCCCTGACCGTATGGTCTTCGAGCTCCTCGATCAGGTCCGCGAACCCTTCCCGGTTCAACAGTCCCGTCAGGCTGTCGGTCGTCATCTCGCGACGCAAGCTACGCTCGGTCTGGACCTGCGACGTCAGGTCGATGAAACTGATCGTACACCGTTCGCGGAATATGGGATCGGATCGTGCGATCGTGACGCGGTAATGGCGGCAGTCGATCTCGTCGCCCAGGACCCAATCGAAGTCGGACCTGATCTGCTGCGAGCCAAGGAATGCGCGGATCTGGTCGCCAAGCTCGGCAATCATCCGCGACCGCTCCGCAACGACACCGAACCCGGCTAGCCGATACGCGCGATTCATCGCGAACAGCTCGATCCGACCCGCGTTCAGCACGACGTGAACCGCCGGGATCGCCACGAGTTCAAGCCCGCGTGCGATCATATCGCTCGTCACGATCGGCTTTGCAGTCTCTTCGAGGGCGGTCGATGGCATGCTCCCCGGTACCGCGGGTTCGTTAAGAGGCTCTGAAGGACCCTGAATGGGGCCTTTCTCATCCATTATCCGAACCGATTATCGCGCGGAAAGCCCGTCGGCGGCATCCGCCCGGCGGCTCCGCGGGCAGCGCGCCATGGCCCAAGGTCCGATTCGGTCCGAGTGCGGCCGGTGCCGCCGCCCATCGCCCAACTGAGCCCATCGGCAAAGACGAACGTGATCGCGTCGGCGAGTCCACCGTCGCGATAGCGCTGCAGCTGGAGACCCTGCCCGCGCGTCATCTCGACCAGTTCGGCGAGCGGGAACACCAGCATCTTCCGATTGTCGCCGATCGCCGCGACGTAATCGTCATTGGGGCCGATCGGCCGGACGATCTTCAACTGCGCACCCGGTCGCGGCGTCATCACCGTCTTGCCCTTGCGGGTTTCGGCGATCACTTCCGCCGAACTCACCGAGAAGCCGCGCCCGTCGGTCGCTACCACCAAGAGCTTGGGATACTTACTCGCTGGCAGCAACGCGACGATCCCGATACTGCCGTCGAGGTCGATCATCGCCCGCACCGGCTCGCCGAAGCCGCGGCCGCCGGGCAGCTTGTCCGCCGCCAGCGTATAGAACCGCCCGTTCTCCGCCGCGAGTAGCAGCTTGTCTGTCGTCTGCGCATGGAACGCATAGGCCGGGCCGTCGCCCTCCTTGAACTTCAGCGCCTCCGGGCTCGCCAGATCATTGTGGCCGCGCATCGCCCGGATCCAGCCGCGCTGCGACAGGATGACGGTGATCGGCTCGCGCTCGATCATCGCCTCGAGCGGGATGTCGCGGGTCGGCGCATGCTCCTCGATCGTCGTGCGTCGTTTGCCGAGTGGGGTCTCCAGCCCGTATCGGTCACGGATCTTGGCCATGTCGCGCTTCATCCGCGCACGCTGCTTCTTCGGATCAGCCAGCAACGCAGCGAGCGTCGCCTGCTCCTTGTCGAGCTTGTCGCGCTCGGTCTTGATCTCGAACTCTTCCAGCCGGCGCAACGACCGCAGCCGCATGTTTAGGATCGCCTCGGCCTGGCGATCGGTCAGCGCGAACTCGGCGATCATCACCTTTTTCGGCTCGTCCTCGGTGCGGATTATCTCGATCACGCGGTCGAGATTGAGGTACGCGATCAAATATCCGTCGAGCAGTTCGACCCGGTCGGCGATCTTCGCCAGCCGGTGCTCGGTACGCCGGCGCAACACGATGAACTGGTGATCGACCCACGCCGCCAGCGCCTCGCGCAAGCTCATCACGCGCGGCGTGCGATCCTTGTCGAGCACGTTGAGGTTGAGGCTGATCCGCGTCTCGAGATCGGTCAGCCGAAACAGCCCATCCATCAGGATCTGCGGATCGACCGTGCGGCTGCGCGGCTCGAGCACGATGCGGATCTCGGTATCCGATTCGTCGCGCACGTCGGCGAGGATCGGCAGGCGCTTGGCGTTGATCAGATCGGCGATCTGCTCGATCAGCTTACCCTTCTGCACGCCGTACGGGATTTCGGTGACGATCAGCTGCCAGCCGCCGCCCTTCTCGCGCTCGGTCTCCCAGCGCGCGCGGACCCGGAACCCGCCTCGCCCGGTCGCGTAGGATTCGCGGATCACCGCGGGCGGATCGACGACAAGTCCCCCGGTCGGAAAGTCGGGCCCCTTCACATGCTCCAGGATCGCCGCATCGTCCGCGTCGGGCGTATCGATCAGCACGATCGCCGCCTCCAGCAGCTCGGCGGCGTTGTGCGGTGGGATGCTCGTCGCCATCCCGACCGCGATCCCGCTCGCTCCGTTCGCCAGCAGGTTCGGGAACAGCCCCGGGAACAGCTCGGGCTCGTGATCCTCGCCATTATAGGTCGGGCGATACGCGACCGCGTCCTCGTCGAGACCGTCCATCAGGTCGATCGCGACCTGCGTCAGCCGTGCCTCGGTATAGCGGTAGGCGGCCGCGTTATCGCCGTCGATGTTGCCGAAATTGCCCTGCCCGTCGACAAGCGGATAGCGCATCGCAAACGACTGCGCCAAGCGGACCATCGCGTCGTAGACCGACTGGTCGCCGTGCGGATGGTATTTGCCGATGACGTCGCCGACGACCCGCGCGCACTTCTTGTACCCCTGCGCCGGATCGAGCTTCAGCAGTCGCATCGCCCACAGCAGCCGCCGATGCACCGGCTTCATCCCGTCGCGCACGTCGGGCAGCGATCGCGCGGTGATCGTCGACAACGCGTAGACGAGATACCGCTCGGACAGCGCGCTGTCGAAGGGGGCGTCGACGATGGAGTCGAACGGATCTTTGAAATCGGTGGCCATTGCGCGCAGCGATAGCAGCCGGGAACGAAACGATCAAAGCATGAACGTACGAAGCGGCCTGCGCGTTCGATCACGATGATATGCCTGCATGACGCGCTCGATCGAGCCCGCTACACCAACCCCATGATCCGCCTCGCCTTTCTCGCGCTCGCCGCAATGTCCACGCCCGTCAAGGCGCAAACGCCCGCTCCCCCGCCGGCCAAGCTGTTGACATGGCCCGACCTGACGAAGCGGCAGAAACCGATGCCCGATGCGACCGTCGACTATGGCACCGACGAGATGCAGAAGGTCGACGTCTGGCTCCCCAAGGGCAAGGCCAGCGGGCCGTTCCCAGTGGTCGTGATGGTCCATGGCGGCTGCTGGACGACGAGCATCGCCGATCGCAGCCTGATGAACTGGATCGCCGACGACCTTCGCAACGCCGGCGTCGCGGTCTGGAACATCGACTATCGCGGCGTCGACCGCACCGGCGGCGGCTATCCCGGCACCTTTGCGGATGCTGCGACGGCGGCGGATCAGCTCCAGGTCAGCGCCAAGAGGTTCAACCTCGACACGCGTCGCGTGCTCGCGATCGGCCACTCGGCCGGCGGTCATCTCGCACTCTGGCTCGCCGCCCGCCCCAAGCTTCCGACGACGAGCGCGGTCCACACCGCGCATCCGCTCCGTATCCGCCACGTCATCAGCCTCGGCGGCCTGCCCGATCTCGAAGCCACCGCGACCAACGCCGACAATGGCTGCGGCACCGAAGTCGTCGCGAAACTGGTCGGCGCGCCCACGCCTCAGCATCCGGACGTCTACGCCGATACATCGGTCCCGCGCCTCCTGCCGCTCGGCGTTAAGCAGGACCTCGTCAACGGCCGCGAAGACCGGATCATCCCCTTCGTCATGGCGACCGACTATATCGCCAAGGCCGAAGCTGCCGGCGACACCGCGACGCTCCACACCATCCCGGCGACCGGCCATGTCGAACTGATCGCGCCGGAAACGCCTGCCTGGGCCGAGGCCAAACGCCTGATCCTGTCCTATTTCGGAAAGAGCCAGTGACTCTCGAAGACGCCCGCGCGCTCGACTCGACCGATCCGCTCGCCGCCTACCGCGACAAGTTCGCGCTCCCGGAAGGCGTGATCTACCTCGACGGCAATTCGCTCGGCGCGCTTCCCAAGGCCACGCCCGCAGCGCTCGCCGACGTCGCCACCCGCCAATGGGGCGATCGCCTCATTAGAAGCTGGAACGAAGGCTGGATTGACGCCCCCCAGCGGATCGGTGCGAAGATTGCTCCCCTGATCGGCGCGGGCGAGGACGAGGTGATCATCGGCGACACGACCTCGACGCACCTTTTCAAGGCGTTGGTTGCCGGACTGCGCAGCAACCCGGAGCGTCACACGGTCTTGAGCGAGGCCGGTAACTTCCCCACCGATCTCCACATCGCGGAAGGCGCCGTCGCCTGCGTCCCCGGCGCGCGGTTGAAGGTCGTCGCCCGCGAAGACCTAGCCGCGGCGCTCGACGGCGACACCGCGGTGCTGCTGCTCACGCACGTCCACTACAAGACCAGCGACCGCTTCGACATGGCCGCCTGGACTGCCCGCGCGCACGACGCCGGCGCGTTGATGCTCTGGGACCTCAGCCACAGCGTCGGGGCGGTCCCGATCGACCTCGACGGGGCGAAGGCCGATCTCGCCGTTGGCTGCACGTACAAATACCTCAACGGCGGCCCCGGCGCGCCCGCGATCCTCTACGTCGCCAAGCGCTGGCAGGACGCGCTCGCCAGCCCACTCTCCGGCTGGATGGGCCACGCCGCGCCGTTCGCGTTCGAGGACGCCTACCGCCCCGCCCCCGGCATGAAGCGCTGGCTGGCCGGCACCCCCGCGATGCTCTCGACCGCTGCCCTCGAAACCGCGCTCGACCTCTGGGCCGACATCGACCAGCACGCCGTCGCCACCAAGAGCGCTCGCCTGTTCGACATCCTCGCCACCGCTGGCGACGCGCTGGGCCTCGACTGCGTGAGCCCCCGAGACCCCGCCAAACGGGGCAGCCACATCAGCTTCCGCCACCCGCATGCCTACGCCCTGACCCAAGCCCTCATAGCTCGCGGCGTCATCGGCGACTTCCGGGACCCCGACATTCTGCGCCTCGGGCTCACACCCTTGTACCTCAGCCACGAAGACGTCTGGCGCGCCGGCGACATTCTGCGCGAAACGCTCGAAACCGAAGCCTGGCGAGACCCCGCCTTCGCCGAGCGCCTCGCTGTCACCTGACACCGCGCGAAGCCGCGATTGCACCCCCCGCACCCTTCGCCTATAGGCGCGGCCTATTCCGGCCTCGGCTTCGCGGTACATAGCGCGTAGGCTGGGGCCGCTCGATTTTCATCGCTCGATTTCCAGGGGACCGCGCATGGCTCGCCGCCGCCAGATCTACGAAGGCAAGGCCAAGATCCTCTACGAGGGTCCCGAGCCGGGCACGCTGATCCAGTATTTCAAGGACGACGCGACCGCGTTCAATGCCCAGAAAAAGGGCACGATCAACGGCAAGGGCGTGCTCAACAACCGGATTTCCGAGCACATCTTCACGCTGCTCGATCATATCGGCGTGCCGACGCACTTCATCCGCCGCCTCAACATGCGCGAGCAGCTGATCCGCCAGGTCGAGATCGTCCCGATCGAAGTCGTCGTGCGCAATGTCGCCGCAGGCTCGATCTCGACGCGTCTCGGGATCGAGGAGGGCACCAAGCTGCCCCGCACGATCATCGAATATTACTACAAGGACGATGCGCTCGGCGATCCGATGATCTCCGACGAACACATCGCCGCGTTCG
>Ga0308164_10004929_pt1 | contig 11027 bp, 11 predicted proteins | sample PhyTR2_FD_201031 | JGI IMG/M metagenome (GOLD analysis project Ga0308164, IMG submission 201031) | Phyllosphere microbial communities from UC Gill Tract Community Farm, Albany, California, United States - DLSLT.R2 | ecosystem: Host-associated > Plants > Phyllosphere > Unclassified | place: USA... | reverse complement strand
TGGCTCTTGGGAAAATACGGTTCGAGCCGCGCCATCTGCTCGTCGGTCAGCCAGCACAGGTCGCTCATCCTCGGTCTCCCCACGGAGCCTGAATCAGATCAAGCCGCTCAGATCAATGGGTCCTGACCCTAAGTTGTGCCTGACTTGGGCCGCAGAATGGTTAGCCGGTCTGGATCGATGCTGTTCGGCTGGCATAGCAAGAATTACTTGTTCTTACGCAAAGGGTCTCTCTGATCGATAAACTCGATTACGGCCCTTTCGAAGGCATCCGGTTGGTCCAGCATTACGAAATGGAAGCTATCGTCAATGCGCTTGAAGCGTACCTGCGGCGTCGAAGCATAGGCGTTTTTGAAAGTGGAATCTATGCTGGCTGGCGGGACGCCATACATCTTGTCATAGGCATAGACGACGTCGACCGGCGCTGTAATCCGCTTTAGTTCGGAACGGAGGTCAGTGGTCATTAACTCGTAAGTAGCATCAGCTACGGTCTTGCGGTCCGAACGAACACCTGCGGCGATCACGGCAGGCCGTGCCGCCTCGGTCTTTACCAAACGAGCGATTGAAGCAGTCTGCACTTCATTGGCTTGATCGGTTGTCGCTGCCATCATCGAATTTCGGAGTGCGACAGCCCGCGGGGTCACTGCCGCGACGGTCGTTGTAGGGCTAAACAGCAAGCTATAGAAAGGCAGAGCGTCGACGATCAGCAGGCGGCCAACTTCCCTAGGATGACGCGCTCCTATCATCAATGCCACCTCGCCACCCAGGGAATGGCCGATAATGACCGGTGCCTCGATATGTTCGCGACGTATGTACTCGGCGATCGCCTGGGCCGCCGGGGCTGCCACTTGGCTCCCAGGATCGGCAACTATCGGCGTTCCGGCAAATCCTGCAATCTGAATCAGATGCAACCGGTGCGTCTGTTTAAGCGTGTTCGCCAGACCGGACCAAACTTCGCGCGATGACGCGAGTCCGGGGATCAGGATGACATCGGGCCCCTTGCCCTCGACAACAACCGATATCCGCTCTCGGGCGCCAGGGGCGGTTTGTGGCGCAACGGATTGCGCAGGCAACGCTGATGGCGAGGATACGGCGATCGCGATCGCCGCGAGCATGGTCCGCACACGCATATTCTTATCCCTCTCTTGATGGTTCTGGTTTAAAAACGTCCTCGATCTTAAGACCGAAAACGCCTGCAATTGTGAAGGCGAGTGGCAGGCTAGGATCGTACCGGTCGTTCTCGATCGCATTCACTGTCTGTCGTGAAACCGAAAGCGCCTCGGCGAGATTGCTTTGGCTCCACTCGCGGCCAAGACGAAGTTCCTTGATACGGTTGTTCACCGGTAGCGGCGCTGAGCGACGACGATGCCCAGTCCCCAAAGCATCCCCATCATCGGCCCCACGGCGGATGCCGGCAGGTGCGGCAGTCCATCCCCCTCCGCAAACCCCCACCCAAACGTGATGAGCGCGGTGCCGAGGAAAGACATAGCTATGGCGTCAAACTGGATGCGGCGCTGCATCTCGTCCATCCGCCACAGCCCGCGCATGATCGCCCACGCCGCAGCGATCATGCCGATCATCGGAACAAGGTTGATGAATAACTTCAGGTTGCCAACCGGCTGTATCGCTCGCTCAACTGCATTGGCGCCCGCCAGAAGGACGGCATATAGAGAGAAGGCTCCGCCTAGCTCGAAAACATACTGTCTTGGTCGAAACATAAGGGATGTCTCCTGTAAAGCCCCTTTTACAGGTCAGTGACATCCTGTCAAACACCCTTTCCATGTCAATTAGCGCCTGCTTCTTGAGAAGGACTTAAGCCTTGCCAGCTGAAAATGTGAGATGCTGATGCCGGTAAACCGCGCCGGGTTTGCCGGAGGCTCCAACTCCTCACATAAGGGTTTTAGGGTCAAGGGGTTGTCACGTGGATACATCCTTTCTCATTCGGCATCCAAGGTCTGAGCCCGATCGCATAGTACCGGCCCGGTATCCGAGCCTGTACAACCTCACATCCGGTCGCCGCTCTGAACGGCTGCACCAATATTCCGCTTTCAACGGGCAAGGGCTCGAGAGAACGGGACCATTCTCAGAAGCGGCTTTTGAAGCCATAGGAGTTGGCGGTCCGTCCACCTGGATCCGTCAGGACTGATCAGGTCCTGGGGATTCAAAAAATCGACAGCGGTATCGTCACGCAGTTTTCATCGCAGCGCCTTCAATGACGACGCCAGCAGTGACGTATTTCCAAAGGCCGACCAGCAGCTTGCGGGCGAGTGCCACGATCATTGCCTTCTTGAGGCGGCCACCATTTCGTGTGACGCGCTCTTGGAATCAGCGGGCTAACATAGAGTCCGGTTGGTGACGCAGCCATAGCCACGCAAGCTCAACCATAGTCGTGCGCAGCCTCGCATTCCCGGCCTTCGACACACCCTGTTCACGATCTATCGATCCGCTCTGCCATGGAGACGGCGCCAACCCCGCATAGGCAGCGACCTGCCTTCGATTGTCAAAATGACGGAACAGGCCTTCCGAGTAGAGGGTCGCCGCAAACTCCGGACCAATACCTTTGAGACCGAGCAGCATTGCCATGGGCGCAGGGGTGTTGATGGCGGTTGGGATTGCCATAGCGTCCCGCTCGCATTCCACAGCCTTGATCTGGTCGAGCAACAACTCCAGGCGGTCGAACTCGCGGCAGACCTGGGCCCTGATATTGCCAGGGGGCTCGCGGCCATCGCCGGTTCGAAGCTCTTCCAAGCGCTTGCGGCGATCACGATGCAGCGGTTCATGTTCCCGGATGCCCTGACAAAAGAGCAATCCCTTCACGCGATTCACGTGAGGGATACGCTCGGCGACGAGCGCTTTTCGCTCCCGACCAACCCGACGGCGGTCCTCTTCTTCAGGCGTCGGTACCCGGACTATTGAGCAAACCCGCGGCTCTCCCCGCACGTAAGCCATCAGCGTGCGGATCAGCATTTCGCCATCGATGCGATCGGTCTTTGCGCGACGATGACGGCGTGACACAGCGATTGAAGCCGCATCGACAACATGACTTGTGATCCAGCTCTCTCGGTTCAACACGCGATGGATCCAAAAGCCATGAAGGCCAGCTTCCTGGATAACAACCAAGGGGTAAAGCTTGCCCTGTCGCTCAAGCGCCTTCGTCCGAAGTTGGGCAAAACAGGCAAACAGGCCGTCGACATCTCCGCCGACGATTGTCCGCCGCGACATCTTGTCGCTGCCCGGCGCAAGTGACGTAACTAGCCACGTCGATTTGCTGAGCTCGATCGAGACAAAATTATGCCGAGATCTACGCAGCAGGTCGGAAGCGCATCGGTCCATCAGCTATCGCAGTCATGATTGGTCTCCAGCGGTTTTGGTGGCCCAATTCTGTCACAGTGCGGGCCGATCTTCACCACTCATGGGATCTGAGAAGGTAGAGCCATGACGAGCAAGACGGCGAACAAGTTTGCGCCCGAAGTCCGCGAGCGGGCGGTACGGATGGTTTTCGACCACTAGCGGCACCATCCGTCGCGATGGGCGCGGTGGTGTCGATCGCGGAGAAGATCGGCTGCCTTCCGCAGACGCTGCATGAGTGGGTGAAGAAGGCTGAGGTCAACAGCAGCAAGCGTGCGGATGTCCCGACCGAGGTTGCCGACAAAGTGGAGGCGCTCGAGCGCGAGGTCCGTGAGTTGCGGCAGGCCAACGAGATGCTACGCAAGGCGTCGGCATATTTTGCGCAGGCGGAGCTCGACCGCCCGTTCCGGCGATAATTGCTTTCATTGACGATCACCGCGATGCCTATGGGGTCGAGCCGATCTGCCGTGTCCTGCCGATCGCCCGATCTACCTACCACGAGCGCGTCGCGCAGCGACAGGATCCGACACGCCTGTTGGCACGGGCACGGCACGATGGGGCCTTGAAGCCCGAGATCGCACGCGTGTTCGCCGAGAACTTCGCAGTCTACGGCGTGCGCAAGGTCTGGCGGCAGATGATACGGGCGGGCGTGCCCGGCGCTCGCTGTACGGTCGCGCGGCTGATCCGCGAGATGGGCTTGGCAAGCGTGACCCGGGGCAAGCCAGTGCGCGCCACGATCAGCGACAAGGCGGCGCCGTGCCCGCTCGATCACGTCAACCGCCGGTTCTACGCCCCAGCGCCGAACAGGCTTTGGTCTCAGACTTCACCTACGTCGCGACCTGGGCGGGGTTCGTCTACATCGCCTTCGTCATCGATACCTATGCTTGGCGGATCGTCGGCTGGCGGGCCAGCAGGACGACTCATGCCCGCTTCGTCCTCGATGCACTGGAACAGGCGCTTCACGATCGTCGGCCGGCGCATCGCGGCGGTCTCATCCATCAAGTACACCGAGCGCCTCGCCGACGCCGGAACAGAGCCCTCGGTTGGCAGCGTCGGCGACAGCTACGATAACGCTTTAGCCGAGACGATCAACGGCCTCTACAAGGCCGAGGTCATCCATCGCTGTGGACCCTGGCGATCCTTCGAAGCGGTGTAATACGCCGCCCTCGAATGGGTCGACTGGTTCAACCATCGCCGGCTACTGGAGCCAAAGATCAATATTATGCTGCTGCGGACAACATCGGTATGGCAGCGTTACTCACAACCCAACGCCTCCGGTAGACTCGGCGCGGTTCAGAGCCCTAGAAGACCCGGAACAGCTAATTAGTGTTAACTGGAGGAGAAAAACGGTCTCATCACACCGTATGAATCCATAAAATATTTTTTAATTACGAAGATAGTCCCTCTTGTTTATCCCCAATGTCCAGCTTAGCCTCCCATTCGACTGTCCGAGCCTCCTGCCCGGCGGTCGGACAAAGGGAGAATGGCAATGGGGTTGGCCAACGAATCGCACGTCCTCGACATTGAACTGCCGCTCAGCATGCTGAACGGCCAGGTAACAGTAGACGACGGATTCTCGTCGAACGCCGCAGTCGCGGCCAAACCGTTCAGCTGCTTCGGTACTGCAGGTACTGCAGGCACGGCGGGTGGCTGCTTTGGTACGATCGGCACTTTTGGATGTGCAGACGTTTAACACTTACCTGGAGGGTCCTGATCCAAGAGCATCAGGACCCTTTAGTTTCTATAGTAACGTTGAAATAGCTAGATAAAAAGGGCATCTATGCGTCCCGTACGAGCAAAGAGCCCCCCAACCGTTCTTAGTTGCGAAGGTCTAGCAAAATCATACGGCCAGGTTGAGGCTCTTAGCGATGTTTCGCTAATTGCTTACCCAGGCGAGATAGTTGGGCTACTCGGGCCTAACGGCGCCGGAAAGAGTACGTTTTTGCGCCTCTGTGAGGGGCGAGACTTCCCGACGGACGGTCGTATTACCGTTTTAGGCCTCGAGCGGCGCCTCGGCGGCGCTGCTGCCCCAGAACCGATTGGGGTACTGCTCCAAAAACCAGCTTTCTCGGCATATGCGACGGTCGCAGAAACCGTCGACCTTTTCTCGACAATCGCAAGAAGAGGCAGAGAGCCAAGGGCATTGATCGACCGGCTTGGTCTGTCCACGAAGAGATCAGAGCGCATTTCACGCCTATCTGGCGGTCAGCGACAGCGACTCGGTCTTCTCGTCGCCCTAATATGGAATTCTCCGCTGCTCCTTCTGGACGAGCCTACGTCAGAACTCGACCCACAAGGTCGACGGATTGTATGGGATCTTATTAGGGAAGAGGCCCGAGAACGTGGCACAGCCGTACTAATTTCCACCCATCAGATGGAGGAAGCGGCGGCTTTGTGCGACCGTGTGTATATCCTCGACAATGGTAAGGTGGTTGCAACTGGTTCTCCTGCGGCGATTATCAATACTCACTGCCCGTCAGTTGACCTACACCTAACCGTTAATCGGGCTTACCTCGCCGAGGTGCTTCGTATCATTCCTGAAAGTGATTACATCCTGTCAGGCGATGCGGCAATATTTACAGTATCATGTAATACTAAACAGGATGCTATTGATATTCTGAGTAGCTTCCTCCATTCAAATGAAACTGGCCTTCTCGACGTGCGCATTGATAGTCAGACACTGGAAGATGTGTTCTTCAGGTTAACTGGAACATACCTAAGAGCCTAAGGGGGAGGTATACTTAATAATGCTCTTTACACAGTTTGTATTCCGATCACTTCGGTATTTCCAAAGAAATATCGCAGCCGGAGCCCTTCCCTTCGTGATGCCTTTAATATTTTTATTCCTTTTTGTCAGCTCATCAACAAATCTATCTCAAGCGCCCCAACTCACGCTCGAGCAGGTTGGAGAGCCCGTATTAGCCGAGCAGAAATTAGCTGTGGATAGACTACAGAGGAGCGGTCTTTTCAATATTATTGAATCATCAGCAACCAGTAAGTCTACACTAAGCTTCGACGGCCAAATCACTTTATCACAAAGAGATTCAAGGGTGCAGGTTCTGCTTAAACCGGGATTCCAGCACTGGGGGGGGCTAATAAACCACGTTTCAGCTGGTGGCGTAACAAATGCCCGGACAGCTAATGTCGCAATTAAATATGGCAAAATTGAGCGTGCGAGTTATCTGGAGTTTATCATACCCGGGCTGTTTGTGATGGCACTTATCCAGATTGCTACATCAGCGACGGCTGGAGTGATTCTTGACGACAGAGCTGACGGTACACTGCGAATGGTCGCATCAGCGCGGAGAGCTTTGCTCCCATACTTTGCCGCAGAACTGACTACCCGTCTAGTCTTTGCGTCCGTTAGCTATTTATTTATGGCAATACTCGTCACTTTGTTAGCAGGTTTTTCTCCGCTAGGAGGATGGATGTTGTTCACTGTATTGTATGCCTTAGGCGCGGTCACAATGATCAGTTTCGGCATTATGGTCGGTGGAGTGCTTCCTACACGCAGCGGCTGGGCGAGTTCCATCACGATCCTATCTTTGCTGATGTGGTTTTTTTCAGATATATTATTTCAAGCTACGCAGCATCCTGCCGCACGACCAATTGCTCTTCTCATGCCATCAACCTACTTGACGGATTCGCTACGACAAATATCAACTTCAGGTGCTGGAAGCTTCGCTGTATGGCAGGACGCACTCGTAATGATCATCATAGCTGCGACTTCGGTAGGATTATCAGCTAAGTTCTTTAAGTTCGATACTAATGACTGAGGGTGCACCTTTGACTAACGCCATTGTACTAGCTGTGGACGTTACAAACGATCAGCGGATTGCTGATGAGTTTGTAGCCAGGCTTGCACCAAGAGCCACGACGCCACTTGGTATTAATCAGTGGTCAACCCAACGCGACTCTCAGTGCATAAGCTCTGTCGCCCTTCTCGTCAGACCGGGACTGACAAATGAGCCCGAGTTAGTTGAGGCACTCGAGGAAGCACTTGATGATGCCGATCCCGAAGAACGAACCATATTCAAACGCCTTGTCGCTTTTGAAGGATCTGGCAGACTCCGGTGGTTGAAACGAAATCTTGGTGTGAGACGAGGTTTGAGTCAGTTTAGCCTCAATGAAGTAGACACAGACGATTGGTGGGCGATTGAAACCGGCTCGAGTATGGTTGTCGCCGAAGCGCTTCGGCGCGAACAGCTAGGTATTAGATCTCGCAAGACAATGGCTATTGGTCACGCCCTTATGCTTTTTGCAAAAGACTCGCCAAGTATATCTGGGCGAGCCACAGAGGTAGGTGATGAGATCGGCCGTTCTCTGGACGCTGACTATGGATCGACGATAGCATTTTTGAAGGAAAAAGCACAGAAAGCCGATTTCAGTACGCTTTCAGACGATATCGCGGCCGAGCTTGCTCAGCTCCGAGGCGATGGCGCGTGGCGGGGGGTGTCGGACAAAGCTTCCGCAAGTCTAGGATTAACTTCCACGACTTGGGCGCGGCATGCAAACCGGCTTAGCTTTAATTTGCTTGAGGCTGCCTACCTTTCCTATATAACTGCCCGAGCGTCGGACATCTTCGGATCTGGTGCCTAAGAGGTGGTTCTCGAGCCTACCTGGATGAAAATTGCTGCGCAGGACATTGCAGGCCTAGCCAGCCTTCCCGAGGCTATGCCTAGTGCAATGTTGGGGTCGGGCAATCTAAGTGCCGCCGTCTCTACTCCAGCGACTTTCGTTCCGAAAGGCTGGAGCTTCGATATCCTACCTAGGACGTCTTCTGCTGTCGGTGGTGGCGTTGATCCAGAACCCGCGCATGCTCGATTGAAGGCGGTAGCAGAGGCCCTGGAACGAAGCTGCCTCACTACGTTGCCTACATCCACCATTGAACTCGCCACCGCACGGGGGCTGGGGAAGCGGGCTTTTGATTGGTCTGAAGTGCCGGCCTGCTCTACTGATGAATATGCCCATCCTGATTGTCCGGTCATCCCGTTCGACCCTGATCGTAAAATGAGGTGGATTAACGGCATTCGCCTCTCAGACGGATGTTCGACGCTCGTACCGGTATCAATGGTCTACCTTACGCCCCCCCTCCGCCGCGCCGAGCAATTTCTCATTCCGATATCTACCGGAGCCGCGATCCACACGGATCCGGCGACGGCGATAGTCAGCGCATGTCTAGAAGTAATTGAGCGAGACTCTTTAGCCTTAAACTGGCTTACACAGAAGCGCCTTAAGAGGATTTCAATCTTCGGAGATCCTAAAAGCGATGCTATCTGGAGTGTAGGCACTAGAGGTCTTGAGCAGTACTTCTTCGATGCCACCACAGATATTGGTATCCCAGTCGTCTACTCGTTGCAGAGACGTACTGGTAGCGATCGTGTCGCAACCCTTGTTACGGCAGCGTGTAATTTCCAAAAGATATTGGCCTGTCGAAAAGCCGCTGCAGAAGCTATCTCGACAAGGGGGGCAGTAGCAAGTTCTCGAACAGTGTTAAGAATTGAGGACTGTACGCGCATAGAACACGGGGCAGCCTTCATGGGGATGCCCGAACGTACGTCAGCGTTTAACTTTTTATTCGAGAGGCTGGATACAGAAATGGTCGAAGACACCGAACCGCAGAGCTTATCCCCCTCAGACCAACTTAATGTCTTGAAAGACACCTTTGCTAGAAAGGGAGTTGAGGCTTACGTGGTGCCTATCGCTACACGAGCCGTACGTAGTCTCAGTCTACACGCTTTCAAGGTAGTTATTCCATCGCTGATGCCGCTTTCATATCATTATCGTGCGAGGTTTCTTGCTCATAAGAGACTGGTAAAACTATTATCAGTGTCAGGCAGTAGTATCGCTAAGCCAAATCACTGGCCGCAACCTTTCGCATGACGCCTGGTTACGCGTTTTGGCAAGACAGGTTTGGTCGAGAGGTTTGTCGCTGCCTGCAAACGGATTCGGGCTTTCGTTCATGCCACATCGCGGAACTCGCCAGCCATGACATGAGCAATCATTTGACCGGAGTCGACTCGGTTTTTGTCTTTGGGAGGCAAAGATTTGCCTATCCGGACACGCTCCGTATCATCTGTGACTCCGGCATAGAGGGGGTGCTCGTCGACCTCAATGGCCGAGACCTTCTGATAGGTCCGCGCCTTACGAGTGATGGACCTTGTCTGAGTTGCTGCTCTCGACGATATCTAGGGGCACCTGGCGACCCAGTGCGCCTCGGATGGGAAGTAGAGGTTGCTCGCGGCTTAGCTTCAGGCGCTGTCGTTAGCGAGGCGGGCTTCGACCGGACGATAGTAGCTCTCGCAAGCGCACTGTGTTTACACCACCTAGAGAGTCGGCCGAGCGGAGCTTACGTTCGCCTAAACCTCTTGACGCAGGATATCCGGACGGGAGTGGCAATTTCCTGTGACGATTGCACCTGCGGGGGTACTAGTTTGAATGTTGCGAGCGACCTCGCAATAATAACCGAGTTGCTGAAAGGCGAAGCATCGTGAGCGTTAACTCCCGCTATCCGTCAGCAGTTATTCAAGGCTTAAAAGGTGATCTTGAGCTTCGGCGTATAGCCCCACGATATCCCAGAGTGGCAAGCGGCGTTAGCGTGATAGAGGGTACCAATGGTGCCGCAATTATTTATGGCGGCCTTCGTCCGGAGGTAATATCCGGTGAAGCTGCTAATGCTACTAGCATTAAGCTAGTGAATCTGTTGGACGGCTCTAGAGATCTCGACTATTGGCTTAACTCCCTGGATAAAGGGTCACTCGATCTATTTGCTTTCTTTTTCATGCACGGTTTACTTCGGGAAGGTAAGTGGCCTGAACCTCCTGAGCCGGACCAGGTGTTCGCAGACCTGAGAGTGGGAGAGACGTCGTGGCATTCTTCGGGTGAGGAACTTCGGTCGTTTATGGCATCATTCGAATTGGCCTTCGTGACAGATGACAAGGCCATAGAAACGCGATTTATAAACTCACTCCGCGGAGCGGGATTTCACCGGACACGCTCTGTTACTGCAGATACCGTATTGATAGATGATAATATGGTATACTTTTGCCGTAATCGAAGCAAAGCGAGGGAGTTTTTTAAGCGAGTAAGGTATTTTCCGGTCAGACTGATCTGGATAGAAGCTGGAGGCGGCCTACTTCGTCTTGGCCCCCGCATCTTAAAGGACACAACCTGCTCACCGGATTGCGTTATGAACCAAACGAAATCCCTTGATCAGGGTTATGGATCAAGGCCTGAAGAAGCTTTAGTTCTTGCATTAAGTGTTAACCACGCGGTGACAGCTCTTTGCCGATTGAACTCAAGGCCGCTTGAAAATAGGTCTACGTTAATTGATATTCGTAACCGTCTAGTATCCTGTGAGGAGCCAATCGCAAGATTGCGACGTTGGTCAGCTAGACCAGGAACGCGTGAGGCTTATCTTACGGTACCACAAGAGGTCGAGAGTGACTGGGTTTCGTATAATACAACGGTGTTGCAAGGGACTGATGCAGCTGTGCCTGTGGCATACCTGTCTCATTATAGAGAAGAGAACGTGTCTCATGACCTATACCAGTCTCGTAGATTTTCAACGGATGCTGAGATCCCACTTTCACGCCTCTCTAATATCGATGGGTATACGGCGTTAGCCAACGCGCTTGAGGTTTGCTTTGGCACGCACCATGATGGCCATAAACTACGTCGGA
>Ga0308164_10004928_pt1 | contig 11029 bp, 9 predicted proteins | sample PhyTR2_FD_201031 | JGI IMG/M metagenome (GOLD analysis project Ga0308164, IMG submission 201031) | Phyllosphere microbial communities from UC Gill Tract Community Farm, Albany, California, United States - DLSLT.R2 | ecosystem: Host-associated > Plants > Phyllosphere > Unclassified | place: USA... | reverse complement strand
CCATCCGCTGCAAGCGCTGGTGTCAGAGCCGATCAAGCCCATCATCGACAGCGTGATCATGTCCAACGCCGTGCACGGCTACATCAGCCAGTCCGACAAGGGTGATCTGGTGATCGGTGCCGGTATCGACAGCTGGGTCGGCTACGGCCAGCGCGGCTCGTACCCGGTGATCGAACACACCATCCAGGCCATCGTCGAGATGTTTCCGGTGCTGTCCCGGGTACGCATGAACCGTCAGTGGGGAGGCATCGTCGACACCACGCCGGATGCCTGCCCGATCATCTCCAAGACGCCGGTCCCCAACATGTTCTTCAACTGCGGCTGGGGCACGGGCGGCTTCAAGGCCACACCCGGCTCGGGCAATGTATTTGCCGCAAGCCTGGCCAAAGGCGAAATGCATCCGCTGGCCAAGCCATTCTCCATCGACCGTTTCCACAACGGTGCACTCATTGACGAACACGGCGCAGCCGCGGTCGCCCACTAACAGGAGAAACACTCATGCTGCATATCTTCTGTCCTCACTGTGGCGAACTGCGCTCCGAAGAGGAATTCCACGCATCGGGCCAGGCGCATATTCCGCGTCCGCTCGATCCGGGTGCCTGCACCGACGAGCAGTGGGGCGATTACATGTTCTTCCGCGATAACCCGCGTGGCCTGCACCACGAGCTGTGGATTCACGCTGCCGGTTGCCGCCAGTACTTCAACGCCACGCGCAACACCGTGACCTATGAAATTCTCGAAACCTATCCGATTGGCGCCAGGCCGCAGTTCACGGACAAGGGAGACAAGGTATGAGCCAGAGCAATCGACTGCCCAACGGCGGCCGTATCAACCGTAGCAAGGTACTGAATTTCACCTTCAACGGTCAGACCTACCAAGGCTTTGAAGGCGACTCCCTGGCGTCGGCACTGCTGGCAAACGGCGTTGATATCATCGGCCGAAGCTTCAAGTATTCGCGTCCACGCGGCATCTTCGCGGCAGGTTCCGAAGAGCCGAACGCCGTGTTGCAGATCGGCGCGACCGAAGCCACCCAGATCCCCAACGTGCGTGCTACGCAGCAGGCACTGTATTCGGGACTGGTTGCGACCAGTACCAACGGCTGGCCAAGCGTGAACAACGATGTGATGGGCATTCTCGGCAAGGTCGGCGGCAAGTTGATGCCGCCGGGCTTCTATTACAAGACGTTCATGTACCCGCAGTCCTTCTGGATGACGTACGAAAAGTACATCCGCAAGGCGGCAGGTCTGGGGCGCTCACCGACCGAGAACGACCCGGACAGCTACGATGCGATGAACCAGCACTGCGACGTGCTGATTGTCGGCGCGGGCCCCGCAGGTCTGGCGGCGGCACTGGCAGCGGCGCGCAGCGGTGCCCGCGTGATTCTAGCCGATGAGCAGGAAGAGTTTGGCGGCAGCCTGCTCGACAGCCGCGAAAGCCTGGATGGCAAACCGGCCATTGAATGGGTGGCCACTGTCATTGCCGAGCTGAAAAGTCTGCGCAACGTAACCCTGCTGCCGCGCGCCACGGTCAACGGCTACCACGATCACAACTTCCTGACGATTCATGAACGCCTGACCGATCACCTCGGCGACCGTGCGCCCATCGGCATGGTGCGTCAGCGCATGCACCGTGTGCGCGCCAAACGCGTGGTGCTGGCGACCGGCACTCACGAGCGTCCATTGGTCTATGGCAACAACGATGTGCCGGGCAACATGCTGGCCGGCGCCGTTTCCACCTACGTACGTCGTTACGGCGTGGCGCCAGGCAAGAAGCTCGTATTGTCCACCAATAACGATCATGCCTATCGCGTTGCACTGGACTGGCTCGACGCCAGCCTGCCAGTGGTGGCGATTGCCGATGCGCGCCACAACCCGCGCGGCCCGCTGGTGGAAGAGGCGCGTGCCAAAGGCATTCGCATCCTCACCGGCAGTGCCGTGATCGAAGCCCGTGGCACCAAACGCGTTACCGCTGCACGTGTCGCCGCCATCGACATCAAATCACACAGCGTGACCAGCCCCGGCGAATGGCTGGAATGCGATCTGGTCGCCAGCTCCGGTGGTTACAGCCCGATCGTTCACCTGGCATCACACCTGGGCGGCAAGCCGGTCTGGCGTGAAGACATCCTCGGTTTTGTACCGGGTGAGGCACCGCAGAAGCGCGTCTGCGTAGGTGGCGTGAACGGTGTTTACAGCCTCGCGGACAGCCTGGCCGACGGTTTCGAAGGGGGCGTACGCGCGGCCAGCGAAGCGGGTTTCAAACTGGTTGAAGGCGTCATGCCAAAGGCCCTGAGCCGTGCTGAAGAGCCAACCCTGGCGCTGTTTCAGGTGCCACACGAAAAGGGCACTGCCCGTGCGCCGAAGCAATTCGTTGACCTGCAGAATGACGTCACCGCTGCGGCCATCGAGCTGGCGACCCGTGAGGGCTTCGAGTCGGTCGAGCACGTCAAGCGTTACACCGCACTGGGCTTCGGCACCGATCAGGGCAAGCTGGGCAACGTGAACGGTCTGGCCATTGCGGCGCGCTCGCTGAACGTGTCAATCCCGGAAATGGGCACCACCATGTTCCGCCCCAACTACACGCCGGTAACCTTCGGCGCGATTGCCGGTCGGCATTGCGGCCACGTTTTCGAGCCGGTGCGTTTTACGGCGCTGCATGCGTGGCATGTGCGCAACGGTGCTGAATTCGAAGACGTCGGTCAGTGGAAACGTCCGTGGTACTTCCCGAAAAACGGTGAGGACATGCACGCCGCGGTCGCCCGCGAATGCAAGGCCGTGCGCGCCAGCGTGGGTCTGCTGGATGCCTCTACACTGGGCAAGATCGACATTCAGGGGCCCGATGCCCGTGAATTCCTGAACCGCATCTACACCAACGCCTGGACCAAACTGGACGTGGGCAAGGCGCGCTACGGCCTGATGTGCAAGGAAGACGGCATGGTCTTCGATGACGGCGTAACGGCCTGCATCGCCGACAACCACTTCCTGATGACCACCACCACCGGCGGCGCAGCACGCGTTCTGCAATGGCTGGAAATCTATCAACAGACCGAATGGCCGGACCTGAAGGTGTACTTCACCTCTGTGACCGACCACTGGGCGACCCTGACGCTGTCCGGCCCCAACAGCCGCAAGCTGCTCAGCGAAGTCACCGACATCGATCTGGGCCGCGAAGCCTTCCCGTTCATGACCTGGAAAGAAGGTCTGGTCGCAGGTGTTCCGGCTCGGGTATTCCGTATTTCCTTCACCGGCGAGCTGTCCTACGAGGTCAACGTTCAGGCCGACTACGCGATGGGCGTGCTGGAGAAGATCATCGAGGCGGGCAAGCAATACAACCTGACGCCTTACGGCACCGAGACCATGCACGTGCTGCGGGCCGAGAAGGGCTTCATCATCGTCGGTCAGGACACGGACGGCTCGATGACCCCGGATGACCTGAACATGGGCTGGTGTGTCGGTCGTACCAAACCCTTCTCGTGGATCGGCTGGCGCGGCATGAACCGCGAAGATTGCGTGCGTGAGCAGCGCAAGCAACTGGTCGGCCTCAAGCCGGTCGACCCGAACCAATGGCTGCCGGAAGGCGCGCAACTGGTGTTCGACACAAAACAGGCGATTCCGATGAGCATGGTCGGTCACGTGACCTCCAGCTATGCGCACAATTCGCTGGGTTATTCGTTTGCAATGGGCGTGGTCAAGGGCGGCCTGAGCCGCATGGGCGAGCGGGTCTTCGCACCGTTGGCAGATGGCAGCGTGATCGAAGCCGAGATCGTTTCGTCGGTGTTCTTCGATCCGAAAGGCGAGCAGCAGAACGTGGAGTAAACGCGTGACCTGATCGTTCCCACGCCGAGCGTGGGAACGATCGGTGAGCTAACCGCGTTTCGGTACAACAGAATTCAGAGCAGGTGATCCATGACCACAGTCAATGTTTACCCACAACGCCCGACCACCGACGTCAAGGCCGAGTCGCCGTTGTTTCATGCCAGCCTGGAAACCCTTGTCGGCAAGGGCCGCGCCAGTCCGGGCGTGTTCCTGCGCGAGAAGAAGCTACTGGGCCACCTGACCCTGCGGGGTGATGCCCACGATCCAGCATTTGCCGCTGGCGTACACAAGGCGCTCGGCATGGAATTGCCCGCCGCACTGATGCTGGTCACCAGCGGTGAGCGCTCATTGCAGTGGATGGGCCCGGACGAGTGGCTACTGATCGTGCCGAGCGGCGAAGAACTCGCTGCGGAGCAACAACTGCGCGAAGCACTGGCCGGTTTGCATATCGCAATCGTCAACGTCAGTGGCGGCCAGTCGATTCTTGAACTGACCGGCCCCAAGGTCCGTCAGGTCCTGATGAAATCCACCAGCTACGACGTTCATCCCGACAACTTTCCAGTGGGCAAGGCCGTCGGGACGGTGTTTGCCAAATCACAACTGGTGATCCGTCGTACAGGTGAAGAAACCTGGGAGCTGCTGATCCGCCGCAGCTTCGCCGATTACTGGTGGCTATGGTTGCAGGATGCGTCAGCCGAGTATGGTTTGAGTATTCAGGCTTGAGGTGAGTGGTGTCTGATCCAGCGTCTTCGCGAAGACCTGACAGGCGATAAGGATTCAGGAGTATTCGCTTAATGAGTCGTGCCCCCGATACATGGATTTTGACTGCCGACTGCCCCAGCGTCCTGGGTACGGTCGATGCCGTAACCCGTTTTCTGTTCGAGCAGGGTTGCTACGTGACCGAGCACCATTCGTTCGATGATCGCCTGTCGGGACGCTTTTTCATTCGTGTCGAATTTCGCCAGCCCGACGGTTTCGACGAAGAAGGTTTCCGTGCTGGTCTGGCCGAGCGGGGCAGCGCGTTTGGCATGATTTTCGAACTGACAGCGCCCAATTATCGGCCCAAGGTCGTGATCATGGTCTCCAAGGCGGATCATTGCCTGAATGACCTGCTGTACCGCCAGCGCATCAACCAGCTGTCCATGGACGTGGTCGCAGTGGTGTCCAATCACCCCGATCTTGAGCCTTTGGCAGCGTGGCACGGCATTGCGTACTACCATTTCCCCCTCGACCCCAACGACAAGCCTGCGCAGGAGGCCAGGGTCTGGAAGGTTATCGAAGAGTCCGGCGCAGAACTGGTGATCCTTGCCCGCTACATGCAAGTGCTGTCACCGGACCTGTGCCGCAAGCTCGATGGCAAGGCGATCAATATTCACCACTCGCTGTTGCCCGGTTTCAAAGGCGCCAAGCCGTACCATCAGGCCTACAACAAGGGCGTGAAACTGGTGGGTGCAACGGCGCATTACATCAACAACGACCTGGACGAAGGCCCCATCATCGCGCAGGGCGTGGAAGTGGTCGATCACAGTCATTATCCCGAAGACCTGATTGCCAAGGGCCGTGACATTGAAGGGCTGACACTGGCTCGCGCGGTGGGGTATCACATTGAGCGCCGAGTGTTTCTTAACGCCAACAGGACAGTGGTTCTGTAGGCATTCACAACACCAACGACTGTGGGAGGCGGCTTGCCGGCGATGGCTTCAGACCGGTTATTTACTGGGTCGCCTTCGAACACGCATCGCGGGCAAGCCCCCTCCCGCAGTGATGGTTTCTCGGCAAGTACGACACAAGCAACCCAGAGCAATCGGTGCGTTGCCGCAACACCCAATCAAAGCAGCGCATTTCTCCGCTACAACACAATAAAAGCGAGGTGAAAGCATGTCTGGTAATCGCGGTGTAGTGTATCTCGGCGCTGGCAAGGTCGAAGTGCAAAGCATTCCTTTCCCCAAGATGGAAGATCCACGTGGCAAGCGCATCGAACACGGTGTGATTCTGCGCGTGGTGTCCACCAACATCTGCGGCTCGGACCAGCACATGGTTCGCGGCCGCACCACTGCCCAGACCGGCCTTGTGCTCGGTCACGAAATCACTGGTGAAGTGCTCGAGGCCGGTCGCGATGTTGAACATCTCAAGGTCGGCGATCTGGTGTCGGTGCCGTTCAACGTGGCATGCGGCCGCTGCCGTAGCTGCAAGGAACAGCACACGGGCGTCTGCCTGACTGTGAACCCTGCTCGTGCTGGCGGTGCCTACGGTTATGTCGACATGGGCGACTGGGTTGGCGGTCAGGCGGAATACGTACTGGTGCCTTACGCTGACTTCAACCTGCTCAAACTGCCGGACCGCGATGCGGCGATGGAAAAGATCCGCGACCTGACCTGCCTCTCCGACATTCTGCCCACCGGCTATCACGGTGCAGTGACTGCAGGCGTCGGCCCCGGCAGTACTGTGTATGTAGCGGGTGCCGGACCGGTCGGTCTGGCAGCGGCGGCTTCAGCGCGTCTGCTGGGCGCTGCGGTGGTGATCGTGGGTGACGTCAACCCGACCCGTCTGGTGCATGCCAAGGCTCAGGGCTTTGAAATCGCCGACTTGTCTCAGGACACGCCGCTGCACGAACAGATTGCCGCGCTGCTCGGCGAGCCTGAAGTGGATTGCGCCATCGATGCGGTGGGCTTCGAAGCGCGCGGTCACGGCCATGCCGGTGCGCAGTCCGAAGCACCGGCCACCGTGCTCAACTCCTTGATGGGCGTGGTGCGCGTCGCAGGCAAGATCGGTATTCCGGGTCTCTACGTCACCGAGGATCCGGGTGCCGTGGACGCGGCTGCAAAAATGGGCAGCCTGAGCATCCGCTTCGGCCTGGGCTGGGCCAAGTCCCACAGCTTCCACACAGGCCAGACGCCTGTGATGAAGTACAACCGTCAACTCATGCAAGCCATCATGTGGGACCGCATCAAGATCGCTGACGTGGTGGGCGTCGAAGTCATCAGCCTCGACGACGCGCCGCGGGGCTATGGCGAGTTCGATGCGGGTGTGCCGAAGAAGTTTGTGATTGATCCGCACAAGTTGTTCAGTGCGGCGTGATACCAATAGCCGGGCGGCTTAGGCCGCCCATGCTATTTGCCACCTGATCCAGAGCGTCATAGTGATAACGGCACAGCGTTACCGGATCGCGGGAAGTCATAGGGATACTTTTCCAATCTGCGCATCAGTCTGATGTATCAGAGTCTCTCGGCCCGTACTGTCGACCGGCTGCGCGTCTGCGGGGCTGAGTAAGGTGATCAAGACCTCGAATCTCCAGCATGCGTTGGTCAATATCATTGAACACGCGATGGTTTGTTGGATGAGAAGACGCCTGCTTATAAGGGCGGGCCATTTCTGGAAGAAACCCTTTCCCTTTACCTGACAGAGCGTCTTCAACCTTTTGCGCCACTGACCCTTTGGCATTACCACCTTTGACGATGAAGCGCTCCAGGTTTGCCAGGCCGACGTCGGCATTTAATTTTTTTATTACGTTTTTATAAGGGTTTGTGTTTTTCATCGCATTCAGCATTTCACCACTCACCGCGCTAAAGCTCAATGTTTGCAAGCTGGGAAGCGTTTTCGACGCGCTGGAAATGGGCGCTGTGATGTACTTCTGTTTAAGGGCTTGCCAAGCAGCGTAAGGTCGTTTCTTGAACCGTTGGACAGCCCTCAGTACTGACACCGCCGCCGGAAATGACAGGTGCCCCTCTGGATCAACCAAATTGATCGGGTCACCTTCACAGTACGCATACGCATTGAGTCCGCCCTCGCCAAACGGGCTCAAACTGTCCGAGCTATTGAACCTCATGAGCACCGTGTTGAATGCCCGATAACCATTGCCCAACAGGTAATGCCCGGTTACGGGGTCTGAGTGCTGACCCGTGAAGGCGGGTAGATTCATAAGGTTGGCTTGAGGGTGTCGTTGACCATACGGTGTAAAGGAAGCCTTCTCCTCGGGTGTCGCGATGACCGATGCCTGCTGATCGGTCGCAAGCAATACATAGGTTGGCGTTTGATTCTGCCCATACTCAAGCGCCAGCAACTGATCACCAGCGTGCAACAGCGTGCGCCGTGCGTGCCCCTGAAGGTGTGTCATCAGGCGGTTCTTTTGAAAGAAACGCTGCACGCTCTCATGTCCCGTCTGTGCGCTGAGTACCAGCCGATCCAGCGGGTCATAGTGATAACGGCAAAGCAGGGCCGGTGCGATCAAGCTCATGGTGCCTACCTTCTCTAACGTGAATCGTTCAGGTTTGAGCCTGCTCGAAGTCCGGTTCGCAGCCTAGCTATGAGAACTGTCAGGTAAAGCCTGTCTGGACGTCATGCTCAAACGTCACAATCGGAAATAACCGCTATCTCCAGCACCCCACCGGGAACAAGCTACCGCTCCCCCAGTCAAACCGTCTGTTTTACCGCTCACTATCGGGCGGTTCAGGTTTTGATGAGGTTGACCGAATGAAGACTGCACGCATGATGGCACTGGCAACGTTGATGGGCCTGGCAGCAAGCCCGGTGTTTGCCTTCAACCTGAATGACGCAGCGAATGCGGTTTCCAATGCAACAGGCGGTAATCAGAAAGCGACCGCTGCGCCCGAAGCCGCTGGCCTGCTCAACGCGCTGGGTTCTCAGCTCAACGTGACCCCGGAACAGGCGGTTGGCGGTACAGGTGCATTGCTGGGGTTGGCCAAGAACAAACTGGCCGGCAATGATTACTCGCAACTGGCTAAATCGGTTCCCGGTCTGGAGCAACTGTCCGGTACTTCGGCGCTCGACAGCCTGGGCGGCGCAAACGGCCTTGGCAAGCTGCTGGGAGGCAGCAAGGCAGGCGACAATTCGATGCTCAACAGTGCCTTGGGCAACGTGCAGAGCATGGGCGACGTGAACAACGCGTTCAAGGCGCTGGGCATGGACAGCAGTATGGTCAGCCAGTTTGTCCCGGTGATTTTGCAGTACCTTGGTCAACAAGGTGCGGGCGGCTCCGCGTTGCAAAGTCTGAGTAGCGTGTGGGGTGCGGGTAGCTGAACGCGTAGCCTGCTTCATTTGGCAGTGACTTCGAGTGCGAACAGTGTGCGGTGGGCCTGCACGCTGTCCGGTCCACGCTGTATTGTTTCGGTTATGTAAACAGCCAGAGTTTGATGTTCATAGAAACAACGCTCAACCGCTCATCGGCTATCAAAGAAGCAATGCGTTGTCGCGAACCCGCTAGATATCTCTGATAGCGTTCATTGCCTCCACATGATAGCGTTGCGAAGCGGCTGCTGTTTCTCTACGGAATATGGTCATGCCCTGCACCAGTTGTTCAAGCGCATCTTTGTCCAGGTCGTAAATTGCACTGTCATACGATCCCGTTGGTCTATTCCGGTATGTGCGCATGTCTGCCAATTGGCTGATCAGGATACGCTCCTGTTTTTTTGGTCGCAGGTGTTTGATTATTCCGAGCGTGGACTCGAAGTTCCTGTGATGTGCTTCGAAGGGGAGCGCTTCACGGGGTAAAAAACCTCGGCCTTGACCCGAGAACGCCTGGCCTGTCCGCTCAGCCCAGCTTCCTTTTGCTTTGGAAAGAAATTCTGCCGCATGATCTGCCCCAACCCTTTCATTTACTTGTGTGATGACCGCGCGATAATCCGTGTTTTGCAATTCTCTTAGCGTGTTACCGCTGAATGATTTAAAGCTTCGCTGCAGCAGCGATGGAGCATTGGCTGTTTGAGATACGACTTTCTTTACGTTAAGTCTTCCCATGGCTTTAATTACCAGCCCGGCTGAACGGAAAGACAAGTGTCCATCCGGGTCGAAGGAGTTTATCGGGTCTCCCTTGCAATAGGCATAGGCGTTCAGGCCGGCTTTTTCAAACGGCCCCAGGCTGTCCGGACTATTGAATCTCATGAGTACAGGATTGAACGCTCTGTAGCCGTTCCCCAGTAAATAGTAACCGGTGACCTTGTCTATGGGCTGGCCGTTAAAACCTGGCAGGTTCTCTGGATTAGCCGCTGGATGACGGACACCGTAGGGCGCGTAGGACACTTTCTGTAGCAGGTCCGCAATAACAGACCCTTGCTGATCTGTCGCCAGCAACGCGCACTCACTCGCTCCATTTTCCAGGCGATACTGAGCCAACATGTGTTCGTTTGTTTGAAGGGTCCTGTATCTGATCGAACCCTCAATCCGGATAGCGAGGCGACTCTTTTGATAGAAATGTCGCACAACGTTATTGGCCGATAGGGAAAGGCTCGCCAGGCGGTCCAGTGCGTCATAACGATAGATCGTCAGCGGGGTGTGATTGGTCGGCAGCACGGTCGAGCTCTCCTGTCCTGTTGGGATCAGTCTCAAACGCTCGCGACAAGCCGTCTACCTGTCGAAACTGCTAGTCAGTGCTGTGTCGCTTCCAGCCTTAACGCCGCAATCCGTGCATCCTTCTCGATCCAGAGCTGGTTGACCCAGCCCTGGATCTTTTCGCGAAACACCGGATCGTTTTCATAGTCGCCCTGCCACAGCGCGGGGTCCATGGGGCGCGTTCTGATGTCGACGATCACTTTTGGCACACGCCCGCAAAGCATGTCCCAGAAGCCCGGGATGGCTGAGCCGGGATAAACCACCGTGACGTCCAGAATCGCATCCAGTTGTTCACCCATCGCTGCCAGCACGAACGCGACGCCCCCGGCCTTGGGCTTGAGCAGGCTGGTGTAGGGCGAGGTCTGTGCCGCATGCTTGGCAGGGGTGAAACGTGTGCCTTCCAGATAGTTGACGATGGTCACGGGCTGGCGCTTGAACAGTTCACAGGCAGCCTTGGTGATTTCCAGATCCTTGCCCTTGAGTTCAGGATTTTTTGCCAGAAACGCCTTGGTATAGCGCTTCATGAACGGGTAATCCAGCCCCCACCAGGCCAGACCCAGCAACGGCACCCAGATCAGTTCCTTTTTCAGGAAGAACTTGAAGAACGGCGTGCGCCGGTTGAGTGCCTGAATCAGCGCGGGGATATCCACCCAGGACTGATGGTTGCTGATCACCAGATACGAAGTGTCATTGCGCAGGCCTTCGTCGCCACGGATATCCCACTGCGTGGGAATGCAGGCCGCGAAGATGAGTTTGTCGATCTCGGCCCAGGTTTCGGCGATCCACATGACCGCATGCGAGCAGTGGTCACGCATTCGACCTCTAAACAGTAGTTTGAGCAGGGCAAAGACCAATAATGGGCCAATCAAGAC
>Ga0308164_10004925_pt1 | contig 11030 bp, 11 predicted proteins | sample PhyTR2_FD_201031 | JGI IMG/M metagenome (GOLD analysis project Ga0308164, IMG submission 201031) | Phyllosphere microbial communities from UC Gill Tract Community Farm, Albany, California, United States - DLSLT.R2 | ecosystem: Host-associated > Plants > Phyllosphere > Unclassified | place: USA... | reverse complement strand
CGATCGAACGCGCCGTGATGACCTTCAGCGGCCCGTACGACAACCCGTCGCTCGACATCCTCGCGGTGCGCAAGCGCCCCGAGGGCGAGCAGCTGTCCGAGACCAACGTCGAAGCCGGCGTGCAGGTCCGTGGCACGGCGCAATCGCCGACGGCGCGGCTGGTGTCGACGCCGAACGTGTCCGACAGCGACAAGCTGTCGTGGCTCGTGCTGGGCCAGGGCATGGAAGCGGCCAGCGGCGACCAGAAAGGCGTGCTGACAGCCGCTGCCAGCGCCCTGCTGGGCGGCAGCGGCGGCACCGGCGGCATCCAGTCGAAGATCGCCAACTCGCTGGGCGTGGATGAACTGGGCCTGAAACAGGGCGCTAACGGCGGCAGCGGTTCGGGACTGGAAAGCACTGTGGTTACCGTCGGCAAGCGCATCTCGCAGCGTGCTTACCTGAGCTTCGAGCAAGGCACCAGCACCGCATCGAGCCTGGTGCGCCTGCGCTACAAGCTCACGCCGCGTATCTCGCTGCAGTTCCAGACCGGGACCAACAGCGCGCTCGATATTCTCTATTCGTGGGCGTTTGATTAAGACTAGCAGCCTGTCACCCGCTTCGAGAAGTGAAAAAGCCAGCTCTTTCGAGCTGGCTTTTCTTTTTCTGTTTCGTCAAAAGCAAATCATTCAGCACCTGGGGAATCAATCCTACTTCCTGAGCGTGTAGACCGGCTTCTCCACTTCCCCGCGCTCCACCATCGCAAGAAGGCCCTCCAGCTTGACGCGCTGGTCGCTGTCCTTCGCGGATGACACGAGTTTCCGAAGGATGTCGACATGCGCTGTTTGCAGCGCCTGCGCTGCGGGCACGGCAATGTCAGGTTTCACGCCGACGTGCTCCCAGTTGGTTTTGGTGACGAAATTGGTGGCGCGGGATGTGGGGATCGAGACCACGATTCCGTGTCCCACGCTGAACCAGCTCACGGGATTGGAGCCGCCCCCGGTCGTTTCGCCAACGAGCGTCCCGCGCTTCTGCGCCTGGAAGCCATAGGCGCAATCCTCGCCGCCGGAAAACGTGCGTGCCGAGGTCAGCACATACACGGGCTTGTCATAGCGCTGGGTAGCCGTCGACACGAGCCAAACCTGTCGCGTGGTATCGCTGGGGCGATGATAGAAGTCGATCAGGTGACGCCTGTCCCCAAGCGGGAAGAAATGGCTCATCAGGTAGGCTACGCTGTCCGGACTCCCGCCACCATTCAGGCGCAGGTCAAGGATCAGCGCATCCGTCCCGGCCAACAGCGACATCGCGGCCGTGTACGCCGGGCCGACAAATTCGGTTCCCCCGAATGCACGCAGATCGATGTAGCCGACGTTGCCGGGAAGACGTTCTATCTTCTCGATGCCATAACCCTGTCTGGCAGTCCATGCGCGCGCTTCATCCATCTCCGCGCTGCTGGGCACATCGGCGGCGCCGCTGGACTCACGAAAGCGTTCGTTGACCGAAGCGCCAAAGTGTTTGTCTCCGCTCATTTCACGCAGGTCTGTCGCCAGCATCGCACTGAAGCCTTGTACGCTGGTGATGGACGCATAACCTCCTTCGGCATGTTTCCGGGCGATTGCCTTGCCAACCCGTTTGGCCACAGCAGGCTCGATGTAATTCGCGTTCAATTTCGCTTCCAAAACCTGCAAGATCTCGGCGCGATCCGCTACGTTCAACTTGCTGTCTTCCGCGAAAGCAGAAAACGACAACAAAGCACTCAATACAACGCCGGCTACCAACTTCTTTTTGGCTGACATATCTGCTTCCAGGTTGGACTACTCGTTTTTGATAGGTGGGTGAAAAGCTGCGGGCGGCGTGTTTCCTGTTGGTGTCGTTGCATCAGCGCTTGGGTTGAATGGCCGCATCATTCAATGTACTCATCAAGGTGTGGTTGCGCCTCCTGTCAGCTTGCGTCGCGGATGCGCGCGCCGAAGGAACGCGTCTCCAATACCACGATCGCTTGTTCGAGGCAGGCGGACAGAGGGAACGCCAGCTCCGCATCGAGGCTGTCGGCGGCTGACTTGGTCGCCTGCCAGCACACCCTCAGCCGCGGTAACATTGTTTCGCCGGCGGCGCTGAGGCGCACCACGCGCTGCCTGCCGTCCGCGCCGCCAGCCGCCACCGTCAACAGGCCCTTCCTGATCATCAATGCCACTGTCTGCGTGGCGGCGGGCTGGGTAATACCGGCCAGAACTGCCAGCTCGCCGATAGTCGCGCTCTTCTGCTCGGCCAGCACCCTCATCACGGGCGTGTAACGTGGCCGGTAATCCAACCCTGCTTCGACATAGGCTTGAGCAACTGCACCATCGAGTAGCTCAATCAGATGTCGTAACTGTGTGCCGAGTCCTGGTTTCATGCTCCAATATTAACATTTAAATATAAGTGCTTATGTATATTTTTGTGTTACCTGGATTCTGCGCTCGTCCGCTGCTGCTCAACATGCACTAGGGCTTGATGTCAGCTGGTTGCGTCCCAGCACGCTGGCGGTGCGCACCAGGCGGCCCAGCAGCACCCCGTTGAACACACCGAACACCAGACAGATCGTCGCGGCCACCGTCAGCCGGTGCGCCAGCTGCGGCTGGATCACCAGCACGATCGACGTGATGTACTTGGTCAGAAAGATGGCCAGCATCAGGATCAATGGCATCACGCTGCCACGCACCAGCACGGAGTCCGGCGCAGTACCGGCTGCGATGCGCGTGCGGCCGAACCGCCAGGCCAGCAGCATCGCTGCCGCACAGCCGGTGACCCAGGCGGCGACCAGCACCATTCCCATGTCGAACTTGAGCGCCATATCGTTCAGCGACAATCCCAGCATCACCAGCGGCAGGATCAGCATCCGGCGCAAGGTCAGTTCGCGATCGCGCATCTCGGCGACGCCGCGCCAGAGCAGGAACGCGAGGATGGCCCAGACGTACAGGGGCGTGTGGGTCAGGATCTGAATCAGCATGGCAAACTCCGTGGCAGGTAGAAGGTGCATGCATTGTGCGGACACGCCGGGCGTCGCGGCATCCCGTGCGACGAAGTGGCTTCGGGCTGGCGCCAAATGCCTGCCGCGCGGCGCGAACTTTGCGCTGGCCGGGTAGAATCTGGCCATGGCAAGCAAACATCCCATCTTTCCCGGCCCACGCACCGCACGCGGCGCGGTACTCGCTGTGCTGTTGTCGAACGCCGACCAGGCCGGCAGCGAGCCGCTGCGCGGACGCGTGACGCTGGCCGCGATCGTGCGCGCGCTGAAACGCAAGTACCACTGGCCGATCGAGACCACCAGCTTCCCGTCCAACGATATCGACGGGCGCGCCACCTGGGCCACCGTCTACAGCCTGCCGCAGGGCGTCATCGATACGGCGCTGGCTGGCAAGGGCAGCGACTGGTTACGAAGCACCCGCAGCGGCGGCGAGGCCGATCAGGCTTGATCCCGCATGGCCCGCGACAACATCAACGATATCCTCGTCTTCATCGCCGTTGCGCGCGAGCGCAGCTTCACGCGCGCTGCCGCCAAGCTGGGCATGAGTCAATCGGCGCTCAGCCACATCGTGCGCGGGCTCGAAGAGCGCCTGGGCGTGCGCCTGCTCACGCGCACGACGCGCAGCGTCTCACCCACCGAAGCGGGCGAGCGCCTGCTGCAGAACGTGGGTCCGCGGCTGGAAGAAATCGATGCCGAGATCACGGCCATCAGCGACCTGGGCGACAAGCCGTCCGGCACCGTGCGCATCACCGCCATCGACCACGTGATCGACACGGTGCTGTGGCCGCGCATCGCGCCGCTGCTGCCGCAATATCCCGAGCTGCACATCGAAATCAGCTCGGACTACCGCCTGGTGGATATCGCGGCCGAGCGCTTCGACATCGGCGTGCGCCATGGTGACCAGGTAGAAAAGGACATGATCGCGGTGCGCCTGACGGCCGACGTGCCGATGCGGATCGTGGGCGCGCCCGCCTACTTCGCGCGCCAGCCGGCGCCGGCGTCGCTGCAGGATCTCATGACGCACAACTGCATCAACCTGCGGCTGGCCAGCAGCGGCGGGCTGTATGCGTGGGAATTGCTGCATGACGGCCAGCCGGTCGAGGCGCGCGTGCGCGGGCAGGCGGTGTTTACCAACGTCCATCACATGCTCGCTGCGGCGCTCGATGGCGTGGGCGTGACCTTCCTGCCCGAGAGCCTGGTCGCGCCGCATGTGCAGGCCGGGCGCCTGGTCAGCGTGATGGAAGACTGGTGTCCCAGCTTTCCAGGCCTGCACGCCTACTACCCGAGCCGGCGCCATTCATCGCGCGCACTGGGCCTCGTGATCGACGCGCTACGTTATGCGGGTTGAACCACGCGGCCGGCACGCGCCGCCAGCAACGCCAGCAAGCTGGCCGCGACCAGCACGGCGGCGCTGAACCCGAACGTGGCGCCATGGCCGCTGGCGTCGAACAGCAGGCCGCCGCCGGTAGCGCCGAGCATGATCGCCAGTTGCACCACCGCCACCATCAGGCCGCCGCCAGCTTCGGCATCGCGCGGCAGCGTGCGCGCCAGCCAGGTCCACCAGCCCACCGGCGCCGCCGTCGCCACCAGTCCCCAGATGGCCAGCAGCACCGTCGTTGCCGCCACCGACTGGCCGACGACGAGCAGCCCCGCCGCGATCGCCGCCATGATGAGCGGGATCGCGATCAGGACGGGATACATGCGCGCCTTGAGCACGGACCCGATCAGCGTCGTGCCGATGAACCCGGCCACACCCAACACCAGCAGCATCAACGACAGCGTCGATACATCGACGCGGGTGACGGTTTCGAGGAACGGCCGCAGATAGGTAAACAACGCAAACTGTCCCATGAAGAACAGGCTCGCTGCCGCCATGCCCAGGCAGACCGAAGGGCGCTTGAGCAACGCGACCATGCTGGCCGGCGCCTGCCGGTTCTCGGGACGCAGCGCCGGAAGGCTGAACCAGAGCCAGGCCAGGGCCAGCGTCGCCACCGGCACCAGGCAAAAGAAGGCGCCGCGCCAGCCGATCACGCCCCCCAGATAACTGCCCGCCGGCGCGGCAATCACCGTGGCCAGCGCATTGCCGCCATTGAGGATGGCCAGCGCGCGTGGCACGTCGGCCGTGGGCACCAGACGCATCGCGGTGGCCGCCGACATCGACCAGAAGCCGCCGATGGCCACGCCGATCAGCGCGCGGCCCACCATGAACAGTGGATAGTTCGGCGCAAACGCGGCCACGGTGCCGGAGGCGATCATCAGGCCGGTCAGCGCCAGCAGCAGCGTCTTGCGATCGAGCCGCCCCACGACGGATGTCAGGCACAGACTGGTCAGCAGTGCGAATGCACCGGAAATGGCGATCGACTGCCCGGCCTGCCCTTCGGTGATGCGCAGGTCGGCCGCCAGGGGCGTGAGCAGACTGACCGGCATGAATTCGGACGCGACGAGGGCAAAGGCGGCAAGCGACATCGCCAGCACGGCGCCCCACGCCGCAGGCCCGGCCGGCTTGCTGTCGCAAGCGACGGAAATGGTTGGATTCATAGTGAAGACAAGAGTAGAAAACAAACGCTCCTCCTGCACCGGGGGGCGCAGGAGGAGCGGAGAGACGCGGCCCGCGACGGGGCCGAAGAAAACTTACGCGGCCAGCGTGGCGCTGTCGATCACGAAGCGGTACTTGACGTCACCCTTGAGCATGCGCTCGTAGGCGCCGTTGATCTCGTCGGCGCGGATCATCTCGATGTCCGACACGATGCCGTGTTCGGCGCAGAAGTCGAGCATCTCCTGGGTTTCCGGAATCCCGCCGATCATCGAGCCGGCGATCGCGCGGCGCTTCATGATCAGGTTGAACACCTGCGGCGACGGGTGCGGCGAATCCGGCGCACCGACCAGCACCATGGTGCCGTCGCGCTTGAGGATCTGCAGGAATGCGTCCAGGTCGTGCGGCGCAGCCACCGTGTTGATGATCAGGTCCAGCGTCTTTGCCTGCGCCGCCATGGCATCGGCATCCTTCGAGATCACCACTTCATCGGCGCCCAGCGCCAGCGCATCGTCGCGCTTGGAGGCCGACGTCGTGAACGCCACGACGTGTGCGCCCATGGCGTGGGCCAGCTTGATGCCCATGTGGCCCAGGCCACCGATGCCGACGATACCGACCTTCTTGCCAGGACCGGCGTTCCAGTGGCGCAGCGGCGACCAGACGGTGATGCCGGCGCACAGCAGCGGCGCCACGGCGGCCAGCTGCTCTTGCGGGTGCGTCACGCGCAGCACGAAGCGCTCGTGCACGACGATCTGCTCGGAGTAGCCGCCCAGCGTGTGGCCCGGTGCGTCCGGGGTCGGGCCGTTGTAGGTGCCGACCATATTGTCGCAATAGTTTTCGAGGCCTTCGCCGCAATCGGCGCAGGCCTTGCACGAGTCGACCATGCAGCCGACACCGACCAGGTCACCGACCTTGTGCTGCGTGACGTGGGCGCCGATGGCCGACACGCGGCCGACGATCTCGTGGCCTGGCACGCAGGGAAACTGCGAACCGGCCCATTCGCCGCGCACGGTGTGCAGGTCGGAGTGGCAGACGCCGCAGAAATCGATCGCGATCTGCACGTCGTGCGCGCCAGGTGCGCGGCGCGTGATGTCCATCGATTCGAGGGCTTGGTCGGGCGCGTAGGCGCCATAGGCTTTGACAGTCATGAGAATCCTTGTGGTGGTCTTGCTTGTTTACTTGAACTAGCGGGATGGCCGCAGAGTCGCGCAAAGGCGCGGCGGCACTGGGTGAATCTACCAGCAACCACTATAGCCTTGCTGACGCGCGAGAGTAAGGCCGATTCGCTCATGGGGGATATGACGCTCCCTCATGAATGCACCGGCCGGGCAGGCACGTCGGCTTGCGCCATAGCATCGACTCCGGTGGCACAATACGTTCGGGAGAACATGCATCGTGCACGAGCGACATGCAACCCCGGTCGCATTCCATGGAGCGCAGGCGCATTGACACCATCCAACGACAATCCGGCCCTCGATTTCCTGCGCTTGTCCAGCAAGCGCAGGCCCGTCGTGCGCTTCGTGGTCGCCGCGACGGTATTGGCCTGCATCCTGCTGGTGGCCTTTGCCGCGTGGTTCATCGAGACGACGCGCCAGGCGCAGATCGCGCAGACCACGGTCGCCACCAGCAATGTCGCGCGCATGGTCGGGGCCCAGGTCGAATCGGCCATGAAGACCACGTGCATGGCGCTGGCCAACGTCGCCGAGCGGGTTGAACACGATGGCACGAGCTCTGCGGCGCTGGCGCGGTTGCAGGCGCACCTGGCCGAACTAACCCACACGACGCCCGAACTGCACGGCATCTTCGTGTATGGCGAAGATGGCGCCTGGCAAGCCACGTCGCTGGACCAGCCGTTCGTGGCCAACAATGCCGACCGCGCGTATTTTCAGTACCACCGCGAGCATCCGGGGCGCGACATCCACGTGGCCCATCCGGTGCGCAGCCGCTCGAGCAACATCTGGGTATTGCCGGTGTCGCGCCGCATCGACCATGCCGACGGCAGCTTTGCCGGCGTCGTGCTGGTCACGCTGAAGGTCAACTTCTTCGAACAGATCTACGATGACCTCGATGTCGGCCGCACCGGCACGGTGCTGCTGGCGCTGGACGACGGCACCGTGGTCTACCGGCGCCCGTTCGACGAAAAGATCATCGGCACCAACCTGTCGCATGGGGTAGTGTTCGAGGCGATCCGCAACAAGTCGGCCGGCGCCGAGTTCCTGACCGCCACGGTCGACAAGATCGAGCGCCTGTACAGCTATCGCCGGCTCGACCGTTTTCCATTCGTGATCGCTGTCGGCCGGACCAAGGATGAACTGCTGGGCGACTGGAAGCGGTCGAGCCTTCTGATCGGCGCCGTCACACTATTAATCGCGGCGCTGTTCACGCTGTTCGGGCGCAAGCTGGTGCGGCAGATCGCGATCCGCGACCGGCTCGACCAGACCTTGCGCGCCTATTCCGAAGATCTGCAGCGCGATAACCTGGGGCTGCACGAACTGGCGCACACCGACAAGCTCACGCAACTGGCCAACCGGCGCCGCTTCGATGACATGCTGGACCACGAATGGCGCCGCGCGCAGCGCAGCAATGCGCCGCTGGCGCTGATCCTGCTCGACATCGACTACTTCAAGAAGTACAACGACCATTACGGCCATCCGGCCGGTGACACCTGCCTGCAGGGCGTGGGCGGCGTGCTGGCCGCCAGCCTGAATCGCACCGGCGACCTGCCCGCCCGCTACGGCGGCGAAGAATTCGCCATCATCCTGCCGGCGACCGATTTACATGGCGCATTGGCCGTTGCCGAACGCATGCGCCAGGACATTCTTGGCCTCTGCATCGCGCACGTGGAATCGCCCTTCGAGAACGTTACGGCCAGTCTCGGCGTGGCCTCCTTCGAGCCTGGCGGCAAGGAGTCCTTGAGCACCGCCGACCTGGTCATGCGCGCGGACATGCAGCTCTACCAGGCCAAGGCCGCGGGCCGCAACCGGGTGTCCGGTGCGGCCTTCAGGGCCACCGGCGCCGACGCCGACGCAGGCACAAATTCAGGCGAGGGCCAGGCGGCGCAATGAGGCGTCGACGGCGTGCAGGCTGTCGACTTCGCAGGTGGGAATGGCGAGCGATTCGTTGGCCAGGCGGCCCGGATTGAACCAGACGCTGTCGATGCCGAAGCGGTTCGCGCCGAGGATGTCGGCGTCCAGGCGGTCACCCACGATCACCGTATCGGGCTTGGTGAAGGTGCGCGCCATCTTGCTGGTGTATTCGAAGAAGCGGCTGTCCGGCTTGGCGAAGCCGCAGGCTTCGGACGTGGCGACGAACGACAGCGACGGGGCCAGCCCCGAACTGGCAATGCGCCGGTGCTGGATCGCATGCGCGCCGTTGGTGATGATGCCCACTTCGCCGATCCCGGCCAGCGTTTCGCACAGCGCTACGGCGCCATCGACCAGCACGACGGTATCGGCGAGGGATTCGCTGTACACATCGCTGGCAACGTGCGGATCGAGGTCGATCCCGTTGTCGGCGAAGGTCTTGCGAAAGCGTTCGATGCGCAGGAAGTCCTTCGACACGGCGCCCTGTTCAAAGAGGCGCCACAGCGCGACATTGGTCATCTGGTACTGCGCGAACAGGACGTCAAGGCCGTCACGCAGATCGAAGTGCGCCATCGTGCGCTGGAAGGAAGCTTGTTCGGAAGCCCGGAAATCGAGCAGGGTGTCGTCGAGGTCAAACAGGAAAAGTCGGTGTTTCATTGCGTCCAACAGTAAAGCGGCAATGCTCCATGGTAGCACCCGCCGCCAAGCTGCGTCAGCTGGGGTTCGGATCCGGCACCGGCTCGTCATCGTGCGGCAGATGGCCCGGCTGGTGGTGCGGATGCGGATGCGGCGCCTCGAACGGATCGGGCATCGGATCGTCGACGGGCGCCGGGTCGGGCGCGCGATGGGCGTGGATGGAAAACGGCGGCGCTGATTGCGCGGTATGGGCTGCTTGCATGATGCGGTCCTCCCGGGTTGGCTGATTGGCCCACCTTAGCATGCGCTCCTGCGGCGCGGCGCGCGCCGGCAGTGGGCTACAATGCGGTCTTTCCGAACACCGCCTGCTGACCGTCCCCATGGAACTTTCGATCACCACCCTGGCCCTGCTCGTCCTGACTCCGCTGCTGGTCTGGCGCATCTACGCGCGCATCAAGAAGCAGATGCTGCGCCAGCGCTCGATCTATCAGCGCCATTACACGGGCATCCTGGTGTTTGGCGCGATGATCCTGGTGCCGGCGGCGCAGCTATTCGCCAGCCCGTACAACCTGGCGGCGCTGCTGGTGGGCGCCGTCGGCGGCATCGGCTACGGCGTGTGGGGCCTGAAGCTGTCGCGCTTCGAGGCCACGCCCGAGGGTTATTTCTTCACGCCGAACGCCCGCCTGGGCCTGGTGATGGCGATGATCCTGGTGGCGCGCATCCTGTACATCGGCGTCGAGATCTACGCCAACCAGGGCAAGGGCTTGCCCACGCCCCAGTTGAGCGACAGCCCGCTGACCATGCTGTGCGTGGGTCTCACCAGTGGCTACTTCGCCTGCTATTCGGTCGGGCTGCTGCGCTGGCGGCGGCGGGCCAAGCGCGAGAGTCAGCTGTAAATGCAGCTGTAGATGCAGCTGTAGACGCGTACTACTTCAGGCGCCTGCCACGCTCGGTCTTCTGGGCCAGCGCCAGTGCGGCGTCGAAGTCGGCGTCGTTCGCCGCGCACTTTTCATCACACGCCCCAATATCCTCGGCAATACGGAACCCTTCGCCCAGGCTGCTCGCATTGGTTCGGCCGCCATGGCCGCGCGCAGCGCTGCGCAACACCGCCCGCGCCGACGCATAGCTGCCGCCGCGCGTGATGAAATATTCATTCTCTTTCTCACAAGCGCCACGCCAGACCGTGCCGTCCGCCGGCGCGCCCTGGTAATCCGGGTGCTCGCAGTCGGCCACCCATTCCGCCACATTGCCGATCATGTCGTACAGGCCGAAGGCATTGGCCGGATACATGCCGACCACCGTCGTCAAGGCAGCGCCGTCGTCGCAATCGGTCGCCAGCATGTCCAGGCCATAATCCTGCTTGAGTGCGGCCTTGAATCGCCTGTCTTTCATGTTCGCATAGGTGCACAGCCCGTCGGCATCGTCGCCGGACGGGTAACGCGTGGTCGTGCCGGCACGCGCGGCGTACTCCCATTCCGCTTCGCTCGGCAGGCGAAAGCGCCGCCCGGTCTGATCCGAGAGCCAGGCGGCATACGCATTCGCATCGTCCCAGGTCACGCACAGCACCGGGTGGAACTCGCCCGGCGCATGGGCAGGCGTATCCCACTTGACGTCCTTGCGGGCCATGCCGTCGGCGCGGTCGAACTGCCAGCACGCGTCCTGGGTCCGGTAACCGGTCGCTGCGACAAACTGACGGAACTGGCCAACCGTGGTTTCGTAACGGGCCAGGCGGAAGGACTGGATGCGAACCAGGTGCGGCGGCTGCTCGGCCGGATTGTGGCTGCCGTCGCCGATG
>Ga0308164_10004924_pt1 | contig 11032 bp, 12 predicted proteins | sample PhyTR2_FD_201031 | JGI IMG/M metagenome (GOLD analysis project Ga0308164, IMG submission 201031) | Phyllosphere microbial communities from UC Gill Tract Community Farm, Albany, California, United States - DLSLT.R2 | ecosystem: Host-associated > Plants > Phyllosphere > Unclassified | place: USA... | reverse complement strand
ATGCCCCTCTTTGCCCATTCGTAACGGTGGCCGATTGCAACGTCCAGAGGCCACGCTTAGTCAGGCAGTGTTGCACGCAAGCGTAGACCAGTTTTCGCAACGCAATAATTGTTCAGAATCCTCGCGCCAGCCCGACCGGAAGCGCAAAAAACCGAACGCCAGACAGCAAAACGCCCGGCGCCTGTTGGGGACAGAGGCCGGGCGTGGCTATTAAGGACGCAGAATTACTGCACTTGCGTGACGCCGGCGAACTTGCTCATCAGGAAGCCGACGAACTGCTCGACGGTCATTTTCTGGCCGTTGAATTCCACCTGATTGGCCGCGTAGTGCAGCTTGGTCACGACGTTGGTGCCGTCGACCACCGCCAGTTGCGAACCGACCGCCATGCCGGCAAACATGTCCGCCGCTTCCTTGGACTGATCGACAATGGCTTTGGCGTCGGTCTGACCATCGAGTTGCGCCTGTACGCTGAGCAGATCGACCAGCATCGGTTTCGACACCTGGATATTCAGGTCGAGCAGTGCGATCAGTTGCTTGCCGAGTTGGTCCGGCGGCAGATCCATCGACTGCGGCTTGGTCAGGTCGATCACCAGATTGGCGCGGCTTTCGCCGTTGGCGGTGTTGAACGAGAGGTTTTCCAGCGCCAGTTGCGGGCCGGCGGCCAGCAGTTTCTGCAGGTCGGCTTTGACTTGCGCATTTTCTGCTTCGGTCAGGTTCAGCTCCGGTGCCGGCAGACCCTGAGCGGCCGCTTCGGCGGCGGCTTTTTCATAGGGCTGCAGCTTGGTCTGGTAGATCTGCATCAGCGACATCGTCGACGGAATGTCGAGGTTCTTCAGGCTCATGGCCATGGCCGCCGAGCCGACTTTCTTGTCGTTGAGCGTCACTTCGCCGATTTTGTAGTCAGCACGGCCGGAAGCATTGCTGGCGTTTTCTTCGGTGCGGTTCTTCATTTCGAAGTTCTTCACACCCAGCACCATCGGTTGCGCACCGAACGTGGTTTTGCTGCTGGTCACTTCCAGGGTGTTCTCCCCGGTGTAGTAGCCGTAGCTGCTCTTGGCCAGATTGCTGGCCAGGGTCAGGCCGTTGATTTCGACCTGCACCGGCGTCTGGTCTTCGGCCACGGTGACCAGTTTCAGGTTGTCCATATAACCGTCTGCCTTGACCTTCTGCGCCTGGGCGCTGGCGGAGATGTCCATGGTCAGGCCGGAAAACTTCAGGTTCGACTGGGCATCCAGCGCGGTTTCGAACGGCACCAGGTCCAGCGTGCTGGTGGTCGATTCGTCGTAGCCGATGTTGGTCACACCTTTGAGCGGTGCGGCGCCCTTGGTCGCGGCGAACCATTTTTCCGTGGTCGGGCTTTTTTCCAGCTCGTAGTTGCTGGTGGCCATGACCGGCAGCCACTTCAACGACACCAGCCGCGAGAATGGCAGCGGGCCGTGTTCGATGTGGTCGACGAACAGCAACTCGACTGGTGCATCACCGAACATCTCGCCCTCACCTTTGAGGCGATAGTGCGCGGTGCTGGTGAAAGTGTGACGCTCCAGCGACACCAGTTCCAGCGACGCCGTGCCGTTGGAGCCGGCCATGGCGGTCTGCAGTTCTTTGTTGGCGTTGCTGACGGCGTTGTTCAATACGCCCTCGATCTTGGTCCCGGTGTACCAGGCCCCGCCCGCGCTGACCGCGCCGATGGCAACAACAATTCCGAGAAGCACGCCTGCTGATTTATTCATGAATGACCTGATCGATTTCCGTGGCTGTGAGTGTGGTCGTCTTCCCTGAACCCGTGACCGGGTCGCGGCTCGACTGCGCTGAATTCAGCGCTGGAGATTAGCACCGGGCGCGGGGTTGGGCCCAATGTTTAAAGGTTAAAGAGTGTCCACGGGGGGAATGGACAGTCGGCGGGCCATGAGAGTTTCGCAGTGAACACAGCCGCCATCGCTGGCAAGCCAGCTCCCACAAGGATCTCCAGCGAACACAAATTCTGTGAACACCACAAAACCTTGTGGGAGCTGGCTTGCCAGCGATGAGGCCAGATGATTCAGTCGAGCATCAGGAGTACTCAGCCTCGATCTCATCGAGTTGATGATCAAAGCTCTTCAGCCGCGCCGTCCAGGTGTAAACCAGCACTTCAAAGTCGCGATCGATCACCGCGCCCTCCGGCCCCTCGGCGCGCGGGTCGCAGAAATCCAGCTGATAGCGTTCGCGAGCCATGGCGGTGGCAACGTCGGACAGTTCGCGGGCGTTGTTCAACCAATGCCAGCCCTCGTCGGCGATCTGCTTGTCGAGTTCCAGGCACTGCTTTTTCAGGGCTTCGAGGCTTTTTTCCAGCGGAGTGCCGGTGAGTTCGCCCATGACTTCGGCGAAGGTGCGCCCGGGCTGCCAGTAGCTGCCCCAGAAATACCGGTCGAACACGGTTTCGACCCGGCGCAGGGCGACTTTGGTGTCCCAGATCAGCACCAGGACCTTGCCTTGTTCCAGCTGGCGTTTCTTGACCCGCTGCACCTGAACCGAGGCCCACGCGACCACGACGATCGCCATCACCGCGATCAGCGCCACGGCACTGTCGAGAAAGACCATGGCCGTGTCGATCTGGTGGGCCAGCATGATGCCGTAGAAATAGGTGGCCGATAGCAGCACCAGCGCTATCAAGGCGCACCAGAAGCCCAGAGCATAAGGGTTTTTCATTATTGGTTTCCCCCGGACCAGCGCCAGCGATGCGTGCAGAAGGCGCGCTTTGCACGGGGCGCGCCTCCAACACTTCAAAGCATAGCAATGGCCTCAGGGTTTGCCGGGACTTGAAGCGTGCGTTCGTCCGCTTTCCCAGCCGCCACCCAGGGCGAGGAACAAATCGATCTGGCTCATGGCGACTTGCGTGTTGGCCGCGGCCAGTTGCGCCGTGACATCAGTGTAGGTGCGGGTCGCTTGCAGGTCGGCGAGGAACGACTCGCGGCCGGCCTGGAAAAAACGGTGCGTCTGCTCGGCGGCCAGTTTTGCCGACTGCTCGGCCTCGGCCAATGCGTCGCGGCGTTGCAGTAACGCGCTGTACTGGGCCAGGCCAGTCTGGGTTTCGCGGATGGCGTTGAGCACCACGCCGTCGAAATGCGCCAGCGCGCCCTGGGTATTGGCCTCGGCTTCGCGAATGCGCGCGCGGGCGCCGTTGGTCGGCACTTTCCAGTTCAGCGACGGGCCAAAGCCCCAGCGGTTGGTCGACGGATCACCGAGGTCATCGATGATGCCGACCGTGCCGATCGTCGCGCCGATGCTGATATCCGGGTACAACTCGCCAGTGGCGATACCGATCCCGGCGGTGGCAGCGGCCAGACGCCGTTCGGCCTGACGGATATCCGGGCGCCGCTTGAGCAATGCGGCGCCATCACCGACTGGCAGCAACTGGGCGATTTTCGGCAGTTCGGCGCAACTGGCGGTGCCCGCCGGCAATTGATCGACCGGTTTGGCCAGCAGCATCGACAGCCGGAACAGACCGGCCTGACGCGCCGCTTCGTAGCGCGGCATATCGGCGCGCAGGGATTTGAATTGGGTTTGCGAACGGGTGACCTGGGTTTCATCGCCGCGCCCGGCATCACGCAAACGCTGGATCAACGACGTGCTTTGCGATTGCAGGTCGAGGGAATGCTGAGCGATCTCGCGCTCTTCGTTGGCGGCGCAGACCTGGGTGTACGCGCGCACAACATCCGCTACCAATGTGATGCGCGCGGTATCGGCGGCGGCCTGGGTCGCATCGGCATTGGCTTTTGCCGCTTCGATGCCGCGTTGCAGCGTGCCCCACAGATCGAACTGATACGAGGCGCTGATACCGATATCGGCAATGTTGGCCACTGGCACTTTCTCCGGCAGCAGAAACGCCTGCCCGGATTCCTGCAACCGCTGAGCGCCCATTTTCACCCCGCCGCTCCAGCCGCCTGCCGCTTCGGCTTCATCGACCTGCGCCCGGGCCCGCTGCAGGTTGGCCGCCGCCACGCGCAAATCGGTGTTGGAAGCCATGGCCTGCTGCACCAGCTGATCCAGCCGCGGATCCTGATACAACCGCCACCAATCGGCCGGTACCGGCGCCGACACCACCGGTTTGCCGGCCACCGCCAGCTCGCCCTGAATGTCCTTGCGCTGGATCGCCGCGTCGTCAGGCACCTGATAATCCGGCCCGACCATCTGACACGCCGAGAGCATCAGGCCGAGCCCGGCGATGATCAGCGCCCTGTTCATTGCGCAGGCTCCCGCGGTTGATCATCCTCAATGATCGACACCGTGGCCGTGCGTCCGGCGATCATGCGGAAATCCGCCGGCACCTCATCAAAGGCGATACGCACCGGGATCCGCTGCGCCAGACGCACCCAGCTGAACGCCGGGTTGACGTTGGGCAACAGGTTGCTGCCGCTGGTGCGGTCGCGGTCTTCGATGCCGGCAACGATGCTTTCGACGTGGCCGCGCAGTCTGGCGCGGTCACCGATCACGCGGATATCCACCGACTGACCGACATGAATACCGTCGAGTTTGGTTTCTTCGAAATAGCCGTCGATGTGGAAGGAATTGCTGTCGACCACCGATAACACGGGACGCCCGGCGGTGACGAATTCCTGCGGACGCGGCGCGCGGTCGTTGACGTAGCCGTCGACCGGGCTGCGGATCACCGAACGGTCGAGGTTGAGCTGCGCGCTGTCCACCGCCACCAACGCCTCGGCCAGCGCCGATTGCGCACGGGCTACGCGCGACTGGCTTTCTTCCAGTTGCTCGGCCGGCACCAGGTTGCCCAGGCCACGATTACGCTTGGCTTCACGCTGCGCCTGGGCGAGGGTTTCCTCACGATCGGCAACCGCAGCCTTGGCCTGGCGCAGGGCCAGTTTGAAACGGTCCTGGTCGATGCTGAACAACACCTGCCCGCGCTTGATCAACTGGTTGTCCTTCACTTCCACCTGCTGGATCAGCCCGGAGACGTCCGGGGCGATCTGGATGATGTCGGCGCGGATGTGGCCGTCGCGGGTCCACGGCGCAAACATGTAATACATCACCATCCGCCAGACGAGGACCACGGCGAACGTCACGATCAGCAGGGTCAGGACCACGCGACCAATAGTCAGAAACGGTTTTTTCATGTCATCAGGTATCGACTGAGTGAGTCCACGCCGTACAGCAGCACGGCATAGAGCGCCACGTTGAACAATGCCCGGTGCCAGACCAGACGGTAAAAGTGCAGGCGTTGCAGCACGCCATGCACCAGCAAAAACAACACGTAAGTGATGCCCATCAAAACCAGCAGCGTCGGCAGAAAGATGCCGCTGATGTCCAGATCACCAATCATAGGGGCGCTCCATCGGGCAGCGGTTCTTCGGGCTCGGCGCTGGAGACGAACTCGACGCCGGGCAGCAGGGCCAGACGCAAACCGCTCAAGGCGTGCAGCAGGTGCAGGCGGGTTTCATCGTCACCCTGGCCATTGAGCGCACGGCGGGTACGGTCGAGGGTCATCAGCAGACCGCTCGGCGCTGGCAGGCGTTCGCCAGCCTTGAGGCAGGCGCGGAAATACTCGCCGACCTCGCTGACCACTTGCTGCAGCAAGGCCTTGGGCGCACCGCTGACGCGCGGGGTGTAGGCCAGCAAATCGAGCATGTTCAACCCCACGCGCACTTCGCGCATGGCGATGCCGGTGTCCTGTCCGGTCAGGGCCAGACGCGGCAAATGCTGCATCAGCCGATCCAGCAGTTGCACGCCCAATTGCCGGTGCTCGGCGAGGCTGGCCGGCTCGGTCATGCGCACGATGTCTTTCCAGCTGAAACGGGTCAGACGCTTGGCCGCCAGTTCCGCGCCGAACGGCCGCGCCACCAGCGTCCAGATAAAAGCGAACAGCAGGCCGATCGGCCCTGCCAGATTGGAGTTCACGAAGGCGAAAAAGTCGGCATCGTAAGCGCCCTGAATGCTGATGAACGACGAGGTGTTGACCAGCGTCAGCAGCATGCCCAGATAAAAACGCGGCTGCACGGTCAGCGTGCCGACGCAGATGAACGGCACCGAAAACGCCAGCACCAGCATCGGGAAGTCATGCAGGTTGGGCAGGATCAAAAACAGATAAAGACTGGCGAACAGCACCGACATGCCGGTCCAGAAAAAGAACCGGTAAATCTGCGGTGCCGGGTCATCCATCGAGGCGAAGAAACTGCACGCGACTGCCGCCAGAATCACCGCGCTGCCGCCGTCCGGCCAGCCGAGCAGGATCCACAACACCGATGCGACAATGATCGCCAGAATGGTCGAAGCCACCGAATACAGCATCAGTCCACGGTCGATAAACGGCGTCAAACGGCCGAGGCGCCAGTGGCGATAAACCGCACGCCAGCTGTCCTGGCGTTCGCACAGAATCGCATCCTGCAGACTGCGACAGTCCTGCCACAGATCGATGAATTCACCGAGGCGATACAGCGCGTTGGAGAACAGCAACTGTTTGCGATCCTCCAGCGCCTCAGCGCTCGGCTGTAAAGCGTCGAGCTGATCTTTCAGCGCTTGCCAGCGACCGAGGTCAGCATCTGCATGGCTCAGCCATTCGCGGGTGGCCGTCAGCAGCGGCTGGAATTGTTCGACCAGCTCCGGGGTGCGCCGCTCGAGGGCATACAGCGAATCTTCCAGCGCATCGATCACCGGCAGCAGGTGGATCATCCGCCCGCGCAGTTCCTTGGTGTTGCGCACCGTCTGCGGACGTGCGCCTTCGTGGGGCAACTGGCCGATCATCAGTTCAAGACTGTTGAAACTGGCGACCATGGCCATGCGCAAAGCCGCAACTTCCTCAGGCTGCACATCGCGGCTGAGAAACTTCTGGCTGTAGCTGGTGGCGTCGGCAAACCATTTGCCCACCGCATCGTTGAACACCGGTGCCAGGCGACGCGGCCAGAACATCGCCCCGACCACCGCAGCGACGGCGATGCCGAGAAAAATCTCTTCGGTCCGCGCTTCCGCCACGTCCCATACCGCCAGCGGATTATCGACCACCGGCAGGGCGATCAGCGGCAGGGTGTAACCGGCGAGCATCAACGCGTAGCTGTTGGCGGTGCGCAGGTGCAAGGACATGAACAGCAGGATCCCGGTCCACAGCGCAATTACCACCACCAGTACATACGGGCTCTGCACGAACATCGGCACAAACAGCACCGCCGCGGTAGCGCCGAGAAAGGTGCCAATTGCACGGTACAAGGCCTTGGAACTGGTCGGACCGAGGAACGGACTGGAGACGATATACACCGTGGCCATCGCCCAATACGGACGCGGCATCTGCATGAGCAGAGCGATGTACAGCGCAATCATCGACGCTGCAAAGGTACGGACCCCGTAGAACCAGTCCCGGGCCGGCGGAATGCCAGTGAAAAAACCGTTCAAGAATTGACCACCACAGGCGGGCTGGCCGCCTCAAAAGCCCTGAGTACCCGAAGCGTAGCTTCCAGATCACCACGATCGATGCCTTCGAGCACTTCATGGCGCAAGCGCACCAACTCGACCTCCACCGCTTGCACCAGCTCACGACCGCGGTCGGTCAGGCTCAGGCATTTGGCACGGCGATCCTGGGCATCTTCGGTACGGCAGACGTAACCGGAATGACACAGCTGATCGAGCAGGCGCACCAGCGACGGGCTCTCCATGCCGGCGGCCTGAGCCACCTGAACCTGGCGCACACCTTCGCCAAGACGCCCGATCATCAACAATGGAACGGCGCAGGCTTCGGAAATTCCATAGTTCACCAGCGTGGTCTGGCAGATTTTCCGCCAATGCCGCGCGGCCACCACCATGGCGCTGCTGATGTTCATCTGGAGATTGTCGAGGGAATCGGACACGGGAAACGGACACTGTTAGTTTGCTAACTATCAATATCGCATTGGAGAGGAAATTCAGTCAAGTTTTGAAACAAATCTCCCCGCTGGTCGCCGAGCGGCTTCGGTGACTCTTTAGCAGATACCGGAAAGAGAGCATCGCACTTATTTATTTGGAGTCTGAAATGTCAAATCAAGCCGTTTTCAAACCGCCGTTCCCTGAATCTGTAGATGAAATCAAGGCAGAGACTAACGCGGCACACTGGCCGGCTTCATCTACCATGCCAGCGGCATACAACTACGAGGCCTTTCTCCAAAGCAAAGTCGAAATCGCTCGGGAGTCCGTACGCGCTGGCGACGGCTTGGCCAATGATGATTTGGAAGCAGCGTTCGCTGCCAGGCGCAGGCGGGCCAAAACCTCGTGAACTTGGCCAGTTAACGCTTCTTGGCTGCTTCGTAAACACTGCTGCGTTCGCGCTTGCCAACCGCTAGCACGGAAACCACTACGCGTTCGTCGATGACCTGATACACCAATCGATATCCTGAGGACTTGAGTTTTATTTTGTAGCAATCCGGTAGGCCGTGCAGAGCGTCAGCCGGGACTCTGGGGAGCCTCAGCCTTTCCCCCAACTTCTTTTTGAATTGCTCACGCAATGTGTGACCCAGCTTGTTCCATTCTTTGTGCGCAGACGGCAGAAACTCAAGCTTATAGGTCATCCAGGTTTACCGAAATGGGCGTTTCGTGAAGGCGCGAACGAACAACTTCAGCCAGTTCAAGATCGTCAAGCCGCTCCATCATTGCTTCGTAAACATCGGCCGGCACCATGTACCCCATGACGCGATTGTGATTGAGAACAGCCACGGCACCGCCGTGAGCGCCGTTTAACACGGCGGAAGGATTTTTTTTCAGTTCTGAGACGCTGACAGCCATATCGGCAAGGACGCTTTGCATAATAAATGACCTCAAATTTGGACGTGATTTTGGTCTATTTATGCTAATCGGACAACCATCGCTTCCGATGTAGAGACAATTTTCAAAACAATCACCCCTCACGCCCCTTACGCAACATCACATCCAACTGATCCACCACCTCCGCCCAATCCGCGTCCTCCTGAATCTCGTCGCGCAAGAACTGCGCCTGACTTTCCGACCAGAAAAACGCATCGGCTAAATGCAATTTGGGCTTGAGTGGAGAATGGCTGGCAATGAATTGGTCGATGCTGACCGGGTCATCAGCCAGGCCGAGTTGTTTGAACAGGGCCGGGAGGCTGTGTTGTGGATTTTCCATGCTGCAACTCCTCTGGCATTCAGGCGCGACGTTGAACCGCTTGATCCAATGGAGTTGAGCATAGCGGGCGCTGTTGGTTCAGGGCTTCGCGACGTCCGGCGTGGCCGCAGCCATCGGCAGCGCCGGATACACCGATTGCCATCCGCCACCCAGTGCCTTGTACAAGCCGACCACCGCCAGCGAAACGCCGGTGGAGCTTTCGACCCACTGTTCCTGGGTCGCCAGCAAAGCGCTCTGCACGGTGAGGACGTTGACGAAATCGGACACGCCTTCGACGTATTGTTGCTGCGCGGTGCGCAGGGCGATCTGGTTCTGGCGCACGGCTTCGGCGAGGCTGTCGCGGCGGCGCTGGCTGGCGTTGTACGCGGTCAGTTGATCGTCGATTTCGTGCCAGGCGCGCAGCACGGTTTGCTGATAGGCGATGGCCGCTTCCTGCTGTTGCGCTTCGCGCAGTTGCAGCATGCCGCGCAGGCGCCCGCCGTCGAACAGCGGCAGGCTGAACTGCGGGCCGATGCCGAACGCGCGCGCGCCCCATGAACCGAAATCGCTGAGTTGCATGGCTTGCGAGCCAAGGTTGCCGGACAAGGTAATGCGCGGATAGAAATCACCCTTGGCCACGCCGATAGTGGCGGTGGCCGCGTGCAGGCGTGCTTCGGCCTGACGGATATCGGGGCGTCGTTCGGCCAGTTGCGATGGCAGGCCGATCGCCACTTGCAACGGCGACTGCGGCACCGCTGCGTCTGTAGATAACTCTTTGGCCAAGGCCTGCGGCGGCTCGCCCATCAACAGGCTGATGGCGTTGATCAGTTGCGCCTGGCGCTGCTCCAGCGCCGGCAGGCGCGCTTCGATGGCGGCGACTTGCGCGGCGGCTTCGGCGACGTCCAAATCGGTTGCCACGCCGTCGGCCAGCCGCAGCTGCGAAAGCTTGAGGCTATGGCGGGCGACGTCGAGGTTCTGCTCGGTGACGGCGCGGGTGTTTTGCACGCCGCGCAACTGGATGTAGTTTTGCGCGGTGTCGGCGAGCACCGTCAGCAGCACTCCGCGACGATCATTTTCCGCCACTTCGAGATTGGCATCGGCGGCTTCGGTTTCGCGGAGCACGCGGCCCCAGAAGTCCAATTCCCAGGAGGCGGAAAAACCGGCGTCCCACAGGTTGAACGCTGAATCGCCGTTATGCCCCGATGGATCATTCAAGCCTTCGCCACTGTTGCGCTTGCGTCCATAGCTGCCGCTGGCAGCGGTGTTGGGGTAGCGCTCGGCGGTGATCACCTGACGGGCCGCGCGGCTTTGCTGCAGGCGACTGCTGGCCAGTTGCAGGTCGAGGTTGCTGCGCACGGCACGCTGAGTGAGTGCCGAGAGTTGCGGGTCGTTGAAGACCTCCCACCAGCGCTCGTTGAGCGGTTCGCTGACGGCCTGGCTGGGGGCGGATTTGGCGGGTTTGGCCCAGTCGGTGATTGGCGTGGCTTCGGGCTTTTGGAAGTCGGGGCCGACGGTGCAGGCGCTGAGGCACAGGGTGAGCAAGGCACTTGAAGTGATGTGCTGCCACTGGCCCCATCGCTGGCAAGCCAGCTCCCGCAGGGATTGTGCGGGCTGTCCAGATTTCTCAGGGCTGCCCATGGACCCTGTGGGAGCTGGCTTGCCAGCGATGAGGCCAGTCAATTCAACACCGGTCATCGCTGTACCACCTCGCGATCGGCCTTCACTTCCGCGGTATGGATACTCGCCTCCACCGACATCCCCACCCTTAACCGTTCGGCCAATGGCTGGCCCGGCTCCAGCACGATCTTCACCGGAATCCGCTGCACGACTTTGGTGAAGTTACCGGTGGCGTTGTCCGGCTTCACCGCGGCAAACGTCACGCCGGTCGCTGGCGCAATACTTTCGACGCGGCCGCTCAACGCCTCACCGCCCAGGCTGTCGACGCGCACCTGTACGTCCTGC
>Ga0308164_10004922_pt1 | contig 11034 bp, 12 predicted proteins | sample PhyTR2_FD_201031 | JGI IMG/M metagenome (GOLD analysis project Ga0308164, IMG submission 201031) | Phyllosphere microbial communities from UC Gill Tract Community Farm, Albany, California, United States - DLSLT.R2 | ecosystem: Host-associated > Plants > Phyllosphere > Unclassified | place: USA... | reverse complement strand
TTTCCGATCCTGCATCATGACCGCTGCGATCGTTGAACGCTGCGTCGAAAGGGAACCTCACGCAGCCTCTCACGTATTTTGACTAACCAATACGTCGCAGAAAGGGGCAAGGAGTCGATGGCTGAGACAGCAACAATTGCCTATCATCGTGAACGAGCGGAGCAAGAACGGAGGCGAGCAAATCAGGCAACCGATGGCCGGAGCAAGACTGTCCATACCGAACTTGCCCTCGCACATGGAAGAGCGGCCATCTTGGGCGGGCATCGCCTTCGTGCAGTGCACGATCGATAACGGCTTTCGGGGCAGCTAGCCGTCTACGAACATGACCTGTCCGTACGCAGCCAACCAATAGCACGGCTCAGCGCCAGAAACCTGTTTCGCCTCTTCGGGTCGGGCGCGCTGACTGGATTCGACACTTAACTCAAGAGTCTATTCGTTTTTAGGCTGTAAGTGATACTATAGCCAGCCTGTATGTATTTTATATTGTGTATTACAATTCCGATTATCTGCGTGAGTTCGCAAATTCAGGCAGCACTAACAGAAATGCCTCGACACTTTGTCGTTCGGACTTGAAATGCCGCGTTAATAGAGTGGACATCTCTATCATCGCAATGCGATAGTCCTCCCATCTTGTCGTAATCAACCCGGAACTCCAGGTCTTTACATAGGAGGTAAAGACGTTACCCATAGCTATGCAATTGATTTTCATCTCCTGAGCTGCCTCGATTTCACTTGGCGACCCCTTAGCAATAGCAGGATCAAAGATTCGTGAGTGCTTAAATATTTGATATTCGCGTAGCAGTCGGACCATTTGCCATCTTCGAGCCGACAAGGTCGACAACGACGATAGATTATCGGCTTCTATCACCGCTACAGAAGCTGCGATCCGTGAGATGATATCGTCATGATAGCTTTGTAACCGGGTTAAAATTGTATCGTTCGCCATAAGCCGAAACTGTCGTTTTCTATATTAAGCAATAGTTATGAAACCGGAGCTGTTCTAAATTAATGCCATGATACCGCACTATGGTTAAGCTTGGCGGGTATCGCTATGCGCTCGCGGACCAACCCCACTGATCAAAAGAGAGTTTTTGATAGGCATCAAGGTTTGGTAAAATATCACAGTCGACAAAATTTGGTAAGCGATCGGTCAACGCTGCATAATTGGCTGATCAGCACCAGCTTTTACGTTCCGGCAGTAATACTTACAGTTTTTCCATTGACAACTTAAGTTTTTAGTTGCGGCATCTGGTGGACCGGATCGATGATGAATCTGTCCGACCCTGACGCCCAAATGTTGTCGATGTATTCGTAAGGCGTGCCGCCACTGAGCGCTTTGAGCCGACGGGTCAAATTATAGGCCGCCATGAAGCAGCGAGGCGCACCCATAGTTGCTCGTAACTCTCGTAATGGAAGCGCTTGACTGTCGCCTCTTTGATCGTTCGGTTCATCCGCTCGACCTAACTGTTGGTCCAGGAATGGTTCGGCCCCTCGAATTAGCTCGGCAGATCCTTAGTGAGCCAGTGCTCGATGCCGTTCGCCTCGCAGATCATGTCGAAGCGCATCTGCCGCGACCAGGCAGTTTTACGATTGCGCGGCTGCTCAGCGAACTGGATGCCATTGTCGGTCAGGATCGTGTGGGTCCGGTACGGCACCGTTTTCAGCAGGTTCTCAAGGAACTCTCAGCCGTTCGCCTGTCAGCCTCGTCGACGAACTGGGTGACCGCGAACTTACTGGTGCGGTCAATGCCGGCGAACAGGTAGAGTCCTTCGACAAGCCCAGGAAAGCCTTGCCTTCGGCGGTCTAAACCTCGGCGATATCCATGTGAAAGAAGCCGATATGGTAGCGCTTGAAGCGCTGTCGCTTCGGCTTGTCACCCTCAATGTCCGGCAGACGGGCTATGCCATGCCGCTGCAGGCAGCGGTGCAGCGCTGACCGTGTTAGATGCGGGATTGAGGGCTACAACGCATACAGGCAATCGTCGAGCAGCAGACGTGCATGGCGCCGGAATGCGACGGCCGCTGCCTCCTCGGCTTCGGTCAAGGTCGTGGAGTGAGGGGCCTTCGGCCCGGTCTTCAAATCCTCGACCGTCCTCCGCCTCCGCGATTTTGCCACCGTATTCGGATTGAACCCAAGTTCCCGGCTCAGCGTCGAAAGCGAAGCTTGCGATCGCTGTATTGCTGCTCTGACGGCGTGCGTGGTCGTGGCGAACGATCGCATGTGATCGCTCGTGACACACTTGTCCCATACGGCTTCCTTCCATTCAAACGAAAGGATCGCACCATCAAACCGTGGGATCAAACACGAAGGTAAAAATTCCCCCAGGCGCTTGGGCAGGAATACCTACTATTCAAATGACCCGCCACCGTCCTCTACGTTCCTCAGAAGCCGCGTTGTAGTCTGATGCCGAGTCGTTGGGTTTGCCATTGCTCAGGTCGGTAAAGAAGGTCTATTTCTAGCATGTAGACGGTTTGCCGTCAGTATCAGAACTAACAGATGTGAGATTTCTTTCGGCTCGAACAGGCATTGATGCAGTTTCTATGATTGCCTGTTTCGGTATCAAATAAGGGATAGCGATTGGCTTTAGCTTATATGCCAGTTCCACAAACATTACAGGTTGGGCCACGCCAGCAAAAATCCTACTATTTACTGGACCCATTCCAACAAAGGCAGTGCCCGCCTTACCGTCACCCTCCCTACCGTATGACGACACGGCTATGAGCTCTCCATAGCACCGCTGCCAGTGCAACCATTGCCCCCCATCGGCATTAGTCTCTAGACTTGATAATATTATGCGGCCATTCCGTTTTAAATCAAGCTTATCAGCTTGGGTTATACCGCCCAAAAGCGTATCGGTAATCTGCTTTTCGCTTATTCTTTTCGAGCCGCCGAAGCCTGACTCCCCCAAACGCCCCGCGTTGTCCGCGATTTGCAGAGCGGCTTGGCTAAGTCGCTGTCTTTGTATTGCATAATTCGAGAGCTCAAGAAGGCCGAGTATCATAAACAAGAATATAGGAAATATTATGGCGAGCTCGGTAAGCGCAACTCCCGACACGTTTTCCCCTACCAGCATAAGCCTAGTTTGCTGTTTTTTTAATATTGTCATCTGCAACTACGCTCAATTGAAGAGGCTTGCTTATCAAACGGTTGATTTCTCAATGCGGTTCGTGCTGTGATTTTCGCACCACGGCGCCATGGTAGAATGCTCCCGAACGGCAGTTGATCGTAGTTAAGAGTAGCTGTATACAAAACTACGTCTTTCGCTGATCCATCACTACCTAGAATACCACCATTGATGTCCCAAATGCCATTGTTGTTTGCGTCAAGATAGAACTCACCTGGATCACACTTGCCGTTCTCGCTAGCGTCATTAAACTCTTCGTGAATAGAAACGACATTCGTGTAGTCGCGATAAGCTTTACGGGTAAACTCGACTTTTGCTTCCGGTGCTAAGCGCCTAACCGCAATTAACACCCTGTCTTCGAGATATTTACGCGTTGCGTCGGATTCTGCCGACTCCAACGTTCTGTCCCTACTGGCTTTTTGCATCTCCCCTTCGAGAATGGCTTTAACATAAGCTCCGTAACCAAGATCGAGACCGCCAAAGATTAGGGTTAGCAATACAGGGGCCACAAAAGCAAATTCGACGATGGCTGCTCCGCGCCGGTCATCAAAGAACGACATCATTTTACGAGCCGAAGCTGGGCAATACCGCCGGCAATATTCGCAAATGCTTCGTTGAGCTCAGAGGCATTTTTAGCCTCGAACGCATGCCCTTCTGCCGAGCAACCTCTCAATAGCGGCGTCAGCGTAGTGCCAAATGCGATTACCCAGACCGTAATGCCTTTCGCCCCAGCAACGCGACACAAACTGCTTAAGCGGTTCTCTACCAACGTGTTTTGTTCGTCGCTAGTGGGGAGCCGGGTAGAGGGGGTTCGCCGGCGGTCAAGCGCCGACAGACCATACGCATCGTAATCGCCGATGTTCGTTTCGGTTTGTCCGTCTGTCATGAATATCAGGTGGCGGGCTAACTTCGTGCCGGTAGGCGCCTGATTCTCACTGGCAAACGGCCCCTGTCCGGATAGCAGTCTCAATCCCCAAAGAAATCCCACGTCATGGTAGGTGAGTCCTGCTGGCTTTAACGTATCGAGATACGTCGAAAGTGACGCCGTGGCGATGGCGGCGAGCTTTCGTGCAGGCGCCGGACATGCCGCACGCCGGGTAAGGTCGTCAGATGGCGTCGAATAGTTGATTTCCGACCGGACAGCCAGCATCGGATCACCCCAATTGGCCGCTGGCATATCCGTTAAGCTGGTCTGCTTCCTAGCGTAAACAACTCCGGGCAGGTGTGGGCGCCACTGTGTATCTGGTCTACCAGACACTGGTAATGCATCAACGTCTAGGTCGGAAAGGGCAGGGGCAGCGAGGGCGTCATTGCCTCGGTTAGTATATCGCTCCTCAATGCACGCGTTAGCCTTGTTCCACGCGATTGTCCTTGATTTGTGATCGTTCGCGACGGTGGCAGTGAAGCTGCCCCCGGCGATACCGCCATTACCATCAGAAACTTTGAGAGAGGCTACATTGATTTGAACGGGAAGGTATTTCCACCAATATCGAGTATAATACGACGTCTGCCCAGCGTTGGGATTTCGCTTTTCCGTTACGTACTGTTTTTCGACATATTGATCATAGACTACTTCCGTAACGGTACAAATGCCATTATTGAGTGATGCGTAGTTTTCTGTTCCGTTACTGGTCCGCGTCTCTGTCCACGTCTTAGTACCATCAGACCCAGTTTTCATATCCGTGACGACGATATCGCTCTTTTTGCTTCCTACGGGTGCGGCGCAACTTTCCGGGGGAATGGTATATTTGCGTTCTGAACGCGATCCACTCGCGTAGGCCCAATCCGTGAAAGATCGGACAGTCCCGCCTTGAGTATACGGCACCTGTTCAGTCCCGTCTGGCTGCCGGGACTGGTAGGTCCATCGATCGACGAGCCATTCCGGTTTCAACAAAGTGCCGACATTCACCGTAGTAGAATACGGAACGAAACCGTAACGTACTCTTGTGTCTACACCTTTAGTGTTCTCAATCGAGCTATAAAACAGCTTTACGGCGTCCTGCAAAGCGTTCAGCCGACTGACAGAGTCTCCGGGATTTATTTCCGACATAGACAACGTGGTGTCGAGGACAAACATAATATCGGCATTTGGCAGCTCGAGTTTGGCGTCACATTCGGACTTTAAGGCGACCGTACCAAAACCAAAGATCTGCATGATTGCCATCTGAACGGATACAGCTGCAATACCGTGCACAATAAGGTTATCGTTGACAATATAATTTATTTTTGAGTCGACAGTTCCATACCGGCCGACATTAAAGTTAGACGTAAAATATCGGTCTGCGGTGGCCTTTGAGGCGTCGCTCCACTTTTGGTTACCCATTGCAACACGGCCACCAAGCACGGCAGCATCACAAGCTTGCTGAAGCCGACTTTTAACAAGGTATAGACGCGTCGTATCAACCGCACCTCCTAACATTCCCAATAGTGGGATCAAGCTGAAGGCAGCAATGATAAGTGTGTTACCACGCTTATCCCGTACTAGATGTTCAGCTGACTTTAGATACGTACGCATAGACATATATCGGTCTTCCACCCTCACGATATGAAGGGCCAGATACTTTCAGGTATGAACTTTCAATGCGTCGGCATAGCGGCTATCGGTTAATAGAATGATTATGGGTATTAATTGAGGCAATCTGATTTTTTATATGCCCGAGTGACATTTGAACCTTATTCCAGGTTCTCAAAGCAGAAGCAGCCACGGTATAATCAAGACCCGAAACGTGCGAGCCTGAGATTTTCCTAGCAGTTTAGCTTCCATATTTACAAGTTAGATGACGTGTGTTAGTTTATTAGCCAGGGAAAACTGGCGATAATTGCCTCGACAAGCTACTTATTCGGCGCGCCTTTTACATGATACAGTATTGTATATCTTGCCAATACGTCTGATATTTATTCTATTAAGTTTTGCTCGATAGACTTGTTAAAACTAATCCACGCCTTGCCGTTATCAGACCATATAATGGTGGCAGACAAAACTTTTCCACTAAATATGTAGATCGATACATTGTTACCTATATCCAAGTTGCCGAGAATACACCCCTCGATCATAGCACCATTCGACGACACGTTGCGAACAATAACCTGTGAGACATTTCCATCATGTAGCAGCTGAGCTTTACGAAGTACCGTCTCGCGCGGCGCACGGCTAATTCGATGACCAACTGCTTTGGCAGACTCACCGTAGCTTGCTAGACAGGCCATCACGTGCTCGATCCTCGCCGGCCGTCCATACACATACCCTTGGATGTGACTGCAACCCAGTTCGCGAATGAACGCAATTTCGTCCTGTTGCTCGACGCCCTCCGCTGTTGTCTCCATCCCTAGCGTATCAGCTAACGTTACAATCGCGCGAATAATAGCAGCATTGCGGTTGCCTGCGACAATCGCACCCCGAACAAAGCTCTGATCGATCTTGATCTTGTCAAACGGTGCGTTTTTTAAATAGCCGAGTGATGAGTAGCCGGTTCCAAAATCATCAAGAGCCAAACGAACACCTAGGCCTTTCAACGCCTTGAACATTTGGTCGGTGCAGCTGTCCTCGTTCAAAAAGACGCTCTCGGTTATTTCTAGCTCAAGGCGATCCGCCTCAAGCGGCGCAGAAGCCAACGCGTTTGCAACAATCGAGGGTAGCTTGGGGTTCGAGAACTGGATCGGCGACACATTCACAGCAATACGGATGCCGCTTGGCCACGTAGCGCAATCAGCAACCGCGGTACGGAGGACCCACTCACCAATACTATCGATCAAACCGATGTCCTCGGCAATAGGAATAAACTCTGCTGGGCTTATTGCCCCCCGTAACGGGTGTTCCCACCTCACCAGTGCTTCGTATCCAACAATACGCGACGTGACCATTGATACCACGGGCTGATAAGCGACATACAGTTGATCAAGATTCAGTGCTTGGCGTAATTCATTCTCAAGATCCTTCCGGTGCGTTGCCTCAGTCAGCATATCATCAGCAAAGAAGCGGTGACGTCCTCTTCCTCCGTCTTTAGCTGAGTAGAGTGCAAGGTCGGCATTCCGCACGAGAGTTTCTACCGTTTGCCCATGCTCCGGAGCCACTGCAATCCCGATCGAGCACCCGATCGTGATAGGCGCGCTTGCGATAAAGTAGGGCTGTGACGCCGAATGGATAATGTCCTTAGCGATAGCTTCGGCATCTCTCCGCGCATTGTCGTTCGCGAGGATCACCTTAAACTCGTCGCCCCCAAGCCGCCCTACAGCACCGTCTGAGCCGACGACGCGCTGGATGCGCTGCGCCACCTGCTTAAGAAGCTCGTCACCCACTTGATGGCCAAGCGTATCGTTCACAGCCTTGAAGCGATCAAGATCCAAGAGAAGCAGAACCGTAGGATGAAAACCGCTTTGCCGAGCAAGCAAAAGCCGCTCCAAGGTACTTCGCATTCGTTCACGGTTTGCCAGACCAGTTAAAGCATCTGTGTACGCCAACCGAGTAATGTCAGCCTGGGTGCGGCGGCTCTCCGCCAGATCGTTGCCAGATCCAACATAACCTTGAAATACACCTCGGCTATCAGACCGCGGCTCACCAGAAATCGACCAGAATCCCGCTATAGACTGATCGATTGCGCGCACACCTACGTTGCGAAAACCAGCCTTGGTCGACATTTGAAAATGTAGTGTCCGAGACGAGACTCCTTCAGGATCAATCTCGAGTATCTGAGGCAATGTTGCGGTTCCGGAGTCCAATTTCGGACTACATATTATTCTTCGTATGTGATTGGAAATATACGTAATATTTCCGTACGAGTCCGTCTCCCAGAACCAGACTGCCTCTACTGCTCCAAACGCGTTCACAAGCCGTATCGACCGCTCCCCCTCTGTTGCAGGTAATGGATCATTCGACCGGGCAGGGGGGCGGAAATGGCGCAACATGGCCTATGTGGTGACATCTGAACCGTTAGCATTTCATGCATATCGGTTGCGACCGAACCCATTTACCCAGATAAATGCCGGATTCTATCGTGGTAGCGACCTAAAGCATGTGCAATCGGATCCGCCGTGCGATGCCATCCTATCAGGTTCGATTGCCTAGAGTTCGTTCGTTTCCAATGCCGGCTAAGGGCCTAGCGTGTGGCTGTAATAGCCTGAAAACCCAATAAGCGGTCGATACGTAAAATGGGCCGCGCATATGCGCCAAACGTCGACAGGCCAGCTCAAAAGACGCAAAACACACGGTAGTCGCTAATTGGGGTTGGCGACGGTGTTTTGCGACGATCGAGGGGCTGGTTGTCCGAAATCACCTATTTATTGCACAGTCGTGATTGCGACTGGGTTTTCACATATCTGACCGCTGAATGGCGATAATGGAGAGAGAGGCGGCCATCCGCTATTGAGGAGCCTGAGGGCGTTAGCGGCTGTCGCCTGACGCTGACGACCGCGGTGGCCGTCGGCTATAAGGCTGCTAAATCCCAGCCCGCTAGAATGAGCTTGCTTGTTACAGTGAATGAAGCTCTGAAGCGAGCATGGACCAATTAATTGCCAAGCTGCAGAGGGTTATCGCCCTATCAGATGATGACCGATTAAGCCTGCTAGCGATCTTCAGCAACACGCGTTATTTTAAAAGAGGCCGAGACATCCTACGCGAAGGTGAACAACCCGAACATGTGCATATCATAATCGACGGGTGGGCAGCGCACCGCGTGACTCTAGTAGACGGATCGCGACAAACCACCGCTTTTCTAATGCCTGGTGATTTTTGCAACGGCGAAACAACGCTTTTAAAGCGCTTGGATCATAGCGTAGTAGCGCTCACGCCGGTGACAATCGGCACTGCAACACGCGAACGCCTGACAGCCGTGCTGCTTGATCGCCCCAATGTGGCGCAAGCGTTCTGGCAGACGACCCTTGTCGATGCGGCAGTGCTGCGGGCGTGGTTAGTCAATATCGCTCACCGGAAGGCGTATCAGCGCATCGCACACCTGATGTGCGAGTTGCATACCCGTCTCTCATGTCTTGGCCTCGTGAGTGGCTCGACCTGCGCTGTGCCGCTCACGCAAGAACAACTCGGCAATGCGCTTGGCCTCACATCGATCCATGTCAACCGGATGCTCAGAAGGCTTCATAATGAAGGGTTGATGGAATTTCAGAAGCGTACCCTAACGTTGCGCAACCTCGCGGAATTACATGCGGTAGCCAGCTTTAATCCTAGCTATCTCCACGTCAAGCCAATTTCTTGATAAGATACCAAGTCAGTTGACCGCACAATGCTAATAGATCGTGATATTAAAGTATAAAATACCCGTCGCACCTTGTCATATTCGCTAGGGTGCTAATCTGTTCTCGAGCCGGGCATTAGTCTATACCAAAATAATGGAAGTCCCATTGCAAAACCACGACTAGGTTGTCATCGTAGATAATCTACCTAAATTGCAAAAACCCTAGTGGATCATATAATGATTAATGAAAATATCCAGCTTAACGCTGTCGAGCTTGCCACCGAGTTGACGATTGCGTGGCTGTCTAATTCTAATACCCGAACATCCGCCGATGAGGTTCCAGCATTTCTCGCCCGGATGCATTCGAGCGTTCAGTCTCTGATGAGCGCATATTTATGCGATCGGTTTTTTCATCGTACGGTACAGATCGTCGGACCTACATCGCCGTCTGGGGGAGGAAATGAGTTCTTACAAGTTTTTGACGGGGCGTGGCCGAGAGCGCTTAACTCTCAAAGAGCAGACTTTGCTTGAGGACAGCAGTAGCAGTGTTCAGATGGTTGAGCCCCGGAAAACGCTGATTAGGCGGGGGGGAGCTCGTTTGTTCGAGCATGCTGGTGGTCGAAGGTTTTGTCTGCCGCTCCGCAGACGATCACCGAGGGCGGCGGCAGATAATCAGCCTGTATATACCAGGCGATTTTGTTGACCTTGATGGACTCAAACTCAAGCGCCTTGATAACAACGTAGTAGCGATTGGAGCAGCCAAGGTTGCTGCCTACCGTCATGATACGTTAGCAAACTTGAGCAAGCGTTGTCCGCGTTTAGCTGAGTCGTTTTGGCTTAGCAGCTTGCTGGATGCAGCAATTCAGCGTGCGTGGATCTTTCGTCTTGGCCGCCTTGAAGCCGAGGCACGCGCTGCACATCTCTTTTGCGAAATTCATGCGTGACTAGAGATGGTTGGCCTAGCTCAGGATGTTTCGTTTGCGCTTCCACTGACACAATCGGATTTAGGTGCGGCCTTGAGTCTCACCGTCGTTCACACAAACCGCGTACTGCGTTCTCTGCGTGAACAAGGCCTTCTGACGTTCCGGAACCGGCAAGTGGAAATTCACGATAGGAAAGCCCTGGCCAAGCTAGGCGATTTTGACCCTGCTTATTTATATGCGTCGGACTGGAATACGCCAAGCGGGCGACCGCTGGATGGCTGAATGAGCGGCTGCTTTCGGACAGTTCTATTTCGTGGCCGGACCTCGGAGTTTAGACGAAAGCGGAATGGCGGAAAGTCGCCGTCCTGACACACAAGCTAGAGGATGCCGACTGCACCATCGGCCCAGATCACCAACGCAGCTAATATGACTCCACAAACGAGGGCCGTCCGTAAGCCCGACTGGTCAACGAACCGAACAATTAGCTCAGTCGCACAGCCGACAACGGCGAAAATGGCGGCAGCCGCCATGAAATCGGCGCCAGTCCAATGCACCTCGTCAGTGAACAACATCGCGATAGCCGGAAGAAGGAGTAAGGCTCCAAGGAGAGCCCACAGCGCCGGACGCCAGCGTCCGAAATTAGCTGCTCGAGAATGGGTCGATACAGTCACAGACACCCTCCATCTACGCTAACTTCACATGCGCCCTGATATCTACAAGTAAGGTATGGGGATAAGTTGCCACATTGAGCGAATATGCAGCTTTTTACCAGCAGACATTTTACGGCCGGTGTCTCGACTGC
>Ga0308164_10004921_pt1 | contig 11035 bp, 8 predicted proteins | sample PhyTR2_FD_201031 | JGI IMG/M metagenome (GOLD analysis project Ga0308164, IMG submission 201031) | Phyllosphere microbial communities from UC Gill Tract Community Farm, Albany, California, United States - DLSLT.R2 | ecosystem: Host-associated > Plants > Phyllosphere > Unclassified | place: USA... | reverse complement strand
GCTTCACAATCACCGGATAACCCTGTGATTGTGCAAATGCCTCAATGTCTTGGGAACCACTCACTTGCGAACTGACCACCCTGGAGAACGCCTTTTGTTGCAACCATTCACGCATTAACAACTTATCGCGCGTGCGTTCTACCGCTTGGGGACTTATACCGGGCAAGCCTAATGCATCAGCAATCCGCGCTGCGGGCAACAAACCCAACTCCGTCATGCTCAGCACCGCGCTGAAAGGCTGTTGTGCGTGCAACGCTTGCAGCGTGGGTAATAACGCCGGGTCGTCATAACGGGTCAAGAACGTCCGGTGAACGGAGGCAATCAGCGCCGGCTCATAACTGGTAGGCGTATCCACCAGCGTGATAAGTGCTCCGAAATGGTGGGCGCGGTCACATAACCCCGGCCCTCCTCCAATGACAATAATATGGGGGGCGATATTCATGAGAGGCGGCTATTTCCTGTGGAAGCAAGGTGAAGAAGGGGAGCGAATATAGGCTTTAGGTCGTCATATTCGTTTCGGTCCGCAGTGCCGTGATCGTTGTCACTGGCGCGTTGTGGTTCGGCAGCACTGCGGCGCATCCATACCCAACCAGCGCAACCGGCAAGTATGAGCAGCGCAATACCTGCGGTCGCCCCCACGGCGCCCACTAACCCTTGATGGGCATAGCTCGCCGCAAATATCGCCGATGTGCCGGAAACCACGATCGTGGACACCATTCTGCGTAGTGCCGCGAAACGGCCGCGCAATGTGGTTGGCACCAGGGCCTGGATAGTCGCCGAGAAATAGACGGTGTAAGAGGAAACCAAAAAACCTAGCCCAAACACAACCACAAAACAGGTGATACGGTTGAACCAGAGGGTTTGCAGCATCGCGCCGAGCAGCACCACCGGCATCAGCAATAACAATGGATGTAACACGCGGCCTCTTAGTGCAAAGCGGCCCACCATCCAACCCAGCACCACGGAGCCGGCGGTGTAAAAGGAGTCGACCAGCGCCAACGCAAAGGATTCACCTCCCATGTGCGCAGTCACCAGGACAGGCAACATCAAGTTGAACATACTGATTGCAATCAAATCGCTGGCACCCAACGCGAACAACGCAATCAACATTTTTTTTTGTAGCAAGGCAGGCAATAGCTGAAAGAACCCCGCACGCAAACTGGGGGGGAAACCAGGCGCATCGCCGGGACGCGCGAGACCCGTGGTGGCCTGCCGATAGCACAACGAAGCTATCGCCGTGAAACAGGCAACCATAAGAAATGAAGCCCCCAACCCTATACGGTCAAACAACACTCCGGCCAACAGCACGCCACTCAAATTCCCAAGCTGAAATGCAACCTGCTGCCGGCCATTGATTTGCATGAGTTGATGAGTTGCCACAAGTGCGGGTGTCAGAGTAAATACGCATACACGAACCGCCGCATTCAGCATGCCCGTGATCAAGCTGGCGGCCAGAACATGGCTGGCCGATACCCCGTTGCCCCACGCCAGTAACCCACCTATCAATAGCACCAGACTCATGACCGTAACGGACCAGAACAACAATACACCCGGTCCTTTACGGTCCACCCAGACACCGGCGATCAACGGTACCGCGAATGCAAAAAGCACGTCGCTGGTCACATAAATCAGGTTGTTCCATAAGCTGCCGCTGGTACGAAACAAGAGCAATGTGAACATGATCAGCAGATAACCGCGTCCAACGTTAAGTGCGAACTCTCCCCACAGAAAAGCACTGACGGGCTTAAAAACACGGCTTATCCCTCCCTCGACGGAGTCATTCGTACTCATAGTGAATGCTTCCAATCGCGTCGCTAAGGACCCCGTCCAATTCAGAACGTGATGAGCTCTTGGCAATGACATAGGCAGTACGAGGGAAATTTTCGACTAGTGACTTGATCCGTTCGCCAGGCTTGCGCAATGCATGCGCCTGCATCACACCCGAAAGCGCGCGCGCGCGTTCCACGCCATGTACGGACTTGACCACGCGCCCGGGGGCATCTGGCAGCAGGTAGCGTATTCCGCACCAACCATCGCTGGCGGGGACCGTATATTGCTCGACAAAATAGGAAGACCAATGCCCTTCCTGCAGGCGCGTGCCAATTTCGCAAAGGTCCACCCCCGTAACGTGCCGCACCAGGTGAGGAATGTAGTCGCCCCCGACACGGGTATGGGTCTCAATCAACCTAGGTCCTTGGTCCGTCAGCATAATCTCCGTGTGCGAAACACAATGCTCAATACCGGTAGCGGCCAAAACGCTGGCGACATAGGCGGTGATCAGCTCGGTGACGGGGGGCTCGAGTTCAGCCGGAAAAACATGGCCGATTTCGATGAAACTGGCGGCATCAATGAGCTTTTCCGTAATACCGAGCACATGATGCCGGCCATAGACACTATATGATTCAACACTGAATTCCTTGCCATATAGGAACTCTTCGACCAGCACCGGATAACCGGCGACATGTTCATCCAACCAACTTTCATCGATACTCGCAGGCTCCTCCAGTGCTACGACACCGAGACTACCCGTCCCGTCCGAAGGTTTGATGATGACTTTGGCCAACTCGGACTGTCGCAGAATGCTTAACAACGCTTGCTTATCTGTCGCTTCTGCCAGCCAGCAACTGGGCACACCTGCCGAATCCAGCGCCAGCCGGGTCGCGATTTTATTCCGGGTGTTACGCATCGTCGCATGACTGATCGGAAAGTCACAGCCGATAGCATGTGCCAAATGAGCGGCGAGTTCTTGAGAGTCATCATGAAACGCAAACACTCGTTGAAAATTCAGTTGCTGATGCAACTCCAGTACTTGCCCCGTTAACAGGCTGTAGGAGTCTTCCATCGCATAGGCAATAAGACGCCGGGCAGACGAACTTAGGTCTTCAACGGCCAAACTATTACGGTTGAGCAGCCAGGTCACTTTGTACCCGGCCTGATAGAGAAAGTCGTGATGATCGCGAACACCGCCGCATAAAAGCACGTTCATTTTATCGACCCCCTTAAAGTTTACCGACAAAGCGTGAGATCGATTCAAATGACGCACTACGCACGATGGCGTAGCCCGTGCGTTGATTCACCGAATACGCATCCGCGCCAGGAAGCGCATCGGCAGGATCATGATGTTCGGACAAAAGTTCCAGATCGTCGGTTATTTCAAGTGATCGTAAACCAAGAAACGAAAAGCCAATACCCACCCAACCGGATTTTTTAATGAACGGCGTTCCATTGCGCCATGGCAAGCCGGCACGCAGTCGTATAAATGCCTCTTCGATAGAGTAGCCATGCCGCAACTCGACTAACTCAGGGATATGGCAACCCGGGGCACGGGCGGCAGCTTCAATCACCCACAACTGTTGCGCCGTCATCTTGAATTCAAGATGGATCACCCCACTTCGCATCCCCCAGCATTGCGCGATACATTCGCAAATCCGGGTCAACTCGGCGTCATGCTGCGAAGGTATATCCTCGCCACTGATGTGCCCAACCTCATAACAGGATGGCAACGGTGAAACAAACTTTGTTGTCAGAACTCGCTGTGCCAGGCGCCCCTCTTCGATGACGCCTTCCAAGCTATACTCCGGGCCTTGGGCGAACTCTTCTATCAAGGCTTGAGCGGAAAATTCATAGTTGGTCAGCCGAGACTGCTTAAAAGAGAATATCTTTTTAAGTACTTCTTCGACTTGTTGTCTGGTATCACACTTCTTTACGAACAGGCTCATTGCCATATCGGCTGGTTTTACAATTACCGGGAATGAAATTTTTGTCCAGTCAAGGTCCCGGCTATGCGCTGGAGAGGTGAGGACTGCGAGCAATTTCGGCTGTGGAATCAGCTTCTGGGCAAAGGCTGTGCGCATCAGCGCTTTATTTCGTGAGGAGCGGATGTGTTCCAGCTGGTTGTGGTAAAGACCCAGCTCTGCTGCCAACACATCTGCTGCAATCACAGCGAACTCATTGCCCGCCACCACTGCATCGAAACGGCGATCGCCGATCTGGCTTAACAGTTCGAGCGGGTTGTCAGTCAGTGCCGGGACTCGAAGCCATTCGTCGAGGTTATTGCAGCCCGCTCCGACTGTAGAGCTCTCGATTGTGATAATGGTTAACGCCCAGTCGTTATTCGCACATACCTGTGAGACCCGTTGCAATGACCATGCTGAAACAGGATGGAGTAATAGAATTCTCATGACGTTATCGCTCGACAGGCTTAAATTATTCGGAGGGAGTTAATACCGGCTCACGGGTAAGCAGGGCACGTTGAAAGCCAGAGAGTTGCGTCAAATAGCGTTCAAAGCCAATCATGTCCTCGCAACGTCGAATAATTTCGCGAGTGTAGTATTTTTCATACAACCCGGAATCATTAGTCAGGCAATAAGAAGGCAGTAAAATGGTGCGTGATCGATCACTAAGATTTGGCCCACTGAAGTGGGGGGTGAGCGAGTGAAAAATAACCACATCACCGGCTGCCAGAAGAGGCAGTTCGTTAATTGAAGTGTCTATACGCGCAATATCGCAATCACCACTTTCATTGCCCATAGGCCCTGGAATCAGGGTCTGGTGCTGAGCCGGGTAGAATGCAATCCCGCCGGAATCTTCACCACTCTCAAACAGGTTGATCGCCACTGAACACAATTGGTCCGGATTTATGCCGAGCCATTTCCAGTAGAGGAAATCCTGATGTACCGCATAGCCTTTAGTGCCTGGATCCTTACGTATCAACTTACATTTCAATAATTCCGACTGACCACCCAACACTGTATCCACCGCTTCAAGCAACGGTGAAAACATCGCCGCATCCGCCAATACGGGTGAAATATCAATCACCGGATCCAGGCGATCGAAAACATAGTCATTGTCCGGCCCGCGACGAAACTCGGTGCGTAAGTTCAGATCATCGCCAAGCCCTAGCAATAGCCACAGTCGACTGCACTCTTGGCGCATACGTTCGATTTGCGACGCATTAAATAAACCGGACAGTACGGTATAGCCTTTTTGCCAATACTCTGCTTTTGACGATACTAGATCTTGATTTTGATATGACATGGTAGCTCGCTTCGAAATAAAGGCATTCGGTGTTTAAACCCGTGATGCGTGGATTCGACCCGTTACTGATGATTGATTTAACTTAATTGACTCAATCGAGCCACGAACGCCTGCGCAGCCTGAGTTACTCGCTCCGGGGCCGTACCACCCTCGCTGCGACGCGCATGCACCGATTGTTCAAGATTGAACGATGGCCAAGGACTCACCGCCAGACGCGGGTCAAGTGCAGCACGCAGTTCAAGGGGCAACTCGCCAAGTGTCAGATTGTTGCTTTGAGCACTTTCGACCAACCTCGCCACTAGATGGTGGGCTTCGCGAAATGGAATGTTCAGGTTGATCACCAACCAATCCGCCAAATCCGACGAGGTGATGAAGCCTATGGAGGCGGCGCGCAGCATCGCCTCGGGCTGTGGCTGCATCAAGCTGACAATTGAAATGGCAGCGTCCAACGCCAAATGTAACGAATCGGCAGTATCAAACAGCGGTTCCTTATCTTCCTGCAAATCCCGGAAATATGTCAGCGGCAGCCCTTTCACCACCACCTGTAGGGATTGCAGGTTCCCGAGCACACGGCCGCTCTTCGCTCGGATAAGCTCCGCCGCATCCGGGTTGCGTTTATGCGGCATAGCGGCCGAGCCGGAAACCAACGCATTGGGCAATACAATAAAGCCCACCGACTGCGTCGACCAGAACACAACCTCGGCAGCAAAACGCGACAAATTGAGTGCAAGCGAGGAAGCGGCCGTCAAGAAGTCGAGGGCGAAACCACGCTCGCCAACGCTGTCGATCGAGTTGCTGGAGGGGCATTCGAAACCCAATCGCTGTGCGGTGTAAACCCGATCAATTGCGAAACTGGTGCCCGCCAGTGCCGCACTGCCCAGTGGGCATTCGCGCAACGAGGCGCGGGCAAACAACAAACGCTCGCCATCTCTGAGCAAGGTTTCGGCGTACGCCATATTAAGGTGCCCAAAGGTAATAGGCTGTGCGACCTGCAAATGCGAATACCCAGGCATGACAGTAGCCGCATGGCAAAGCGCCTGTTCCCGGAAGGCCTCCAGCAAGACTTTCAACTTGGAGAGCAATACGTCGATTTGGTCCCGCAGCCATAGCTTCAAAGCCGTCACGGCAAGATCGTTACGTGCTCTGGCGGTGCCCAGCCAGCCAGCCACCGGCCCGACGAGCGCCTCAAGCTGAAGCTCCAGCGCGGTGTGAATATCTTCCGCGTCCGGGGAGGACATGAACTCACCGGCGCGAACCTGCTGACTCAATTGCTCCAGCCCCGACAGGAGTGCCGAAGCGTCTTCTTCGCCGATAATATTCTGTCGATAGAGCATTTCCACGTGGGCTCGAGAGCACTGCAAATCGTAGCCAGCCAAGCGCCAATCAAAATGTCCGGTTGCACCAATGGCTGCCATCGCAGACGCAGCCGTTTTAAGCGGGTCTGGACTTATCATGCAGCTTTCACCCTGACGGCTACCTTGACGAAGTTTGCCAGGCAACTGGAGAGTTCATCAGGTTGCTGCTGAGCGCTTTGTATAGAGATGACCAATTCATTCCAGTCCGGACGCAGCATCGCCAACAGCAGTGCGCGTGCAATATGCAATCGTGCAACCGCTTCGTCGTAAATAACCGACTGGGGCCCGTCAATCACCTCAGGCAATACTTCGTCCCCACGGTACGCAGGCAAGTTGTGCAAAAAAATGGCATCGGCGCGTGCGTGGCTCATCAGTGCCGCTGTTACACGATATGGCGCAAGCAGGGAGCGACGAGCTTCTGCTTCATGACTTCTATTCATCGGAATCCACGAGTCCGTTACCACTACATGCGCATCTGCGACGGCGGCAATGGGGTCTACGGTAGCGCAGTAGCCTGCCAGATCGGTGACGGCTGCTTCAGGCAAGCCCCAGCCCGAAGGCGTTGCACAAACAAAATTGGCCCCCAGTTTCGCCGCCGTTTGCGCCAGCGATAACGCAATATTGGTACCGTCACCGACGAAGGCGATCTTCAACCCGGTAACGTCTCCAAAGCGCCGGGTTAGTGTCAGAAAATCACACAACGCTTGGGTTGGGTGGTGCAAATCGCACATACCATTAATAAACGGTACCGGTGAAAGATCTGCAATTCGTTGCTGGACCTTAAAGTCATAAATTCGGCTCAGGAGTACATCATTGAAACGACCGGCCACATTTACGAAGTCTTCCAGATGTTCTTGCTTGGCGGCATGAATACCAATGCGCGCTTCTTTACCATTGTAATGAATCGCTTGACCACCCAGATCACCCATGGCGCGTTCAAATGCAGTCCGGGTCCGCAGCGAAGTCTCATCAAAGATCATCCCCATGCATTTACCGCGTAACAGGGGCGGCAAGTACCCGTGAACCTGCGCGTGCACCTCAAGTGCTTCGGCAACTAGCAAGATGGAACGTACATCCTCTGCAGACAAATCTTCAATCGTCAGCAAGCGTTGAATAGTCATAGTAATAGACACCTAAAAATCAATTAAACCGTTAAGTCGAACGCACGGGTAAACCTGTCGACTTATGACGTGGCGTTACGAACTTCGCCAAGCAGCCGCAGGCGCAGGGCATTGATCTTTACAAAACCGGTTGCATCACGCTGATCATAACTACCGCCCCCTTCAAAGGTGACCAACTCTTGACGGTATAACGTGTTCGGGCTTTTGCGACCTTCAACAATGACATTGCCTTTATATAGACGAATTCTCACACGTCCGGTTACACGCGCCTGACTCTTGTCAATAAGTGCTTGTAACATTTCGCGTTCAGGAGAAAACCAGTAGCCGTTATAAATCAACGCCGAGTAGCGAGGCATCAGCTCATCTTTTAGATGTGCTTCTTCACGGTCCAGCGTAATTGACTCAATGGCGCGGTGCGCCACCTGCCAAATGGTTCCCCCAGGCGTTTCAAACAACCCCCGGCACTTGAGCCCGACATATCGGGTATCGACAATATCGAGCCTGCCTATACCATTTTTCGCGCCAAGTGCATTCAGTTGCGTGAGCAGCGTTGCCGGGGACAGGTGGACCCCATTTAGCGCCACCGGGTCACCAGCTTGAAAATCGATTTCAATCCAGGTCGGCTTGTCGGGTGCAGCTTCCGGTGAAACCACGGTTGACCAAGCGTTTTCTTCGGGCGTAACCCAGGGGTCTTCAAGGGACTTGCCTTCGCACGATATGTGCAGCAAGTTCGCATCCGACGAATAGGGGGCCGCGCCACGCTTGTCACGAGCAACAGCAATTCCATGGGTGTCTGCGAACTCAAGTAACTCCGCACGACCTGCCAATTCCCATTCGCGCCACGGCGAAATAACACGAATATCCGGGGCGAGTGCATAGTAGGCGAGTTCAAAGCGCAACTGATCATTGCCTTTACCCGTGCATCCATGTGCCACGGCATCGGCCCCCACAGCGCGTGCTATTTCTATTTGACGCTTGGCAACCAATGGGCGAGCGATGGGGGTTCCCATCAGGTAATAGCCTTCGTATGCCGCGTTAGCGCGGAACATTTGCTGAGCGTAGGAAGCGACAAATTCCTCGCGCAGGTCTTCGATATAGATGTTGTGCGGCAACACACCCAGGGCGAGGGCTTTCTCCCGTGCCAGCTCCACTTCTTCGCCTTGCCCCAGGTCTGCGGTAAAGGTGACAATCTCGCACTCATAAGTAACTTGTAGCCACTTGAGTATCACGGAGGTATCTAGCCCGCCAGAAAATGCCAGTACAATTTTTTTCGGTTGATTCACGTGCATATTCACAGTCCTTGTTGTGATTGAGGAGTTCGCTTGCCAAGCAGTAACGTTGAGAAAAACCGTCGATAGAAAGAAAAATATGAGCTTGAAAGATGCTGAATCTGACGTTCTATCTTGTGATGAACGGACGCCAACTGTTCGACCGGCAATGAAGCAATCCAGTGATGCTCGACGTGATAGTTATTCCCGTTGGTGAACCAGGAAGCCAAGCGGTGGGCTTTAATAGATCGGGTATTGGCGAACACGTCTGTTGAGTCTTTGTTGCACGCGTAGTGCTCGGGCAGCTCGATTAGTGCATGAATAGGTGCCGCGAACAGAAAAAGTGGAATGATCCAGCACTTGACCAGCAGCTCACTGTTCACAAAGAACACACCGGCTACGACGGCGGCCATCAGCAGGTATTCAAAGCGAATCCTGTTGGCGTTCTGAGGGATAAGCTTCGTTTTGAACGGTCGACCATTCAGTGAATCGATCACGTTTTTCAAGAAGTCACAGAAGTGATTAATCAGGAAAAAATGTTTTATCACCGCTAGGAATTGTCGCTCGGTTTTATCTCCGTACTCGAAGAACTCGGCATCCTCTGGTTTGCCAAGGGCCTTATGGTGGAATAGGTGGCTATCCTGGTAAGACGAGTAAGAAACCAGCATTGGCAACCCAAGCATCATGCCAACCACTCTGTTGATACGCCGAGAACGAAACCCTGACTGGTGCAGCGCTTGATGTTGTAGCTCAACGCCATGGGCAAAAGCCGCGCCGAGTAACAACTGCAACAAGATGGTCACACTCGCACTAGTCGCCACGCCGATGCCATATACACATGACGCCATCCACGCCATCCAAATAAAAACCTTGGAAAAGTAGAGCCGCACCCACTTACTTCGGTTGTTTTTGAAATCGCTTAAAGCTGCTGCAGCAATAGTTCTCTTATCCATAATAACTCTCTTGCAAGCGCGTGTAGATTCGGGCTTGATATAAAACTATAATCAAGTTTAAGTCGAAGAATTGGCAGCCTGTATGCCGACTCCATTGGGAGACCGCGTACCGATCAGCGCAAACCACCCAATAGTCAACGGAACGTTGTCAGCAAGCGCTCATCAGATTACTTACCTAACCGTGAGGAGCATTTGCTCCTTGGACGCAGGAGCGGTGACGACGATCCAGAAAGCAACTAATAGTTGCGCCTTACAACCCAGAGCCTGGACCAAATGAACCGATCTCCTTATCTTTTTTATAAGCATGAGCACATTTGCTTGGCCACAATCATGCAAAAGTCCACATAGGGGCGCAACCTACCGAAATACGTAGGATTAACATTTTTATACAAACAAAAACCTACGAGAACTAGCAGGTTGACGCTGAACCAAACAACCGTCATTTCAACAACTTCCTGTAGCATCGAGTAGGAGGCGAATTTACATCCGCCGTCCTCTCACACCACCGTACGTACGGGTCCGTATACGGCGGTTCAAGTTATGCGGCTAAGCCGGTTTATCGTATCCAGTATCGAGACCAATCCGAGGCCATACCACAGCTTCTTCGGCAGCGTCAGCGAGTTGGTTCTGGTACAGCCTTCCCAAGACATCTGATAGTGAGCATTCACGAGGTATTTGATGACCCTAGTAGTCTATGTTGACTTTCTCTGCGCGCATTTTTCCGGTGTCCACATTTCATAGAATGGACACCGGCGGGCCCGCACGGTCGCCCTTGTCGAGTTTTCTATCACGTGAGCGATCGATGTGAGCCAGCTATCGGACTTTAAGTTTTTTGTTGACGATCCTGCTTTGTCTGTTAAAAATACAAATTCTTGCTAGTCGATCTTGAGATCGGCTGACACGGTAGAAAGCTGGTCTACTCAAATAAACAGCCACCCCAACCTTCGCATCACCGCATCGCTTAACTACCCATCGGGATCCGTCCCATGCGGCGGTTCCCCTTTTTCAAGGAGAGTCGCTTCGTTGATCCATACCACTTATCCCCATGACCGCCACGTCTCATACGCTAGACGAGATGTAAACAAATACGCGTGAATGATCCGATTTATTGACAGAAAACTGAACAAGAGTGGTTTTTATGCGGTCTTCTCCTTGTTTTTTAAGGATAAATCGCAATGTTTGCTGTTTTAAGGTATGCATAACCGTTTTTGATCGCAACGCCTTCAGAACCGCAACACCCAAAGCGAAGCCACTCACCGGGCTTCGCTTTTTTTATGCCTGCATATCTCCATTCCGTTATA
>Ga0308164_10004919_pt1 | contig 11036 bp, 8 predicted proteins | sample PhyTR2_FD_201031 | JGI IMG/M metagenome (GOLD analysis project Ga0308164, IMG submission 201031) | Phyllosphere microbial communities from UC Gill Tract Community Farm, Albany, California, United States - DLSLT.R2 | ecosystem: Host-associated > Plants > Phyllosphere > Unclassified | place: USA... | reverse complement strand
TGCGCGCCAAGAACCAGGCGCGCTTCCTGCGCGAAGAAAACATCGTCATGGTCGCCACCATCGCCTTCGGCATGGGCATCGACAAACCCGATGTGCGCTTCGTGTGCCACCTCGATCTGCCCAAGAGTATCGAGGGCTATTACCAGGAAACCGGCCGCGCCGGCCGTGACGGCGGCCCCGCCAGCGCCTGGATGGCCTACGGCCTGCAAGACGTTGTCCTGCAGCGCCGGATGATCGACGAATCCGAGGCCGACGAAACGTTCAAGCGCGTGCTGTCGATGAAGCTCGACGCCATGCTGGGCCTGTGCGAAACGCTGTCGTGCCGGCGCATGCGCCTGCTCGACTACTTCGGCGAACGCTCCGGCCCATGCGGCAACTGCGACACCTGCCTGATCCCGCCGGTAAGCTTCGATGGTTCGGTGCCGGTGCAGAAGCTGCTGTCCACCATCTACCGGGTCGACCAGCGCTTTGCCGGCGGCCACGTGATCGACGTGCTGCGCGGCGCGACCACCGAGCGCATCACCCAGTGGCACCATGACAAGCTCACCGTGTATGGCGTCGGCGCCGACCGCAGTGAACAGGAGTGGCGCGCCATTCTACGCCAGGCCATTGCGCTGGGCCTCGTCACGGTCGACCACGACGCCTTCAGCTCACTCAAGCTGACCGACGCCGCGCGTCCGGTGCTCAAGGGCGAGCAAACGGTGCAACTGCGCCAGTACCAGAAACCGGTCAAGGCCAAGCGTCCCTCTACGTCACGCTCGACGTTCGAGGAAGTGGAGCTGTCGCGCTCAGAGCAAGGCATCTTCGAGCGCCTGCGCTCGTGGCGCATGGGCACCGCGCGCGAGCACGGCGTGCCGGCGTATGTCGTGTTCCAGGATGCGACGCTGCGCGAGATCGCCAAGGTCAAGCCGACCTCGATCGACCAGCTACGCGGCGTGACCGGCGTGGGCGAGAAAAAGCTCGTGTCGTATGGCGACGCGATCGTCGCGATCATTAACGAGATGCTGTAACGCTGTTCGCGAAACAGGCGTGCCCTATTGACGCCTTATTTGCGCGTGAAGACCAGATCCCACACGCCGTGACCGAGCTTGATGCCGCGGTTCTCGAACTTGGTCAGCGGACGATAAGCCGGCTGCGGCGCGTAGCCGTCGGCGGTGTTGGCCAGTTCCGGCTCGGCGCTCAAGACTTCGAGCATCTGCACCGCGTAGTCTTCCCAGTCGGTCGCCAGGTGCAGGTAACCGCCAGGGGCCAGCTTCTGGCACAGCAGCTTAACGAACGCCGGCTGGATCAGGCGGCGTTTGTTGTGGCGCGCCTTGTGCCACGGGTCCGGGAAGAACACATGCACGCCGTCGAGCGAGCCATCCGCGATCATGTGATTCAGCACCTCGAACACGTCGTGCTGGATCAAACGCAGGTTGGCGATGTCCTGCTCGCCGATCTGCTTGAGCAGGCTGCCGACGCCCGGCGTGTGCACTTCGACGCCGATGAAGTCTTTCTCGGGCATCAGCTTGGCGATATGGGCAGTGGTGTCGCCCATGCCGAAGCCGATTTCCAGGATCACCGGCGCGGTGCGGCCGAAGGCCTGCGCCACGTCGAGCGGTTCTTTCTTGTACCCGATCAGGAACTTCGGGCCCAGTTCATCGAAGGCCCGCGCCTGCGCGGTCGACAGCCGGCCCGCGCGCGTGACAAAACTGCGGATGCGGTGTTCGGTGGGATCGTACAGCATGGACCGCGCCGGGCCATTGTTGGGCTTATCAAGAGACATGGGATTCGGGAACGAAGAAAGTGAAGAGGAAAATGCGGCTGTCATTATAGCCGACGCGCGGCGCCGCCCGGATCGGCCATAATCGCGTCTTCACCCAGCTTGCCGGAGTTTGTCCCATGCATTCCACGAAACACCCGATCGCCATCGACGAGCATATCGCCGCCGTCAACCTGACCTCGTTCCATTACGGCGCGCCGGGCAGCGGCAAGAAGGTCTATATCCAGGCCTCGCTGCACGCAGACGAGGTGCCGGCCATGCTGGTCGCGCACGTGCTGCGCCAGGAACTCGAGCGCCTCGACGCCGAAGGCCACATCAAGGGCGAAGTGATCCTGGTCCCGGTGGCCAATCCGATCGGGCTGGCGCAGGTGATCCACGGCGCGCCGTTCGGCCGCTACGACCTGGCAACCGGCACCAACTTCAATCGCGCCTACCGCCATGTGGCGCAGGATGTGATGGCGGGAGTAGCCGGCCAGCTCGGGCAGGACGCCGCCGCCAACGTCGCGCTGATCCGCGAACATGCACGGCGCTCGGTGGCCAGCTGGGAGCCTGGCAACGCGACCTCGGTACTCAAGAAAACGCTGCTCACGATGGCGATCGACGCCGACATCATGCTTGACCTGCACTGCGACACCGAGGCAGTGCTGCACATGTACGCCGGCACGCCGCTGGTCGAGGCAGTGCTGCCACTGGCCGCGCTGATGGAAGCGCGCGTGCTGCTGGTGGCGACGGAATCGGGCGGCGAGCCGTTCGACGAAGCGTGCGGCCGTCTGTGGTGGGATCTGGCGCGCCATTATCCCGATGCCGCGATTCCGCCGGCCTGCGTGGCCGTTACCGTCGAACTGCGGGGCGAGAACGACGTCAATTACGATTACGCGCGCAAGGATGCCGATGCGCTGCTGCGGTACCTGGCGCATCAGGGCGTGCTGGATATCCCGCTGGGCCACATGCCTGCTTACGCCTGCGCGCCGACACCGCTCGACGCGGTAGAACCACTGACCGCGCCGCATGCGGGCGTGCTGGTGCTGCGCAAGACGCTGGGGGATCGGGTCGAAGCGGGCGAGCCGATTGCGGACATCGTCAATCCGGTCAGCGGGCAGGTCACGCCGGTGGCGGCGAGCCGGCCCGGGTTGCTGTTTGCGTGCACCGCGCACCGACATCTGCTGCGCGGGATGCACGTGTGCAAAGTGGCGGGGACGGACTCGTTCAGGATCGGGGATTTGCTGTCGAGTTGAGGTCGCACGGTATTTTGCTGCTCACGATTCGGGCAAGTAAGGCTGTCAATGCGAGCGCTGGCAGCAGCCATGCGTGGCCGATCTTCAACTCCATTAGCGTCGCGCCGCTGACCAGGCACCAGCTTACCGGGATCAGCCAGAAGATCGCGGGCGCGCGCCATGCGAGCAGCACGCCCAGCGTGGCGACGACTGTGGGATCGGGGACGATGCCGAAGACTTCTGCTTGGTGCCAGTTGCTGCCATCGCGCGCCAGCGCCAGCAAGGGGTAGGCGAAGATGGCCAGGCCAGTCAAACCGAGTCCTAGAGGTTGCGGCGCTTGCGCTGCGTTACCTGGCCTGTACGCGAGCCAGCACAATAGCAGCGCCTGCACGGCAAACGCTGCAGCAAAATACGGCGCTGCCGTGTTGATCTCGGCATAGCGCTCCAGCTGATACCCCCATGCGACCCAACCCGATGCGGCAGCCAGCACCAGCGCTGCTGATCGTTGCAGGTTCTGGCGCGGCCGCGCGATGGCGCCGAGCACGATGACGCCCGCCACCACCGCCACAAGATGTGCCGGCCAGATTGCGGCGTTGTAGGTCTCGATGAGCCGGTAGTAGCTGCGGCTTGAAAACATCAACAAGTCGGACAGCGAATACGTCCACCACTCGCTCATGCCAGCCTTTCGACATCCTGCGCGATGCGCTTGCGCAGCGCCTCGTCCGGCATGCGGCCAGTGCCGGCCAGCAGATTCTCGCGTACGTGCGCGACGCTGGACGTGGCCGGAATCGCGCACGTGACGGTCGGATGCGACACGATGAACTTGAGCAGCGCCTGCGCCCACGTCGTGCAGCCGATATCGGCCGCCCATCCCGGCAACGGCTTGCCGGCCAGCGCCTGCGTCAGGTCGCCCTGGCGGAATGGCCGGTTGACGATCACGCCGATTTTGCGCTCGCGCGCCAGCGGCAGGATGCGCTGCTCGACGTCGCGATCGAGCGCGTTGTACGAGATCTGCACGAAGTCGATCGGCTGCGACGCCATGATTTTCTCGATCTCGGCATGCCGTCGGCCTTCGGACGTCGTGATGCCGACGTAGCGCAGGCGCCCTTCCCGCTTCATCGCCAGCAGTATTGGCAAATGCTCTTCCCACGACAGCAGGTTATGCACCTGCAGCAGATCGAAGCGCGGCACCCTCCACAACTTGCGCGACGCCTCGACCTGCGCCACGCCACGCGCGCCGCCGCTGACCCAGACTTTATCGGCTGAAAACAACCGGGCGGGTTTGAGGGTTTGCACCGCCTCGCCGATTACGTCCTGGGCCGAGCTGTACATGGGTGACGAATCGACCAGCCTGCCGCCACCAGCGAAGAACTGGCGCATCACGTCGACCGATTCGCGGCGGCCTTGCGGGTCGCGGCCGACGTTGAAGGTGATCCAGCTGCCAAGGCCAATGACGGGGAGTTGTTCGCCGCTTGAAGGGATCGGACGGGTGAGCAAGGGTGCGGGGGGCGGTGCTGCGTGCAGCGACGGCATTGTCAGAGTGCTGGTGGCGGCGACCAGCGATTCCAGCAGGCGCCGGCGTTGGGGGCAAGTCTGTAGCATGCAGCGCGCTCTTTGATTACTGAAGAAGAAACGCTAGAGTACTTTAGCTTTACAGAGCGTGTCGCAGGCCTATGTGACATCCTTCAGTAGCCTGACTGGAGCGGGTGAAGGGAATCGAACCCTCATCGTAAGCTTGGGAAGCTTCTGCTCTACCATTGAGCTACACCCGCAATCACCGCATTCTACGCGGCTTTATGCGCTGTTGACAACTTCTCACACTGTTCAGTGTCCAGGAAAGTGAGACAGCCCACACGGATAAACTATAAACTGGTATAGGAAAATTAAATTGCTAAACGTCTATCAACGCACGACTGAGCAGCTTCGAAGGTACGTTGCAAAATTTTTTTTGCCGATTAATTACCAGGGTCAGTCCTTAATCCATTTAAACAAACCGTATGCTGCTGCCCCAACCGCAATAGGAGCAGCAGCAGTAATAAGCAGCCCAGCACCCATACCCCCCCCCACCACAGCACCGACAGCAGCCAAACCCGAGGTGATACCAGTGGCGCCTAAGCCCGAGACTCCAAGTGCTGAAACAGCACCGATAGCTCCCGCCCCACCCGCTGTCGCCCCGGCCCCAGCAGCTACAGTAGCCTTCTGTTCTTCATTCATGGATTTTCCGATCAATTATGGTTAACATGATTCCCAAAATCATGCAACAATGTTTGGGCTCAGTCAACATAATTCTAGAAACTGCGGTTTATTCACGTCACAGTCAGGGCCAAGTGGGCAAAACATGCACAGGCGGGGTCGCACATGCTGCGTCAGCTATCACAACCGGAATCACGCCTAGCAAACCAACATAGACTAGTCTATTGGCTAAGAAATTCCAGCATATCGGCAGAGCTTGCTTCCATTGACATACCGCTTCCTAACCATGGCAAACGGCACGGACGCGTCTGTTTGCTTCAAATTCCGGCACAAGGTACAGCTTGTATGTTTACACGACCTACCCCACCTTGCTCGTACCTAACCCGACCTCTTCGACCTACTTTCCCCTTTTTCCATCAATATCTTCTCCCTCTTGCTAAGGCAACATCTCTAGGGACCAAACCAGAAACTTCATCTTTGTACCAATGCTCCACAAGAATGACCAACTTCCTTACCAAAAGGCAAAAGGAAAATTATTTTGGTGCAGCTTTAGTAGGCAATATAAATCATCAAAAACTTTAAATTAATTTCCTGCAAAAGATGGGCTGCCGAAAAACTTGCACACATCAAAAATACGCTAGGAACAGAAATATATTAATCCGACGCAATGCCGGGCAATTCGCGCCCCACACATCCCCAGGCAGTAACTAAAGTAGCTATTTTTACAAAAGAATCCTTAACACTATCAGGCACACTTAAGTAAAGTCCAGAAAAATTTCTATTCGATGAAGCAAAATAATGACTAGAAAAATTCTTCACAACCGAATCAGGGTACGTTGGAGATTTTAAGCAGGAATGTTTACAATCGCTTATATTTTTTTTGCAGTTTTTTGAAGAATAGTCTGTAAATCTACCGCTAAACGATTGCCAAAATATTCCTACTGAATTCGCATCTCTAAAAGTTTTACAATCAACTCCCTTTTTCAAACGGATATATCTCCAATAAGTATCTGAACCATGCTTATTAAGAAATGGTCGATCAACTTTAAGGCGGTATTTTGCACCCTCATCATCACTAAATGGGCTCAATTCATAAAGCGAATCAAAAGGAAGTAGGTTTTCAATAGAATAGGTTTCGATGACACAAGCCGTAGAAATTGGGCTAGGGAACTTGAAGTTATTATCGATTATGTCCAAATTTACATTATTTGTCACATCACCAGGAAATTTTATATCACTATCCAATATACATAGAAGCAATCGGTCTTGCAGATTTTTTAAATTCTTATATTCGACATTGACAGTGCTGCCCCCACCTCCCTTTAGCTCAAAATTAATATCAACTGCAGGCAAATCCCCCACTCCGGCTTCCCTCACAATCCTAGACATTACTGAATAAGCTTGTGCGTCGTGTAGATTTTCAGCCAACAGTGCTGGTGCCGAAAAAATCCCAAATGGAATCTTCGCCAAAGGTATAATTATTTCTACAACATTTCCATATTTTTTCTCGTGAATAATATCACCACTCGCAACTATTCGAATACGAGTAGAGAGCTTTTCAAGCAAACTTTTCTTAAACGCTCGAGAATTATTAACGGAAAGAAATATTGATTTTACTTGGTTCCCGACCCGATTGGATACAGCGATTATCGGGAATAATTCACTTGACTCTATAAAGAGCGCAATTTTTCTGTTACGACGAGACAATGCGATAATATTGAATTGTATCCATAACTCTTCGTGTAATTGATGTTCATTATTATTTGCAATTTCATCAAGAGACCGGTCCAAGATGAATAACATCAGTGCACCCCATCAAAAAAATCGTATGGCCAGTTGTTTAACAATCCATCTTTGTCGAAACCAGAACGGACAATCTTAGTGCATAGAGAATTTTCTTTATCTCGCTCAAATAAATATATTCCAACATCATGAGCATCCAGCATTTTCATCGTTTTTTCTTCTGTCACACCTAAGTTTTTCGCTTTGGTTTTTTCCGAAACTAATGAGCCTAGTTTTCCAATTATAGTTTCACTATGCGTTTCAATAATTATACGAAGATCTACGCCGATACTTCGGGCAGAGAGTGAACTGCGGACTAGAAGATGGGCTAATCGACCTTGCATCTTGGGATGTAGATGCAGTTCTGGCTGTTCAATTAGCAAGAAAATTGGTGTCTCGAATCCAATCTGCCTCAAATATGTTCGAGACAGGGCTGTAAACCGTTGCCGTCTTTTCTGCATTTGCCACATCTGAGCTAAAATTGGTATAACCTGAGAATAACCAAATCCAACGTCTGCAAGATTTACTATAGAATTATCCTCGCTATCTTCAATTACGATAGAAACGTGGCCAGCATGAGACTCGACTCTTACCGAAAACCCCATATTTTCTTTAGTCCAGTTGGCAAATTCTTCTGCCTCAGCCTCTGAAAGACTTTTCAAATACATAGCAAGATTTTCGCCATTTGGGCTAATTTCATCTATTGCTAATCCTTGCAGCCGATAATATCTTTCCGCGGATGCGCGTAGTGGTGTGATATAACTAACGTTGAGGAACGTTGAAGTCAGCATTGCGTTAATTGTATCGAAGATTGTTTCGAAATCTATGGCAAATAATAGCCTTGAAACATCTTTTACCTCAGGACATTCTGCATTCCACCCTGCTGATTTCGTCTTCCAAGTTTGCCCTAAATCAGCCTCTCTCAGCTGGATTAAAATAAATTCGGGTGGCCCATAGTAGACCGTATGCTGAATGCTTCTAACATTTTCATCACTGACTTTGTGATGAACTAGCTTTCGCAATCGATTAAATAGTTGGGTGCCAAAATAGTCATCTTCACTTTCACGAAAGTCTAGGCCGGGCAGCAAGCTCTTTAATCTCACCAAAGTCGATTCTCTGAAATGCTCTGTAACATCCTCCCCGTTGATCATCAGATTTCTAATAATCAGTTCATTGTCTGCCAATATAACCGCACTATTTCCATCAGCTTCAATAGTGTATTCCGAATAGACAGGACCGTTGCGTTCTGTAGAATTTGCGACTTGTTTAAGATGAACAGTATACTTTTGAGTTAGTTTTTCATCATTTGCGATCTTCCTCAATCTTCTATATCGAGAACCGTTAGCTGATGGATCGATAGGATGTTCAAGCTCAAAGGAGAAGGATATCGAATTCCAACCATCAACGTCAACAGCATCGCGGTTATGGGAAATGTCGAAACTTCCGAAGTCCACGTAGTCGCCGAACCATAATATATCATTTATCGTTTTTTGCTCTGAACTCTGTCGCAGCAGAGGAAAGGAACGTAGAAATGTGCTTTTCCCTGCGCTATTTTTTCCCAAAAGTACGGTGATCGGTTTAATTTCAATTGTCGTCGTATCGGACAATGACCTCAAATTCCTAATTCAAATACTTTTCATATTTATCCCTATTTAAAATAATTTTTTCAATTTTCATGGATTTGATTAGCAGGATCGGAAGAGTTAAATATTATAAAATTAAAGACTACCCTCGAGCCCCAGATGATTTTCCTTGACATATCCATATAAATTTTTTTGATCCACGAATTAAACATCTCCAATATTCTATTTTATCTTACTCGCGAATTTAATAAATTCGTTGAAAATGCTGAAAATAAAGTTCCGATATATTTTAAAGCTGCACTTTTAAATATAGGGATTTTTATTTTCGTTACTAGCATCATGTACTCCGACAATCATTGATATGTTCCGATCTATTCACGATACCTAATCATCAGCCTTTGCGCAAGTGGTGAAGCTAAAAGGGATGTCGCGCCTTCACGAAGTCACTTCCAAAGCTAAGGGCAAAATGATCACGCCATAACAAAATTTTCAAAGGCTTATTAGCCTAGCTTAATTCACATCAGCATCTTGCAACTGTCGCGGAGGCGTGATGAGGCTTCACGGCGTGATCTGTTCATCGCTAGCCATTGAGTCTCATCCGATCATATTCCTCGTCGCAGCATTGACCTGTTCGCGCAAAGGCCTTGCTCATGAGTTGATCGCTATTTTTTCGCCACGGTCGTCCCGATGATTTAAGCCGTCACGTAATCTGCGATCCATAAGTACACCCATTCACCCTCTAGCCTGCACAAAGTCCAAGATTCGAAAAAAAATCAAAGACTCTGGATTATTCAATCGCCAAGCGGCCGAGGTCTTCAATATCAAGGGCGACTGTGGAAGAATGCTTAAACGCGACGACGTGCACTACCGATCTCATCGAGCCTACACGCCGAACACGACATTGAGCTCGCCTCAGGAATCGATTGTTTTGTCGTTGCGTCAGTCGTTGTACTTGAGGCTTGGGGACCTGCTCTACGTCACCAGACAGTACATCAATGCCGACGTGTCGCGTGCCGGCCTTGCTCGCCTGCTCAAACGAGAAGACATGTCCCGCTTGGATGACGTCATTTCCAAGGCCGAGGACAAGAAGACATCGCCCAAAAAAACATTTAAGGACTACGAACCGGGCTTCGTACACATCGACATCAAGTACCTAATGCAAATGCCAGATGAGACCTCATGCCGCTATCTTTTCGTTGCCATCGACCGCGCCATCGCTAGGTTTTCATGGACATTCATGGCGACATAACGAATGAGAGCAGCGTCTACTTTTCGCGGCGCCTGAGACTGGCTTCGCCTATCAAGATTTCCAAGTTACTGACAGATAGTGTATCGCAGTTCACGGACCGTTTTTCCACGAAAGATAACAAGCCGAGCGATCATCACACATTTGATCATGCTTGCACAAGTATGGATAACGAGCACCGACTATCGCCGCCGCGACATCCACGAACCGACGGCATGGTAGAACGGTTCAATGGCAACATCAACGAGCTATTGCAACAAACCAGATTTGACAGCAGAGCTGCACTGAAGAAGAGTATGCAAAGCTATCTTAAGCTTTATAAACACCATATCCCACACCGTGCCATCGAAACGAGAACGCTAATTCAGGCACAAAGACTGGTAGACAATGGTTCTAATTCACCGACCGTCTTGCGGCTAAGGACAAAAACCCCAGCAACAGGCATGCAGTCAGCATTATCTGTGCAGCTATTCCTACCGAGCATCGCCTATTGAGGTCATGGCACCCGCAAGCGAACGGCGTGGCAGAGAAAGACTCAACGACTGCATCTAATGACCTTTTACTGTAAACTCGCTTCAAGGCAGGCATAACCTACAGGCGACTTTGATGAACTATTTGAAGCTGTACAGCCAACAGTTTCCGCAACGCGCTATCGATAGCCCTTCGTTTTAACGCTCAAGAAAGGGAAAAGAATCTTCGAAACTATTCGCTGAGAGCACTTATTTAACCAACGAAGATTTACGGATAATTCATTGGATTATTATTTTTTATAAATAGTTTTACGTAGAGAATGCTCGCACTAACAATAGCTATTTGAATGTGGAGGGATTTAGGAATTTTCTGCTCTGTCATTGAGCCGCACCCGAATGGGCAAGCATCCTGCGCGAGTCTTAAAAGGTTTGACAAATTCCCAAGCAAAACGCGCGTGTGCTGCTGATTCGTCGTCAGCTCAGCCCATCACTCCGGCTGCTCAACCTCATACCCCTTCGCCGCCAGCGCCGCAATCACACCTTTCGGATCAAAAATATCGTCCATCGACAACAGCGCAAAGGTCGATGCATTGGCAGCAAGTGCTTTCTCGGCCGATGCGATCCACTTCGCATGCGAGCGCGCCTTGACGTTCTTCCACTCAGGCTCCGTATCGAGCGCGGCGCTGTTCATCAGCGCGCCGAAACACGCCTCCTCGCGTTCGGCGTAGTTCAGCTTGCGCATCTCATCCACGTCGCCCTTGGCCCAGGCATTGGCGCGCGCTGTTG
>Ga0308164_10004917_pt1 | contig 11040 bp, 15 predicted proteins | sample PhyTR2_FD_201031 | JGI IMG/M metagenome (GOLD analysis project Ga0308164, IMG submission 201031) | Phyllosphere microbial communities from UC Gill Tract Community Farm, Albany, California, United States - DLSLT.R2 | ecosystem: Host-associated > Plants > Phyllosphere > Unclassified | place: USA... | reverse complement strand
GAACTGCACGGTGAGGTGGAAAAGGACTTTCTGGAAAGCCCGGAGATCGATGTCGATCTTGTGCGCATCATTCAATAAACACTTGGTACGTCCTTCCCTTCGCCAATAAAAAACCGCCTCGTGAGGCGGTTTTTTACGATGCAGCTTGCAGATCAGTGACCGAGTTGCGATTCTGCTGCTGCGTTAGCTTTACGGATGCGTTCCGCTTTTGCCGCTTCTTCTTCTGCGGTCAATGGGGTATCGGGAGCTTGCGAATCCGCACTGCAACCGGCCAACGACATAGCGAACGCAAACGCGACGAATAAAGACTTGCCCATAATTTTCTTCCTTGGAGATTTGAACAGATTTCAGGTCGGCGCCATCGGCCCGCCTGAGCGAAAACAGCTCTTGGATACGTTAAAGAAACGTGAAGCTTTTGTTGGACAAACTATAAGGAAGCAGTAAGAGAGCGACAACTGTGGATGTCACTTAGCCACATATAGCAGCAAGTTAGCGAAAGTTCGAAACATTCCATTACAAATGACAAAGCCTGCAATTTGCAGGCTTTGTCATTTCAGGGCACGCATTAATGCGTTGCATCAACTGTTATTGGTCGCCTTGTTCGGCTGTTTGATCGGCAAGGTGTGTTGACTGATGTTGTCCGTCTGGCTGGACTTGCTGGCTTCAGCCTGTGCCAGTTCCTTTTGGCGATCACGTTCTAGCGCCGCATCGTTGTCTTTCAACATTGGATTGCCGGGCGGATTGGATTGATGCGTCTTGCCTTCTTTGTGTTGCGCTTGTTTATCTTGCGACATGGCGGTCTCCTTGTGTTGATTGAGTTTCACCTTATCACTGCGATCTGATCGACCAAATAGGCAAAACTTACCGATCCATGTAGGACAGTGTGCTTTATGTGTGCCGTATCATGATGAATCCTGGATATCTCTCACCTGCTCATCATGACCACCAAACTAATCGATATCACCACGCTGGAAGCCGCACTCGACGCATTTGCGACAGCGCGTAACTGGCACCAGTTTCATTCTCCAAAAAATCTGGCGATGGCATTGACCGGCGAAGTCGGTGAACTGGTGGAAATTTTCCAGTGGCGCACCGAAGAAGAATCCTGGCAGGTCGCCAATCAGCCAGAGACCGCCGAGCATGTGCGGCAAGAACTTGCCGATGTCGCGCTGTATCTCGTGCGTCTGGCATCAGTGCTCAAGGTCGACCTCAATCAGGCAATTGCCGACAAGATGGTCCTGAACGCGCAGAAATATCCGCCCTTGTCAGAGTAGGGACATCCCTGCTTTTTTAAAAAGATTGGCAGAGGTCAAGACCTCGATCCGATTTCTTCCCTATATTGCTGTCTTTGCCCACCATCTGCGCCGTGACGCGCATGTACTTTCAAGGATGCCATGAGCGAACCCACAATTAAAAACCAATCCGACGCGCAACCCTTCAACGCAAGCGGCCGCTTTACCGACTGGCTGCGCGAATCCAACCGCGGCAACTGGGATGCGGCAACCCAGCATCGCTTCATCGAGGAACTGTTCGATGGGTCGGTTGCCGATGATGTGCTGATTCATTATCTGGTGCAGGATTATCAGTTCATCGACCGTTTTGTCGCCCTGCTTGGCGCCGCGATTGCCAGCGCTGATCGTTTTGAATCACGTGTGCGTCTGGCCCGGTTTGCGGCCATGATCACGAGTGATGAAGCCACCTATTTCATCCGCTCCTTCGATCATCTTGGCGTTGCGGAGCATCACCGCACCCAGCCGAAGTTGACTGCACCGACGCAGGCGTTTCAGGATTTGATGAAAGAAGCGGCAGAAACGCAGAACTATCCGCTGTGTCTGTCCGTGCTGGTTGTGGCTGAATGGCTGTATCTGAGCTGGGCTGATCGCAAGCAGGCAACGCTGCCACCCAAGTTCATCCATGCTGAATGGATCACCCTGCATAACAACGAAGGCTTCACCGACTTCGTCAACTGGTTGCGTTCGGAACTTGATCGTACCGGTCCTGCGCAGGATGCGGCGGGTCAGCAACGCAGTGCAGATCTATTTGCGCGCGCCGTGAAGCTGGAGCGTGACTTCTTCGATCACGTGTATACACCGCAGCAATACGCTTGAACCGCATACGACTGAAGCCCAGGTCGTTGCCTTCTTCACTCCCTGTTTCACCATGCCGTATGACGCGGCAGTCACCCCGAGATGAGTATGTCTTTTACTGCAGAAATCTGGAAAAAAAATGCGGCCTTGTTCGAGGCCACCCGCACCATGCCGTTCAACACCGAGCTTGCTGCCGGCACCTTGAGCGAAGAACGGTTTCGTCATTACATGATTCAGGATGCGCACTACCTGATCGCTTTTGGTCGTGCACTGGCCGTGGCTTCAGCAAAGGCAGATACGCCGGATGAGATCGTTCAATTCGCGATCGGCGCGCAAACCGCGATCGTCGTTGAACGTAGCCTGCATAAAGACTTCATGGAGCAGTTCAAGGTCACGCCGCAAGTGTTTGCCGCGACACCACTGTCGCCTGCCACGCATCATTACACCAGCTTCCTGATGTCGACCGCATGGGGCGCATCGTATCCGGTTGTACTGGCTGGATTGCTGCCGTGCTTCTGGATCTATGCCGAGATTGGTCGTGACATCATCGGTCGTGCAGCAAAAGACAATCCATATCAATCCTGGATCGATACCTACGCCGGCGATGAATTCCATGAAGCCGTACGTGCCGTGATTGCCACCGTTGATCGCGTGGCAGCCGTAGCCAGCGAGGAGACGCGTCAAGCCATGCACGATGCCTATACGCGTGCAGCACAACTGGAATGGATGTTCTGGGATTCTGCCTACCGTCTGGAACAGTGGCCTGTGTAAGTAGTACCTAGCAAACTATATAAGTGACCTAACCAGTCACGCCATTACTGAAAAAGCCCGGCACACATTCATGTGCCGGGCTTTTATTTTCGAGCGTGTTCTTACTTCTTGGTCGCTTCGTCAAAACGTTTGTTGACTTCATTCCAGTTCACGACCTGCCACCATTCTTTCAAATAATCAGCGCGACGATTGTTGTACTTGAGGTAGTAGGCGTGCTCCCAGACGTCATTGGCAAGAATCGGCGTGCCTTTCGACTCTGCGACATCCATCAGCGGATTATCCTGATTAGGCGTGGTTGATACGACCAGCTTGCCTTTCTGCACGATCAACCAGGTCCAGCCCGAACCGAACTGTTTGGCACCTGCGGTATTGAAAGATTCCTTCAACTTGTCGAGTGAGCCAAAGTCTGTCTCGATACGCTTCAACAAGGCTGGGGATGGTTCGCCGCGTTGATCTGCTGGTGCCATGGTGGCCCAGAAGAAGTCATGATTCCACGCACCACCCGCGTTATTGCGCACCACTACTGGATAGCTGGAAATTTTCTTCATCAGTTTCGGCAAGCTCTGCGATGCGAGTTTGCTGTTCGATGCCGCTTCCTTGTTCAAATTATCGTAGTACGACTTATGGTGTTTGCCAAAATGCAGTTCCATTGTCGCTGTATCGATGACCGGCTCCAGCGCGTTGCTGGCGTATGGCAGTGGCGCCTGTTTGAACGATTGCGCAACCGGCGCGACAGCAGACTCAGCTGGCTTGGGCGTTTGTGCGTAAGCGGTGCCAACGGCGAGCGTGGCGACGAGCAACAAAGATGGTTTAAACATTTTTTCTCCTGATCATAGTTGTTATAAAACCGGCATGCGCTGTAACAGCCGCACATTGAATCGGATCAAACGAATCGTGAAAACATGATGGCAGATTTGCCGACATGCATAAGATGAGTAGATATGACGCTGGTAGACCTGATAAAGACTGGTACGGCGTGTCAACCGCAATGCCGCTTGCCCTGTCCTGCTCTGCCCCTGTAAAGGATCAACAGATTAAAAGCAGCCGCTTACCACTTATAAGGCGGAATCGCGATGGTGACCAAAGCACTAATCTGCGGCTGTTGTGCAAAATGCAGTGGCGATGCTTCAGCCGAAACCTTGGCAGGTTGCACTGCAAAAAAGATGACGCCTGCAATGGCAGCAATGCCAGCGAAGAAGGAGAATTTCATGATGCGCTCGCTTGAAAAATGGTGGTAATGATGGACACTTAGTGCGCGGCACTCATATCGGCTGCGATTTGCGGGCCGAAAGGGAGTACGTTGGCATGTCCATGCAGTTCAATATCGTCGTTACTGTGCGCTTGCAGCGTTTCGGTCAGCCACGGATTGCGAATCACGCGACGGGTTGAATTGGCCTGACCAAGCTCAGTTACAAATTCGGGAGTGAAGACACGCGACTCAGCCTTGCTATATGCGCCAGCAAGACTATGTTTTCGCGTGGAGAGGTAACCCAGCGCCTGCGCGCGTTTGCGTGCCAGCACTTGAGCGAGACGATCTTCCTGACTCTCTGCCATTTGGTGACGCGCTTCCACATAGGCAGGCCAGTCGACCTCGGATGGCTTCTCGTGAAGAATGGTCTTCAGGATGGCGGAGGTCTCGCTTTGCGTGGTTTGAAGAATCGACATGATCACCTCGAGTGACTATTTTTAGCCAGCAATGATTGCGTTATGGAATCTGCGTGACGGAAATTTAACTTGGCGACTTAGCCGTGGAACCTTTGTATAAAGCTATGGTCGCGTTGTGTAATTGAATCTTAGCGATCTTGCCTGTCTGCCCATATAGGACGTCTTCGCAAGTTCTTGTAGGAAAAGATAACGAGATGCACGACGGCAAAATTCAGCTGTATTTGCTGCCATAGCGATCGCACAAAGATGGCAATCTGAAAGTTAAAAACGCACCATGAGGTCGCGTGCCGGTAGTCTCTTCTGTGCTTTCTGGCAATCTGCGGTACGCTTTGCTCCTGTTTTCACGCCAACGCACCATGCCAGCTAATCCAAGCACCAATTCAGACATTCCTCGCCTGACAATACCCGCGCTGTCGCTTGCTGCGTTTGGCAGTGCCATTTCGCTACGTGTCACTGATCCGCTGTTACCACGACTGGCAAATGAATTTAGTGTGTCGTTGGGTAACGTTGCCTACGTCATCACGGCGTTTTCGATTGCCTATGGCATTTCGCAATTGTTTTTCGGGCCGGTTGGCGATCGCTTCGGCAAATATTTCGTCATTGCCTGCGCCTGCATGGCGTGTGCGTTCACCGCCCTGCTTTGTGCACTGGCACCAACCTATCCCTTACTGATTGGCGCACGTTTGCTGGCAGGTGCGACGGCAGCGGCGATTATTCCGCTGTCGATGGCTTGGATCGGCGATGTGGTGCCGTATGAAGAACGGCAGCCGGTGCTCGCACAATTTCTGATCGGACAGATCGTGGGCATTTCTGCCGGCGTACTGCTGGGCGGATTTACCGCCGATCATCTGAGCTGGCGTGTGCCCTTCTTCCTGACGTCTGGTTATTTCGTGTTAATCAGTCTGATGCTGTTTGCTTTCAACAAACGCTTGCCTGCGCGGGCACTGACGACGCACAAGGCGGAAGGCTCGGCTTTGCGGCGCATGTTCAACGAGTTTCGACTCGTTTTGCAAAAACCCTGGTCGCGCGTGGTACTGGCAACGGTGTTTATGGAAGGTGCATTTCTCTATGGCGCATTTGCCTTCATTGCCTCGCACCTGCATCACGTTCACCATTTGTCCCTGACCAAAGCCGCCGGATTAGTCATGCTGTACGGTCTGGGCGGCTTTTTGTACGCTGTTGCATCACGCCGGCTGGTACGCGGCCTCGGTGAAAAAGGATTGGTGCGCTGGGGTGGTGTATTGGTCACACTCTCTCTACTGATGGTGAGTCTGGCGCCGGTCTGGTGGTGGACCATTCCCGCGTGTTTTACCTGCGGTCTGGGTTTCTACATGCTGCACAACACCTTGCAGATCAATGCCACGCAGATGGCACCGGAACGTCGCGGTGCTGCAGTGTCCATTTTTGCGGCGTGCTTTTTTCTCGGGCAATCGGCCGGCGTCGGAGCCGCCGGCTGGGCGATCGAACGATTCGGCACCACGGTCGTCATCGCAATCGGCGCCATCGGCGTGTTGCTCACCGCACTGAATTTCGGTCGCCTGAAAGCTGATTAATTCAGTCTGCTCCGCGCATCGTGCGCTGTCCCTCTTACAGAATGAAAGCTTGAGGCTATACTAAAGTTGTCATTGCTCCGCAGGAGGCCATATGTATCGCAAAATTCTGATCGCCTACAACGGTACGCCCGAAAGCCAATCAGCATTACAGGAATGTGTGCGACTGGCGCCGGACGCCTCGGCAGAAATTCACCTTCTGGTGGTCGTCAATCCGCCGCAAGCTGTGGTGCTGGGCGAATATGCAATGGTTTCCATGGTCGGCATTGAGGAGGAGCTTGAGGCCGAGAAGGAAAAAATGCAGCAACAGCTTCGCGAAAGCCACTTCTTTTTGCAGAATGCCGGCCTGACCGTCCAAACCCACCTTGAAGTCGGTGAACCGGTCCCCACGATTGCGGCGCTGGTCGACACTCTGGGCATCGAGCTAGTCATCGTCGGCCACTCGCGACTGCAATCTCTGGCCATGCGTTGGTGGCGCGGATCCACCGATACCATGCTGGTGGAAAAAGTACGCTGCGCGTTGTTGATAGCGAGTGATCCGGGGAAATAAACGGGATTTATTTAACCGACATGATTTGATCTGTTAAAGAGTATTTAAATAACAGATCCCGCTGTTATATCGGACTGTTGTATCGGACTGTTGTATCGGGCTATTTTCTCGGGCTGCCACATCAGACTATTACGTCAGGCTGTTACAGTCTTTTACGCATTCCGCGTTGAGAAACATCGATGCTTGGCGTTTAATGAAGGTATCCATCAGGAGTTCCTCCATGAACATTTCACTCCGTCGTATCATTGCCCTTGCCACCTTAAGCTCTGCTGTTTTTGCGGCACCTGCTATTGCCGGAGGCGGCGTGAGCTGGTCGCTCAGCGTGGGTGGTGGTGGCTATCCTGGCTACTACCCACCGCCACCGGTTTATCGACCACCACCGGTCTATAACAATTATTCGAATTACTATGCGCCGCCGATTATCTACGGCAACAGCGTGCAGTATTACGAAGCGCCACCGCCAGTCATCATTTACGGGCATCCGCAACCGCAATACTGGCGTGGGCCACCACCATCCCGCTATTACGATCACGGTCCACGTAACGACTATCGTGGCTATCGCGATGGCTACCCACGCGGACCGCGCGGTGATCACGATCACCGCCGCTGATTTTCAAGTTGTCCCGATATAAAAAAAGCTGATCGAATGATCAGCTTTTTTGTTTGGCCATCGTGAAATCAACGAGGGAAGCCCGGAGGACGGGGATGTGGCGGACGCATATGATTGTGGTGGTGTCGTGGCCGTGGATGCGCATGACGCGGCACATAGTGCGGTGCCGGACGATAATAACCACGGCTGTAATACGAAGGGCCAACATAGACAGGCGCCGGCGCGATATACACCGAACTGCTATAGGACGAACGATTGTAATAACCATCGTCGTAGGGAACCACCGCACATCCACCGAGCACAGTAACTGCCAGCAGCGGCACGATGAGGCGACTGGTGAGGCGAGGAAGGGCAAGTTTCATTTCTCAACCTTTCGGCAGGACAGACACGATCGCATGATTCGATTTATCGAGATGCGGATGCTCTGCCCCACATGTCACGGTTGCTTGCGCTGCCTGTTTCTCGAAGCATGCAGCGCAAGCAACACATGTATTAACGACGATAGTAATCACGCTCGTAACGCGAGTAATCCGAACGGCGTGAGTCGTAGTAATAGCCACCACGGTCATGACGATAATCGCCACGGTATCCATAGTGACCGCGCGGTGCAGGCTGATAGTAGACAGGTTCGCGATAAGAGGCGCGTGGATTACGTCCATAGCGCTGATCGTAGCCACGATCCCGGCCTGACGATGCAGATGCGCCAACCACGGCACCCAATACGCCACCGACAACGGCACCCTCCTGCCCGCCGACGCTGTTGCCAATCACGGCGCCCAGAACAGCACCCACTGCGGTATTGACACCACGATTGTCGGCGACTGCCGTGGTTGACACTGCCGCGGTTGCGAGCAGAGCAACTGCCATCCATTTTTTGTGCGACATGATTGACTCCTTCTAAGCCGAACGATCACCGGAATCGGTTGATCAATCGCCTCGGCATGGAATCACTATATAGATCGCTTCATGGAAATCCACGAAGGAAATAGACTTTTACAATTGTAAAGAAGTTGTTGAGATGCACCTTGGGCAGTACGTGAAGCACATCTTCTTAAGCAGCTGAAATTACTGGATATTGGCTTCCGACACGATTTTCCAGTGCGCGCCTTCCTTGGCCCAATACTGGCGCTTGCGCGTCACATGCTTGCCCTTGCCGATGATGGCTTCCTGCGTAAAGGCAGCGACGATGATTTCTTTCTGCCCTTTTTGCTCCGGATAACGGAACAGCGAAACATCACGCAATTCCACTTTGATCTGCCTTGCGCCAAAATTGGCTTGTTGAATGCGATCGAGCCAACCATTCAGCGTCTGACCACGCATCGCCTTGAAATTCTGTGAATAATGACGACGCAATTTTTGCGGGTCCGTGGTTTCGAGATCAGTCCGCCACGCATCGAGCAAGCGACTTGCCTGCACCCGATCGGCTTCGGCCCGTGCTGGTGTGATGAACTTTAGATTCTCGCTGATGATGACGGGCGTCGTCCCCACATCGACCAGTGACGACAGTTCGATCATGTCCGGATTCGGCAGAACAATGCAGCCATCCGACGACAATGGCGGTCGACTGTAACTGTCCGGTGGTGTGCCGTGAAACCAGATGCCCGAGCCGCCGCGATCGTTGACCCGATCCCACTCGTTCGGATAATTGATCGGCAAGGCACCAGGTCCATAGAACTCCGGCAGGCGTGGTCCGGGTACACGGGACGTAATGTAGTAAATCCCCAAAGGTGTCTTCTGATCGCCTTCCTTGAATTTATCTACACCCAGCTTACCCTGGCTGACGTAATAATCCCGCACCAGCTTGAAATGATTGTTCGCATCGCGCTCATACAGATACAGACGCGAGCGGCGGGCATCCATCAACAGGACGTTTTTTTGTGCGGGTTGTATTTGCAGAATCGCCTGCGGCACCAGGTTGGGATCGGGACGCTCGCGCAGGGATTTGAGACGCACGATCGCCTCGTCACGCAGTGCATTCAAGTTCTCTGCAGGCGCGCCTGCGACGGCACCAAAGGTCTTGATCGGACGTGTATGCAGCAACAGCAGATCGCCGCGCACAAGTTGCCCGAGACGGAAGTTGGGATAGGCTGCCACCAGCGCATCGGCCTTGGATTGCGCTTCCCGCAACCGGTTGGCAGCGAGGGACTGATAGACATCGATCAGCATCAATTCAGGGTCCTGACGTACCGGCACACCAGGCTTGGTACCGCTGGCAAACGATGGCGAATGCACCGTAGCCGCAAGCAGCAACAGCCCACCGATCATGCCCGACGTCAGTTTTGCGACAAGACGTCGCCCCGAATGACTGTTTCTTGCCACCACCATCAGTTACCCGTTCTCTCCTGCTGAATACGCCATGCATTGCCTTGCTGGGTGAGAATCAGCGTCTTGCGACTGTCCGACTTGAAACGATCCGAATCGTAGACCTGACGGAAACGTACGGTCGCGGTGTTGCCATTGATGCTGACTTGCGGCGACAGGATCTGGACATTGATGCGTCCCTTGTCTTCGATACGTGCACGACGTTCGGTTTCCCATGTCTTGCGCGACTGACCAGACGGCAATGCAAAGTCCTTGCTGTACGCATTCAGGTAACCGCTGACATCGCGCGCACTCCAGGCCTTGGCCCATCCTTCGACGACGTTCATGACCTTGGCGTTGGCGGCCTGAGCAGCCTCATTGGCCTTGGCGCGTTCTGCACGCTGACGCTCGGCTTCCAGACGCTTCTGCTCGGCGGCCTGCTCATCGACTTTAGGTTCCGGTTTGGCTTCGACAGGGGGTGCGACTGGTGCCGGTTGTGGCGCGACGGCAGGCGCAGCCGGTTGTGGTTGCACTGTAGGCTGCGGCGCTGGCCGGGCTGGCGCTGCCGGTGTTACTGCAGCGACCTGTGGATTGGTTCCGCCGGTCGTATTGCCGACCAGCGTACGAACCATGGTGAGCTTGGATTTGGCGGCGTTATTGCTTTGGTCAAGTTGCAACGCCTTGTCGTAAGCCTGACTTGCAAGCTTGGCATGCACATCACCAAGATTTTCATACGCAGTGGCGTAGGTTGGATTGGTGCGGATTGCCTGATCCAGCGCTGTGCGCGCTTTTTCATATTCACCCGAGGCTGCGTACAGCACTGCGAGATTGTTGTACGGCTCTGGCAGTGCAGGGTAATCCTTGCTCAGCTTGGTGAAGACATCGATCGCTTCGGCCGACTTGTTCTGTTCCGTCAGAATCACGCCTTTGAGAAACCGCATCTGCGGATCGCGCGGCTTCTGCTTGAGGAAAGCATCTGCCTTGGTCAAGGCTGCCGTATATTGTCCGGATCGCACCAGCTGCGATACATCTGCAAGATCATCAGCGATCGCTGGCGCCACATGCATCATGGCGACCAGGCCCGCGATCAGAACCGAGCGCTGCAAGCCTTTAGCCAGGGCAAAACGCGAGGGAATGGACGACAGTGTGGGCATGTTCTTTCCTGTTGGGGTAATGGTTAAATACACACAGGCGCTATAGTACGACAAACGCTTGCTCTATCCCAACGAAATACCCTCGAAATCGGCCTGAAACGGCCGCATTAACTCAATTTTTCCTAGCCAACTCCTGCAGAATGCCGCCAAGGCGCTCCATCCGGAATGGCTTGATCAGAAAGTAATTCATTCCGGCATCCATGCAGATCTGGATATCGGATAAGGCCCCGGCCGCCGTCAGCGCGACAATCGGCACCGCGGCTGTCGGTTGCGGCAGGCTACGTATTGCACGCGTCGCTGCAACACCATCCATTTCAGGCATGTGCATGTCCATTAAGACAACATCGAAACC
>Ga0308164_10004916_pt1 | contig 11040 bp, 7 predicted proteins | sample PhyTR2_FD_201031 | JGI IMG/M metagenome (GOLD analysis project Ga0308164, IMG submission 201031) | Phyllosphere microbial communities from UC Gill Tract Community Farm, Albany, California, United States - DLSLT.R2 | ecosystem: Host-associated > Plants > Phyllosphere > Unclassified | place: USA... | reverse complement strand
CACGCGCCGCTTCCACTGCCGCATTGAGCGCCAGGATATTGGTCTGGAACGCGATGCCATCGATGACGCCGATGATGTCGACGATCTTGCGGGCCGACGCGTTGATCTCGCCCATGGTACCCACGACCTCGGTCACGACCGAACCACCACGGGTGGCAATCTGCGTGGCCGATGCCGCCAGCTCATTGGCCTGACGTGCATTTTCCGCGTTCTGGCGCACCGTGCTGGTCAGCTCTTCGACCGAGGCGGCGGTCTCTTCGATGGCGCTGGCCTGCTGTTCGGTACGTGCCGACAAGTCCATATTGCCGGCGGCAATCTGGGTCGACGCGGTGGCAATCACTTCACTTTCGCTACGCACATCCTTGACGATACCGGCCAGCGATGCGGTCATGTCACGCAGGGCCGCCAGCAGCTGGCCGAATTCGTTGGTCGAATTAACTGGCGCTTGGAGACTCAGGTCGCCATCGGCGACACGGCGTGCAACGGCCACGGCTTGCATCAGCGGCGTGTTGATCGCACTGACCAGGTAGAACGCGGCACCAATGCTGAGCAGGATGGCCACGACGATGGCGGCAATCACGACCGTGTTGAGCACGGCGAGTTCCTGGTGCAGTTCCTTGCCCTGACGGACATTGCGCTCGCTCATCAGCGTCTGCAATGCAGCGAATGCCTCGGTCGACTTGTTGTAGGTCGGGTTGATCTGTTTGCCCAGCATCAGGTTAGCTTCATCCCACTGACCCGATTGAATCGCGCGCATGGCATTGCTGATCATGTCGATGCCCAGGTTGTCGCTGGCCGTCATCCATGCAGCAAAACGCTCGCGCGTTTCGGGGAAGCGCAGACTCGCCTGCAGCTCCTGCTGCTCCTTGCGCATCTCTTCGCTGTTCTTGGCGATGAAGTCGCTGTGGAACGTCAACGGGTGGTTGTGCAGCGACGCATGCTTGTTTTCAGGATTGTGCTGCAGCGCCTGCAGGATGTGGCTGCGGTTGGTTTCCATGCGCATTTTCAGGTCGGACATGCCGATCTGCTGGTTGGCCGTGGTGAGTGCGAGGTTTTCGAGGAGGTCAACGGCGCGCTGCGTGGCATGGTAGCCGAGGGCACCGACGGTAATGACGGCAAGGATGAGCAAGCCGATGACGGCGGCGATCACGTACTTGATGCTGAAGTTTTTCATGATGGATGGGAAGTGGGGCGCGATCGAGGTCGCTGAGGGGGTCGATTATCCACGCACTTCGGCTAGATTTCGAACAAGAAACATGACTTTCCGTCTGACAATATTCACAGTTGTTGGTCGGGCAACGGGTTGTGTCCGATATCAGTGTCTAGAATTGTGGGATCAGGTAGCTATCCATCGCTGGCGCGCTTCGAAGGCCAGTACGGTTCGCGGAATCTGTTCGACCCTGAGCGTGTACCGGCATCCCGATGACCTACTTCCTTATCCGTCAGGTATGCACCATCAATTCGTTCACTGGCGTTGTTCAGCGATACTGAAAACAGAAGTATCGCTCGCCAACGAGTGTGAGGAAAATACACTGAAAGGCTCTGTTACGAATTGCATGAAAGCGCGGGTTGATCTGCTGGATCACCTATACCCACCCGATACGGGTGACTCGGCGGTATGGCTCGCGGTAAGCGGCTGCATCGAGGCGGACGACGACAATTTTTCGCCGTTGATAACGCAACAGATCATCCATGTTGCAAATTGCCAATCATGTCAGAAATGGTTGGATTTTATCGATTCCAGTCGAATAACTGCGAGAGAAAGGGCGGAGAAATACTGCTGTGCTCATATGCAACGAGCGGTGGACGGCGATGATGGAATAAAGTTCTCGTTCAAGATGTTCAAAAATGAAGATCCCTGCTGATGCATCAACGACGACTACGCCTTCGCACGGTTCTGTCCATGGTGCGGCAAGGTGCTGCCTGATGGGTCATTTGAGTAATTTTGTGCGGGACGAGCATGTCAGGAATTCACGCTTGGCATGACACACTGGCGTGCGATAATAGGTGACAGCGGCCTACGGTGCAGGGTTGGTAAGGTAATCAAGCCAGTTGGATAGGGCGAAAGTGCCGGAACTACGTTCCGCACCCTGTTAAATGATGAGTGTAAAGTGTCACAGCCAAGCCGCGAATCGAGGTGACCTAATCGAGAAGCGTAAGGTGCTGATGCAGGTGTGGGCCGACTATTACGCAGCGCCGACGGTCATCGCGCCGGTCGTACAACTACGCCGCATTGTCACAGTGCAATACCCGGTGCAGGACGGAAATTCTTGATCGCGGTGGCGTGCTGGTGCAGTTTTAGCTAGGCGGACTATTGGTGTTGAGGAAAATCTGCAACTTTTCAGTTCTCCTTCTCGAGAAAACTAATCAACCCGGCAAATCGGGTTATTAAGGGGTGGTTCTAATGATCTTCCGCGAACCTTCTATTCGCTCTCGTAGTTTTTCCTGCCCCTATTGCGGCGCACACGCCGATCAAACTTGGTATGACCTGTCTGGAAATGCTATTCGCGGCGATAAGCGTACGCCCTTCCTCCCTGGGAATGTTGATGACCTCGATTTCGGAGATTCGCAGCTGAATGCAGATGTTATACAGCAAATCCACCATTGGGCAGAACGAGTTTCAAATAAAGAAATTTTCTTCGAAGAAAAAAGTAATGCTGAATCTGTTTTTCGCTTATACAACGTGAACGTAAGTCGGTGTTATTCGTGTAGCAAGATTGCGCTTTGGCACCATCATTCACTTATTCATCCTAATACGCGAGTTGGTGCGTCCCCCAATGCGGATCTTAATGATGATATTCGCGCTGACATTGATGAGGCACGCTCGATCATTTCGTTATCGCCAAGAGGCGCAGCAGCGCTCTTACGATTAGCTGTACAGAAATTATGCAAGCAGTTAGGTGAACCCGGTAAAGATATAAATCAGGATATCCAAAGCTTGGTAACCAAAGGTATGGACCCCCACCTTCAACAGGCATTCGATGCAGTTAGAGTCGTCGGAAACGAGGCGGTACATCCGGGGGAACTCGACCTTAGGGATGATCGGGATACGGCTCTTTTGTTAATCGATCTCATCAACATCGTTGCACAAGAACTTCTTACCAACAAGAAATCTATCGCTTCGATATATGACCGCCTCCCAACCGGAAAATTAGGTGGTATTCAAGCAAGGGCACGTGCCGCTGCTGACAAATCTAGTCAAGTCAAAAAAACGAACGATCCCCAAACATAATTCTCTGCCTTATTTTTTGGCTATCCGTCAACTTTTTCTTACTTAATCATGTATCAGTCTGCCAGTAGCTTTTTTCGCGTCTGCGTTGGTAACACTGACAGTCTATGAAGCTAACTACGGAATGCAAAATTCTCTTTTCAAATCAAAAGCTTACGTTAAGCCAGCTGTACCATGGAGTTACCTGCCGTAGCCATGTAGGCTCTTGTTTCTATTCGATTCAGCAAGTTTAAGTAGTAGAGATTAGCCTACAACTTCGCCGGCTCTTGGACTACCAGTTCATCCTGCAGCGTTATAAGTAGGGAGTCTGCAAAGATTAGAGCCGTCTTCGATGAGCTCTGCCGAAAATAGTCATGCGTCCACAGCGCCAGAGCGCTCAGCCGTGCGCCTCCTACAGCAGAGCACGCACGTCAGGTTAATCTAGACTGCGATCTTAGATTGTTTTCAGATCTCCCCTAGTGACCGCGGGCTTAAAGCACATGGCAGGATTACTGTTCATTTATACAGTATAGCAGAGTAAATTTTGACCAGTAATGAACCCAACTTTGAGTTACAATTGAAATCAGTTTGGCATGCATAAACCCGGCCTCGGCTGGGTTTTTTCGTTCCCGCGCGGATGTTTAAGAAGATACCGATCACCTATCCCCATAATTTATGAGCAACGAAAAGAACGAAATCCATGGAGCTATAATTACAGACGCCGGCAGCCATGGAATTCATGTAGAGCCTCAAGTCGGCAAGACAACTGTTATCAGCAACGTATCTGTCTCGAGATCTGCAGGAAGTGGAATTTTTTTTAGCAGTGCCCCATCTACGCCGCCGCCTTTGCCCCCTCCGGTTCCACCAACGAGGAAATTTGGATGGAAAAGTATTACTGCTGCCCTGGTAGTTGTTGGTGCAATTATCGGCGTATTGGCCGACGGCACTCAGGTCCTTGAATCACAGTTGCTAAAGGATGCGACAGGTTGGTTTACTGCTCCAGCCACTCCCCCCGCCTCTTAAAGTCGGTTTTTCACCATCTTACTTCGCCAGGCCTGGGCCGTCTTCGCGTGGCGCGCCGCGCACGTAGCGTACTGGTGCAGCAGCCCGATCGCCCACTCCTGCCACGCGACATATCCGGCCGCAGCCGGGCGCTCGACCTCAGGGCACGGCGCGGTTAGCGCGCTATCGAGCAGGACACACGCGCCATTAGCGGCAACCTGCAATCGGGCAGCGAGCAGCACGGCGACGGTGCCAGCGCCGCCACCCGCGGGGCCATTACGCGCGCCGCGGCCGAGGTCTAGAATAAACTAGCAGGTTCCGTAGCACGAAGACAGCGCTGGTATCGCTCCACCAAATTTCACAAAATGCCGCATGTCGGCCGCATAGTCAATGGCCCAAGTTGGTGGCACGCTATCGTGCAGGGGTGCAGATATAGCAGCAATATGCCTATCTGGAGGTACTTCGTCCGATTTTTTGAATGGTTTTATTACTGTTTTAGTAGTTTATAACTGAGTGTTATCGATCATTGCAAGCATAAAAAAGATGGCCTAACGGCCGCCTCGAAGACACACTTGTATTATGTGTCTGAAACCCACATCTATCAGTAACTACTATTTGGACGCAGGTGCCGCTTTCATCGGATGAATGCCGATATACCATGCGGGTGCCAACTTATCGATATCAGTTCTTATTTTGTTACGTGAATCAACCGCTGCTGGATCAATGGCATATTGGAGAATCTTTCCATCATGGCTTAATTTTGCCCTATGAATCACCACTGAAGAACCAACCTCCCACTCGGCATCATACCGAACTAACGCGATACTCAGGTCAGGAAGGCTTGCTGCTTTTACAACCTCTTTCCAGACCGTGAAAACCAGACCGAACGAGGCTCCAATACTTGCAAGAAGATCCTCAGTAATATATGAGTAGTATGGACCGTTTTTGGGCATTCCCAAGGCTTCAGCCTTCTTAAAAACCTCCTGCAAAGTGGTACGCGCCACGATAGCAACACAGCACAGCAGATCCGAATGCCTGTCGCCATGAGTCGCCACATGGTCGAAGCCAGGATCAAAACCTGCTGCAGTCGATGTAAGGGTCGTTGGAATAATGTTCATCGGGTGTAACCTTTCAATAGTCAAAGCAAGCGGTAATCAATTACCTTAGTCACGCATCTCTTATCGCAGAGGTGAGACTGAATGGCACAAGTTAATCAAAGTATCTATGCTGAAAATGCACATTAGCTAGCATAACTGCTCAGCTAACTAACAATGCATTATAGCATGATATATTGCTTATTTATTAACTATTAAACTTTGCAAGAATTATGAAAAACACGCCTGCGACCTCTAGTTATATCTGACCGATTCTGCTCCAATTAGCGCTAGGGGCTCATGAATAGTGCTTTTTGTACGTCCGTCATAGCTCTAACCAATAAGCGGAGATCCAATAAAATTAAGATGCGACCTGACCAAGTGGATAGGCGCTCATCAGCTCTGTAATAAAGCTTTCCCCAGAGGACGGCGACCGGACCCTAGATTAAATGATGCGTTTTCTTATGTTGTATGTACTGCTCTTAGGCATGCGGTGCACTCTTCCAACTGGACACCTAACTCCTCGTTAGCTTGGCCTGCTGGCGACGGCCCTGTTGATTAGATCGCATATGTACCTTCGGAGAGCCTCTATATTGTACGGTGCGACACGAAAGGCGTGCATTTTTCGCAACTAACGCGGGCTTTTTTGGACCCTGTATGTTAATCTTGCATCTACGAAATATTAGCATCTAATTGAGACTAGCAAAAATGACAACTTCTACTAAAGTTCCTCTCTTAAAGGTCAATCAGTGGCTTCACTCGTGGGACCAAGCAGAGTGGTCCGAAGAACTTCCTGAGCCAGCTCACCATTTCTTCATTGCGTCGATGAAGATATCCACGTTGAGAAAACTGTCTGGCGTTAGTCGGCGCCAGGTGTCGCAACGGAAAAACGGGAGCAAAGGAGCCGGCTACCAGCGTGCTCATCAGGAAGTCCGGTCTAAAAGCATTGCTCAGTATTTGCGGTATGGTTATCCACTCTCGAGCCAACTTGGGCTTAAGGCTGAGGAACATCGCGCACTTATTCACCCGGGTTGGCTGCCAACTGCAATCTTGGTGAATATTATCTCTCCTGGCGAAAAACGACGCCGGCACGGCAGAGAAGTTACTGTAGATCCTACTTATGCCGTTAGTATTAACGCAGGAGAGAGTGTCTCTTTTCTCTCATATCCAGCTAGCGCAGAGAACAATGATTTTGCTCTGCCGGCAGCGACTCTTGAGCCTATCGAGATTATCGACGGTCAACACCGACTCTTTGCGCTTGACGAGATGGGTGACGACGGACTTCTTGACGGCTTTAAGGACTATGAAGTCCCTGTGATATTGTTTGATGGCCTGTCTGAGGCTTGGCAGGCTTACCTATTCTGGGTTATCAATGTTGAGCCAAAAAAGATCAATCCAAGTCTTGCATTCGATTTGTATCCAGAACTTCGCAGCCAAAGTTGGCTTGAGAGCGGCGAAGGGATCAAGGTATACCAAGAGCACCGTGCTCAGGAACTCACTGAAGTCCTATGGCGCCACGATGAAAGCCCATGGCGCGACAGAATTGAGTTGCATGGGAATCGGGTTGAAGGTCATGTTTCCAACGCAGCATTTATTCGTTCGTTAACTGTGAGTTTCGTACGACGCTGGGGTGCTGAGAATAGGATTGGCGGTCTTTTCGGAAGCATTGATCGCGACGGAAAAGAACGTGTTTTAAGATGGAAAAGATCTCAACAGGCAGCATTCTTAATCGTCTGCTGGAAGCACGTTCACCTAGCTATTAAGACGCATCCAAAAGTACAATGGATTTCGGATTGTGCATCTGAATTCAGCAGACGCTCGCCGGAGTATAGACGAGCAGTCAATCCTCATGATTTACATGCTGCTTTTGCTGGTCCTGATTCTCTACTAGGGACCGACCAAGGAGCCAGGGCGATTATGGTTGTTTTCAACGCTATATGCCAAGTTGCATACTCTGAAATGCAATTGGAACTCTGGGAGTCAGAGCGTATTTCCGATGTACCTGAGGACAACGAAGTAAGCGACGCTTTAGAAGAATTTAATCTACTTGGACCGGCAAATTCAATCTTAAAGAAGATTGCAACCGAGCTCGTTACCCAGTTTGACTGGCGTGCTAGCAGTGCGCCATCGCTTTCCCCTGCGCAGAAACAGATGCAAGCAGCGTACCGAGGCAGTAGTGGCTATGCTCTGCTTCAGCGCCAATGTATGGGTATACTGGCACAGTCGGAGCAGAAAGATCTAGCTGGATTCGCACGTGTTGCTAACGCTTTTTTTAACTAACGATGTCCGGCCGTCACCGTAACGCCGCCGCAAGGGCGGCACCTGTCACAACACAACCAGCATTGCCACCTGTAGCAGGAGCACCAAATCCGCAACAAGTGAAACTTCAGCAATGGTGCGCTGCTTTTTGTGGCAATGCCGACGGAACGAGCGTGATTGCAGGCCTTAACCATCTCGGGCCTATCGCGAGCTTCCAAGATTTGATCGTCGCTACAGGTACAGGATCACCTCAGACAATTGTAGCTGCGGAGCAGATCCTCCATCTTATAGAGGGATGGCGCTATGCCTCAGCGGCAGTGAATGCCTATTTAACGCATGGTAAGGGCACTGCCACTCATTTAGCGTACTACGCTGAGCTACGGGCAGCGATGTCGCTCTTTGCCGGCAGTGGTATGCGCGTTCGGCAGAAAGACTATTATTACCTTGACTCCAACGGTGCAAAGGTTGTTGCGAAGTCGCAATCGACGCATAGTGCTGTCTGGGAGATCTGGACGTCTTGGGTGAGACGACCCGATGCAAAGAGCATCTTCCTAGATCGAATTAAACTCTCTCCGAACGTTTCGTTAAATGACGTGATCGGAACTTTGCAGTTTGTGAATCCAACCGCGACGCTGCAGGGATGGGGGCTTGATCTGATTCAACTTTCAGATGACCACGAGGCACGAAATCGCGCAAGCTACGAAGCATATTGGATGGATACTCCCTTGACAACAATGGCGTCGAGTGATGTCGAACTAGTCCGCAACTTGTGGAAATTATTTTTGAGTGATGGCTCTTCTCTCGCTTTCGATCAAGAATTTGTCCGTCAATGCGTTGAAGATGCGCTTCCTGGGATCGTTTCGCTTACTCAAACGCTTACTCCTGAACAACATCGCGAAGATATATCGAGAAAGCTAGCAGCTAATACGGGAGCAGATAAAGACTTTATCCTAAGACGTCTGATAGGAACGACTCCTGCTGTAAATCCTTTCACGCTAGCAGCATCGCCAGACTGCCACGCTGAAAACGTTCTCTGCCGTTCGTTTTTTCTGCTGCGCTTGGCTCTTCTTTCCCTTAAAGGCAGCCTCGCAATTACAACGAATACGGCCGCAAAAGAATGGATCAAGAATTGGCTTACGCACGCAGGGATATGGTCCCCGACAGATGGAATCGACCTCACTGATCTTGAGGAAGACTACCGCATTTCAATAACCGACATCTCATCTGCAGCTCCACTCCCATCAGCATTATGGACTGGAGATAATTTAATTCATTCTGCTAGACTGGCAAGGCCAGAGGCATGCATCGCGTGGGGATTGGTAGCATGAAGTATATGGGTCACAAAGGAAAGTTATTACCCGTCTTAGGCGAGATCCTTATTCATGAGTCTCGAAATGCATCGTCAATAGCGGATCCATTTTGCGGTTCTGGTGCCGTTTCTTGGTTTTTGGCCACCCAAACCGATAAGATTGTTTTATCTGGCGATCTCCAGTCGTTCGCGGTCGCTCGTGCTGCAAGTGTCACCGAAAGGACCGAACCCGTAGATTCAGCAGCATTACTAAAGCAATGGTCTAAAGATGCACATGCTGTTATCGAACAAATCACCTCGCAGTTCCCAAATGCAGAGCGGTCGATTGATCCGCGACATGTTACGGCTGAAGACATTCGTTATGTTGTATCAAGATCGAGAACTTTTTGTGAAGCTGTTCTTCCCCCAGTGCTCAATCGTCTAAACTCCTCGTTTCCGATGACTAGAGCGTACGGCGGGCACTACTTTTCGCCGCTCCAGGCAATCGAGCTCGACGCTTTACGCCAAACGATACCGCAACATCCGGCATTGCGTCGGGCAGCGTTAGGCGCACTCGTCGAGACTGCAAGTAAATGCGCTGCGTCGCCGGGTCATACAGCGCAACCTTTTCAACCGACAGAGTCCGCAGCGAAGTATATTCTTGAGGCATGGAACCGCAACGTGTGGAGTCTATTGGAGCAATCGGTCAACTCTATTTGCTCCTCTTTCGCTCGCAAAAAGGGTAGCGCAGAAATCGGTGATTTCAAAGACTGTATATCGAAGCTCGGTGAAGGTGATTTAGTGTTTGCCGACCCGCCGTACTCAGATGTTCACTACAGCCGCTTTTATCACGTTTTAGAAACGCTAACTGTTGGTCGAGAAGTAAATGTGGCTGGAACCGGCCGCTACCCGCCGTTTGCTGATCGTCCCGCATCGAATTTTAGTAGGAAAGGAAAGGCCAAACTTGCTGCAAAAGCTTTGATTGATTCATGCATTCAAAGTCGAACAAGTTTGGTCCTAACCTTCCCTCACGATGGAGCTAGTAATGGACTTACGACTGGGGACTTTATCGCACTTGCTGAAGGAAAATTTTCCGCAGTCGAGACCCACCAAGTAAAGTCTCAGTTTAGTACGCTTGGAGGTAATGTAGGCACCCGTGGCGGTCGTAAGGAATGCACCGAAAGCATAGTCTGCTTCAGGCATTGATAGTTTTTATCGCGGGGTCGTGTGCTTGAGTGCGACTTTGGCGCACCGCCCCGCAATCAGGGACCGTCATTCTCTATGACCTACGCAGCAACTTGACGTCGGATCTTTAAGCTAATCGGCTGTTTTTCTCAAGTCGAAGCGTCACGCGCAACTGCGATGAGCCAGGGAAGCCGTTAAACGGCCAGACAAGCATCGTTCAGCTGCGACTTGCTGTCACACAGCTGCAGCTGCGCAAAACGCTTCCTAGCGCCGCACAATCAGCTCAGTGCCTCTAGCCGGAAAGACGGTTTTCTAGTATTTAAAAGTTTGTTTGATAGTTGTCGTGTGAGTTTCCAAGTGATAAAATTAAATAATCACTTATAAAACAACGACTTAACTTAATATTCTGGCGGAAGCGGTGAGATTCGAACTCACGAACGGCTCACACCGTCGGCAGTTTTCAAGACTGCTGCCTTCAACCACTCGGCCACGCTTCCTGTTGCACGGCATTATACATAATCAGCGGCTGTGTGAGGGAGTTCTGCCCTCTCACCCCACCAACGCCCAATTCTCCCTTAACGCCTTCTCGAACGCATACGCGGGCAGCGGTGCCGAATACAAATACCCCTGCACCTCATCGCACCCTGCCCCGCGCAAGAACGCCAGCTGATCCAAGGTCTCGACACCCTCGGCAATCACGCGCAAACACAACTGCCTTGCCATGCTGATGATCGTCCCCGCAATCGCGCAGTCGCTCCCGTCGGCCGGAATGCCCATCGTGAACGACCTGTCGATCTTGAGCGTATGAATCGGGAACCGCTTCAGATACGACAAGCTCGAGAACCCGGTCCCGAAATCGTCCAGCGACAGCGACACCCCCAGCGCCGTGATCTGGTCCATGATGGCCGTCACGCGATCCACGTCGTGCATCAGCGTGCTCTCGGTGATCTCCAGCTCCAGCCACGACGGGTCGAGCTGATAGCGCCGCAGCGTGGTGGCCACGC
>Ga0308164_10004915_pt1 | contig 11040 bp, 9 predicted proteins | sample PhyTR2_FD_201031 | JGI IMG/M metagenome (GOLD analysis project Ga0308164, IMG submission 201031) | Phyllosphere microbial communities from UC Gill Tract Community Farm, Albany, California, United States - DLSLT.R2 | ecosystem: Host-associated > Plants > Phyllosphere > Unclassified | place: USA... | reverse complement strand
AAACCGCCTTCCGCTCGCCACAAAGCGCGTGCATAGCAACCTGCATTATGTTGACGCAGCGCTCCCGCTACGCGCTCCGCGCGATGATCTTCCTTGGCGGTGCTCCCGCCGGTGGCCCTCCCATCCCAATGACGCGGATCGCCGCCGAGGCGAACGTGCCGCGCAAATTCCTCGAGCTGATCCTCGCCGACCTGCGCGAGTCCGGCCTGTTGCACAGCCATCGCGGCAAGATGGGCGGCTATCGCCTGTCGCGGCCGAGCCACCTGATTTCGCTGGGCGAGATCATCCGGATCATCGAGGGGCCGCTCGCGCTGGTGCCGTGCGTGAGCCGCACCGCATACCGGCCGTGCCTCGACTGCAAGAGCGAGGCGGACTGCGCGATCCGCTTTGCGATGATGCGCGTGCGCGACGAGACTGCGCGGATTCTCGATGGGACCAGCCTGGCGGATGCCAACGCCGAGGAACTGGTAGCGGCGTAACTCTATCCTTCTCCCCTTGGGGAGAAGGTGGCGCGGCAGCGTCGGATGAGGGGGAGTTGGGATGCGCTCCCGAGCCACACTCCCCTCACCCTTCCGTCGCCCAAGGCTCCTCCCTCCCTCTCCCCGCAGGGGAGAGGGGCAAGCATATCACCCCCGCGCCTTCAACTCGTCGCGGATCTCGCGAAGCAGCGCGATCTCGACCGGCTCCGGCGCAGGTGCGACGACCACCGCCTCTTCCTCGCGCTTCAACCTTGCAGTCTCGCGCTCGATCAGCGCCGCCGTCCGGTTCACCACACGCAGGATCATGAAGATGATACCCGCGACGATCACGAAATTGACCAGCTGCGTCGCGAACGCGCCATAGCCGAGCAGCGGCACGCCCGCCTTCTTCAACGCCGCGTAATCGCTCAGCGAGCCCGCATAGTTCGCCGGCACCGGCCCCATCCGCCAGAAATAGCTCGAGAAATCGAGCCCGCCGAAGATCTTGCCGATCACCGGCATCAGCACGTCGTCGGTCAGCGACGTCACGATCTTGCCGAACGCCGCGCCGATGATCACCGCGATGGCGAGATCGAGCACGTTGCCGCGCATGATGAACGCCTTAAACTCTTTAAACACCGGCGAATTCCTTGAGCATGTTTGCCCCCTCTGTTGCCGGCCGACGCTAACCGCCGATTTCGGTTTCGCCAACCCTGCGGACTGTCCTATGAGGGTGACACAGGTATTCAGGAGAGCCCCGATGTCACGTGCCCCAATCGCCCGCGGTACCGCCGCGATCCTCCTCGCATCGGCGCTGGCGGGGTGCGGGATCAACAGCATTCCGACCGCGGAAGAGACCGCGAAGGCACGCTGGGCCGACGTCCAGAACAATTATCAACGCCGCGCGGACCTGATCCCCAACCTCGTCGCGACCGTGAAGGCGGCGGGCGCGCAGGAAAAGGACATCCTCGTCCAGGTGACGCAGGCACGCTCGGCCGCGAACTCGGTGCAGGTTTCGGCCGCCGATCTGTCCGATCCGGCGAAGATGGAGCAGTATCAGCGCGTGCAGGGTGCCGTTGGCGTGTCGCTGCAGCGTTTGCAGGAGGCGTATCCCGAGCTGAAGAGCCAGGGCAACTACACCACGCTGATGAGCCAGCTCGAGGGTACCGAGAACCGCATTACGATCGCGCGGCGCGATTACAACGGCGCGGTGCAGGCGTATAACACCATGATCCGCACCTTCCCCGACGCGGTCGGCGCGAAGATCTTCTACGGCGCCAAGCCGATGGTGCCGTTCGCGGCGACCACGCCGGGTGCCGAGACCGCACCGACGGTGAACTTCGGCAACGCGAGCTGATCGGGGCCCGATGCTCCGCCACCTCCTGACGCTCGCGTTCGCGGTGTTTCTGGGAAGCAATGCTGCGACCGCGCAGACGCTTCCCAAGTTCACCGGCTTCGTCGTCGATGCGGCGAACGTCATCTCGCCCGATCAGGAAGCGGCGCTGACCAAGCGGCTCGACGACCTGCAAAAGACGACCGGCAACCAGCTGGTGGTCGCGACGGTGCCCGATCTCGAAGGCTATCCGATCGAGGATTACGGCAATGCGCTGATCCGGAGCTGGGGCGTCGGGCTGAAGGATGCGAACAACGGAGCGATCCTGCTGGTCGCGCCGAACGACCGGAAGGTGCGGATCGAGGTCGGCTATGGCCTCGAGCCGGTGCTGACCGATGCGTTCTCCAGCGTCGTCATCAACCAGCAGATCCTGCCGCGCTTCAAGGCGGGCGACATCCCCGGCGGGATCGTTGCGGGCACGAACGCGGTGGCGGACCAGCTTGCGCTGCCCGATGCGGAGGCGCGCGCGAAGGTTACGGCGGCAGCGGCCGAGTATGACAAGACGCACGCGCGCAAGACCAGCGGCGGCGGTGTGCCGATCGGGCTGATCTTCTTCGGGATCGTGCTGGCGGCGATGGTCATCCCGATGATCTCGCGGCGCGCGGGCGGCAAGCATTACGTCGATGGCGGCAGCCGGAGCGGCGGCAGTGGCGCCTTGCCGATCGTGTTGTGGAGCATCGCCGACGCGATGACCCGTGGCGGCGGTAGTGGCGGCGGCGGAAGCTGGGGCGGTGGCGGCGACAGCGGTGGTGGCGGCTGGGGCGGCGGTGGTTTCGGCGGCGGCGGCGGTGGATCCGGCGGCGGCGGCGGCGCATCGGGGGGATGGTGACATGCGATTGAGCGACACCGACCATGACCGCGTCACCGCGGCGGTCACCCAGGCGGAGGCCGCGACGACCGGCGAGATCGTCACGATCGTCGCGCGGCAGTCCGATGCCTATCACGACGTGTCGATGCACTGGGGCGTGCTGGCGATGCTGCTGACGCTGGCGCTGCTCGCGTACCACCCGGTCGCGGCGGACCATATCTATGCGCTGGTAGATCCCTGGCAGGCGGCACCGCAGGGTGCGCTGTACGTGGTCGCGCTCGTGCTGGTGACCTTGGTATTCTTAGCCGTGCGGCTGGTGCTGGCGTGGACACCGGCGCGGCTCGCGCTGACGCCGGGCGCGACCAAGGCGCGGCGCGTGCGGCGGCGGGCTCTGCTCCTGTTCCGTGCGGGTGCCGAGAAGCGCACCAAGGGTTCGACCGGCGTACTGCTGTATCTGTCACTGGCCGAGCATCGCGCAGAGATCATCGCCGACGACGCGATCCACTCGCGCGTCCCGAACGAAACCTGGGGCGCGGCGATGGCGGCGGTGCTGGCCGGCGTGCGCGACGATCGTCCCGCCGACGGGATGGCGGATGCGGTCGCGCAGATTGGCGCGGTGCTCGCCGAACATTTTCCACGGACCGGTACGCCGGTGAACGAACTTCCGGACAGGCTGATCGAATTATGAGCAAGACCGTATGGGCGGGCAAATTCCTGACCGTGCAGACCGAGGGCACGTGGGAATTCGCCGCGCGTCAGGGAGAGATCGCGGCGGCGGTGATCATCGCGATCGACAAGGGCGACGTGATCCTGGTGGAGCAGTTCCGCGTGCCGCTGGGCCGCGCGTGTCTCGAACTGCCGGCCGGGCTGGTCGGTGACGAAACCGCGGGCGAGAGCGTCGCGGTAGCGGCCAGCCGCGAGCTGGAGGAAGAGACCGGCTACCGCGCAGACGCGATCGAGGACCTGGGGGTGTTCTATTCGTCGCCAGGAATGACGTCAGAATGCTTCACGCTGGTCCGCGCGACCGGGTTGACGAAGGTAAGCGATGGCGGCGGGGATGGCGACGAGAACATCACCGTGCACCGGGTGGCACTGGCGGACGTGCCGGCGTTCGTGGCCCAGAAGCGTGCAGCTGGCGTGGCGATCGATACCAAGATGCTGCTGATCCTGGCGGGATCGATTCTCTAACCAAGACCTGTTTCCCCGCGAAGGCGGGGACCCAGACTGGGCTCCCTCCTTCGCGGGAGAACGAAGAGGTGCGGGAGGGCCTAGCGCCGCTCCCGCGGGCTTACTTGAAGTTGTCCGCGTAGCTCTGGAGCTTCAGCGTCTTCTGCGGCGCCGGCACGACGGTGTAGCCGAACCCCTCGCGCTCGCAGTGCGCGATCGCCGCCTCCGCAGTCGGGAAGAGCAGGCGCAGCTGGTCGCGCGTGTCGCCACTGCCGGCCCAGCCGGTGAGCGGGTCGGGGCGCTTGGGCTCCGAGGGTTCGAATTCGAGCTGCCAGGCGTCGGTCCGGTGCTTGCCGGACTGCATGGCGTTCTTGGGGCGCTGGAAGATACGGGCGGTTGGCATGAGCCCCCCTTATCGCGAACCGGCGGCCCTTGCATCCGCCTTTTTCGTGCGCAGCGTCGCGGACGCCGCGGCGGGGTCGTCGGGCCAGGGGTGCTTGGGGTAGCGCCCGCGCATTTCCTTCGCCACCGCGGTCCAGCTGCCTGCCCAGAATCCGGGAAGGTCGCGCGTAGTCTGGATCGGGCGGCCGGCGGGGGATGTGAGGCTCAGCACCAGCGGCACGCGCGCCTCGCCGATCACCGGGTGGACCGCGAGGCCGAACAGGGCTTGCACGCGGAGTTCGACCCGGGGGCCGCCTTCCGCGGCGTAGTCGATCGCGTGCGTGCTGCCGGCCGGGCTGGTGAAATCGGGTGGCGCGAGGCGGTTGATCGTCTGCATCGCGTCCCAGCCGAGCAGGTTGCGCAAGGCTTCGGCGAGCGCGCCGGGGGCGATCGCGTCGAGTCGGCGTTTGCCGGTCAGGAGCGGGGCTAGCCATTCGTCGGCGCGGTCGAGAAGGGTCGCGTCGTCGAGCGGTACGCCCGCATAGGCGGCGCGGTCGCGCAGGGCTTGGGCGCCGTCGCTCCACGGTAGCAGCGCGAGGCCGTGCTCGCGGACGCCGTCGATAAGCGCGGCGAGAATCGCGTCGGGGTCCGCGCCACTGTCGGGGCCGCTCGACAGGCGGATCGCGCCGAGGCGGCGTTCGCGGAGCGCCTGGATGCCGCCGGTCGTGGGGTCGAACGTCACAGTGCGGCGGGAGTCGATGCGGTCGGCGAAAAGCGTTTCGACGGTCGCCTGATCGATCGCCACCGCAGAAAGGATGCGCGCGCCGGCGGCCGAGCCTTGCGTGTCGGCGACGGCGAGCCATTCGGAGCGGGCGAGTGGTGAGGTCGGGTCGAGTTTGAACCCGCGTCCGCCGACCGAGGCCCAGGTTTCGCCGGACGGATCACGGCGGCGTGCGACACGGTCGGGGAAGCCCAGCGCGACGCATACTTCTGCTCCCCCGCCCGCTTGCGGGAGGGGGTTGGGGGGTGGGCGCCCGGCTTCGGCGTCGCGCGAGGAGGATGGCGCGAGCCCACCCCCCAGCCCCCTCCCGCTTGCGGGAGGGGGGGCAAGTTTCGCCCACCTATCCGCCATTGCTCTTGCCGCCTGCGCCTTTGAACCGCGTTCGGTTTTCCATCTGCGGAGGCGGGTTTCGAGGTCGACGTCCTGTCCGCCGATGCCGCGTTCGCCTAGCAGGACTGCGATTTGGGCTGCCGTATTTGCCAAGCCGCGCTCCCCCGCCCGCAGAAGCATGTGCGCCAGTCTCGGCGGCATCGGCAGTTTCGCGATCGCGCGGCCATGCGACGTCGGACGGCCGTCTTCGATCGCCTGCAACGTCGTCAGCCGCGCCATCGCCTCGTCGATCGCGGCGGCGGGGGGCGGGTCGATCCAGCGGAGGTCTCGCGGATCACCGACGCCCCAAAGTGCGCAGGCAAGGACTAGCGCGGACAGGTCCGCCTCCAGGATTTCTGGCGGGTCGTACCGTGGAAGGCCGGCCGTCGCCGCCTCCTCCCACAAGCGATACGCGATCCCCGGCCCAAGGCGCGCGGCGCGGCCGGCACGTTGGGTTACCGCGGCCTGGCTCGCACGTTCGGTGACCAGGCGCGTCATACCGGCGGCGCGGTCGTAGCGGGGGCGTCTCGCCAGCCCGGAGTCGACGACGATGCGGATGCCGTCGAGCGTCAAGCTGGTCTCGGCGATGCTGGTGGCGAGCACGACCTTCCGCCGGCCGTCTGGTTCGGGGAGGATGGCGGAGCGTTGCGCGGCGGGGTCGAGGCTGCCGTGAAGTTCGTGCAAGACGATGTCGTCGGGCAGATTGGCGAGGCGGTCGGCGGTGCGCTCGATCTCCGCGACGCCGGGGAGGAAGGCGAGCACGCCGCCCTCCGCCTCACCGAGCGCGCGGCGGATCGCGGCGGCGACTGACTCTTCGATCCGTAGTTCGGCTTGGCGGCCGATGTGGCGGAGCGTCAACGGATAGCTGCGGCCCTCGCTCTCGATCACCGGGGCGCCGTCCATCAGCGCCGCGAACCTTGCGCCGTCGAGCGTTGCGGACATCGCGACGATGCGGAGATCGGGGCGGAAGCCGGCTTGGACGTCGAGCGCAAGCGCGAGGCCGAAATCGCCGTCGAGGCTGCGTTCGTGGACTTCGTCGAACAAGACCGCGGACACGCCGGCGAGTTCGGGGTCGGCCTGGATGCGCGCGACGAAGATGCCTTCCGTGATGACCGTGACGCGCGTTGCGGCGGAGCGCTTGCTGTCCATGCGGGTGGCGTAGCCGAAGGTCTGGCCGACGGGCTCGCCGGCGGTGGAGGCCATGCGTTCGGCGGCGGCGCGGGCGGCGAGGCGACGGGGGGAGAGGAGGAGGATCTCGCCGGTGCACCAGGGTTCGGTGAGGAGGGCCGGCGCTACCGCGGTGGTCTTGCCCGCGCCTGGAGGAGCGACGAGGACCGCGGAGGTGCGGTCGCGGAGGGTGGCGAGGAGGTCGGGGAGTACGGCCAGGATCGGGAGCGGCGGCGGGGTCATCCGCGCCTGCTGCCACAGTAGCGGGGTTGGCGACAGGTTTTGCTGGCGCGGTCCTTTGGGAAGGTGCGGGTTCAAACCGATGATCGCGCGGCGTTCGATCCTCCCCCGCCAGGGGGAGGTGGCGCCGAAGGTGACGGAGGGGGAGGGAACGGAACGGCGGTTTGTCCTTACCTCCCCCTCCGTCTGGCAAGTGCCAACCACCTCCCCCTGGCGGGGGAGGATCGAAGGGCCTTGAGAAAGTCGATGGCTACACATCATCCAACGGGACCGCCCCGGCGAAGGCCGGGGTCCAATTGGGAAACGGCGGTGAAGGCCGTTGCGCTCCGTTACCGCCACCTCTCCAATTGGGCCCCGGCCTCCGCCGGGGTGGCGCGCATATGCGGATGGATCGGGCGCCGAACGAGTTTGTCGCTGACGAACGCGTTGCGACAGCCAGCCCGCCCCTATCCCACCGAAGGCTGGCAAGCGCTCGCGAACCTGCTAGACGCTGCGCCAGTAATCATGGCGTCCGATCCCTCCCCCACCTCGACGACGGCGACAGGCCGCACTTCCGACCGGCTGCGCGGCAGGGTCGCGCGTGCGTGGGCGAGTCGGTGGACCAAGGCGGCGCTGGTGCTGGTGGTGCTCGGCTTCGTTGCGATCTTCGCGTTCTGGTTCGCGGTCATGCGCGACCTGCCCTCCGTGGACACGCTGCGGACGTACGAGCCGCCGCTGCCGACCAACGTCCGCGGGATCGATGGCGCGCCGATCCACTCGTACGCGCGCGAACGCCGCGTGGAACTGAGCTACGCCGAATATCCGCCGCTGCTCGTGAAGGCGTTCCTCGCCGCCGAGGACAAGTCGTTCTTCGAGCATCACGGCGTCGATTATCCCGGCCTCGCCGGTGCGGTGTACGATTATGCGACCAAGCTCGGCACCGGCAAGCGTGCCAAGGGCGGCTCGACGATCACGCAGCAGGTCGCCAAGAACCTGTTGATCGGCAACGCCTATTCGCCATCGCGGAAGCTGCGCGAGGCGGTGCTGGCGTACAAGATCGAGGACACGCTGACCAAGGAGCAGATCCTCGAGCTGTACCTCAACCAGATCGCGCTCGGGCGTAATGCGTTCGGCGTCGAGGCGGCGAGCCATGCGTATTTCGACAAAGAGCTCGACCAGCTCGATCTCGCGCAGATGGCGTATCTCGCGATCCTGCCCAAGGGTCCGTCGAACTACGATCCGGTGCGGAACACCGAGCGCGCGATGATCCGCCGCAACTATGTGCTCAACCGGATGCTCGACAACGGCTTCATCACGCGCGCGCAGCATGATCAGGCGAATGCCGAGCCGCTCGGCGCGGTGATGCGGCGGACGCCGAAGTTCGAGAGCGTCGGCGGCTATTTCGTCGAGGAAGTCCGTCGCCAGCTGATGGCGAAGTTCGGCGAGAACGCGAAGGATGGCCCCTACAGCGTCTATTCGGGCGGGCTATGGGTGCGGACCTCGTTCGACGCGAAGCTGCAGGATCTCGCGCAGCAGGCACTCCGCGACGGTCTCGTCCGGTTCGACAGCGGGCGCGGCTGGAACGGACCGATCCGCCATGTCGAGATCGAGGACGACAACTGGCTCCAGCCTCTGCTCAACAGCAATATCGCGCTCGATTACCGCGATTGGGTCGCGGCGATTGTCACCGGCAAGGACGGCAACGCCTGGAGCCTCGGCTTCCGCACCGGCAAGACCGGCACGTTGCCACGCTACGCGGCGCAGATGCCGGTGCGCGGCAAGGGCGGCAACGCGTTCGGGGCGATCGAGGTTGGCGACATCATCGCGGTGGCGCCGGACGGTGGTTCGTTCGCGCTGCGGGCGATTCCCAAGGTCTCGGGCGCGTTCGTCGTCGAGGAGCCTGCGTCGGGCCGCGTGCTGGCGATGCAGGGCGGGTTCGACGACCGGTTGCAGGCGTTCAACCGCGCGACTCAGGCGATGCGCCAGCCGGGCTCGACGATCAAGCCGATCGTCTATTCCGCCGCGCTCGACAACGGCATGACGCCCGCGTCGATCATCGTCGACGGGCCGTTCTGCGTCTATCAGGGCGCGCGGCTGGGGCAGAAATGCTTCCGCAACTTTGGCAATTCGCGTGGGTCCGGCCCGCATACGATGCGCTGGGGTATCGAGCAGTCACGCAACCTGATGACCGTGCGCGCCGCCGCGCAGACCGGCATGCCGAAGGTGGTCGCGACGATCAAGAAGATGGGCGTCGGCGATTACGCGCCCTATCTCTCCTATGCGCTCGGCGCTGGCGAGACGACCGTCGGGCGGATGGTCAACGCGTATTCGATCCTCGCGAACAACGGCAAGGGCGGCCCGCCGTCGCTGATCGACTTCGTCCAGGATCGCCACGGCAAGGTGATCTGGCCCGAGAACTGGCGGCCCTGCGATCGCTGCAACGCGCCCGACTGGGACGGCAAGCCGATGCCGCGGCCGATCACGCGCCAGCGCCAGGTGCTCGACGCCATGACCGCCTATCAGATGGTCCACATCACCGAAGGCGTCGTCCAGCGCGGTACCGCGGTGACCCTGCGTGATCTCGACCGGCCGATGTTCGGCAAGACCGGCACGAACAACGGCCCGACCGACGTGTGGTTCGTGGGCGGCACGCCGCAGTTCGTCGGCGGGCTATATATCGGTTTCGACACGCCGAAGAACCTAGGTGGTGCGGCACAGGGCGGCACGCTCGCCGCGCCGATCTTCAAGCAGTTCGCGGTGAAGGCGTATGAGGACCTCCCCAAGCTGCCGTTCCGCGCGCCGGCGGGGATCCGCATGGTCCGGATCGATCGCGCGAGCGGCCGGCCGGTCTATGGCACATGGCCCGACACCGGCGATCCCAAGCCCGCGGTGATCTGGGAAGCGTTCAAGCCCGAGAGCGAACCGCGGCGTGCGGCGCGACGCTCGGATATAGCCCCCACGGCTGCCACGACGACGACCGCGGTGAAGAAGGCCGAAGCCCCGCGCGACAGCGATTTCTTGCAAAGACAAGGCGGAATCTACTAGCGCGCTTATATAGACGTCATCCCGGCGGCCGCCGGAGACCCGCCCCGCTCGCTTGGGACGGCGATCCCGGCCTCCGCTGGGAAGACGGAATTTTTGGAGAATATCATGCGCGCCGAAGCGCAGGCTCACGTAGACACCATCAACGACGCGCTGGCGCTGCTGCGCCGCTTCCTCGACTGGGACCGCGCGCTGCGTCGTCTCGACGAGCTGAACGCGCGCGTCGAGGATCAGGCGCTCTGGTCCGATCCCAAGGCCGCGCAGGAGGTTATGCGCGAGCGTCGTCGTCTCGACGAGGCGATCAGCGCAACGCGCGCGATCCAGAGCGAGCTGTCGGATACCGCCGAGCTGATCGAGATGGCCGAGGCCGAGGGCGATACCGAGATGGAGGCGGACGGCGTTGCGTCGCTCGCCGAGCTCGCCGCGCGTGCCGACAAGGACAAGATCAAGGCGCTGCTCGCGGGCGAGGCCGATGCCAACGATACCTATATCGAGGTAAACGCCGGCGCCGGCGGGACCGAGAGCCAGGACTGGGCAGGCATGCTCAGCCGGATGTATTCGCGCTGGGGCGAGCGCCACGGTCTCAAGGTCGAACTGGTCGACCAGCATTCGGGCGAGCAGGCGGGAATCAAGTCTGCCACGCTGCTGCTGAAGGGCGAGAACGCGTACGGTTACGCGAAGACCGAGAGCGGCGTGCACCGGCTCGTGCGGATCAGCCCGTACGACTCGGCGGCGCGGCGGCATACGTCTTTCGCCAGCGTCTGGGTGTATCCGGTCGTCGACGACAATATCGAGGTCGAATACAACGAGAGCGACCTGCGCATCGATACCTACCGCGCGTCGGGCGCCGGCGGCCAGCACATCAACACGACCGACTCGGCGGTGCGTATCACGCACATTCCGACCGGGATCGTCGTGCAGTGCCAGAACCAGCGCTCGCAGCACAAGAACAAGGCCGAGGCGTACAACCAGCTCCGCGCGCGTCTGTACGAGCGTGAACTGGCGATCCGCGAGACCGCGGCGAACGCCGAGAATGCCGGCAAGACCGACATCGGCTGGGGTCACCAGATCCGCAGCTACGTGCTCCAGCCGTACCAGATGGTGAAGGACCTGCGCACCGGCGTGGTCTCGACCAGCCCGTCGGACGTGCTCGACGGCGACCTCGAGATGTTCATGGCGGCGGCGCTGTCGCAGCGCGTGACCGGCGAGGCCGTCGAGGTGGAGGACGTCGATTGAGCTTGCGGGGTGCCCTTGC
>Ga0308164_10004913_pt1 | contig 11042 bp, 18 predicted proteins | sample PhyTR2_FD_201031 | JGI IMG/M metagenome (GOLD analysis project Ga0308164, IMG submission 201031) | Phyllosphere microbial communities from UC Gill Tract Community Farm, Albany, California, United States - DLSLT.R2 | ecosystem: Host-associated > Plants > Phyllosphere > Unclassified | place: USA... | reverse complement strand
GTGGCGACGGTCCTACCGTAAAGTCACATCTGTTTCCTCGTGCGTTGATGCTCGCAATGCGCGGCGACGCGAAGTCCCTTGTCCAAGGTGACCGCTTCTCGAAGGGGGTAAAGCTTCCGCAAAACGGCGATTGGGATGACCTGATTCTGTGCGACGCCCATGAGAAGCAAATCGGTCGCGGCGATGACTACGCGGTGAGACTGCTACGGCGTGCGCCAAACGCACCGATGATCATGGACGGTCGTGCCACCATGCTCGACAACCCCGAGCCCGACTTACTTGTCCACTTCATCTACGGCACTGTCTGGCGACACGTGGTGAGCGGCTTGCGCCGGGGAGAGCCGTTGCGGTTGGGGCCTTATAAAGACGAGTTGCTCGCTCGACTGCTGAATAATGGACCATACGATTTTGAGACCATCGTGGCGCGATCCGGCATGATGCTTCGTGAGCTTGGACCTATCGACATGGCGCTCAATCCATACCGAGTTAAGATGATGGAGCGCACTACATGGCGGTTCGTGGTGGGGAGCTTCGATTTCTTCCTCCTAACCGATAGGCGCAAGCTGCCAGATATTTGGAAAGACTATGTTGCGAACGGCAACCGCGCCTTGATCGCGGCTAATGGACACGGAGTAGACATTCGCGCCATGCCGTCCCTGCGACCAATCATCGATCTCATGTCGGCTCGTTAGCCGCTACCGATCATGGGGCAGTTGGAGCCCCCATAGGAGCCCCATGGAGAGTTAATGCGAGGTTCCGGGCTCGACGGTCCCGGACGGTGGGGGAGGGGTCTGGTGAGGCTCCTATGAGGGCCTATTCGCCGGGTTTAACGAAGCGCCGAATGGCCTCGATGCTGATCGTCCGTTCAAACTCGTTGAGGATTAGCACCTTGATCTTCCGAAGCGACGCCCCGGACTGGTGGTGGTCACGGGCGTAGGCGATGATCGCTTGCTCATCCTCGACTTCGACAAGCTCACCATCATCACCGACCGTGAAGCCGAACGGCACCTTCCCACCAAGGTAGCGCCCACGTTGCCGCTGATCGGCCTTCACCACGGTGACCCGCTCACGGATCGTCTCGCGCTCAAGTTCGGCGAACGCCGCTGCGATGGTGAGGAACGCCTTCGCCATGCCGTTCCCGGTGATGTCGCCAAGGCCATCGATCACGACAACCCGCACGCCCTTCTTGGTCATCGCTTCGACCGTGGTGAGAGCGTCGAGCGCTGATCTGAACAAGCGATCAAGACGTGCGGTGACGATGGTGTCTCCCTTGCGGACCATCGACATGAGCCGTGCGCCCTCGGGACGCTTCATGATCGGTATGGCTGCGCTCACCCCACGCTCGATGAGGGTCTCGGTGAGATCGACACCCGCGATGAGGCACCACCCTTGGATTTGGCGTTCCTGCACACCGAGGGACTCACCTTCTTCGGCTTGCTTGTCGGTCGATACGCGACAATATCCGTAGACGCTCACGCGGCTTGTTGCCGTGGGTGGGTCAGGTCGGCAAAAACGGTTTCTTCCGACACGATGTCGATCCGTGGGTTCACCGCCAGCATAAGCAATCTGGAATCCGTCTGCACCGACCGTTCGTCCTTCGTGAACACTACACACTCCCACTCATCACGGAGGTGATGCGGTAGCGGGAGCCACTTGCGGCGGTAGGTGTAAACGACGCGTGTGCATACGCTGGCGTCTGCATCGGTCTCGGCATAGCTGCCGTCCGAGAACGTAGCGTAGACCGCCTTGGTGCCCGTGAGAGAGGCGACACTACCATCACCGAGATGTCGTTTACGTCGAGTGTGCATGGTTCGTCTGTCCGCTTGTCCGCTTGATGATCTACATATAGGCTTGTCGCCTTGCGAACACAAGCGGACACCGAAACTTTCCGAACTGTGTGAATTACCAGTCTTGTTCACCCTTGTTCATGTTGATCGTGACGGTTCGTTGATCGACTGCGATACGCTCACCGAGCACACGATTGGCAAACTGTCGAGCGAGCGCGAGATCATACTTGGCGACAAGCTCATCGCGTCGTGGATCGCCTGTCGAGTATCCCTCAACGCCTCGGGTGACGAGCCTGATATCCTCGGCAAGCGCGACGTAATGGTCTTCAAGAGCGTCCTTGTATCGTTCTCGAAAGGCGGGATCACGTCGAGCCTTCGCGGTGATGGTCGAGGGGCTCAATCCGAAATCCTTCATGACGTGCGAGCTTATCTCACCGCTACCGATGCGGTCGAGAATGTCATTCCACTGCTCATCGGTCACGCTTGGGAGGAAGGTTCCGGCTTCACTGATCTCTCGCGCACGTTTCTCCGCCATGTTGTTGCGATGCTCGGTGCGGACGGCGATTGCGGCGCTTACTTTTGCGCCCTGATCATGCGGGTTTTTTGGACTGGTCATACCGTATTTAAGCTCATCAATCGGTTCACCGGCTTGACACCTTAACGAAACTTTGAGCTTGATCCCGTCATTGACCGAACATCATCAAGGAAAGGGATCAACATGGCTCTCGCTGACTTCCTCAAGCTCGTAGACGACAAGCTCCACGAGGTCTTCGCACACACTCCGCCCGATCCGGTGAAGGCTCGTAAGCCGTTCATCCGCAAGCTCGATCAGGCTGCGAAGCAATTCGAGGATGGCAAGCAACCGCGTGGTGACTCGAAGTGGTGGGCTGCGAACAATGGTGCGGTGATCTTCACCCCGAACATTGACGGTCGCGCCATCCTGATCGGCGGCAAGGAGAAGCACGGCATCAAGGCCGGTGATTTCCTCGACTCTCTCACCAAGCTGCGTGCCGGTGTCGAAGCTGGTGAACTCGATGATCAGTTGATCAGTGGCGAGACCGCTGCACCGGCTGTCGAGAAGAAGCCTCGCAAGGGATGGTCGCAAGAGCGGAAAGACCGTGAAGCGGCCAAGAAGGCCGAACGGTTGAAAGCTAAGTAATCTAATCGACTCATTAGGCGCCCGTGGAGCCCCGTGGAGAGGCTTCGCGGGCGTTTTGCTGCGACTGTGAGGAAATGCGCGAGAAGACGCTGTAAGGGGCTTATTCTGCGACCATCTGGTAGCGAGGTGCGCCCCATCCGAGCACCATCCACCGATAGGCTTCGCGAGTGGTGGTGTTGGTGATCGTCCTGAACGATATGTGAGGATCGATCCACCCGTAGCTCAATTCGTCAAACGATCCGCTCCATCGCATCAAGAACACGATCCAATCGTCCTCATCGAATTCAATGCTGATCCCCTTACCGTCGAGACATATCCGGTAGCTGGTCTGCACAAGACTCTCGTCAACGAACGCACCCAATTCCGCTACGCGGTCTGTGATGATCCAGAGAGTGCGGCTCACCGGATCACCCGAGCGTCGCGGTGCCTCGCAAAGATGGCGTTGAGCCGTTTGTCGGTAGGCTCGGTGTGGGCGCTCAACTCATGGCAGGGGATATCCTCATCGAGAAGCCGGAAGGCGTGGAAATACCCGAGATCGGCTTCGGCCTGTCGGAGCCATTCGTTCCGCTCACTGGCGGTGAGGACGTTGAGGGGCACGAAGCCCAATCTGTGGTGCAAGAGACCTACGACGTGTTCCATCGAGTATTTACGCTGCGCGTAAGGGAACGCGGTGATGTTGCCGTGCAGGGGGGTAAGTGGGGTAGGGGGTAAGTGGTTTCAAAATCCGAACAACAAAAAACCGAAAACCAAATAAAGTTTTCCCCATATACTGAATTCGATCATTTTACTTACCCTACTTACCCTACCCTTAAAAAAGGTATATATATAAGGGACTTATGGTGATTTTGGTGGGGTAAGCCAGTGGGGTAAGAGGTGGGGTGGGTATGGGGTGAGAGAAAAGGGGCGCACCGCGCCCCTTTAGATTTAACCGATATCAATCAACCACTTGCGGCGGTGGTTGCTATCCTCGGTGAAGAAGCGGTCGTCGTCATCGTCCACCAATCGCGTCGCGAACTCATCTTTCGTGAAGAATGCGAGCTTCGAGAAGTTCTTCCCCGACCCCACCTTGACCATCTTGCGCCACATATCGAAGCCGTTTCGCTTCGCCCATGCCTCGGCACTGGCATAGAACGTGCCGCGCTGCACCCGATACTGTGTCGAGACGTGCGAGCAATAGAAGTCGAACATCGTTGACTGTTTGATGTGCCGGAAGTTCGGATCAAGGAAGACGGCTTCGAAGATCAGCGATTCCGTAGACTTCTGCGTGTCTGCGAGCGCGGTGTAATCCTCACCGTGATGTCCATCAATCGTCACCACATCACCATGACGCTCGATGAGCGCGGTGATCCACCGTCCAGCCTCGATACGATCCGAAAGGATGTGTTGCCCGGTAGCCTCGATGAAATTCTTCGCCTCGGTCTCCGAGACGCCCATGTGATCCCCCACGATGGCCTTGAGGGTGCGCCCACCCTTCACAATGGACCAACGACGATCCACGCCATTGTTGGAGAGGCGGATCGACCCGCCATAGTCGTTGCCCGACACCACCACCCACGCGGTCATATCTGCAAGGAAGGCGTCAACGCCCTTGGGTTCGACCGAGAAGGATGCGCTACCCACCTTCCGCTTGAGATCGTCGAGGTTGTATTTGCCCCGTGCGGTCTCGTTGATGAACCACACCGCCTTGCCTGCGAGCTTCGCGTTGAACTTGCCGCACACTTCCTCAATCGCAAGGTTGTCCGCGATGGCGGTGGCACCGAAGATCGCACCGAGGATGCGCGTCACGAAAAGCGATTTTCCGGTCCCGCCCTCATCCTGCAACACCAGCGCGGGAATCATGATGTTCTCGGGGTGGAGATACTTCGCGAGGATCAGGCGCTCGATGTGGGCGATGTTCTCGGCCTTCTCGCCTCCGATGGAGGCTACCACACGGTCAAAGAGCCAATGAGGCTCATCACCCTCCACGGGTTCGCAAAAGTTCACGTTGAGCATGTTGAGGGTGTCTGCCCCCACCTTGTTGAACGTGTAGGTCTGGCGGTCGAAGTGGCGAGCGTCTTCCTTGAGCACGTCGAGGAAAAGCTTCCATTCGAGCGCGTCGCGAAGCGATGGTCGATCATTCTTAATGGATCGGTCGGTGGCGGCGATCCACGTGCCATCGTCCTTGGACAGCCAAAAGCGATCCGACGACAAGACGTATTTGTAGTTGCGCACCGCCAGCCATGCCCGGAGATCGGCCTTGATGGCGTCGCACGCGGCTTCGCGCTCGGCATCATCGAGATCGGGGGCTTCGAGCTTCCGGGCATCGGAGAGCAACCGCATGGTCTGTTTCCGCGCCTCGGTGAGTTTGGCGTATTCCGCCATGTTCACCACGCCGTCTTGCTCAAGCGTGGTCATCAAGCTGCTAATGTTCTGTAGCTGCGTGGTATAGGTATCGACGGTTGAGCCCGCCATGTTCTCGTTAGCTGTCATCGTGTGGTCCTCATTCTCCTTAAAGTTTTCTTCGCTGCGTGATAATTCGCGTTCGGGGACGTTAGTCGGCCAAACTTCCTGATCGCACCGTTGATGCTGCGGTTCAGATAAGCTTCGTTGGTATACTCTCGCTTCGAGTTCGCACCCGGTGGTGCAATCGCAACCGCGTCTCTCACCTTGTCCTTGAGCCACATCACATCGACATCGTGAATCGGTGTCGTCGCTATATAGTGTGCGATGGCCTTCAAGATTGGCTCGTTGTAGTCGGGTCCAATCTGCGCGAGTAGATCATCAAGCTTTTCCGTCGCCGGTTTGTTGATGTCGCTCACCCGCTGTTCTCGAACCACCTCGTTGAGCTTTGCCCGGATGATCGGGATGAGCTTCATCGGGAGCTTCACGGCATCACGGCTACGGATCACCAGCCCAGACCGTCGCTCGATTGGGTCATCGCAGTTGGTGAAGGTTGGTCGCGCCGTGTAGTGAACTTGAACCGGGTTAAAGAGAGCCCTGTCCACCGGCCATTGCTGGTGCGTGGCGAGCATCTTCAAGTCCGCGTCGTTGATCGGTTCTTCGAGCCAAAACCAAATGTGGCACTTGGGCGTGATCCAACCTTCAAGCCCTGCCGAACTCGACCACTGAAAGTGGTAGCTGGCATCGTGGAACATCGCCGGGAGCGTCGAGATCAGGAAGTCTAACCGTTCCTGCTCGGTGGTGAGGCCCTCGGGGGCTTCCGCCTTGTCGAAGTCGCACAAGACCCAAGACCGAGCCGCGCTGGTGAACGTCGCCTTCGAATACTCGTTGTCGTAGAGCAAGCGCCGCGCGTTCGCGGGGTTGGCTGTGGGGAGAAGTTCACCCCGGATCACGCAACTCCGGTCTTCGCCTTCGATCTCGAATAGCATCTCGCTCAACTCGTGAATCGACGTTGCCGGGTAGCTGAACACGTCGAACGAGAACGCGTCCTTGTAGGCGACCTTATCCCAGCCACCATCCGCGCGGCGGGTGATCGTCTTCGCCAGCCTCACCTCTGGATCGTTGACGGTGAGTAGGGTGATCATCGACGCACCCACGCGGCGATGTCGTGAAGTAGCCAACGCTCACGCTTGCCGACTACAACCGCCTTGGGGAAGTCATAGTCCTTGCGGATACGGTGGAAGGTAGACTTTGATATGCCGAGCATATCGGCGACTTGGGATAGTGTAATGAGTTCGGGCATATTTGCCTCCTTGTTGCTGCTATTCATATTTAGCATCAACACCGGTCAGACTGCATTATTTCATTTCAAACTAAATAATATTGCGCCAAACCGGCCAATAGTGAGAATATGAAGCAATGGACATATTAGAGATCAAGCGGCGCTTGCGCCATAATCATAAAGAAGACGGATGCTCGTGGATGAAGTTCGCCGCCGCGCGAACACACACGGAATGCCTTGAACTGGAAGGACTGAACGGGAATTTCAGGGAGGCATATTGGCGCAAGGATGATGAAGTCTGCGCTCGATGGCACTACGCCGCCCAGAATTCCGCGTCGTTGAACTTTATCGACGGTGCCCCGGTCTTCACCGATCCGCACCACGAGACCATGTTCCGGCTCGGATATGACGGGGTGATCTCATGAACATCCTCGACAAACTGTTCAGCCGATCCACGTTGGTGATGCACCCGACCGGCTTCTCGATGCCACGTGTGGGTGATCCCGATCACGCCGATTGGAAGATCAAGCGCGATGCGGAAGACGCTGCGAAGGAAAAAGCCGAACGTCGTCATCGAGAAGCACGCGGACCCGGCAAACGTAGTGCGCTCAAGCTCACTCACCACGTGTTCGTTGAGGCGGTGCGCCAGTCCTACCCCATGGCTCCGCACATGGACCGCGTTTACCGTGTCTGGTGCCGCGACAGCTGCGAAGATAGTTGGGTGTGGGGACGTGCGCTCCGCGACCATCATCAAGAACGATACCGTGATCGCTGGTGCTTCCGGTTCAAGTCCGAAGCCGACGCCGTATTGTTCGCCCTGACGTTCGGGGGTGTCTCGTAATCTCCCGCCGTCAATTTTGAGGGCTTAAACCGCCCTCAACCCAACCATCAACTTAAATAAGGAAAAGCGCCCCACGGGAGACTACAATGAACCTTCTTACTGATCCCATCTTCATCGAGTTGCGAGCAATGACCAACTTTAACAAGACCGACTTCAAGCCCTTCGAGGTGCCGATCACGCGCAAGATGGTCGTGCTCGATGATGACTTCCAAATCATGCTCACCCGTGAGGTGAGTGATTGGCTTGAGGCTAATGTTGAGGAAGCGCCTTCATTCCGTTGGGATGCCGCACACTTCGCACTCGGGTTCGATGATCTGCAAAACTACACGATGTTCAAGTGTCGCTTCGGCGGGTGAGCTAAATCGCCTGACTAAATACTTCCTGAACGTAGCAGGAGTATCAACATGAACATTAAGTCCATCTTCAAAACCGCCATCACCGAGGCGGTTGTGGCATCGGTCATCAAGAAGGTCACCGCCGCCCCCAAGAACCTCGAACACATCAACGACAACGCGACCATCAAGGCACCGTCGATCCGGCTCACCGTCCTTGAGACGGAAGTCGCTGCGCTCAAGAACATGGTGTCCAAGTGAGCAGCCCCGAAGACGAGGGTGTTCCGATCACCGCTAACAACGAAGCCTTCAACGAACACGCGCGAAAGCTCTCCAACTCGATGCGCGAGTTGGAAGACCGGGCCGCCATTGCGGCGCACAAAGCCCGCATCGCTGGTCTTGAACGGGACGTAGACCGGCTCACCACCATCCTGCGCGCCTCGGGTATGAGCGCCAATACGATCCGGGACATCCTCAAGTGAGCGCCCGGTCTTATAACGGTTGGGGTTCACCCCCACCGAGCAACCCGCTCACCGACCTTGCGGCGCAAAAGCTGCGCGCGGCTCACCCGCCGGTCAAGGATCGGTCGATGGAGGAAATCACCGCACTTGCCGAGGAAGCGTTGCGCCGTGCGGCGGCTATGCACGCCAAGACCAAACCATGAGCGACCTCACTGCGCTCGCGTTCATGATCTCGTTGAGCCTCAACGCCACGTGGCTGATTTGGTGGATTACCGAGAAGATGTATGAGGCGGACTTGAGACGGCACGGTATTGAGCCATGACCCGCGATCAAGCCCGTGCCGCCATCATCGACGCGCTGTGCCGGGGCAACAGTCGCGCGGCACCGTGGTCGCACAAGGACGCGGTGAAGCTCGTGAAACGTCTGGGATACGGGTGAGGGGGCAACCCCGTTGACTTAACCCTTATCTCTGAAAGGATACCTCATGACCAAATTCAATCACCGCCTCCGTGCCGCGACCGATGGTCGCGACGACGACTTTTTCTCCGATGCCGCGCCCGTTGGTAAGCCGACCGGCGTCTACGTCGCGTTCATGGAGGTCGATACCAGCGCTGACAGTCTCACCGATTTCCTCGGTGATGACTTCTTCGAGTCCGCCCCGGTGTCCGAACCCGCGATGTTCGGCGGTATGGGGGTGCGCGGCACCTTCGTGCGGTTTCAGCCCAACAACCTCACGGTGGATGAGGTGCGGACGTTTGTGGCGACGCTGCCCTAATGCCCCGCTCCAAGCCTCACCAGCGCTCACCAGAGCAAATCTTGGACGATCTACGCCAGCGCGCTCTTGCGCTTCTTCGTGAGCGTCTGGGGGGCTCTGGTGAGCCCCCTATTACCCCGACTGTGCCGCCGTCCGTCTGACACCGAAAACCGTTTAGAGGGCTTTCGCCGCCTGTGCTTGTTTAGCCCTGCGGACAATCCATTCGACCATGTTCTTGTTCTCTGCGAACGCTTCGGTGGTGAGCGCCTTGAGGGCCTGCGGATCATTCGAGCTATCGTGGTGCCAATCCACTACACCCGAGTCCGTCACTCTGAACGCGGCTAATCCGTGAGCGACTACGATCAACGCGCTACCGGCCCTATCGCAAAGCAAATCGCTCACCACTTCCCGCAAACTATCGAGCACCATCGTGCGTGCGTCGCGACGTGTATCGTGGTCGGGATGGCTCATCGCCTCACGAGTGGCTTTGATCCTTGCGAGGAAGGCGCTTGATGGTTGCGCACCGCTCTCTCGTGTCAAGACTTTGCTCAACGCCATCGCCTTGGTGGTAGTCTCCGCAAGCCTGTCCTCAAGATCAGCAAGCGTATCAACAAGGGAGGGGAGATACCGCTTTGCAAGTGAGAGATTGATGTTGGCGATGCTCTCCTTGATATGCTCAAGCTCACGGTCTGTCTCCGCTACCGCCGTGCGCGTCATGCTCAACTCGGCGGAGTTGTAGCGGTCATTGTCCAAGGCCAGCGTCATGATCTGGTCGAGGATCGCGGGCTCAAGGCGCTCATAGCGAATGCCCTTACTGTTCGAGCAAAGACGCTTACCGGCATCGTCGGTGATCCGACGCCTCGCATTGTTGCACTTGAGGTAGCTCGCGTGCGTCTTCACGGTCGCTTCGCCGGGGTTCCCGATCTTGGTCTTCCTGCGATCAATCCAACCAACGCGACGGGTAGGCTTCATCGCCATAGGTCCGCCGCATTCTGCGCACCGCGCAAGCCCTTGGAGCACGTTCGTTTGAGCGCTGCCCCTGCGTCCACGCGCCGCCAGATTGTTGCGCTTCTCCCGCGAAGCCTGCGTTCGATTGAATTCCTCAACCGTCATCAACGAGGGGTAATAATCGAGGATGCGCGTCTCGTGCTTAATCGAGCTATACTCACCAATCGCCGTCCTCATGGTGAGCATTCTGGCGACGTAGGATTCATGCCAGCCGTGCGATCCCGCCCGCCACGTCGGCACGTTCTTCTCGTTGAAAATCTTGGCGATCATCGCCGTTCCGTGGCCCATCTGTGCGAGCCGATGCGCCTCCCGAACGATGTCCGCCCGTTCCTCGATAAGCTCGTAGCCGCCGTTGTTAGGAAGGCGGCGAATCCATGAAGGGGGCCGCGACGCGATCACCTTTGCCCCGGTCGCTTCGGCATCCGCGCGCTTGGCCTCGAAGCTCTTGCGAACGCGAAGGGATTTCTTCGCTGATTCCTCGTGCGACAATTCCGACTTGAGGATGATCTCGATGACTTCGATCATCGATACCGCTTGGCCTGCCGGATAAAGGCGGGAGCCATCATGGGTGGCGACGCTTACGCCGTTCTCGCTGCATGAGCGGAGAACGTCCAAAACCTCTTGCCAGCCTTGGCGGCTGATACGGTCAAGGTGCTCCACTACCAGCGTGCGGCCTCGGTGCGCGCCTGCGCTAATCTCAAGCTCAAGATTGGCGAGTAGCGAGCCCTTTGCGCGGTTCGCGCCGGAGAATGCCGAGCGGCCCTTCTCAACGAACGTGAGGGCTGGCGAGATAGCGAGACCGCGTGCGGCGCATACCTCCCGAGCGTTGTCTAACTGGCGGTCAATAGAGTGACCCTTGACCTGATCGGCCTTGGAAAATCGAGCGTAGATAATGGCTTCTGTCATGTTGAACCCTTATAACATGACACGGGGTGTAAATTACATATTCACGAACGCGATGAGCGTCCCCTTGCGCGCGACGATGTCGACCTCGCCCGCAGGCGTCCGCACGCGGCGGTCGAGGATGCTCCAGCCCTTC
>Ga0308164_10004911_pt1 | contig 11043 bp, 7 predicted proteins | sample PhyTR2_FD_201031 | JGI IMG/M metagenome (GOLD analysis project Ga0308164, IMG submission 201031) | Phyllosphere microbial communities from UC Gill Tract Community Farm, Albany, California, United States - DLSLT.R2 | ecosystem: Host-associated > Plants > Phyllosphere > Unclassified | place: USA... | reverse complement strand
TCTTAGGAATAGAACGTCGGGATCGGCAGGGATTGGTTCAACGCCCAGTCCCCCAGTTCATGAAGCTTGTAGTCCACCGGGTCGTGCAGGGTTTGCGTGCGCAGGTTGCGCCAGTGACGGTCCAGGCGCAGCGACGCATGGGTGGAGCGTGCGCCGGTGACTTCGAACAGGCGGCTGCACAGGTCCAGGCCCTGGCGGGTCGCGGCGACCTTGGCGGTAGCGATTGCGATAGCCAGTTGGCCGCGTTCGCTTTCGCTGAGGTTCGGGCCCTTGGCCCACGCCTGGTCGAGCAACTCGGCGGCGCGTTCCACCAGCAGGCGCACACCTTCCAGGGCGACCCAGAATTCGCCGTAGTGATGCAGCACGTAAGGGTCCTGGCGCACGTCTTCGGCGCTGGATTTGTGCCACGAGCGGGTTTCGGTGAGCGTGTAGTTGCGCGCCTCTTCGAAGGCGCCTTCGGCAATACCCAGGAACATATGCGTGAAGGTCAACTGGGCGATCAACGGGCGCAGGCAGGCGAAAGGCGTACTCAGCGGGCCGGGGTCGAGCAGCAGTTCTGATTCCTCGACGCGTACTCGCTCGAAGCTGGCGCTGCCACTGTCGGTCTGGCGCTGGCCAATATTGTTCCAGTCGTTGTGCAGCGTAATGCCGCTGCGACCGCTGGGGATGGCCGCGATCAGCAATTTGCCGCCGGCGGTTTCATCCACCGCCGAGGCGATCAGCATTTCCGAGTCGCTGGCACCAGAGCAGAAGCTCTTTTTGCCGGAGAACTCGCGCCAGCCGCCGAAGTCCTTGACCACCGTGCGCGTGTCCAACGGGTTGAGGGCGTTGCCCCAGAACCAGTTCTTACGTGCGGTCTGTTCGAACCAGGGTTGCCATTGATCCGGACGCGAAAACAGGCGCACGGTGGCGAGCATCAGGTGGTGAAAGCCGAAGACATGGGCAATGGAGCTGTCGACCTTGGCGAACTCGCGCACGATTGCCAGGGTGTCGCTCCAGCGTGCACCGAGGCCGCCGTATTGGGTGGGAATGCTCAGGGCCAGCAGGCCGCTTTGGCGCAGGGCGTCGCGTTCGGCTTTGGGCGTGCCACCGCGCTCGTCGCGTTCGACGGCGGTGAGGGCGAATTCGGCGGCCAGCATTTTGGCGGTCTGCAACGGGGAGGGCAGGACGCTGTGGGGTTTGGCTGTCACGCGGGGTTCCTCAATGTCTATTTGGCAATGAAGGCCAACTGTAGGAGCGGGCTTGCTCGCAAAAGCGGAGTGTCGGGCGGTAAGTCAATTGACTGAACCGACGCCTTCGCGAGTAAGCCCGCCCCCACATAAAACCGATCTCACTGCACTCAGGCCTTTGTCGTTGGCAATACATCGTTGGCAATCATTTCGCCGAACGGGCCAGTGAGGTTGGTGATGCCGCGCCCGGCAAGGCTGGCATAGGGTTCCGGCAGCAGCGGGAACACCAGTTCCGCGAAGCGATAGGCTTCTTCCAGGTGCGGGTAGCCGGAGAAGATGAAGCTCTCGATGCCCAGGTCCGCGTACTCCTTGATGCGTTCGGCCACTTGTTGCGGGTTGCCGACCAACGCGGTACCGGCACCGCCGCGCACCAGGCCGACACCGGCCCATAGGTTGGGGGCGATTTCCAGGTTGTCGCGGCGCCCGTCGTGCAGGGCGGCCATGCGGCGCTGACCTTCGGAGTCAAAGCGCGAGAAGGATTTTTGCGCCGCGGCAATGGTTTCGTCGCTGATGTGCTCGATCAACGTGTCGGCGGCTTTCCAGGCGTCCTCTTCGGTTTCGCGCACGATCACGTGCAGGCGTATCCCGAACCTCACGGTGCGTCCGCGGCGGGCGGCGCGCTCACGTACATCCGCGAGTTTTTCCGCGACGGCGGCGGGCGGTTCGCCCCAGGTCAGGTACACATCCACCTGCTCGGCGGCGAGGTCATGAGCCGCGTCGGAAGACCCACCGAAATACAACGGCGGATAAGGCTTCTGCACGGGCGGGTAAAGGGCCTTGGCGTTCTGCACGCGCAAGTGCTTGCCTTCGAAATCCACCGATTCACCTTGCAACACGCGGCGCCAGATCTGCAGGAATTCGTCAGAGACCTCGTAGCGTTCACTGTGATCGAGGAAGCTGCCGTCGCCACGGTTTTCGTCAGGGTCACCGCCGGTGACCACGTTGATCAGCAGGCGGCCGTTGGACAGGCGATCCAGGGTCGCGGCCATGCGCGCCGAGACCGTGGGCGAAATGATGCCTGGACGAATCGCCACCAGATAACGCAGGCGCTCGGTCAGCGGCACCAGCGCCGAGGCGATCACCCAGGAGTCTTCGCACGAACGCCCGGTAGGAATCAGCACGCCGTGGTACCCCAGGCTGTCAGCGGCTTGGGCGACTTGCTTCAGGTAATTGAGGGTGACAGGGCGTGCACCTTGAGTGGTGCCCAGGTAATGACCGTCGCCGTGAGTGGGCAGAAACCAGAAAACATCCATGGCAAATCCTTACGCGATTTTCAGCAGAGAGGGGGAGTGCGCAGTGAACAAAGGCGCTGCACGTTCTGCTGCCAGTTGAATACGGGCTTTCAATAATTCGCTGGTTATTTGGTAGTCGGTGAAGTCCGCCTCGGTGGCGTACACGCCGATCGGCAGGGTCAGTGCCTGGAAGAAGCTGAACAGCGGGCGCAACTGATGATCGAGGACCAGTGCGTGGCGTTCGCTGCCGCCGGTGGCTGCGAGCAATACCGGTGTGTTGATCAGCGCGTTGAGGCCGACGAGGTCGAACAGGTGCTTGAGCAAACCCGGGTAGGAACCGCGATAGACCGGCGCGGCGACGATCAGCAGGTCGGCCTGTTCGATGGCCAACAGATGCGCTTCGACGTCAGCGGGCAACTCGTCGCGCGACAGCGCGCCGCCCAGAGGCCGGGCAATGTCGCCCAGTTCGATCAGGGTGGACTCGATCGGCAGCAAGGTGGCCAGTTCAGCCAGTACAGCCTGGGTCAGTACCAGGGTGCGAGACGGGCGCCAGGTTCCGCCGGAGAGGGCTACGACATTCAGGGGACGGGTCATGAACAGTTCCTTTTTCAACAGTGATTCATCGCAGGTGGGGTGCAACCTGTTGAGCAAGAGCTGTACCAACGGGCGCAGGCCTTGATCGGCGTGGGTTGCAGGCTCACTGGTGAAAAAGCTGCTGTTGCCTGCCTGGTGATTTGTTGAATGACTGTTGCCAGGGCAACAGTTGCGTGGGCAACAGTGCCGTTGCGGTGCAGCGCCATTTATAGAGGGTTACATTTATTCCGTAAATGAACGTATTTCCATATTTATAGATCATAAGGAAATATAAAGGTGTCGTTATCGAGAGTGCCAACGTGGTTGATAGCAACTATCACGGGAGGTGATTTTTCACTGCGCAAGGGCGGGAGTAGCCTGTGTTCATTGACTCGAAACCAACTTTGCAGGGCCACTACCGTGAACCGATTCCTCGCTGTTTCCTTATTGATTGTCAGTGCTGTCCTTGGCGGATGCGCGACCCATCCCTCGCCAGAATTGCGCCCTTACACTGCCGCAGAAACCCAACAGTTAGCCCTGGAAGCACTGGGTCGTCGTGGGTTGTCATTTGATGAATATCAACGGCAGCGCGCCGCACTGACCGGACAGCCGCAGAAAGCGTTCGGGTTTGATCAACAGGCGGAGATGAACGCGCAGCGTGCCGCCCAGCGCAGTGGCCGTCCTAGTTGAGCCACCCGAAGGCAGGTACGTGTTGCAGTTGACGGCGAGATGTCCGCCAACTAGACCTTACGTGTAGCAAGTCATTTCGCCTGCACAGGCGAGTGATTGAGTCGAGTGTCTATTGGTTCCTGACTCTATGGCTTTACGCCATGTCGTAGTTTCGCAGTGGATTAGCCTTGCAAGACATTCCAAATTGAATCGTCGGGGCTCACTGGCCTTTTCCGGCTGCAGCCCCAGCCAGGCGCTTTCTAACGGGATTGTGAAGCTGTGCAGTCTTTCTTCGATGGAGCGACACCTGGCCTCATAACGAGGCTGTGAGTCATGGAGATGTCGTTCGGGTCAAGTCGTATTGTTTCGCGTTGTGGCTGGTTTCTTTTCGTGTCCCTGCTGGCTTCTGAAGCGTGTGCAGCGGCGTGCACGGCCCCGGCCTATGAACCGGGAAAGGTGTACGAGCAGGGCGACCAAGTGCAGAACGTTGGTCGCCATTTTGAGTGTTGGCGGGATGAAGAGGCACCTCTTGGGGTCGGCAGTTGGCAATGGTGCAGGCAAGCGGGCTATAACCCCGGCCTGCCCGCGGGCAACGGCGCCAACATTTGGCCGGACGCCTGGAAAGACCTGGGTGAATGTGGCGGTTTTGAAGGCAATCGCCTCACCTTGAACTTCACCACGCTCCAAGGCCGAGCGTCTATCGCCAAGCCGGTCCCCGGAGTGGCCGACGCCGATCAGGTCGTCACCGGCGTATTGCGCTGCAAGGCCGACGCCATACCGATCAGCGCCAAATCGGGCGAAACAGTCCACCTCGATAACCTGAAGGCATGCGACTACCAATTGGTGATGAACGTCGCCGATGGGTTTGTGCCGTTGAATACCCCGCGCATCATTTCCTTCCAACGTAACGAAGGCGAGGAACAGGCCGTCACCCTGAAATACCGGCCACCGGTGCAGGTGAGCAAATTGAGCGGCCTGCCGGGAATCAAGATCGAACTGTTTGCCCAGGGGTTGATTCAGCCACGGCAAATGGCCATGGGCAAGAACGTGCTCTACGTCGGGTCCAGCGCGATTCCTTCCTACGTCTATGACGGAAAAATCGCGGATATGATCTACGCCTTGCCGCTGGACAGTGCGGGCAAGCCGACAGGCATCTACGTGATCGCCAGTGGGTTGGAGGAGCCCCACGGCGTGGTGTATCGCGACGGTGATTTGTATTACTCGACCACCGGCGGCCTCTATCGTTTGCGCGACGCCGATGCGCACTATCAGGATCCTTCGCCCGAATTGGTGTTCAAGTTCCCGGCCGATGATTCGTTGTTTCCATTGCCGCCCGTGGCGTCCGGTTCCAGCACGCGCATCTGGCACATGAAACACCCTCTGCATTTCAACCCGCTGGACCCCACCGATACAGGCCTTTACACCGCCGTCGGCACGCCTTGCAACCTCTGCATGATCCCGGCTGACCCGCGTTACGGCACGCTGTTGCGTTACGACACGGTGACCGGTAAAGCGCAGATTCTTGCCCGGGGCGTACGTAATTCCGTGGGGTTCGACTGGAACGCGAAGACCGGTGAAATCTGGTTCACCGATAACAATCGCCAGGGCTTTCCCAACCCTGATGAAGTCAACCGGATCAGTGGTCCTGGCCTGCATTTTGGTGTGCCGTATCTATTTGGCAAAGGCACACCGGGCTTTACCGACGAGGAGTTTCGCAACCCGGGCGTGATTCAGCCGCCCTTGGTGCAAGGCGCCATCGTTTCCGATAAATCCCTGGAGCAGGTCGATCCCAAGGACTATGTGCCGGCCGCCTTTGAGTTGGGCACCAACACCGCGCCCTTGGGGTTGAAGTTCTGGGACGGCTACCCCGCGACTGCACATACCCAGCCTATGCTGGTCGCCGTGCACGGCGCCGGCACCGCGGAACGGCCGGGCATGGATATTCGGCTCGTGACTGTCCAGGGCGGTACGCGGGTGGTCAACCAGATCCCGTTGATCAATGGTTTTATCCAGGACCCCGAGCGCTTTGATGTGTATTGCCTGGACAATTCCTGTGTGGGGCGGCCGGTGGATTTCCTGGAACTGCCCGACAAGAGCCTGCTGGTGTCCGATGACGTCGCCGGGGTGATCTACAGGGTCTGGTATGACCCGGTGGGCCTACCTGATACGCAACTGACCTTGCGCCCGATGCTGGCAGCGTCGCCTGAGCTGGAGAGCGAGATGGCCAGCGGTACGTTGATCTCGCCCGATGGCAATACCCGGTTGTTCCACATGTCCCTGAACCCTGGCGACAACGAGGCGGCGTTGGTCCTGCAAGGCCTTCCCTATGGTGTCTACCAGGTAAAACTCGACGATGTGAAGCACTGGATTCCCGAGCAGCGCACGGTGTCGCTGAACCTGTCCGCCGAGAACAACAGGCCGTCTTTCAACATTCAATACCGCGAACGGCCCATCAAGTTGAATATCAAGATCACCGTGATGGCGCCGTCCAAACCGGCATCGGTGGCTGCCGCCAAATGGCACTTCAGCCTCAAGCAAAAAGACCTGCCGGATACAGCGCCAAAGGTGATGGAAGTGCCATGGGGTGAAAGCGTCACTGAGCTGCTGGATTACGGGAAGTACGAGATCATTTATCCCTTCTACCCAGAGGAGAAGCCGCAACCGGAACTGGTGTCGCTGACTATCGATGAAGCGAGCCAGGACCAGCAACTTGCGCTGGTGTCTTATCGTCACGAGGAGAAGTTGGGTGAAACGGTGCTGTCCGAATCGTGCACCAAATGCCATGCAGTAGAGTATTTCAAAAGCTTGCGCATGGCCGTGGCCTGGAGTGCCGCAGGCCAGGATGCCTTGGTGCGCCAGATCCAGAGCATGCCGGTGGCTGGGCATTGCGACAGCACCTGCGCCACGCAGATCAGCAAGCACCTGCTGGAGGTTGTGTGGGCACCGTATCTTAACCCGGCGGACACCCATGGCCAGCGTCAGCTGCGCCTGCTGACACGTGATGAGTACGTCAACAGCGTCAGGGATGTCCTGGCAGTGGAGGTCAACAAAGAGAAGTTGCCGGCGGATAAATCCGACAAGGATTTCAAGTACCCCGGCGAAGCCAGCAAGGGAGTGTTGCAGGCTGAAGATATCAAGAAGCTGTATGACATGGCGCTATCGATCGCTGAGCGGGTGGCTCCCGAACAGCTGCAGCGTCTCAAGGCCGCCAACGGCACGGACTCGACCACGGCTTTGGGTTACCAGTTGTTCCGGCGCCATCTGAACGAGGCTGAGCGTGCCCGTTATCAGGCGCTGTCGGATGAACATGGCGAGCAGGCACTGATCGCCGCGCTGCTGCTGTCGCCCAACTTTCTCTATCGCTCGGAGCTTGGGCAGGCTGTCGACGGGCAATCCGACGTTTACAAGCTGACGCCCTATGAGATGGCGACGGCGTTGTCCTACACCTATCTAGGAACAACGCCAGACGCGCAACTGTTGGCCAAGGCCGAGCGCAACGAGTTGCAAACGCCGCAGCAGATCAGTGCCGAGATTGATCGGATGATGCGCACTGAACGGGGTATCGAGCAGTTCAACCGGTTTATCAGCTACTACATCCGGACCCAGCGCGGGGTCCAGGAAAAACCCGGGCTGGATGAGCAGAAGATCCAACTGATGACGCAGGAACAGGCCCTGTTGACGCGTGAGGTGATGCTTGGCACTGAGCCTACGCTCGATAAGTTGTTCAACCCGGGTTTCACCTATCTCAATCAGGTATTGGCCGAGCACTACGGCATCAATGGGGTGGCGGGGACTGCAATGCGCAAGGTTTCCGTGGACGATAAGCGCGGAGGCCTGCTGCACCTGGGGCTCTTCCAGGCGTCTACCTCCGACTACGCGGTCACCTCACTGGTCAAGCGCGGTATCACGATTCGCGAACAACTGTTCTGCCGTGAGTTCGGGGCGCCAGTGGAAGCTGAGCCGACGGAGCCGACGTTCCCGCCTCGGGCGATCACCACCCGTGAGCGTTGGGACCTGGTCAACGGCGAACAGGCTTCCGGAGGACGTTGCTGGCAGTGCCACCAGTACATGAACGATACCGGTGCCTCGATGGAGCACTACGACGCTACGGGGCGCTATCGCCAACAAGAGCCGGCCTACAACTACGCGCAGTTTCCGCAAATGCTGCCGATCAAGTCGTCCGGCCCATTTGTTGGCGTTGATGGGACGGTGCCCATCGACGATGTGCGGGATATTTCCAAGCTGATCGCCCACAACTCAGCGTCGCTGTTCTGCATGGCGGACAGCTACTTCCGCTTCGCGTCGGGGAACAAATCCGACGAATCCACTTCCGCGACGGTGAAGGCACTGACTGATGGGCTGAAGAACACTGGCTCATTGCCGTCGATGTTACGCACGCTGGGCACTTCCAACGCGTTCCAATTCAAGATGCAGAGGGATTGATCATGGATATCTTGAAAAGTCGTCGTCGTTTCCTCGCCGGTCTTGCAGCCGTCGGTATCTATGGTCCGCTCACCCAGTTTGGCTTGGCACGGTTGGCGCTGGCGGGACAAAGCCAGCAGGCGAAGCTCAAAGTCGTGTTTTTCATCGTACCGGACGGCTTGGCCGTCGACTCCTCCAGCGCATACTCGAGTGACGGCCGGGGCCTTTGGCACCCCCAGGCCGCTGCGTTGGATACCTCAGACTTCACGCTCAATGAAGTCAGCCAGGAACTGGCCGCGTACAAGAGCCAGTCCCTGTACCTGCGTGGCACGATCCTTGGGCCGGGTAATGAAGGCCACAATGGATGGACCTGGCTCCTGCGCGATCGCGAGAAGAAAATGGCTTCGATCGATGTGTTGCTGGGGCAGCATATGCCCGGGACGGATCCGACCCTGCGCAGTGTGTTTGCCGGGCCGCATGCGGGCATTGATGGCACTGACTGGTATGTGTCGTGGAATGGTCCGAAGATTCGCAGTGATATTCGCAAGCCTGTACAGGACCCGGAATTACTGGCGCAGTATATCTTTGGCACCGTCAGCAGAGCGGTGCGTGATCGGCAGGTACGAAACCGTCACGTCTTCGACCCGGTGCTGGCCGATATCAATGAGATGCGAGGACGGCTTGCTGGTGCGCAAAAACAGAAGGTCGAGATGCAACTCGATGCTGTCGAGCAGACCCTCAAGGACATGGAAGAGACGCTGCCGCCGATTGGCGAGTGTTCTCCGCTGGAGCTGGAGTCGGTGCCTTTCAAGTCCGCGCAATTTCGCAATCAGATCCAGAACAGCCATCACCAGGTGGTCGCGACGGCGCTGTCGTGCGGCATCACGCGGGTCGCCACGATTCAGGTCGGGCGCTCGGCAGAGTCACTGAATATCCTCGACGTCAGTGACGTCACCAATCCGCATGATTGCGCGCACCGCTATGCGGGGCTGGACGTCTGGAAAAAGTCCCGGCAGTGGTACACCCAACGACTCAAATTGTTCATGGACGAACTGGCGCGTCATGCCGACCCTGATGTGCCGAGTGACAGCTTGCTCAAGCACACGTTGGTGGTCTTTACCAGCGAGATGGCCGACGGCGCGCCCGAACACACGCTGGATATGCCGCTGGTATTGATGGGGGGCGCCAGCGGCTTGTTGAAGACCGGCGCGGGTGCGGGGCGTTATTTCAACATCACGGCCCAGGGTGACCGTCAGCAATATGGCAACCCCGTGATTGGCAATACGTTCGTTGACATGCAGCGGATCTGGGCGACTGTTGCCAGGGCGGCGGGGACCAGCGTGCCCTATAATGGAAATATCGACCCGGTGAGTGGCATATTCACCAACGTTTGAGTCGTTTCGCACTGCATCAAAAAGCCGAAAGGTCCGGAGGGCGGACTTTTCGGCTTTTTGCGTTTGCGCCCAATCGATCTAACGGCGGCGCCTTTGAGCCTGTTAAGCTCAAATTCCAGGAGCGTTCCTACGCACATTTACATAAAGTGGTTCTTCTTTCACGGCATGCGATCGGTTAAACCTGACGACCTCTGTCCCGGTCCATGCCCCTGAGACGCTGCTCTCGGGAACCTGCTCTGCGAGTTTCTAACGTTATGAATAAACGTCCGCTGTATTTCGACTACGCCGCCACTACCCCGGTGGATGAACGGGTCATCCAGGTAATGGTCGAGTGTCTGGGCTTCAATGCCAATTTCGGTAACCCCGCGTCCAGTTCCCACGCGTTCGGCCAGGCGGCCCGGCAAACGGTTGAACAGGCGCGTCGCCAGGTGGCCGAGTTGGTCGGTGCCAACCCTGAACAAATCGTCTGGACGTCCGGCGCCACAGAATCCAACAACCTGGCGATCAAGGGCGTGGCGCAGGCGCGGGGCGTGGCGGGTGGGCATGTCATCACCAGCCAGATCGAACACAAGGCCACCCTCGATACCGCGCGGCAACTGCAAGAAGCCGGCGTGGCGGTGACCTACCTGGTGCCGGATGCCGATGGGTTGATCAGCGCCGATGCTGTCAGCGAAGCAATGCGCGAGGACACCTTCCTGGTATCGCTGATGTTGGTGAATAACGAGCTAGGCACCCTCAATGACATCCCCGCCATCGGTGCCCGCGTGCGTGAACACGGCGCACTGTTGCATGTGGATGCGGCGCAGGGCGCGGGTAAGGTGGCGATCGACCTGGCGCAATGGCCGGTCGACCTGATGTCGTTTTCGGCCCACAAGCTGTATGGCCCCAAAGGTGTCGGCGCGTTGTATGTCGGCCCACGGGCGCAGCAGAAGGTGTTGGCGCAAATTCATGGTGGCGGTCACGAAGGCGGCTTGCGCTCCGGCACCCTGGCGACTCATCAGATTGCCGGTATGGGCACCGCCTTCGCCCTGGCCGCGGCATCTTTTGCTGAAGAAAAAGCCGTCATCGTAGCTTTGCGCCAGCGTCTGCTTGACCAGTTGGCGTCGGTGGCGGGGGTACGCCTCAATGGCAGCCTGACTCAACGTATTCCACACACACTGAGCCTTACGTTCAGTGAAGGCGAATTCAATGCCGCTGCGCTCAGCGCGGGGATCGCTTTTTCCGCGACATCCGCCTGCAACTCGGCGAGCAATGCGCCGTCCCATGTGCTGCTCGCCTTGGGCCATGATGCACGCAGCGCCGGCCGTACCATTCGCTTGAGCCTGGGTCGGTTCACCACCGAGCAGGACATCGACCAGGCTGTGCAGTTGATCAAAACCACCCTGGCCAGTGCACAGGCCTTCTGGGCGGTCTGATTCATTTAACGCAACACATAATAATTATTCGTGGTTAGCAGGAGACACAATGAGTACGCAGCCCTTGACCCATGGAACGGTTCCCCAGCGCCTGGCGCATACCCGTGAA
>Ga0308164_10004908_pt1 | contig 11049 bp, 8 predicted proteins | sample PhyTR2_FD_201031 | JGI IMG/M metagenome (GOLD analysis project Ga0308164, IMG submission 201031) | Phyllosphere microbial communities from UC Gill Tract Community Farm, Albany, California, United States - DLSLT.R2 | ecosystem: Host-associated > Plants > Phyllosphere > Unclassified | place: USA... | reverse complement strand
CCGAAAAGACTTTGGCGACCGGTGCACAGTTGTCGGCCACCGGCTTCGAACAGGGCCAATGGTACAAGGCCACCGTGCCCGGCACCGTTCTGACCACGCTGGTCGATCGCGGCGTGTATCCCGACCCCGCGTACGGCCTGAACAACATGGCCATTCCGGAAAGTCTTGCTCGACAGGACTATTGGTATCGCACCGAATTCGACATGCCGTTGGAGGCTGGAGGAAAGCGGTTCCTCGTCTTCAAGGGCATCAACTACGCAGCGGAAATCTGGGTCAACGGCACTCGCGTCGGCGACGTGCGCGGGGCATTCATTCGGGGGCAGTTCGATGTCTCGCGGTTGTTGCGGGCAGGTCGCAATGCGATCGCCGTCAAAATCATTCGACCGCCGCATCCGGGCATCCCGCACGAGGAGTCCGTCGCAGCCGGGCCGGGTATGAACGGGGGAAACCTAACCATCGACGGCCCCACTTTCGTCGCGGCCGAAGGATGGGACTGGATCCCTGGCGTTCGCGATCGCAATATGGGCATCTGGCAGCCCGTGGAACTGCAGACGAGCGGAGAGCTCCGTGTCGGCGACGCGCAGGTGATCACCGACCTCCCATTGCCACGGACAGATAGCGCCGCGGTCACTGTGCGCGTCCCCGTCACGAACCTCGATGCCGCACCCGTCACCTCGCGGATCACCGCGAGTTTCGATGGTGTCGACGTTTCGAAGGACGTCGTCCTGGCTCCTGGAAGCACGACCGTCGAGTTCACACCGGCTGAATTCTCGGCACTGAACGTGCGCAACCCCCGCCTGTGGTGGCCGAATGGATACGGGCCGCAGAACCTCTACACCTTGAAGGTCTCGGCGTCGCAAGGTGGCCACTCCTCCGACAGCAGGACTTTGCGGTTCGGCATGCGCGAGCTGAGCTACGGGTTGTCCCTTTTCGATCGAACGGGATCCCTACGCCGGGTTGCGGTCTCTCCGACGGACTCGAAAGAGATGCTCGTCGATTCACGGCATGAGGCCATCAAAGAGACGCCGGACGGTTGGGTCGAATCGTTGACCCCAGCGGGAGAGACGTCGCCAGCAGTGCGGCCGATTGAAAAGACGATGGCGCTCCCGCACCTCACCGTGTTCGTGAACGGCGTGAAGATTGCTGCACGCGGCGGGAACTGGGGCATGGACGACTTCATGAAGCGCGTGCCACGCGAACGTATGGAGCCGTTCTTCAAGCTGCACAAGAATGCCAACGTAAACATCATCCGGAACTGGGTCGGTCAGAACACCGAAGACGTGTTCTATGAACTTGCCGATGAATACGGCATGCTGATCACGAACGACTTTTTCATGTCGACCCAGAACTTTCAGGTAGAACCCGAAGATCCGCAGCTCTTTCTAGCCAACGCCCGCGATGTCATCAGCCGCTATCGCAATCACCCGTCCGTGCTTTTGTGGTTCGGACGCAATGAGGGGGTTCCACCGCCGCTGATGAACGAGGGGATGGATGCTCTGGTCCACGAACTGGACGGCACCCGGCTCTACATGCCCAGTTCGAACGTCGTGGGCCTGCAGGGTTCCGGTCCATACAACTATCGGCCTCCCGTCGGTTACTTCACGAATCTGGCGTCGGGGTTCTCGGTCGAGACAGGCACTCCGTCACTCAACACCTTGGAAGCGTTGAAGGCGATGATGCCGAAGTCGGAACTCTGGCCGATCAGCGACACCCTTGCGTATCACGACTGGCACTTCGGCGGAAACGGAGACGTAAAGTCGTTCATGGATACGATGGACGCGCAACTGGGCAAAGCCACCAGCCTCGAGGATTTCGAACGCAAGGCACAGCTTATGAATGTCGCTGACTACAAGGCGATCTTCGAAGGCATGTCGGCCCATCTCTGGACCAAGAACAGCGGGCGCATGCTTTGGATGACCCATCCCGCGTGGCCCTCGAACCATTGGCAGATGTACAGCTACGACTATGACACGCCCGGTGCCTATTTCGGAACGAAGTCGGCGCTGGAACCCGTGCACGCGCAGATGAACCTGCCTGACTATTCGCTGGCAGTGGTCAACACGACTTTGGAGCCTCGAGCCGGTCTGAAACTTGTTACGAAAGTAGTTACGACGGATAACAAGGTACTGCTCGAGGACGAACGGGCCGTTGATGCTCCGGCCAATGCGACCACCACGCTCCCCGCTCTCCGTCTTCAGCCCCTTCTGGATCAGGAGAAGCTCGTCTTCGTCTCCCTGACCCTAACCGACGGAAACGGGACGGAACTGAGCAGAAACTTTTACTGGCAGGGCGCCGATGACGCTGCCTATCGCAAGCTGAACGCCTTGGTGCCCCAGAAGATCGACGTGCAGGCGACGGTCGGCGCGAAGTCCACGATCGGCGTGAGGGTGACCAACCGCGGCGCTCAGCCCGTTCTTGGCATCAAGATGACTGTGTTGGATGAACGAGGCGAGCGCGTGCTGCCGGCCTATTACGGGGACAACTATCTCAACCTCCTTCCCGGCGAGACGCGTACCGTTGAAATTCAATGCGACGATGCGCCGAACAAGGCGTCCTCCGTGTCGGTACGGGGATGGAACGTGGTCAACTCCGTCATCAAGCTTCGTTGAAAAGGGCCGCCGCTTGCGATGGCCGATTTAGGTCATGGCTCGCGATGGAAGTCGGAGCCCGCGACATTCTTTTAGCAGTGGAGACGGTGCGTCATGCTGCACGGAATGAATCTGGAAGTCGCAGCCGAGTGGAACCGGCGGATGTTACTGCAAATCCTTCGAACGTCCGGTCAGAAGACCCGGCGCCAGCTTGCAGCGGTCACCGGCCTGTCCATGCCAGCGATCGCGAACATCGCGGGTCTTCTGATCAAGGACGGCTTCGTGCGGGAATTCGGTCGGACGAGTGGCAATAGGGGCCAGCCGGCGATCCGACTGCAAATCGTGAAGGATCGAGCGATCTGCATCGCCGTCGATGTCGGTTCCTCCAGCATGCGCCTCGTTGTCGTCAATCTGGCCGGACAGGTCGTTCACCGACGGACACAGGCGCTAGGTGTCGCCGACGAGACGGTGGTTTGCGCTACGACTGTCGACGCCGTCGCTAAACTCACTGCCAGCAGGATCGTCAACGCGCGGAAGGTCATCGGCGTCGCCGTGGCGCGGTGGGGTTCTTGGATCGACCATGCAGATCGGGGTGAAGCCGCCACCAACACGATCGTTAGGCTCGGCGGGCGCGCGGATCAGCCTGCCTCGAAAAATGAGCTGACTTTCGTCTCAAGCTACGACGCATTGGCGGCGATGGAGCCATTTCAAAGGACCGATCATGAGGCAGAGCGCTTCGGGCACCCGTTCGCGTCCGCCGCCCTTTTCAGTCAGCAGCCAAAGACGCTTACGACCCGTCACCTCTTCGGCGCATACGCACCAATCCCAGTATAGCGATATGCCATCCCTGCGACGGACCTTATGGCAGCTTCCGGAGTTGCCGTATAACACCTTGAACGGCGGCAACTGGGGCGCATTGCTGCCAAGCGGTTTGGTGCCAACCGATCCGCAGCTTCTGGCCGAAGCTACCGTTGAAAGCCCGTTAGGCGACCGACGCAATCTGGTCGAAACTTGCCGAAGATAGGACCCACAATCGGACGCTCACGCCTCTTCCCTCGCTTCCCAACTTCAGACGTTCGTTCATCTTTGCGGATAACCGATTTTAAAGCCCGGCTATCCGCTCGCGATTGTCGTAATGGAGAGGTTAGCTGCCGTTCCAGCGTGCTTCGTCTCGCGCCAGTGCATTCACCTGTTTCCAAGCATCGGTTCGAAGAGCGTCAAACCGCTCGTTGTCTTCTACCGGGGCAACTCCACCGGATTGCAGAATCACGTCGTTCAGCGATCCCATTCCACCGTAGAGACACAAAAGTCGGTCGACGCCGTGATAGTCGGATTGTGCGATACTCGATCCACACCGCTCGACCTTCTCGGCCCATCCGTTGTCACCGTGCAGCTTCAGCAATGTCGTCATTGCTTCGAGTGTTTCAGCAAGCCGAGCAACATCAGGATGCAATGCCATTTCACTATCGTAGCGGGTCAATCGGAATGATCGCAAGTGGGCGAACGCGCTCTGCCCTACGGCCTCCGGCCAGACCCACAATACGACACTCAGCGGTCGTTTCGCGCTCCCCAACATCGGACATCCATTCATATTCGCCCGACGCCTCGCCCAGCGATGGCGGAAATGGCGAGAAGTGGGACTTTGCGGCCATTCGCAGCCCGTCCAATAATTGGCGGCTTTAACCAAACAGCAGTCATTCACGCCCTCGCATTTAGCAACCGGAACGAGATCTCTCGCCAGCACTAGCCATTTAAACGCGTCACAGCGTCTCCAAATCTGCCTCATTAATATTACGATTATCGTTGAATGCCCGTTCGCAGGCCTTTAAACTTTTGAAGGCGGGTCGTGAACGCGAATTTGCGCCCGGCCCGCGCGCACATCCCAAACACCTCAAAACCCATGCTTTCGATTCTCTACGAATACGGCTAAATAATAGCGGATCGGGGGATACTATCAATGTTCGAAGACCGAGCTAATTCAGGGTCTCAAGAGATACCTACATCAAAACAGTTTTGGACGAGTCTTGAAATAGCAAAGCTAGCCGTCAGCATCCTGACTGTTGTGATTGGTGCCTTGTTGGTACACCGCCTAACTTTGAATCGTGACCAGCATGCGTGGGATCTAGCCAAAAATGCCGCGACGGAAGCCCGTCGAGAGGCGCGCATCACCGCTAGTCAGGTCGCCATCGATACAAAAAACCGCATTTTAGATGAACGTGATAACGCTAAAAAGCTCCGTGACGAGGACAGGATTCGCGCAGCTGCGGCCGCCATCGAGACAAGAGACGATGCGCGTAAGCAGATCGCTTTCAACTCTCAGCTAGCATTCGCGCGCGAAAGAGCCCTGCAGAGTGAGGCCTTCGTGACCGAACGGGCTATTCGAGCCGAAGGTGCTGCAAACGAGGATCGGGTTCGCCGTGAAATGGCCGAGGAGAAATATGAGAGCGGCCTGATCGATCGGCGTCTCAAAATCTGGCAGGAAGTCGGTCCTAAGATCAACGATATCTATGTCTATATCGTAAGAGTCGGACGATGGAAGGAGCTTAGCTCCACCGAAATCGTGCGACTGAAGCGCGAAATCGACCGCAGCGTCTTCACCTACAAAGCTTTTTTTTCGGAGAGCTGGCTCCTGGCTTACCAGAATTTTATGAACGCGGCGTTTGATACTTATGCCGGGAGCGGTACCGACGCCAAACTACGGACTAGCATCGCCGGGCGTCCGCTTGACCGCGATGCGAGCGCTTTTTCGCCGAATTATAGCGACGAGGCCTTTGAGCGGGCGCACGAGGCGTTCCAGCGTGTAACGAGCGAGCAGGTTGGCGCGCGTAGCGCCGTCAGAGACGAGAGCTGGCCTTCCGCTACCGGCAACCCGATCTCTGACACCTCGGATTAGAGCAAAGTTGTCCTCTGCCGATGATTTCGGACCGTGTTGTCGCGTCATGTAGGGAATGCTGCCGGTAGGATAGCATTGCGCCTTGTCTCGGTTGCCCGTGCATTGCGATGAGGCTTCACATATCCACCGCCGCGCCGGGGACTGACCGCGGACTATCGCCATGTTAATTCAAATCTCGCCCAAACGTCGCGTGTCGCTCCGTCGTGTGATACTAAGTCGCCAATACCATGAACTCCGCAATGGCGGAAAATGATGGGGGAATCAATGAAACATATCGTATGCATCATTGACGGCACTTGGCAGACTGCCACAGTCAAGAAGACCGATAACAACTTTTCTAATGCCTACAATCTCAACTGGATGCTTGACAATCGAACGGACGACGGCAGCGATCAGGTAGTTTTTTACTTTTCCGGGCTCGGTACCGATGAGAAGTCGCAGCCATATACAGCCGGCGCGTTCGCCCGCGGCCTCGATCACCAGATCGCCGAAGCGTACATTAACATCGCTAGCAACTACCGGCGTCCACCCAATGGCGACACACCCGACAAAATTTATCTGTTCGGCTTCTCGCGCGGATCGGTCGCGGCACGGGCAATCGCCGGTATGATCTCGCATTGCGGGTTGCTCCATCCGAGTCGGATGAATCTTTACGATGATATATACGCGGCCTTTATTAGCAGCGAACCGATCGTCGGCGAGCTTCGCAATTACGTTTACAGCAATGTCGCGGTCGAGTTCGTGGGCGTCTTTGACACCGTGTTCGGCGATTATTCGATGTCGCAGCGCTTCAACGAACTCGAATTTCCCAATCTCGACCTGCCTAAGGCAGTCAAGGTCGGCGTCCATCTCCTATCGATCGACGAGAGCCGCAAGTTCTTCGCGCCCATGCTCTGGGATCGCTGCTCCCCGGGCCAGATCCTCGAGCAAATCTGGATGCCTGGCGTCCACAGCGACATTGGCGGCGTCTATGCCAATCGCTATATAGGTCTGCGCGCGCTGCGCTCGATGATTGATCGCATCCAGGCGCATACGAAGCTGCGTTTCAACGTCGAACTGCTGGCCAAGGTCGACGCAATGATGTCTGCGCCGGATTCAAGCCCGCGTGTAAACAACGAGCTAATCCTGCCATGGCGGTTTCTGCCAAAGATCACCCGCAGAGTTTCATCGACGGCGCAAAACCAATATCTGCATCCGGTGGTGAGCGAGCTGACCGGTTATACGATGGCAGTGCGGCGCAGCGAGCGGCGCTACGATATCAATCCGTTTCTAGCTGGGACCGATCTGCCCTTCTTTCATGACTGGCACGCCATGCCGCGCTGGGCGCAGCCAAACCCACGGTCGATCTGCCGCGAGGGCAAGGAGAAGCCTGAGTAAAGTTCGCATCCTTTGAGCTGGGCCGAGCTCGCGCATCCGAGCGGCCGCGGCCCTTCGTCCGGCCCCCGAGGCGGGCGCAATCGTTTCGGCCGCGAGTTCTGGTGGTCCCGGGACCGGGAGATTGTCGTCTACGACTGCTGAAAACAGAACGGCAGGTTCCAGCAAGATCGGCCATTCACGCGCTAGCAGAGGAACGGCTTGAGTTGGTCGCAAGCTGCCGAAGGAAAGGCACACTTTTGCTTATTCAAAGCGCCTTCGCAGTTCCCCAACTTCGGCCGTTCATACCGGTCAGTGCTTCAACCTCATCGGTCATTGTGGACTGCTCGTCTCGACGTGCCGCTCACATACCTGTTAAACATGCTCAGCTGACCTTGTGAGCTTTGGAAGCCGAGCCAGTCAGGCATATCTTGACATTTTCCCGATCTCACTACATTAGCAAGAGTGAATGGACGACTGGTTCGCTCGGATTGCGATTCGGGCGGTTCGTGGGTCTCCTCGTGGTGCGTTACGGCTGGGCAACCGGTGTTAGGTGCGTATGTGCGAGGGTAGAGCATACGGGCGCAGGTTTGACATTCGTCTCAGCTCTTCACTGAAGGGCAACACTTATACCAGCCGATCGCACGGCGTGATGTTGAGATGCGTCTCCGTCCGCCCCGCTGCGGCTCCATTTAGGACATCGGTAAACGCACGGCGTATGGGAGCTCCCGCCTCATTCATAACGTCGAAGTGGAAACCTGGATCAGTCTTCACACCATAGATATGGTACGCGTTGAGCAGGTGAAAGCCGTCTCGGCGGCTATTGGCACCGATTATCTGAACTGTGCGATGAAGGTGATCTTCTTGAAACGCAGTTTCCTCATCCATCATATAAGCTCCTCGGACGCCAGACTTTTTTGGATTAGTGAAGCTGCCGCGGTAAAGTGCTTGATGATGCCGCCGCATAATGGCGCCGAATTGTGCTGGGTTCGCCTGGACGTCGGCCGCAATTGGGTTTGCGCCAATCCGCTGGAAGTTGTGGTCCGGGACGAGTGGCGCATAATTCGACTTGGCGCGCTGGCTGACCACCTCGTTGACGTGGGTGGCGACCGGCTCGAACGCGTCGATCGCCGCCTTCAAGGCAGCCGCATCAGGCAGCACGGGACCAGCAATCCGCATGATCAGCACTGCGCGCCCAAGCCGCTCGAAGACTTCTGCAAAAAGGCGCTCAGCACAGATTACGATGATCATCTGGGGACGGGCGCGGGCGCAGGCGACGGGCTCGCCCTTGACGCGTTCACAAGTCCGGTTCCTCTCGCGCCCGCGAAGATCATCGAGCACACAGGGCTGATCCTGTTTTCGGCAAAAATTTGTTGCGCCCTGGTCGCCGAAGACGAGCGCTACGGCGCGTTGAACGAGGGCGGGGAGGTAACGTGTCTGCCGGTCGGGGCGACTAGGATACAGGCGGGTCAGGAAGCGGCGATCATTTCCCGGGAACATGCGCTGCACCGCTGCGACGGTACTCTCATGATCGGCGCCTTCAAAGCCAGCGACTACATAGAGACGTTTGATCGGGACCATCAGCGAGCCTTGCGCGTCAGCGCGCGCGGGAGAGATGCTTCAGGACAGCGGCGGGAATACTCCACGAAGCCGCGACCTCTGGCGGCAGGCTATCGATCAAATCGAGAAGCTGCCGGAGTGGGCGCGACGCCTCCTGCCCCTTTGTCGCGGTGACCACCAGCGACGAGATAGGCACGCCACTTGCGGCCGCCCAAGCTTCGATCTGGCCTTGGACAGTGGCGCCATCCACCTGCTCGTCTGGAGCGACGCCCAACACGAACTGCCGGTCGATCTCTCGCCAATTGCCTTCGGCTGGCTTCTGATCGACATCGGTGAAGCCGATCTGTTCGAGGTTCAGGAAGCGGTGCGTTGCCGCGATGGGCCTGATGAACGCGGCCCATACCGCAGCCTTGAAGCGGAGCATCGGCTGCGAGCCGGGATGCGGGACCGAGCCATCAGTGCCTTCAACATGCTCAGCCGGAAACACAAGCCATGTGCCTGCGTCAGAGCGTTCCATGCCGATCAGGTCGCGGCAATAACAATCGATGAAGGTGGCAAGCTTGCGACGGGGTTTCGGTATCGACAGTACGTTCTGCTCGGCGAGATCATTGAGGTGTCGCTCGAACGGCAGTCCGACAGCCTTGGTGAACTCTCCGCCGACATAGGTGAGTTGCACCTTCGGCCCGCGATTGTGCGCGGCCGTGACGACGACGCCGGCAATGAATGCCCTGATGCTGTCAATGGACGAGATCGAAGATCGTGGGTCGGCATGCGTCAGGTTCATCCTCCCAGTGTGCCGCCGCTAGAGACGAAGCGCTATCCCTAAGTTGGCGGGCACGCGGGCTGCGGTGCTGGCGGAACGCCGATGTCCTAGCCGTCAGCCTTGAGGAGCAGTTCTGACGTGAACAAGCGACCAATGCGAAGCCGGGCGAAGTCCGCGTCTGTGTCGACGACCGTTGCGCCGATCGTGTCTGCCCACTCTGTATTCTCCTCCGGCAAGGGCTGATCTATTAAAGCGCGGCCGCGAAGCTCGCCGAGCACGTCCTCGTTCACCCCTTGGCGCACAATGGCGCGGACGACACGTTTACCCCCGACCTCGATCGGCCGCGGAAGATCAAACTGAAGTTCTCGACCGCGAAATCGCGCCCCATCCTCTTGCCAACTCCGCCGATCGTCCAGTCGCGAAAGCTCGTCCTTGGCTGCCGCGAGCTTCTCCTCAACGATGGTTTGCCTAGCTTGATCGTATCTCGGCCGCGGATCCCGGCGAGACCATGGGAAACGCCCCAACGGAGCGGCGGTCGTCTCGGCGGTGCGATCGAAGCCGGCAAGGCGAAGAGAGCGCGCCACCGTCGCCCTCTCGGCCGCGTCAGTGGCAAACAGGAGTTCGTCGCTCAAGATTACCATTGGATCTTCGGGTTCGGGATCCACGATGGTCAGGCTCGTTCGCTCGCCGCCGTTCTCAACTCCCAAGTTGAGGCCACATACGAGACGCTGGCCGCTATAATTGGTGGGAAAGGTGATGGCGTGCTTCTGCGCGATGCCGCCTGTGCGGGGCGGGCCAGGCTCGCCGATCTAAACGGCGCGGTAGCCCGAACCGCTTTGGGTCCCCTTGCATTCGATGACATGCCAGACGCCCCTACCGTCCCGAGCGACAAAGTCAGGGGTCTTGTTCGGTCCTCGCTTGGCCGTTCGGCGAACTGAGGCGCCAGCCTGGGCGGCAAAGCGCTGCAGGAAGTAGCGGCCGTCACAAATCATGCGGAGGTCGAGAGTGTTGGTAAGCCAGAGCGTCGGCACCCCCATGCCGAAGTCGTCGCTGAGGATTGTCTTCTGGTGGGAATCCAGATTGGCAAAGGCGGAGGTTAGTCGAAGATCCGCATCCGGCGTGACGGCTGCCAAGTAGCGTACCCACGCCCAGAACTCGCTTAGCGAGACTCCGGTCGAGCTGGTCGGCGTCGTCAGGTAGCCGATCTTAAGTAGGATTGCCGGGATACTCAGTGATAGGCTGCGCACACCCATGAAACCTCGTGGGAAGCGCGGCAAGAGCGGCGCCTTTGGCCAACTCGATCGATCGATATGCATTACGAGGCTTCTATCCATGCGCCACGGCATGCCTGAAACCAGTGGGTTTGTCTGCCCGGCGCGTCCGCGCGAGATGAGTGACGTCAGGTTTCGCGTTGATCTCGACGAGAGTACCCAGGTGGACGTCAATCAACTCCGTAGCGCTCTGCCCTTCACAGCTGCCGAATGGCTGCCAGCGCAAAAATCAATTCGACATAAACGAGCGGCCACGTAGCCCTGCGGCGCTCCGAAAACGGTCCGTCCGGTCTCCACTAGGCCCGGGCGTTCAAAGCCCTCTGCCCTCTCTTCTGAACGAGCGGCGGCTTACCGCGGTGGGCCACCGGAAAGCGGCCGTTCCGCTTACCACCAAACCCGGACATTCAGGGCCGACACGCATCAGACTTCTGCATCAAGCGATGCTAAGATTTCCGCGGCTTCGAGCCTGATGCAGATCTTGTGATTTTTGCATTAAGCTGGCGATTGGCATGTCAGCTCGCTCTTTGCCGGTAAGGTCGTAAGCTACGTGGGTCAGGGAGTCGCAGATGAAGAACAAGGCATCGGTATGTACCCGCGCAATTTCGGGAATCACGATAGCAG
>Ga0308164_10004906_pt1 | contig 11050 bp, 6 predicted proteins | sample PhyTR2_FD_201031 | JGI IMG/M metagenome (GOLD analysis project Ga0308164, IMG submission 201031) | Phyllosphere microbial communities from UC Gill Tract Community Farm, Albany, California, United States - DLSLT.R2 | ecosystem: Host-associated > Plants > Phyllosphere > Unclassified | place: USA... | reverse complement strand
GCGGCTTCGACAACGACATCGAGGTCCTCACGCGCACCCTGATGCGCATCACCGGCGCCACCGAGCTGCCGATGCGGGTGGACGACCTGCGGGGGTATTGAGGATGCGGGGGCCGGCCTACTTGGTCCACACTGGGCCACATCCACTCGCGCCATGCGCTGATGACCGCCCATGACCTCGATAGCTTCTCCTATTCTGGACCTTGTGTCAGAACGAAGGTCATCACACGGGGAATCGATCGCGGTATGTGCATCAATAGTCCCATTGCTCCTGTCTAAGCGGCAATTGGTTGAGCTGTTTCCTGAAGTGTTGCCAATTCGGCAGATACAAATCCATCAATGCCGAGAAACGCGCGTTGTGTGTCGGTTCGAGCAGGTGCGCAAGTTCATGCACCAGGATGTACTCCAGACACTCGGGCGGCTTCTTCGCCAGATCGGTATTGAGTCGGATATGTCGTGAAGAAGGCGTGCAACTGCCCCACTTGGTCTTCATGTGCTGAACGAACACGCGGCTTGTCTTTACCTTCAGCAAGGGCTCCCACTTGGCCAGCAGTGCTGGCAGCGCAGCGTGGACCTGCTTCCGGTACCACGCGTTGAGCAATGCTTCGCACCGAGATCGATCAGTGCCGGGGCGCACCTGCAGATGCAATTTGCGTGGGGTCAAAGTCACTGTCGGAGCGGCATCGGAAAAACCGATCTCAAGCATATAGCGCTTGCCCCATAGGTAATGGCTTTCCTTGTTCAAGAATTCACGTGGGCTCTCCCGCTCCTGCAACTCGAATTTGCGCTGCTGCGAGCGTATCCACGTGAGCTTCGAGACGACGAACAGGCGAATCGTGTCGAGTGCCATGCTCCGTGGCGCAGCCACGCGAACTTTGCCGGCAGGCGGCAGCACGCTCAGGTGCACGTGTTTGATCGCCTTGCGCGTGACCTCGGCACGCAGTTCGCCAAAATCCAGCACGTCTTGCATCAGTACTCCTGCTGGGCGAAGACGATGGGAAACAAGCGATCCACTTCCTTAATGTCCTTGAGGATGTCGAACATGGCTTGTTTAACCAGACGCTCTTTCACGACCATGCCGCGCCAGTTATCGAATCGCTGGGTCTTGATCGCCTTATCCAGCTGCAATGCGGTGTAGACGGCTCCAGTTGCACTGCCATAGATAGCCTCCGGCTGCTGCGCGGTATCGGCAGGCACGTGGTCCTTCAAGTTGTTGTAAAGCGCCAGCTGACCAGCAGTCTTCAATTGACTGGGTGTGTCGTCGGACTTGCCTGCCGCGACCTTCTTGGCGATCTCGGCGATGCGCGCCAGGTAGTCCTCGTATTCGATTGCGCGTTCCTTACGCAGTCGGATGATCTCGTCGAGCAGCGCGGACATCTTGGCAAAGTACGCCGGATCGGTCAGCTGCTCCTTCAGGACCTTGCTGCGGACGTTGTTCTCGATGGTCTCAGCGATGGCTTCCCGGTTGCCTTGCATGTCCCCGAGCTGCTCGGCGATGGCCTCGGCAATGCCGCTCTTGACGATCAGGTCCAGCAGGCCGATGCCATCGAACGGCGAGATCTTGCGCGGTGCCTGGGCCTCGATATAGGTATCGATGAGGTGGCGCATGTCCGCCTCATAGGGCTTCAGGTCCAAGGTCTCGCCGGCCGCCTTGCGGATGATCTCCCGCAGGTTCAAGTAGTGATTCAGCTGGCTTTTGATGCGGTCGATCTGCTCTTGCTCATAACCGGCCGCTTCCATTTCATCGGCCAGATTGGCATAGGCGCGCAGCAGCGCCACGACCGCCCTGTAGAGCGTCACGCGATAGGGTTCGCGCGCCTTCAGGTCGTCCGCGATTTCGGTGTTGCCGCAGAAATAGTGGATGTGCTGCAGATCGTCTTTGGGTGGCTCCACGGGCTCGCATAGCAAAGCGAGTGCTTCCACCGCGTCGTCCAACCGTTCACGGCCCGCCTCCAGGCGGTCTCTCACCAGGATCTCAGGGTCAGTGCTGCCGGCGCTGTGATCCAGCTCCGCCGTGTAGACGGCAATGGCCTTTTCCACCTTCTTGAACAGGTCCTTGTAATCGACGATGTAGCCGAAGTCCTTGTCGTCGCCATCGAGCCGGTTCGTTCGGCAGATCGCCTGGAACAGGCCGTGGTCCTGCATCGACTTGTCGATGTAGAGGTAGGTGCAGGGTGGGGCATCGAAGCCGGTCAGCAGCTTGTCCACGACGATCAGCAGCTTCATCCGGGCGGGGTCCTTGATGAAGCGGTCTTTCGAGTCCTGTTCGTAGGTCTCGGTCTTGTTCATGCCGGGCCGGGGCACCACGTCTTTCAGCAACTCCGTGTAGGTGCTGTAGATGACCTGCTTGTCGCTCTCGGTGTTGGCGCCAGTTTCTTCCTTGCTGACGTCCGACGCTTGTGGGTTGTAGGAGGTCACCACCGCACAGCGGTTCTTAAACACTGTTTTGCCAAACAAGGTGAAGTACTTGCAGGCCTCATAAATGCTAGATGCGACGAGAAGGGCGTTGCCTCGTTCGCTCGACAGGCGAGGTTTGACGGCGAAGTCGAACACGATGTCGGCCACCACCCGGTCCATGCGGGCGCGCGAACTCAGCACGTTCTGCATCGTGCCCCATTGCTTCTTCAACTCGTCCTTCTGCCAGTCATTAAGACCCCGAGTCTTGGCTTCGAACCATTGGTCGATCTGATCGGTGCTACCCAACCGCTGATCGATGTCGCGCGCCTCGTAGACCAAGTCCAGGACTACGCCATCTTCCACGGCTTCCGCGAATTTGTAGGTGTGGATGTAGCCGCCAAAGACCTCCAGGCTGCTGGCCGCGTCGGCCTTCAGCAGGGGCGTGCCCGTGAACCCGATGAACACCGCATTGGGAAGCATGGCCTTCATCAGCCGGTGCAGCTTGCCGCTTTGAGTGCGGTGGCATTCGTCCACGAACACGTGAATTTCGCCCTGGGTCTGACTGGGCTGTGCGGCCAAGTCACGCAGGAAGGCCTCGAAGTCGTCGATGTCGCGCCGACCGAACTTGTGCACCAACGAGCACAGCAACCGAGGGTTGGGTTGAGCCAGTTGCGCCATCAAGTCACGGCCGCTGCGACTGCGGTGGATAGTCTCGCCGGCCTCCTCGAATACCCGTTCGATCTGCCGATCCAGCTCGTCCCGGTCGGTGACGATCACCACACGCGCTGCCGGTTTGTTCTCCAGGATCCACCGGGCCAGCAGCACCATCAGGATGCTTTTGCCCGCCCCCTGGGTGTGCCAGATGATGCCGCCGCGCTTGTCCCGGACATGAGCCTGGGCCGCCTGGATGCCGAAGTACTGGTGCACACGCGGCAGCTTCTTGACACCACCGTCGAACAAGACGAAGTCGTGGATCAGCTCCAACAGGCGGACCTTGCCGCACAGCTTGGCCAGGTACTTGTCCAGCTTGTAGCCGGCGTTGTCGGCCTCGTCCTCTTTCCAAGTCAGGAAGTACTTTTCCTGCGTCTCGATGCTGCCGTAGCGCAAGCCTTCGGAGTCGTTGCCGGCCATCACCAGTTGTACGGTGCTGAAGAACCAGTCGTTGAACTCCGGTCGCTGATTCGACAGGCATTGGCGGATGCCTTCGCCCAGACCTACACGGCTGTTCTTCAGCTCCAGCACGCCGATGGCGATGCCGTTCAGGTACAGCACCATGTCGGGCCGGCGTTCGTGCCCACCCTTGAGCGTCACCTCTTCGGCGATGGCGAAATCGTTGTCGGTGGGGTCGTCCCAGTTCACCAACTGCACCGTCTCGCTCGATCGCCCGGCTTCCACCTTCACCGAGATGCCGTAACGCAGCGATTCATACATCGCCTGGTTGGCGGCATACAGGCTGCGGCCGAGTAGCAAGGCGTCTTGGCGCAGCTTGTACAGGGCCGCGCTGATGTGTGCAGGGCTATGGCCGCTGCGTTTGAGGAACGCGGTCAGCAACCCTTCCTCGATGCAGTGGTTGCCTTCCCGCTTCGACCAATCTCCCAGATACCGGTACCCCAGCTTCTGCGTGAACAGCGCGATGACGCGATCCTGGGTGCTGCGTTCCGTCTTGCTGATGTCGTTGCTCATCGGATCTCCGGGGGGCGGTATGGCATGCCTGTTTCTGGCGCTTTCGTGGCCTTGGCGCACGCAGGCAAAGAACTTGGCGCAAACGCAGCGCTTGCGCTAAAGAAAAATCTCAACACTGACAACGACTTAACCAAGGCTGCATCAAGACTTGGCCCATGGCTTTGGCGCAAGCAGACGTTATTCGGCTGTTTTTGAGCCAAGTCAAGACAGCCGGTAGCGTGTGCCACTGCGTACTCCCTCCTGGCGCAGCTTGCCGTCTTTCACCAGTTGCTCCACTGCTCGGCGGACACGCGACCGCGGAATTTCCACGCCGATTCGCCGGTGCATGTCACCCATTCTGCTGTCCGGATAGCGGCCCACGTCCTCCACGATCAGCGCCGCCAGCCGATGCGGCTCAATGCGTTTGAGCGTGGTGCCGCCTGTGAAATTGAGGCTACGCAGCAGCTTTGGGTCGATGAAGTAACGCACGGCCAGGGTACGTCCCGCACGCCGCACCAGTTGCCAATCCAGCAACCGCTTCAGCCAAGGCTGCAATGCCTCCGTCGAAGACAGCTCCAATGCGCTGGCCAGTTCGCGCGCTGTCAACGCCTCGTGCTGTGCTAGCAGGCCCAGCGTGATGCGCTCGCGCTGGGTGAGCGGGAAGGTCTGGTCGGCCTTGGCAATGAAGTCGATCACGTCGGGCGCCAGGATGCGACGCCGCACCGTGACCTGCACGCGATCGTGGGTTTCGATCAACTCCGGTGTCGGCCGGCCTTGCGACAGCAGCACTTCGAAGATCTTGTCGTAGCCACTGCCTTCACGTTCCATCAACTTCAGGTCGTGGAACAGCCGCGCCAGATGCTCGTTGCGGCGCACGGTGGTGTGCAGAACGTTCTGCGGTGTCACGCCCAGCGGCAACGGGCCCGGATTCACCAGCTCCAGCCGGTCGGGGTGCAAATTCAGGAAGATGTCGCCGCGCTGCGTGTACGGCCGATGCACCAATGCATTGACCAACAGCTCGCGCACCACCACCTCGTCGAAGGCGGGCACATGCTGCCGGTACAGGCCATCAGGAAGTTCGTAGCGCTCGCGGAAGTCGGGCACCTCGGCCCACACCGCCTCGATCAAGGCCATCGGACTCAGCGTGTGGTCGTCCCACACCAGCTTGTTGATTTTCTGACCCAGTTCGTCGAATTTGATGAATTGGATCACTGGTGCTGTGGCCAATTGGGCGCGCTGTGACTGGCGACCGATGCACAGCACGCCGAAATGCGTCAGCAGCGGGCCATGTGTCAGCTGGTAGTGGTCGAGCAGTTCGTCGTCGGTCTTCTCTTTCACCGACGTCTTCACCCGGTCGGAGGCGCGCAGTGCTCGCAGCAGGTCCTGCCGTTGCACCGGGTCGGCTTCGGCGCGAGGCAGTCGCAGTGTGGTCTGCGTCTCCCACGGCAGCGCCGCGCGTTCGCCGGCCAGACGCATCACGTCGTCGCCCGTCACCGGCTTGCTCTGGTCGGCGACGCGCAGAAAGTAGCGCCCGTCGGTGGTGGAGGCCACCGCCAGGGCGCGGGGAATGCTCAGCTCGATGTACTGGCCACCATTGGGTGCGGCGGCTACACGCGGCAGCACGGTGACATTGACGGTGCGCTCGGTCAACTTGCGGCGCAGGATGTCTGGCAGATCGGAGGGGATGCGTTGCTCGGCCGGCGGTTCGTCTTGGCCATCCTCGATGCCCAGCAGCAGCCGGCCGCCACTGGCATTGGCGAATGCGATGCAGTCCTTGGCGATCTCGGACCAGTCGGCCGTCTTGCCCGTGACGGCTCGCAGCGACTTCTGGTCGACGAGTTGGCCTTCCAAGGTCACGAGAAACTCCTAAATCACGGACGCGATGGACAGCATCAGTGCTTGATGAGCTTGAAGCTCAATTGGTAGCGATAGAAGCTGATACTGGGCACGGCCAACAAGGCCCATCTCAGTTTCTGGTCGTCGTCCAACGCGATGATCACGCCTTCCACGGTCTGGTTTGGCTCGGCGATCTGCTCTTTCACATAGCCCATATAGCGGAGGATCTGGCCCACCACCATATCCGATGCCCGTCCGCGCTTGAGCTCCACGACCAGCAATCGCTGGCCGTCTCTGCTGATGGCCAGGATGTCGATGGGGCCGGCATCGGTGCCGTACTGCTGTCCGACGAGTTCACCGTCTTCCTCGTAGATCTTGAACTGCTGCGCCAGCTCGGTCTGCGCCCAGTTCTTCACCAGGAAGTCTTCGAGGTGCTTCTCCATCGCGAAGGCCACCGGGTCTTCGACCACAGGGTCGGTGGCCACGATGTTGGGCAGGGTCTGACCGGGCAGCGCCACCAGGAACTGCTCGATCTCCTGGTGGTAATCGGTGATGTTGGCCACGGTCAGGAGCGAGCCGGTGGAGTTGCGCAAGGCCTCGCTCATCGCGACACGGTCGATGGCGATGGGCAGCCATTTCACGCTGCGGCGATGAGGCAGTACCGGCCCTGGCGCGTAGTAGTAGCCGCCTTGCACTTCGCCCACGTGGTAGCGACCGGTACCGTCCGGGCACAGCACGATGTCGCCCGCCTGGATGCCTTTGGTCACCGTCCACAGCGCACCGCAGGCCAAGCCCGCAGCGATCTTGCTTTTGTTCGGGTGGCTGGCCAAGAACACCGGGATAAAGGCGGCATTGAATTGCCGCCACTCGTCTGGCAACTTGCCGCTCAAGTCTTGCTCGATGCCGAAGTCGGCGCCGATGAAACCGCCAGCCAGACATTCGTTGGCGTAGATGCTCCTGCGGCCAAGCATGACGCGATAAAAGCTTTTGGTGGGACGGTTCATGTAGTGGGCTCCAGGAGGCGGATACGGCCGGTCAGTAGGGCTTGGGCCATGGCTTGTTTGAGGGCCCGGGCTTTGGTAAGGCGGGCTTCGAGGGTTGCTATGGCAGTGTCCATGTGGGAAAGGACTTTAGCGATAGTGCGCTGCTCGACATGGTCCTTGGGAACAATGACTTCAAAACTGAGTACATCCGTCGGTCGAAGATTATTGATGCTTGAACCAGCTAGTAGTAGATCGACGTGCTGGCGAAATGCGTGAGTCTGGAAATGAAATGATATGAACGCAGGATCGATAACCTTGGGGTCGGGCCGATAACATCCCATGAACGCGCCGAAAGTGTAACGGTGCTCGTCTTCAGCTAAATACCTTCCAGTCTTGCCTACTAGTTCGCGGCTGCCATTCGCCATACACAGAAGAAGGTCGCCGATTTGCAAGTACTGATCAAACCGGACGCGTCGGCGATTGACAAACTGCAGTTCAGATCTAACAATTTTCCCATCCTGAACATTGCTTGAGCGAAGAAGTCGAACTGTTTGTTTGCCATCACTTTCCGAGAGGTCAACACCTGGATTGTAAGCAACTCCTCTAACGAAGAGTCCAGCTTGACTGAGATTTACAGTCTCCCAGATACTGGTAAATCCCGGTAATCTTTTTTTGCCAGTAAGTAGTTCCTGCATGGCGCCTTGCTTGATCTGGCGCTTCTTGGTCAGTAGTTGCTCGAGCGAATCAATTAGGGCGTCGGTGTCGGTGAGAGCTTCTGCAATCCTACGTTGCTCATTAAAGGTTGCTGGTTTTGGAATCGGCAACGTGACAAACTTCTCTTTTGGGAAATGCGCAATGCTTGTTTGAGTCACGTAGTCCCGCAACTTTCCGCTAAAAGCGTATTGCTGTAAAACTGCAGCCAAGAACTCATGTGAGTAGCGGTGCTTCGCGCGCAAGCGATGAAGTGCCTTCTGGTAATAACATTCGTCGATTTGTTCTTGCCAAATTGCGGCGCGGCCGACTTCACCGCCTTCGCACACAAGCAGATCTCCCTTGCAAAGGCGGTAGCGCTGCATGTCGGTAGATGACATACGAATCTCATTAATATCGTCGGTATTGATCTTTCCCCACTGAACGGCCCTGTTACCTATGAAGGGTTTGAGCATACCGACATTCTTCTCTGCGTCGAGCATCTTGCCCAGTTCAACGTAAAATTCTTCCCCGACGGTTGTAACGTTCCAATCCAAGGGAAGCGGTCCGAGTGGTGTCAGTTGGAGTTTATTGGTTGCCATTTAATTTTTGCCAATCAATTTCAATTAAATGAAACCCCATATTTGCAAAGTGTTTAGTGACCCGCGCTTCCATGTCATTTGCATGCAGTACTAGCTGGGGCACAGTTTGCCCGTACCGCTCTGCCAAGTCTTTAACCCGCCCTGTCAGCGCCTGACTCATACGGCCAAGTTCACCAAACGCAGTTAAGCCTAACTTCACCATCCACTTTTGATCGACCGCTAACGCCTTTACTTCGGCAGCAGTCAACGTTGAATAGCGTGCCAAGGCTTTAGCATCAAGCTCAGCATCCAGCGTCCTGATGCGCTTCTTCAGAACACCAACTTGCATCGAGAACTTTCGCCACTGCTTCAATATTTCCAGCTCATCACCGCCGTTATCCATAACGCGATGCGTGAGTTCCAAGATCCGAGCCTTCACTTCTGCGTCATTGATTTTGTAGAAGCTATCGAAGACCGCATCTTCGCCACTGTGTTCTTCTTCCAGTTCGGTCTGGGCGGCGATGGTGCTTTCTAGTTCGGTAGCCAACTGGTCCAGGTGGGCCTGCTCAGCTGCAAAGTAGTGCTGCACGAGCAAGTCCTTTGGCACTAGATCACAGGCCCACCCCTTGTCCACTGTCTTACCCGGTGTCCCGTCCCTGTTCTTCTTTGTCTCCAGCACACGGTACGTCCTCGCCTTCCAGCCGTCCTCGGCGATCAGGTAAGCGTCGTCCTGCATGGTGCCGGCCCAGTAGTCCAGCAAATGCTGGTAGACGGCATAAGGGTCGATCAATGACTGACCAGTCGGTTGATGCTCGTAATGCGCCAGCAGGCCCTCGGCCAGTTCGTGGATCAGCTCCTTGGGATGAAAGCCGGGAGTCAGCGTCTTTAGCCGCTCAGTGACGGGCACACGCCAAGCCTCGAAGTGCCCGTTCATGGCCTGCGTGAAGGCCTGGAACTCGGGGTGCTGATGGATCGTCTGCTTGATCTCCGCAGCCTCCACCGTCAAGTCCAGGTAACCAGGCCGACGCGGCTTGAACAAGGCATCCCGCAATTGCGGGCACACTGCCCAATAGCGGCCCAGTGCCTGCACGTCCGCTTCCGGAATGCCGCCATTCAAGTGAGCATCGATGTCCTGCTGATCTTCCGGCGTGCTGCTGTCGATGTAGCGCGGCAGGTTGAGGTTGAAGTCGTTCTTCTCCACCTCGTCCAGCCCCACCATGCGGGCATAACGCGGGTCGTCGTCTCCCATGGTGTTGAACGCGTCCACGATGCGGTGGATGTCGCGCTCGCGCAGGCGATTCTTGGGGCCGTCTTTCATGAAGCCCTGAGCGGCGTCGATCATGAAGATGCCTTTGCGCGTCGCCGCGCCGGCCTTGTCGATCACGATGATGCAGGCCGGGATGCCGGTGCCGTAGAACAGGTTGGCCGGCAGGCCGATGATGGCCTGGACAAGGCCGCGCCGGATCAGGCTCTTGCGGATCTCGGCTTCGGCATTGCCGCGAAACAGCACGCCATGCGGCAGGATGCAGGCGGCCCGCCCCGTGCTCTTCAGCGATCGGATGATGTGCAACAGGTAGGCATAGTCGCCCTGTTTGGTGGGCGGCACGCCGAAGCCGTCGAAGCGTCGGAACGGATCGTTCTCGGTGCTGAGTCCGGTGCTCCAGCGCTTGTCCGAAAACGGTGGGTTGGCCACCACATAGTCGAAAGTCTTGAGCTGATCGCCGTCCAGGAATTTCGGGTCCGTCAGCGTGTTGCCTTGCTCGATCACGGCGCCCGCATTGTCGTGCAGGATCATGTTCATGCGTGCCAGACCGCTCGTGGCTTCCTCTTTCTCCTGCCCGTAAACCGTCACCAGCGTCGGGGCAGCTTCGGCCACCTTCAGCAGCAAGGAGCCTGATCCGCAGGTCGGGTCGTACACCGTGGTCAAAGGGCTGGTCTTGGCTTGTGCGATACCCAACACCTGAGCCATTACGCGACTCACCTCGGCCGGTGTGTAGAACTGGCCCTTGCTTTTGCCACTCTCGGTGGCGAAGTGGCGCATCAGGTATTCGTACGCGTCGCCCAGCAGGTCGTCGCCGTCGGCGCGGTGCTGGGAGAAGTCCAGGTCCCTGGACTCGAAGATGCCGATCAGGTTGGTGAGCTTTTCGACCTTCTCCTTGCCAGAGCCCAAAAGCGACGAGTCGTCGAAGTCAGCCTTGATGCGCAGTCCGTTCGCCTCTTCCAGTGGCCGAATGATCTTCTTGTTGATCTGATCGCCGATGTCAGATCTGCCCTTGAGCGCGACCATGTCGGCGAAGCTTGCGCCTTCAGGGATCTGGATGGGCGCAAAGACCAGACCGGCGTATTTGTCGCTGACGTATTTGATGAACAACAGGACCAGCACATAGTCCTTGTACTGGCTGGCATCCATGCCGCCGCGCAATTCGTCGCAGGAGGCCCAGAGTTTGGAATAGAGGTCTGACTTCTTGATCGCCATGTATGTTTTTTCGGAACTGTTCTCGTCAAAGGCGGAACGCCTTGCTGCATCGTCGGCATGACCGTCAGGGCCGGTGCGCGGACAATGGATTGTCGTTCGACATCGCTCGTCATCCACCCCCCAGCACCTATGGCCATGAACATCGCCGACTCCACCTCCGCCTACGAAGCCTGGCTGCATCGGCAGCTGCCTGGCGAGGTGGTCGAAGCCGACCTGTCGCGCAAGCATGCCCGCATGCGCAGCGGCCGTTTCGTCTTCCTGCGGGCCACCTACTGGCGCTGGGCCGAGGTCATGCCCGCACTGCTGCCGGAGCTGGCCACGGCGCCTTCGGTGCTGGCCGTCGGCGACGTGCACGTGGAGAACTTCGGCACCTGGCGCGATGCCGATGGTCGCCTGGTCTGGGGGCTGAACGACTTCGACGAGGCC
>Ga0308164_10004905_pt1 | contig 11054 bp, 10 predicted proteins | sample PhyTR2_FD_201031 | JGI IMG/M metagenome (GOLD analysis project Ga0308164, IMG submission 201031) | Phyllosphere microbial communities from UC Gill Tract Community Farm, Albany, California, United States - DLSLT.R2 | ecosystem: Host-associated > Plants > Phyllosphere > Unclassified | place: USA... | reverse complement strand
GAGCGTACGCGAACTGCGCGACCTGATGGGCGACCGCCGGACCAAGTACCGCCTCAGCGATGCACAGGGCAAGCCCAAGCCAGCGGCCACCGACAAGCCGCAAGCAAACGGCTGACTCCCGGCTGCAGCATGCGGCCCGATTGCAGGCCGGCCTGCGCGATGCCGCCGCCCGCCCAGCGCGAGCGGCCCATCCCTGTCGCATCCTCTGGCAGGAAAAACCGCGCAGCCGGCCATCTTTTCGCCTTCCTCGGGCACCATCGCCCTTCAACCCCAATTACCGCTAACTTATGCCAGGCCTGATCAAGCATCGCGGCGTGCGTATCGTCACGCTGGAAGCAGGCGACACCGTTGTCGACCATGCCCGTCCGGGCGACATCATGATCGAACAGAAGGAAGATGGCTGGCACCTGCATTTCATTGCCGACGACGGAGCGATAGACAGCTACGAGGATCCGTTCGACAGCCATGTCAAGGCGCTCTGGTCGGCAAAGGCCGCAGCGGAATACCAGGCCAGCGGCGAATAATTTCCGATGCGCCTGCCGCAATAGCCGTTTGCACAGGATCTTCTCTCTTACCCAAGGTACATAGCAGTCCCAACCCGGCGCACTAATTTTAACGATTAGTGCATTTCTACCGGGTATCCTATCTGGAGGACTGCATGACTAAACGATTTTTCCAGGCGTGTTCCTGCCTGATCCTCATGGCGCTGCTGAACGCATGCTCGGGTGGCGGCGGCCAGAATGACACTGGCGGCAGCCAGCAGGCCGCGGTGCTGCCCCGCCCCACGCCTTCCCTGTCGGGCGTCGTCGAACTAGGCGGCGGCGTTCCGGCAGCCCCCACCCGGGCCACGGCTTCCCTCGTTAAAACCAGTAACGCCGCACCCACCGCCACGCTGCTGGCGCAGACAGCCGCCGCAGGCGGCACCCTTGGCCCGATTTCCACCATCGACCCGCGCCAGATTCTCGGCAGCGCGCGTGCCCTGCCCAATCCTTTTCAGCCCGGCAATATCGGCGACCTCAAGCTGGCAACCCTGCCTGAAGGCACCCGCACCCGTATGCCTACGGGCAAATGGTCGAAAGGATTTTTCTATCAAAGTCCACGCAACCTCGACGCGTATTTCCAGGGCACCGGCGATGCGAATGACCCGCGCAACCAGGGCGGCGATACCGAGCGGTTCAATATCTTTGCCTTTCCCAACAAGCTGAGCCTCGACGACCGCATCGGCATGCTTTCCGTCAGTTTTCCCACGCGCCGATACATTGCGTACGGTACCGACCCGAAAGCCGATGTTTACGACCTGACCAATCCGCTCAAGGCCGACACCCTGCTTTACCATATCGCCCCCAACAGCAGCCAGGACATCCGCCTGAGCTATGTGCAGCCCGCCATCGGCCGGCTGGCGCGCGGGATAGACAGCTTCGATGAATTGACGGTGGCGACCAGCTGGAAATCCCCGGCCGGCGACCTGAGCATGCAAGTCCTTGCCGCCGAAGGTTCTCCGTATGTCACCGTACGCTACAGCGGACTGCGCCCGGTGATCCAGGTTGGACAGGGCAGCCAGGCAAGAACCCCGAAAAACAATGTCGGCCTGCCCATCCCCGGCGCACAACCGGATTACACCCAGCAGCAAAGCGACAGCGGCATCCGGGCCGTGGCCGTGGACGAGGAAAAAGCGCAGACGTTTATTGAAACCGACACCATACGCGTGATGCCGCAGCTGACCGGCACCAAGTTCCGCATCCTTTACCAGGTTCCCGACCGGGCGCGCGCGAAGCCCGGCACAAACGACGGCGGGGAGATCGCGCCGCCCGATACGCTCAAGGAACTGGTGATTTATACATCGACGCCCATCACGCTCGACTGGGATACGCCGTCCCGCTCCTACGTCGCCCGGTCTGCATTCAACGGCGTCATCCGGACCGCCTTTGTCGACGATGTCGACCTGGCTGCGTGGGCATCGAGGATAAACGACGTTTCCGGCATTGCGTCGTTCAAGTCGCGCCGCATCATTCTCGACAAATACGCGGCAACCTACCCGACCACCTCCGAAATATTCCTGGACTATTCCGGGACGACCGGACTGGTCAGGTACGTCTGGGGCAAGGCCCGCATGGACGGCCAGACGCCGCAGGACAGCGATCTGCTGATGATGGGCTTCGACGCGACGCACATCGCCTCTCTCCAGGGCGCCAGCAAGGTCGACGGCCTGACCTACCGCTCCAACATGGGCTCGATGAGCGCAATCGCCGGCAGCGAGTGGAAACAGCAGCTCGATATCCCCGGCATCATGCAGAACGGCGCAACGGGCGAAGCATTGTGGATGGGTTCGGGCAAGATCAAGGCGGCCGACGTGCCTCGCGTCCGGCAGTCGCTGCTTGCCGATGCTGCGCTGCTGACCGAGACCGACCCGAAGATCGACCATTTTCTTGAGACCTGCAATGCCGACTCCTACATCTGCGGCAAGTACCTGCACAACGTCGCCCGCCTTGCGCTCATTGCCGACAGCCTGGGCGAATTTACGGTCAGAAAACAGCTGACGGATTACCTGAAGAAGTCGCTGGCCTTATGGCTGGATGGCGTGAAGCCGGATGGCAGCACGGTCGATGTGGCCAACGACCATGCGAATGACGCACTGGTCTACGATACGACAAACGGCGGCACCATCACCTCGCTCGGCCTGCAGGATCACAACAAGGATTACAGCAACCGCGCCTACGTGGATCACATGTTCCACTATGGCTATTACATTTATGCTGCTTCCGTGGTCGCGGCGCTGGACCCCGAGCGTGACACCGACAAGGGCTGGCTTGCAGCCAACAAGGAAAAGGTCAACCTGATGGTCCGCGACATTGCCAATCCCAGCCTGGACGACCCGTATTTCCCCATCGTGCGCACCTTCGACTGGTTCAGGATGCAGAACATCGCCGACACCGGCCCCGACGCCAACGGCGGCAATACCGAGTCGTCCAGCGAATCGGTGAACTCGAACTATGCGCTGGCGGCGTGGGGCGCCGTGATCAAGGACGACCAGTTCCAGGCGCTGGCTGCCATCATGACAGCCGCCGAGATCAGGACGTCGAAAGCGTTCTACCAGGTCACGCCCGATACCGCCTACCTGAAAGCAATGGACTTCCCGGAAGTGGACGTAACGGTCAGGCTGCCAAAAAATCGCACCGAGCTGCGCAAGATCGCACCGGGCAGCGAACCGGTGATGAATATCCTGCGCGCCAACATCGTGGAGACCAATACGTTCTTCGGCCCGCTGCTGGCCAACCGCATCGGCATCAACCTGCTGCCCATCTCCCCGATTTCCGAATATGTGATTTCAAAAGACTGGGCAAGGACGCACTACGATACCTTGCGCAGGCTGGAAGACACCAACACGGAACAGTTCAGGAGCATCGTCAACACGCCGCCCAACCAGACCGCGGATTGCTTCCTCGCCGGCTGGGATCCAAAGGCGAAACATGAAAACCCGGACGGCACGCCTGAGCTGCCCAATCCCGGCGCCGTTTGCGCCGGCAGGCTCAGGGTACTTTATAGCTGGCGCCACCTGCCGGTGGCCGCCAGCGGCATGATAAAGCCTGGGGAAGCATACGATCGCTACGTCGCCTACATGGACGAGCTGAAGCCGTTGCAAGACACTTATCGGCTCAACACCCGGTCCAGCGTCTACCCCGACTCGTCCCGGAACGAGAATGGCGTTGTCGCCGATGTGTTGAAAGACATCTCCACGCCATCCACCGACACCAATACCCTGTGGTGGCTATCTTCACGCAAACCGGATTGAATCCCGGGATCAAGCCCGGCTGAAGCCGTTGTACACCCATATACTCCGCCTGCAGGCGGAGTTTTTTCGTCCGGGTCTCAGCGCAACGGTGAATATGCGGTCGGCACCAGGAAACTGTTTTCTATCCGCTCGACGATAATCGCCTGCGCCTCGGTCTCGGCCCGCTTGGCTATCCAGTCGGGATCACTCTGGAATGCATTCCACTTCTGCTCGCGTTCCGCCAGGCTTTCCCATTCGAGCAGATAAGTCAGCGCCTGGTTGCTCGAGCCGACCAGCGTGGTCCAGAAACCCACGGGCTTGATGCCGTATTTTTCCCAGAACGTCAGGGTGATGTTTTGAAAACGGGCGTTCAGCGCCGGCAGGCGGCCGGGCGCGCAGTGATAGATACGCATTTCATGAATCATGGTGGCTTTCGGTTGTGGATAAGGAGCTTGCCTGCGATGTTGACAAGCGCACAGGCAAGCCAAAGTGTACCGCCAGACAAAAAACGCGGCTGGCTTCAGCCTGCTTTCGGCTCGCCGGCGGCTTGTCCGAGGTGTCGTCTCAGTCCCGGCGCAATATCGAAACCGCCCTGCGCGCAGGCAAGTGCGCCCGCATCCAGCGTGCTGCACTTTTGCAGCGAATGAAAATTGCGGTCCAGCCAGCCGCTCGCGGTGTCCCTGCCTATGCCATGCAGGTATTCAAGGAAGTCCCATTCCACATTCAGCTTGCTCGACACGTCCAGCGGACTCAGCTGCCGTTCGGCGCTGATATGGTGCAGGCACATGCTGGCGTAACGCTCCAGCTCCACATTCTGGCGGGTGACCAGGTCCTTCAGGAGCAGCAGCGTATTGATTTCGCCAATCAGGCTGGCGTTGAAGGTGATTTCGTTCAGCCGGTTCATGATCTCGGCCGACGTCGTCGGCAGTTCCTTACGCTCCATCGGGTTGATCTGAACGATCAGCAGGTCATGCGCAGCCGTTTCCTCGACAAGGGGAAACAGCGCCGGGTTGCCCGTGTACCCGCCGTCCCAGTACGGTTCGCCATCCACCTCGACCGCGCGAAATACCTGCGGCAGGCAGGCCGATGCCATCACCACGTCCAGGCTGACTTCCTCCCGCCGAAACGTGCGCGAGCGCCCGGTGCGAACGCTGGTGGCGGAGATGAAGAGTTTGAGCTGCGTGCAGGCCCGGACTTTTTCGAAGTCCACCATCGCGCCGACCAGGTCGCGCAGCGGGTTGATGTCGAATGGATTGAACTGGTAGGGCGACACCAGGCTCGTGGCGAGTTCGAACAGCTGGTAGCCGGGCGATGCATCCAGCGTCCAGCGCCCGGCTGCACGGTCGATGAGGGTGCGCTGCAAGGGGCTGAAACGCGCGGAATCGCTGACTGCTTTCCAGAACTCGCGCAATGCGCGCCGCGCGCCGTCCCGGCCGCCGCCGTGATAACCGTTCGCCAGCACCACCGCATTCATCGCGCCGGCGCTTGTGCCGCTGATGCCATCGATCCGCAAGCGCTCGTCTTCGAGCAGGCGGTCCAGCACGCCCCAGGTAAAAGCCCCGTGGGCGCCGCCGCCCTGCAGCGCCAGGTCGATATGGATGGTGTCCGGCTCCGGCATCGATGCCCTCCAGTGTATGCAGCTGCCGCTGGGCCGCTCAGCTCATCGGCGGCTGCCCGTTCGACGCGGTGAGGCCGCCATCCACCGGCAGGTTGACGCCATTGACGAAGCGGGCGTCATGGCTGGCAAGGAAGGCGATGACGTCGGCCACTTCTTCCGGTTCGGCGCCGCGGCCGAGCGGGATGCGCTCGGCAAACTTGGCCATCAGCTCCGGCTTCTGGTACATGTCCTCGGTCAGGTTGGTCCTGGTCAGGCTCGGACAGACCGCATTGATGCGTATGCCGTCGCGGCCATGGTCCATCGCCAGCGCCCGCGTAAAGTTGCAGACGGCTCCTTTCGCCGCATTGTAGATCGACATCGACCAGTCGCCTCCGAGGCCGGAAACCGACGCGACGTTGACGATGGAGCCGCCGGTGACGATGAGCTGCGGTATCGCCGCCCGGCAGCCGAAATACACGCCATCGAGATCGGTCGACATGACTTTTTTCCAGTCGTCGATGCTGCTTTCCGTGATTTTTCCTTCCACCGCCGTGCCGGCATTATTGACCAGCACGTCGAGCCGCCCGAACTGCCGCACCGTGTCGGCAACGAGCCCTTCGACCTCGGCCTGCTGCGAGACATCCGTCACGCGGACCAGGTACTTTCCAGCGGGCAGGCCAGCCGCGATGCGGTCGAGCTTGTCCTGCGTGCGCCCGGCCAGCACCACCGTGGCGCCCTCGTCGGCGAAGCGCCTGGCGGTCGCCGCGCCGATGCCCGAACCGGCGCCGGTCACGATCACTACCTTGTCATTGAATCTCGTCATGTGTGCTCCTTGTCTGGGTGACAGGCCGGCATGCCGGCCTTTTCCTATGGACGTTGGAGCACTCGCGGAGTTCGGTCTTTACGGGCCGGCCTTAAGCAGGCGCAACCCGTGCCCGCGAACGCAGGCTTCAGACCATGCCGAGTATCCGGCCGATTTCTGCAATGTAGGGACTGTCCTTGAGCACTTCGTTCTCGACTGCCGCCGACATGCGCTGGAAGGAAGAACGCGCCGAATGCAGGTCCTCGTCATTGACGTCGCGCCCGGCCGAGGCATTCAGCGCCGTTCGCAATATCTCGATTTCATGCCGCAGGCGCTGCACTTCGTCACGGTCCGGAGCCCTTGCCAGCTCTTGTTCCAGATCAGAGACCAGGCGATTAATGCGCTCAAGATTCCATTGCGGAGCGGTCGATGCGGTGCTCGTGCCAGTGTTTTCTGCAGTCATAAGGTCTCCTGTCCGGTTGCTAAATACATGAGTCTGATGGCGGTGGGCCTGGCGCCATCCAACGCTGGCGCCGTAAGCATCCGACTGCATTATAGGCTTAAGCCCATGCATGGAGATTGGTGAAAGCCACTGACCGGGAGACTCCCATGCCCATTAATGAATGCTGCAAGCTCGATGTCGTTTGCTGCGATCCCGAGCTTTCCCTGCCTGATACCGCTGCGCTGATGCGCAAGAACCATGTGGGCGACGTGGTGGTCATTGAATCCCGGGGCAACGCACGCATGCCCATCGGGATCGTGACAGACCGCGACATCGTGATGGAAACCATGGCACTGCAACTCGATGCGAGCCTGTTTACAGCCGGCGACATCATGAACACGCCGCTGGTGACGGTGAAGGAGAACGCCGGCTTCGTCGAAACCCTCAGGCTGATGCGCAGCCATGGCATACGCCGGATGCCGGTCGTCACCGAATCGGGCAGCCTGTACGGCATCGTGACGGCCGATGACATCGTCAGGGCCCTGGCGCTGGAGCTTTCGCTGGTGACCGAGGTCATGTCGGGCCAGACCGCGCATGAACGCAGGCTGCGCAAGTAGGAGCCGCAGGGAACGCCGCTTGCTCAGGCGCTTCCCGCGCTGGTTAATATAGCGGCCACTTCATCGTCTTCCACCTGGTCGAAGCGGTCATAAAACTGGCCGACCGCGGCGAAATCCTGCGGTGCATGCAGGCATATCACTTCATCGGCCAGCGCCTCGACTTTCGCCAGGCTGTCGGCCGCGGCGACAGGCACCGCGCAAATCAACCGTGCCGGATGCTGCGCGCGCAAGGCCTGGAGCGCGGCGATCATCGTCGCGCCGGTGGCCAGGCCATCATCGACCACGATGACGGTCCGTCCCGCCGGATCGATCGGTGGCCGCAGCGGCGTATACCGCTCGCGACGCCGGCGCAGCACTTCCAGCTGGCGTGCAGCCTCCTGCTCGATGTAGGCCTCGTTCGCGCCGGCCTGGAAGGCATGCGGCGAACGATAGACGCGGCCGCTTTCATCCACCGCGCCGATGGCGAATTCCGCGCTGAACGGCGCGCCCAGCTTATGCACCAGCACCACGTCGAGTTCTCCCTGCAGCGCCTGGGCGATATCCCATGCCATCGGCACGGCGCCGCGGGGGATTGCCAGAACCAGGGAATGGGCGCCGCGATAAGCGGCAAGGCTGTTCGCAAGGGCCTGCGCGGCATCGGCCCGGTCACGGAAAAGTCGCTTGGCATTCATGGCGCTGTTCATGTTGTGCTCGAGATTTCAGCATAGCGGCTTTTTTGGTTATCGGGCCCGTAAAATCCACGCGCATTGCATGGCGCGAAGACGTGGTTGCACCGTGCGCGTCCGCTTCATGCCGGACATTGCGGGATGCCGGTCTATCCATGCCCAGGATGTACCGGATGCCGTCGGTCGCCTTGCACTTGTGAAACCTTTCGGCGATTCAAGCAATGTCACCGCCTGTTCACGCATCGAGAATCCGGGCGATGCGTGAAGCACCGGCTATTCAAGATGGACGCGTATCCTGCCAGGGAGGAAAAGATGCGTTTCCAGGCGCAGTCGCGGGAGCGGCGCCGGCGTCGTCGGCGTCGGCAGCGTTCAGCAGCCGCTTGAGAAGCGCGTCCATCCGCTGCCAATGGCTGCCTTTCCAGTAAACCCGGCCGCACAGGTCGCAGCGGCGGAATTCCCGGTACAGCTCGGCTACCCGCGGCGGCAGGCTGTCTTCCACCCCGGACCGGTCGACGCTGCGCAGCGGCCTGTTGCAGGCGAGGCAAAGCGAGAATGGACGCGACTGCGGCGCCAGCCGGTATCGCGAGAACACCTGCTGCGCCTGTTCTTCCGCCTTCAATGGCCGGACATAGCAGCCGACCATGATGTCCTTGCGTATCAGCAGGTCGCGGTCACGCGTCAGCACGATGCGGTCCTGGGACGCCGATATCGCCGCGATTTCCGCGTCGTCGTATCCGTTGTCGTAAAGCGTGTCGAAGCCGGCCATACGCAGCAGGCGGGCCAGTCCGCCCAGGTGCGCATCCGCCACGAACCTGGGCGGTCCCTCGGGTAGGCGACTGCCCGGAAAGATGTCGACCAGGTCGCCCTCCGCCAGCAGGCGCGTGAATGACGCGGCGACGCCATTCACCAGCAGCAGGCCCACTTCCGTATGCGGCACGCCCAGCGCCTCGACCATGTGCTTGGTTGTCGCAGCGCGTGCGCATTCGACGCGCACGTCCCGGCCGCGCCTGCCTGACGAGAGAAAGGTGTTGAGTTCGGCGTGGAAGCGGAAAGTAGCCGTTACCATCGCCATAGTATTGCACCGCATCCATGCCGCGTGCTTGCACCGGCGCAGAACAGGAATGCGCCGGGCACTGCTATCCTGCTCGCTTTTAGCCCAGCAACCTGACAGGAGCAGCCCTTGCATTCCGAATCATCTTTCCATCCCGACGACTTTCCCGACACGTTGCAGGACCTGCCTGGCATCCGTCTCGATGCGGGCGCCGTTGGCCAGGCATTCGTCGCCGCCCAAGGCGCGCAGGTCGTGTCCTGGCACGCAGCCGACGGCATCGAGCGGCTGTACCTGTCGCCATCGACCGGCGGACTGACACGGGATGGGCGCAAGGCCATGCCGATACGCGGCGGCGTGCCAATCTGTTTCCCGCAGTTTTCCGACCGCGGTTCCATGGTGAAGCATGGCTTTGCCCGCAATCTTCCATGGCGCCTGGATCAACGCGCACAGGCTTCGCTGACGATGACGCAACGCGATGGCGACGCCAGCCGCCAGCACTGGCCGCATGCGTTCGAAGCGCAGCTGTCTGTCCGCATGGAATCGGGCGCGCTGGAAATCTTGTTCACCGTGGTCAATACCGACAGCGTGGCATTCTCGTTTACGACCGCGCTGCACACCTACCTTCGGGTGGATGACATCCGCCAGATCCGCTTGCTGGGGCTGGAAGGTGTCGCCTACCAGGATGCCACCGACGGCTGCAAGGTGAAGACGCAGCAGGAAACAGCACTTTCGATTCCCGCCGAAGTGGATCGCGTCTACCTGAATCCGCCGGGGATCGTGAGAATGGTCGAACAGGACCATAGCCTGCTAACCATCTCGCAGCAGGGATTTTGCGACACCGTGGTCTGGAATCCGGGTCCCGACAGGGCGCGGATGCTGGCGGATATGCCCGACGAAGACTGGCTGCACATGCTATGCGTCGAGGCGGCATGCGCTTCCGCTGCCGTCACCCTTGCGCCTGGCGAACGCTGGGAAGGCAGCCAACGTCTCTGCGTAGGATAGCCGCACGCATGGGCGTTGCATCGGCATTCACTTGCAGCACGGTTCAATTGCCCCATCTGCATGTTTTATGCAGCTGCTTACCCGGCAAACCCTCTCATGCTCCCTGTCCTGTCGCTGTTGCTCCACATCTATGTCGGCGTCCGGCTGCTTCCTGAACTGATCGGCTGGCCAGTGCTGTTCGGCTTGCTGGCGTCATCCCTGGTCAGTTCCGCCTTGTTCATGCCGATGGGCATAGGCCTGGCTGCCCGGCTGTCCGGCGCCGGGCACAATACTGCCCGCGCCGTTATCTGGCTGGGCTGGGCCGGAATGGGTCTTTTTTCGACGCTCTTCGTATTGACCGTTGCCCGCGAGGTGGCGCTGCTGCTGGCGTTCGCGGCCGATGCGGCTCGCCCCGGAATGCTGGGCAGCGCCTTCGATCGGAATAGCGCACTCGGCGTCACGGTGCTGGGCTTTCTGATTACCCTGCTAGGGTTTTCGAACGCCCGGCGCACCGCGGCCGTCATCCGGGTCAATGTGCCGATCCGCAATCTGCCGGTGGCGCTGCAGGGTTTCCAGCTCGTGCAGATAAGCGACATTCATATAGGCCCGACGATACGCGGCGGCTACCTGCGCCGCATCGTGGAAACGGTGAACAGGCTGCGCCCTGACATGGTTGCGATCACGGGTGATCTGGTCGACGGAAGCGTGCATGAGTTGGCTGCGCATGTGTCGCCGCTCGCCGAACTGCAATCGCGCCACGGTAGTTACTTTGTCACCGGTAATCATGAATATTATTCCGGCGCCCATGCCTGGATCGCTGAGCTGCGTCGTTTGGGTATCACAGTGCTGCTCAACGCCCATGTGGTTCTCAGCCATGACGGCGCCCTGGCCGTGGTGGCCGGCGTCACAGACTACAACGCGGGCCATTTTGACCCGGCGCACCGGAGTAACCCGCTCGCGGCAATTGCCGATGCGCCAGCCGACGCCGGCGTGAAAATCCTGCTCGCCCATCAGCCGCGCAGCGCCGCAGCGGCGGCGGACGCTGGCTTCGATCTCCAGCTATCCGGGCACACGCATGGCGGCCAGTTCATGCCCTGGAATTTTTTCGTCAAAATGCAGCAGCCGTTCGT
>Ga0308164_10004904_pt1 | contig 11054 bp, 10 predicted proteins | sample PhyTR2_FD_201031 | JGI IMG/M metagenome (GOLD analysis project Ga0308164, IMG submission 201031) | Phyllosphere microbial communities from UC Gill Tract Community Farm, Albany, California, United States - DLSLT.R2 | ecosystem: Host-associated > Plants > Phyllosphere > Unclassified | place: USA... | reverse complement strand
GGCCTGCACACCAAGAACTGGACGCGCCAGCAGGCGATCGACTACGGCATGGGCGTGCAGGAAACCGAGCGCTACATCGTCTGGCCCGGCCAGGCCAATGCCTACATGATCGGCATGCTGCGCATCCTGGAACTGCGCCAGAAGGCGCAGACCGAACTGGGCGACAAGTTCTCGCTGCCGGCGTTCCATGACCTGGTGCTGGGCGCCGGGTCGGTGCCGCTGGATGTGCTGGGCAATCTGGTGGATAACTGGATTGCGGGGCAAAAGAAAGCGTGATGGCGGGCGCTGTGTTTTAGCTCGCTCTTTGTAGCGTTGGTGTGACGACGACATCCCCGCGCAGGCCTGGCCTGCGCGGGGATTTTTCATCAGCCGCGTATGTTCGCTGACATATGGTCCGACCTGCAATTCTGGATCAGGACATGACGCGCATCCACCGGGCCGAACCAGTCATACACGCTTGCGAAACCGCCGGTGCGAAGAACCCACGCTGTCTTTGTTTTGGTGTTCATGACGATCGTATGGCGAAAGCCATCTGCCACCTTGCTGTTGTCGCGGACCGCAACCCGGATGAATGATCCAGAATCGGTCATGTCCGGCGCTGTCGCTGCCGGAATCGGCGTTTTAAAACCTGAGAACGAGATGCCATAACGGGTTGATATGGCATCGGACAAGGGGCATGCAACAGCCTGGAGTGAACACAGGATGAGCGCGGCAGCAGCAAGATTTTTCATGGATTGGTTTCATGGTGGTTTTAGGATCATAGCGTCAAGCAGCGTCAAACACGTTGCTTCAGTACCTGGACCGGACCCATTGGGGCAGGCCAAAGCTGGAGGTGGTAATGGTCATTGCCCGCAAGCCCATTGCTTGACACGGAGTCAAGCCCTTCAAAGCTGGCACGAACACGATACGAACCCTTGGGTATGGTGATGCGCGCTGCATCGGGAAAATAATCCGTGCAGCCTGCCGCGACGATCGTTCCGCTTTCCACTGCGATAGAGCATTCGACGATGTGATCGAACTTGTCGGCGTCGAGTACCGGCTCTTGCTCCAGGACGGAGATCGTCACGGGCACGTCAACATTCCTGACTGTGCCGATTCCAACAGTACCTGGGGCAACCGCCAGAAGACGTTCGACAGCTGCATCGGTCCAGGCGTCAGAGAGATCGCCGTCGGCTTTCTCGTCCTGAATGTAGAACTGATGATAATCGGCAAATAACGTGAGCTCGTAACGACGCATTGGCACCTCGGTCTGATTGATCGACGCATTGCAGTGAACGGGAAACCAGCGCATCTGAATCAAATGTTCGCTCTCGGCCGAACACGGTTGCTCGCGTCAGCGTGGCAAGCGGCCGGTTCGTCACTGCCACTGACTGACCGCACCGGCAACCGTCGTCCCTCGACGACGGTCAGGTGGTAGCGAAATCCTCATACGACCTGGGCAAGTAGCCCCAGATCCTGAGTACATCGCCGCGTACCTCGAATTCAAAGCCGATGGCTTGGACGACGTTTGAGATCTCTTTTGTATGGTCGATTACGCTCGGCTCAAGAAGCCGTCCGCGCGCCGGCACGGGCTCGTGCAATCCGATATCGAACCACTCAACGGACGCGAAGGGAAACGGCAGATGGTAAAACCACTCAGCATCCCATCCAGAAATATAGCCTGTGACCGATTTTGACCTGTACGAAGGCCGCCATCCCGTTTGGGTACGGAAGTAGCTAATCAGCTCATCCCAGCGAGTGTTGCTCGAAGCACGTGCCAAATTTCCGGCAGACACTCCAGCGTTGATTCTTTTACGGGTTGCATCGTCATGCCCGGCGCCTGCGCTTGGCAGTTCGTCGATTTCACTCTCTATAAATTTTGGTGTCATGCATTCTCCGTCGAAGTTCTGGTGTCAGGTCTAGCGCTCGGATACAAGCTCCGTATCAAGCTCATTCTATTCGGACGGATACTAGTTACCTGACACAGAGGCAGTTTCTGAACATGAGACCTGACCTCGATCCTGACCACAAACCCGAACGATTGAACGAGCTACGACATTATCGAACAATCCACGTAAACTCTAAAGTTAATTGTTCGCAATAACAAATTGCATATGTAAATACATGTTGCGTTAGCGCAAGGAATAAACCATACTTTTGTCTAAGACATTTAGATAAAAACCGAGGTTTCCATGTCGGATGTTTGCACAATTGCAGCAATTTCCCTTGATAGTGGCATTTCGAAGGAAGTGTTACGCAAGTGGGAAGAACGCTATGGTTTTCCTGTGCCAGAGCGAGATGCCAGCGGCCATCGGGTCTACGCGGCGCATCAAACGGCACGCCTCAAGCTGATCAAGCGTCTGATCGACAACGGCATGCGTCCGTCCCAGCTGGTGCCAATGAGCGAGGAGGCGTTGCAATCTCTGCTGCATGAACAGAGCATCGCAAGCTCAGGGCCTGCTACAGAATCCCAGGTAGTGAACGAGTTGATGATGCTACTTGAGTCGCGTGACCGCACCGCGCTGGAATCCCGACTCAGGCAGGAAGTCGGACATCTCGGCCTGGAAAAATTTGTCCTGGAAGTGATGTGTCCGCTGAACGGCGCTGTGGGAACAGCTTGGGAAGAAGGAAAAATCGGCATTCGAGATGAGCATGTGTATTCAGAAATGATACAGAGCTTAATTCGCGAGGCAATATCACAAGTAACAAAACCCGACGGCCGCCCCCGCATGTTGATTACGACGCCATCCGGCGAGCTGCATACGCTGGGCATTCTGATGGTGAATGGTTTGGCATCGCTACACGGTGCGTGCTGCATTTCGCTGGGCCCCGAGACGCCTGTTCAAGAGATACCGGTTGCCGCCGCCGATTATCGCGCGGATATCGTCTGTCTATGCTTTAGCGCAGCATTTCCAAAGCGACGGATTCTTCCTTATTTAAAAGAACTGCGCAGCGTGGTACCGCAGAGCATGGAAATCTGGATAGGCGGCGCAGGTGCGACAGGATTGGACCGTTCGCCCAGAGGCATCAGGTTATTGCTGACCTTGCACGATGTGATCGATGCAGTGCGTCAGTATGGCCGGGCAAAATATTCGCAGCGATCAAGGCGGCCACCCAATCCGCTGCCGTCGAATACCGAACGCTGATGCGCAGTACTGAATGGCAGCGGCGGCCAAAACGCGCGAATGACAATGTAATGCAGCTCGATTGAATGACAACGCACTATCCAGGGAGACAGCCATGCGAACCAATATGCCAGTTACCAATTCCGAATACATCTTGAAGGAGACGGAAACGGTCGTTTCCAAAACTGACTTGAACGGAAATATTACGTACGTCAACCATGATTTCTGCAAAATCAGCGGATTTTCGGAAGAAGAACTCATTGGCTCTCCGCAAAATATCGTGCGTCACCCGGATATGCCGGCGGAAGCGTTCAAGGATTTCTGGAGCACGATCAAGGCTGGAAAAGCATGGACTGGCATGGTGAAAAATCGCTGCAAGAACGGCGATTATTATTGGGTCGAGGCCAATGCTGCGCCCATGCTGGAAGACGGCAAAATGGTCGGCTACACGTCCGTTCGGGTCAAGCCGAGCCGGGAGCAGGTGGCTGCCGCTGAGCAGGCCTATCGGGCGATCAAGAGTGGCAGCAACGCATTCGAGGTGCACGGCGGCACAATCGTCGCACGCTCATTCTTCCGGCGCTTCGACTTGCTGGCGATCCTGTCGATCAGATCGAAAATCATGCTGTCGTCCGGTCTGCTGACGCTGTTGTTCATCGCAAACCTGGTGTTCTCGGCGTCTGGAAACCAGCACTTCGACGCATGGTCGATCGGCGCTTCCGCTCTCGGCATCGTCCTGGGCCTGGTGTCCGGATTCCTGCTGTACCGCGCCGTCGTGGTGCCGCTGCGAAACGTCAGGCAGGATATCGAACGGATGAGCGCTGGCGACCTGAGCGCCAGGATCGACGCCAATGGTGACGACGAGCTGGCGCAGATGATGCAAACGCTGCGCGTGCTGCAAACGAATGTGAAGCTGTTGGTCGGCCAGATCAAGGAAGCCACCGATGTCGTCAATGTCGGCGCTGCGGAAATCGCCACTGGCAATGCCAATCTGTCGGCCCGCACTGAATCGCAGGCGAGCTCGCTGGAGGAAACCGCTTCCTCGATGGAAGAACTGACCAGCACCGTCAAACAGAACGCTGACAGTGCACGCGAGGCGAACCGACTGGTTGCGTCGGCGTCCGAGACGGCGATCAAGGGCGGCAAGGCGGTCGGCCAGGTGGTCGGCACGATGGGGTCGATCAGGGAAAGCTCGCGCAGGATCGTCGATATCATCGGCGTCATCGACAGCATTGCATTCCAGACGAACATCCTGGCCCTGAACGCAGCAGTCGAGGCTGCGCGCGCCGGTGAACAGGGGCGCGGCTTCGCCGTGGTGGCCGCCGAAGTACGCAATCTTGCGCAGCGCTCCGCAGGCGCCGCCAAAGAGATCAAGTCCCTGATCGGCGACTCGGTGGAGAAAGTCGAGGCTGGCAGCAAGCTGGTTGACGATGCAGGCAGGACGATGGATGAGATCGTCACACAGGTGCAGCAGGTCGCCGGCTACATGAGCGACATCACGGCGGCCAGCCAGGAGCAAAGTGAAGGCATCGAACAGGTCAACCATGCGATCACGCAAATGGACGAAGTGACGCAGCAAAATGCGGCGCTGGTCGAACAAGCGTCAGCCGCTGCCGAGAACATGCAGAGCCAGGCAGGAAAACTGACCCAGCTGGTCGACAGTTTCAAACTGGTGTCGGGTGCGCAGACAACACGAGGTGGCAGCGTGCAGCCTGTTGCCAGTGCCTCGGCCACCCCGGTTGCACGCGAGCCTGTTGCCGCAATCCGGAAGGCAATCCCGAAAAACGCTGTTCTTACCCTCAGAGGCGCGCACATGCAGGTGCCGAGCTGATTGATGGGTTCAGGTCTGGCATTCGGACGCAAGCTCGAGACGACACGTTGTCCACGAACGGATACGGTTGATTTGATGCAGAGCCCGCGTCTGAGTGTCAGACCTGAGGTAACCCCAATGCTCTTAAACCAGGCCTCGCCATGTTCGGTTGTGATGGTAAAAGCGACGGAATATCACAAAGTAGCGGACTCGTTTGTAGCAGGCCGTTTTTTATGACTTGCCTGCCGAAGCCTTCTTGTAGCGAATCATATTGCTGCTCCCGCAGATCAGTAGCTGATGCTGATCGCGTTCAGCATGCCAACGGCGATCGACAGCGCCGCCAGCAGGATTGCAGGCGCGACCTTGCGTTGACGAATGCAATTACCGCAGCCATTGAGCTTGTGGAGGACCTGAAAGAGAATCATCTGCACCACGCCCGTGATCGTCGCCCATTTCGCCATCTCGACGAGGCTATGGGTGTAGAAAATCGCGGCCATCAGCGGGAAAATAAAGCCGAGGATCGCGCCGGAGAAAGCGACTGCAGCGGCGACGTTACCGTCCTTGACCTCACGAAACTCATTGTATGGCGTTGTGACCGAATAGATGACCATGAAGCTTGCGAGCAGGGCTACTGAAGTCAGCAGATAGCTGATGAAATTGATGAAACCTGGATCGATGGTGTAGCCGGACATGCTGGTTTCCTTTTATTCGAAGAAGTGTGGAACGAAGTTGCTCATATTGGTCGTAATGCGATTAACGTCTTCACGGATACACATGCCCGCTGCCGCATCCCCGACTACCCAGGCACCGATGACGGGAAAGAACCCATCGTGTTCCTTCAGATCGACCAGTGCCTGGAGGACGTAACCTTCTGCGCCGTAGTCCTGCTCATGACCCGTGGCGATCTCCTTGCCATCCCGCAGCAGGGTGATGTTGGCACCCTCACGCGAGAAAAGCGGCTTGCGCGCGTAGGACGTGAAGCCAGCGGGAAGCACGTCATGCTCGAAGTAGGCTGGGAGCAGCAGCCGGTGGTCGGGATACAGTTTCCAGAGGATGGGAAGAATCGCTTTGGTCGAGAACATTGCTTTCCACAAAGGCTCGACGAGCTGCGTTTTGGTGCTCAGCAAGTGAACGCCGAAATCTTCCCGCATCATCCATTCCAGGGGATAAAGCTTGAACAGGATGTCGATCTGCTGGTCATCCTGGTCGACGAAGTAACCTGTTTCGTGGTTGAAGCCCAGACCCTCGGTGTAGACATGCTTCACCTCCAAACCTGCCTGCACTGCTGTGTCCATGAGGTAGTGCACGCAGATCCAGTCTTCTTCGTTATCCGAGACCGACGCAAAGTGGATCCGCCGAGGATGCGGACCTGTTGGACGGCGCTTCGTTACGATGGTGTTCCACTGCGCCACCAGTTTTTCGTGCAGGGCGTTGTACTGGTCGCTGTCAGGCTTGACGTCTTCCAGCCAGTCCCATTGCGACACGGCGCTTTCGAGCAGCGATGTCGGCGTATCGGCATTGAACTCCAACATTTTCGGCCAGCCTTCGCCGTTGTAAGCGAAGTCGAAGCGGCCGTACAGTGTCGGGTCCTCATTGCGCCACGATGCAGCCACAGCTTCGTGAAACCGGGGCGGGATACCCAGCTGGCCGAGGAGATGATTGTTCACGATATGCTCACCTGCCTCTTCCAGCATGTGCAGCAGCTCGTTGCTTGCTGCCTCGATGCGGTCGACCTGCAGGCTGGTGAACTTGTAGGCTGCCGTCTCTTTCCAGTAGTTGTCCCATGCATGGAAGGACAGGCCGCGGGATTCAAGGCGCACTGCCTTGTTCTGACGCTCGTCCAGACTGATCCGTTGCATGGCTAGCCTCCGAATGAGCCATGGCTACGGCCGCCGCCGAACCCGCCGCGGGAAACGGACCGCGAACCGTTCGACCACGTGGCGTTGCGGGTGACGATGGTGCTGCGCCCCGGCACGATGACCGGCGCGCCGGAAGCGCTGGCCTTGTGGATGTTGTAAGCGCCGTAGTGGCTTGGCATGGGGCGGGCGCGGCCTTTGCGGTCGATGACGTAAGGCATGCCGCTGCCATGGCTATAAAAATAGCGCGGACCAACATAAAAACCGCCGCTCCGCGTGCACTCATCGTCGTCCCAGTCACGGTCGCATTCTCCCATCGTCCGGTATACGTCCTGACGCGTTTCTGCGGCTTGTTGCTGAAGCTGTTGATCAGCGTCGTCGGGCGTGCAACCGGTCAGTAGCGTAGTCGACCCAAGCAGAAGGAGCGGTACAACGTTCGATTTTTTCATGTTTGATCGAGTAAAAAGTCTTGAAACTGTGGTCGTTCCACAGGAGCGGGGCGCCAGCCACTGTCGACACCGCGTACGTGACCGAGGCAGGCCAATGATTCATTGAGAATAAAATGGTGGTCGACATCCTCCGGCTCGATCACTCCCTCGTATGGATGCAGCAACATCCACTTGATCGACGCGACGATCGTCGAGACGACCTGCATCGATGTCGCGTTGTTATGCGGCGCCAGCGATTTGGCTTGCTCAACAGTAAGGGTGGAGCCATACCAATAGGCCCCGCTATCGTGGATCAGCAGCGCACCGAGTTCGTCCTGTCCCATAACAGGATTTTGCATGACAGTTTTTTCGAGATCGGCAAGCCCTTCGGCCTTGTTGTGAAGGCGATCGATCATCTGCATGGCTTTCTCGCACGGCCGGTATGCGTAATAGACCGTGGGACTGTAGTTGGCGACGCCGTGTTTGCGCAGCGTCAGCATATCTGCGATGGAGTGCGCTTCGTGATGCGTCACGAGATGTGCTTCCTGCTCGCCGGACGAGGGGACCCAGGAACGGACTTTCGTATTCAACGCAGTCCTGCCCGGCATATACACGCTGCCGGGTCCATCGAAGTTCAGCACGTCAATTCGAGGCGCTTCATGGGAGCCCCATCCCATCTCGACGGGCTGGTGACAAAGCTCTGCTATGAAACCATCCACCGACCAGGTGTTCACAAAGGTATTGGGTGGGTAGCACCGCCGGTCATCCTGCGTATCGCATTCGGCAATCTGTACAGTGCTGACGCCCAGGTCCAGCGCCAGCTTTGCGTAGTCGCCGCAAAACGCGATCCTCTTGATGAGCGCAAGTTCCTCCAGACCCTGTTTCACAAAATGGGTGATCAGGCCGGGATTTGCACCATTGGCCACCAGGGCCGTAGCGTGTCCCTTGCCACGCAAGCGCATTGCCTGCTGGCGCAGCGCATAGTTCGTCAGTCGCTCAGTTTCATACCCGCCTTCCCACGGTTCCAGACAGGTATCCAGGTACATGACCCGGTTCTCCCGGCACCATGTCATCAGAGCAAGCGATGAAACATCGACGGAAACGTTGATCAGCAGGTCACCAGGCGACAGCATCGGTGCGAGAAGACGCTCAAAATTATCGGCCTTCAAAGGATGCAGCGTGAACAGGACGCCGTACTGCTGCGCCACGTCCAGACCACGATTGTCGGCAGCAAATGCGCGAATCGACGCCAGTTCCGGGAAGTGACGGCGCAGCATTGGCGTCAGCGCCTGGCCGATGCTCCCATATCCGATCAGGACTATTCTCAATTTCTGTTACCAATTCGTTGCGACGACATCAGGGCCTGTTCTTTGCACACTGGATGCTGAAAACGGCGACGTCCGCCGACCCCTCCGTTCTTAAAGACTGGCGGATGTTATCAGCTGTATGGGGCGTCAAAATGCTCGCTTTATCACGGCCTGAGTCGGCAGTTGGCAGGTCACTGAACCACGCCGCGTGCCTCGTCCACGCTGAGTGAACGAGGGGAAATGCAGCATCGTGGTCCAGTGCGCACCAGGCCATCGCATCCTGGCGCCATGTGATCCGTCTCAAACCGGTGTGGCACGAATGCAAATGATAATGATTATCGTTTACATGTCCTTACATTCCCAGTAGAATCATTGTTTTTCAAGCAGTGTTTCCACCCACTCACAGCAAAGAGACCGTCTCGCCATGAAAGCAATAACAAGCCGCAAGCATTCGTCCACCCGCAACCAGGTCATGCGCACCGCGCTGGCCGCAGTCCTGCTGCCGCTCGGCGCGCAGGCTGCCGGCATCGATGCAGCGGCCCCCGTCGACGTCGTTCCGGAAACGAAGGTCGAAATCGTCGGCAAATATGAAAACGCGTTCCGCGCCGAACAGGCGTCGTCGCCCAAGTACACCGAGCGCCTCGTCGATACCGCGCAGACGCTTCAGGTCATCAAGAAAGAATTGTTCGAGCAGCAGGGCGCCCTGACGCTCACCGAAGCGCTGCGCAACACCCCGGGGGTGGGCGCGTTCTTCCTGGGCGAGAACGGCAATACCACCACCGGCGACGCCATCTTCATGCGCGGCTTCGACACGTCGAGTTCCATTTTCGTGGACGGCGTGCGCGACATCGGTTCGATCTCGCGCGACGTCTTCAACCTCGAACAGATCGAAGTGCTCAAGGGCCCGGCGGGTACCGACAATGGCCGCGGCTCGCCGACCGGCTCGGTCAACCTGGTGTCGAAGAAGGCCAGCATGACCAGTGCGATGTCCACCGCGATCACCGGCGGCAGCGGCTCGCAGAAGCGCATCACGGCCGATGTCAACCAGGTGCTCGACGAAGAGCGCGGCATTGCGGTGCGTCTGAACGTGCTGGCCCAGGATGCGGGCAGCGCCTCGCGCGATGTGGTCGAAAACAAGCGCTGGGCCATCGCGCCGAGCATCGGCTTTGGCCTGAACGGCGCCACGCGCGTGCACCTGGACTACCTGCACGTCGACCAGAACAACATCCCTGACGGCGGCGTCTATGTCATCGGCCTGCCTGGCTACACGAGCCCGGACCGTACCCGGCCCTTCGTCAGCGCCGGCAAGAAGGTCGATCCGAAGAACTTCTATGGTTCGACCGGCGACTATGATGACGTGAAGGCCGACATGGCTACCGTGCGCATCGAGCATGACTTCTCGCCGACCATGAAGCTGCAGAACACGAGCCGCTATGGCAAGACGTCGCAGGATTACCTGCTGACTGCATTCCTGACCAGCGCGGCCAACCTGGGCACCCCGAATCCGGCCGACCCGAACACGTGGACGCTGGCGCGCAGCATCCGCACCGGCAAGGAGCAGGAAAACAAAATCCTGACCAACGTGACGACACTGACGTCGCAGTTCGACACCGGCGCAGTCAAGCACACGCTGGTGGCCGGCCTGGAATTGACCAGCGAACGCCAGACCACCTGGGGCCTGACGGGTCTGGGTACGCTGCCCGCCGCGAACATCTACAACCCGAACCCGAACGACGCGCCCACCACGCCCGTGAACGTGCACCGCACCGGCGCCTACAACGAAGGCGAGGTCGATACCCAGAGCCTGTACGTGTTCGATACCGCCAAGATCGGCGAGCGCTGGATCATCAATGGCGGCGTGCGGGTCGACCATTTCCGCGCTGACTATTCGACCGTGGCGCTGACCAATAACGTCCTCGTGGCGAACCGCTTCAAGGTCGGCGACAACCTGGTCAACGGCAAGCTGTCGGCCCTGTACAAGCCGACCGCCAACAGCAGCGTGTATGCAATGATCGCCAGCTCGAAGCAGCCGCCGGGCGGCAACTTCACCGTCTCGGGCAATGCCAACAGCGCGCAGAATCCGATCTACGATCCACAAGAGTCGACCACCACCGAATTTGGCGGCAAGCTCGATCTGCTCAAGTCCAAGCTGTCGCTGTCGGGCGCGTTGTTCCGCACCGATGTCAAGAACGAGGTCGAGCAGGATCCGGTCAACCTGCAGTACTACCAGACGGGCGAGAAGCGTGTGCAGGGCATCGAGCTGGGCGCAACGGGCGAACTGGCGCCGCACTGGCTCGTCAGCGCCGGTTACGTCTACATGGACACGAGTGTCGAACGTGGCCGCAACGTGACTGCCTCGGGCGAGAACAGCCTGACCTACACGCCGAAGCAATCGTTCACCGCCTGGACCTCGTATGATTTGCCATGGGGCCTGCGCATCGGCGGCGGCGCGCGCTTCTCGGACAAGCTCAAACGCGGCACCGACGGCGCCATCGGCACCCCGGCCTACACCGATTCGTACTGGGTGGTCGATGCGATGCTGGGTTACCGCT
>Ga0308164_10004902_pt1 | contig 11056 bp, 7 predicted proteins | sample PhyTR2_FD_201031 | JGI IMG/M metagenome (GOLD analysis project Ga0308164, IMG submission 201031) | Phyllosphere microbial communities from UC Gill Tract Community Farm, Albany, California, United States - DLSLT.R2 | ecosystem: Host-associated > Plants > Phyllosphere > Unclassified | place: USA... | reverse complement strand
TCCGCAGCGTCGAGCGCAATGATGCCGAGATCACCGATCTGCGCAACCAGATGCGTTCGGCGTCCGAGATCATCGCCAACCTGGCCGACCAGAATGCGCAGCTCATCGCCAAGATGGATGCCCAGCGTCAGAAGATGACGTGGATGGGCGCGACGGCAGCGCTGTCAGGCCTGCTGTCGGTCGTAGCGCTCGTGCTCGTGGCCGTGCGTACCTAGTTAAACAAAGGCCGTCATGAAAGTTGTCCTGATTTGCGCGACGCTGTTCATCTTCTTTTCGATGCTGATGAACAGCGCGCGCAAGCGTGGCAAGCTCGGCGATAACGCCAACCGCGCCGTGACCGGCCTGGCCACGTCAATGCGCATCTTCGTCTACGGCCTGCTGTGCTGCGTCGTGATCCTCTGCTGCGCCATGGCCTGGCACATGCTCGGCCAGCAAGCCTGACGGGGTGACGACGCCAACGCCGGGTTTGGCAATCGGACTCGTATCGCGCGTACTCGATCTCGTCGATTGCGGCGTGATCGTGCTCGACGCGCAGGCCTGTATCGTCCACTGGAATGGCTGGCTGGTGCAGCGCTGCGTGCGCGGCGCTGCACGCGTCGTGGGCCATCCCCTGATCGAGGTTTTCCCCGTTCTGCGCGGCTCACGCGTCGAAACCGCCGTGCAGGCGGCGCTGACTGACGGTACGGTCACCACCCATGTGCCCGATGCCGGCAACCGCAACCCTCTTCCTCTACGGCCTGCCGGCAGCTTCGACGGCGACCTGATCGACCAGGCGGTGGCAGTCACGCCGTTCGACGACGCGGGCCAGCGGTTTTGCCTTATTGAAATCCGCGACATCAGCGATACCGCCGAGCGCGAGCGGCGTCTTCTGGAGCACGCTGAGGCCATGCGGGCGCGCTCGTTCATCGACGGCCTGACCGGCATCGCCAACCGCCGCCAGTTCGACGCCACGCTGGCGCGCGAACTGCGGCGCGCCCAGCGTGCCGACACCCCGCTCGCGCTTCTGATGTTCGATATCGATACGTTCAAGGCCTATAACGACCATTTCGGTCACCAGGAAGGCGACACGTGCCTGATCCGCGTGGCACAGGAGATTGCAGGCATCCTGAAGCGGCCCGCCGATCTGGCCGCGCGCTATGGTGGCGAAGAATTCGCGGCGATCCTGCCCGACACCACGCTTGAACAGGCGCGGGCGATGGCCGAGCGCATTCGCGCCCACATCGCTGCATTGAACCTGCCGCACGCCCCGGCCGCTGTCTACCGCCAGGTGACGGTCAGCGTGGGTGTGGCCGCGTTCGGGCGCGGCCGCCTGACTGACGAAGCCACGCTGATCGAAGCTGCGGACGCGGCGCTGTACGCCGCCAAGGATGGCGGTCGCAACTGCGTGGTGGCCGATGGTGACACTAGACCGGCAGCGGCATCTTCTCCAGCAGCTTGTCCAGCGTGACCGGATACTCGCGCACCCGCACACCAGTGGCGTTGTAGACCGCATTGGCAATCGCGGCAGCTACGCCGCACAGCCCCAGTTCACCCACACCCTTGGCCTTCATCGGCGACGAATACTCGTCTTCCTCGTCCAGGAAAATCACGTCCTGATGCGGGATGTCCGCGTGCACGGGCACCTCATAGGTTGCCATGTCGTGATTCGCGAAGAAGCCCAGGCGCGTGTCGACCACCAGGTGCTCCATCAGCGCGCCGCCCACGCCCATCGTCATCGAGCCGATCACCTGGCTGCGCGCCGACTTCGGATTCAGGATGCGGCCTGCCGCGCAGACGGCCAGCATGCGCCGCACGCGCGTCTCGCCCGTGCTTGAGTCGACCGCGACTTCGACGAAATGCGCGCCGAAGGTCGAGAGCTGGTTCTTTTTCGCCAGCTCGCCGAATTCGATGACGTCCTCGGCGACCAGTTCACCACCCTCGGCTGCCTTGGCCAGCGGCTGGCTGGCGCCGCCAGCGCGCACGGTGCCGTCGGCAAACACCGGGTCCGTCATGTTCAACTTGGCGGCGATCTGTTCGCGCAGCTTGACGCAGGCCGCGTACACCCCGGCCGTCGCACTGTTGGCGCCGAACTGGCCGCCCGAGCCGGCGGAGACGGGAAAGTCCGAGTCGCCCAGCTTCACCTTCACGCGCTCGAGCGGCAGGCCCAGCATCTCGGCGGCCGTCTGCGCAATGATCGTGTAGCTGCCGGTGCCGATGTCGGTCATGTCCGTTTCGACGGTCAGGATGCCATCCGTACCAAGGCGCACGCGGGCGGCCGACTTGACCACGGGGCTGTTGCGAAAGGCCGCCGCGACGCCGTGGCCGATCAGCCACCGGCCTTCACGGACCTGGGCCGGTTTGGCGTTGCGCGCCTTCCAGCCGAAGCGTTCCGCCCCGGTGCGCAGGCATTCGACCAGGCGCCGTTCCGAAAACGGACGGTTCGGCTTTTCCGGGTCGACCTTCGTGTCGTTCAGGATGCGCAGCTGCACCGGGTCCATCCCGAGCTTCTCGGCCAGTTCGTCCATCGCGATTTCCAGCGCCATCATGCCCGGCGCTTCGCCCGGTGCGCGCATCGAATTGCCCTCTGGCAGATCGAGCACGGCCACGCGTGTTGCCGTCATCCGGTGCGTGCCGGCGTACAGCAGGCGCGTTTGCTGCGTGGCGACCTCGGGCCGGCCGCCCGGCAGGTTGCCGTTCCATGTTTCATGGCCGATGGCCTGGATGCGGCCATCGCGGCCCACGCCGATGCGCAGGCGCTGGATGGTCTTGGGCCGGTGCGTCGTGTTGTTGAAGATCTGGTGGCGCTGCAGGGCCACCTTGACCGGACGGCCGGCAGCGCGGGCGCCCAGCGCGGCCAGCACGGCGTCGGTGCGCAGGAACAGCTTGCCGCCGAAGCCGCCGCCGATGTAGGGCGCGACGACGCGCACCTTGTCCTTGCCGATATTCAGCGTCCTGGCCAGATCGGTGCGGCACCAGTCGACCATCTGGGTCGAGGTCCACACCGTGAGCTTGTCGCCGTCCCAGCGCGCGGTGGTCGCATGCGGTTCCATCATCGCGTGCGCCTGGTCGGGCGTCGTGTAGGTGGCGTCGAGCTTGACGGGGGCGCTGTCGAATGCGTGTTCGAAATCGCCGACGCGGGTGTCGGGCGGCGCATTGCGTTCGCCCTTGGGCGGGGTGCCGCTGTCCTTCACGCTGGCCAGATCGAAGCTGCCCTTGGCCTCGCGGTAGCTGACCTTGACCAGGTGGGCAGCAGCGCGCGCCTGCTCGAACGTCTCGGCCACCACGAGGGCAACGGCCTGGTGGTAGTGCATGACCTCGGGGCCGGCCAGGAGCCGTGCCGTATTCTTCTGACCCTTGCCCAGTGTGCCGGCGTTGGCTGCAGTGACAACGGCCAGCACACCGGGCGCGCGGCGGGCTGCTCCGTCGTCGATACTCAGGATCGCGCCCTTGGCAATCGCGGCGCCGACCATTACGCCATGAGCGGCGTCCGGTACGGCCGCGTGGTGTTCATAGGCATATGGTGCCTGGCCGGTGCACTTGAGCGGGCCATCGACACGGTCGTACGGCTTGCCGACGTGGCGCAGCGTGTCGATGGGATTGGTGGTAGCGGGGGTATTGAATTTCATGGGCTCGGCCTTTGTTCGCCTCCGCATGGCGCGGGGGAGGGGTTCGGTGCACCGGAAAAAGAGGGGAGCGCCTCATGGCCGCCAGGGACGGGGCCACGAGGGCAAGGTGGCGAACGGCATCATGCCGCCGCCACTGGAACATCAAACGACCATCAAACCGACAGCGGCATCTTTTCGATCAGCTTGTCGAGCGTGATCGGATACTCGCGCACACGCACGCCGGTCGCGTTGTAGATTGCGTTGGCGACCGCCGCAGCAACACCGCACAGACCCAGCTCGCCGATGCCCTTGGCCTTCATGGGCGACGAGATTTCGTCTTCTTCCTTGAGGAAGATGACTTCCTGGTGCGGCACGTCGGCGTGCACCGGCACCTCGTAGGTTGCCATGTCGTGGTTGGCGAAGAAGCCCAGGCGCTTGTCGACCACCAGGTGTTCCATCAGCGCGCCGCCGATACCCATCGTCATGCCGCCGATGACCTGGCTGCGTGCCTGCATCGGGTTCAGGATACGGCCTGCTGCGCACACGGCCAGCATGCGGCGCACGCGCGTTTCGCCCGTGACCGAATCGACCGCGACTTCGACGAAGTGCGCACCGAACGTCGACAGCTGGTTTTTCTTGTCCAGGCCGCCGGAGAATTCGATCGTGTCTTCGCCGACCAGCTCACCACCTGCAGCCGCCTTGGCCAGCGGCTGGCTGTTGCCGCCCACGCGCACGGTGCCGTCGACGAATTCGGCGTCGGCTTCGTTCACGCCCAGCTTGGCGGCAATCTGCTCGCGCAGCTTGACGCAGGCTGCGTACACGCCCGAGGTCGAACTGTTCGCGCCCCACTGGCCACCCGAACCGGCCGATGCCGGGAAGTCCGAGTCGCCCAGGCGCACATCGATGCGATCGAGCGGCACGCCCAGCATTTCAGCCGTGGTCTGCGCGATGATCGTGTAGCTGCCGGTACCGATATCGGTCATGTCGGTTTGCACCGTCACGCGGCCATCCGTACCCAGCTTGACGCGGGCGCCCGATTTCATCACCGGGCTGTTACGGAAGGCGGATGCCACGCCGTGGCCGATCAGCCAGCGGCCTTCACGGACCTGGCCCGGCTTGGCATTGCGCTTGGCCCAGCCGAACTTGTCGGCGCCCATGCGCATGCACTCGATGTAGCGGCGCTCCGAGAACTTGCGGATCGGCTTTTCCGGATCGACCTTGGTGTCGTTCAGGATGCGGAACTGGACCGGGTCCATGTTCAGCTTTTCGGCCATCTCGTCCATCGCTATTTCGAGCGCCATCATGCCCGGCGCTTCGCCCGGTGCGCGCATCGCGTTGCCTTCCGGCAGATCGAGCTCGGCCACGCGGGTGGTGGTCATGCGATCGGCACCCGCGTACAGCAGGCGCGTTTGCCCGGTTGCCGTTTCGGCGCTGCCTTTTGGCAGGTTGCCGTTCCAGGTTTCGTGGCCGATGGCCATGATGCGGCCGTCACGGCCAGCGCCGATGCGGATGCGCTGAATGGTCGCCGGACGGTGCGTCGTGTTATTGAAGATCAGGTGGCGGTGCAGCGAGACCTTGACTGGCCGCTTGGCCGCGCGCGCGCCCAGGGCTGCCAGCAGCGCATCGGCGCGCAGGAACAGCTTCGAGCCGAAGCCGCCACCGACGTACGGCGAGATCACGCGCACTTTTTCTTTCGGGATGGCCAGCGTCTTGGCCAGGTCGCCACGGCACCAGGCGACCATCTGGTTCGACGTGTAGACCGTGACCTTGTCGCCTTCCCAGAAGGCGGTCGAGGCATGCGGCTCCATCATCGCGTGCGACTGGTCGGGCGTGTGGTAGGTGGCGTCGAGCTTGACGGGCGAAGTCTCGAAACCGCGCGCGAAGTTGCCCGTCTTGGTATCCGGCGGATCCGATTCACCCTCGGGTTTCACGGCATTGCCTTTTTCGGCGTCCAGGTCGAAGCGGCCCTTCTGAACCGTGTACTTGACCTTGACCAGGTGCGCAGCAGCGCGCGCCTGCTCGAACGTCTCTGCCACTACCAGCGCGACGGCCTGGTGGTAGTGCTGGATGTTCGGACCGGCCAGCAGGTGGGCGGTGTTCATGTCGCCCTTGCCCAGCTTGCCGGCGTTCTCGGCCGTGACGACGGCCAGCACGCCTGGCGCGCGGCGCGCAGCCTCGATGTCGATCGATGCGATGCGGCCCTTGGCGATGCCCGAGCCGACGACGAAGCCTTGCGCGGCGTTCGGTACGTCCTTGTGATGCTCGTACGCGTACGGCGCGGTGCCGGTGGTCTTGAGTTTGCCGTCGATGCGGTTGGTCGGCTGACCGACATAGCGCATGCGGTCAATCGGATTGGTGGTTGCTGGAGTGAGGAATTTCATGGCTTAGGCTTTCTTTGCGTCTTGCATTGCTGCGGCCAAAATACGGTGTACCAAAGGAACCTTGAAGGCATTTTCTTCGGTGGTCTTCGCGCCGGCCATCAGGCGATCTGCCACGGCCTTGGCGCCGGCGCCCATCTGCTGCTCGGCGGCTTCGACGCGCCACGGCTTGTGGGCCACGCCGCCGACGGCCACGCGGCCGGTGCCGTCCGGCAGGATCACGGTGGCAACCGACACCAGTGCGAAAGCATACGATGCGCGGTCACGGACTTTCTTGTACGCGTGCACGCCGCCCAGCGGTTTTGGCAGGGTCACGTAGGTGATCAGTTCACCCGGTTCCAGCACCGTTTCGATGTGCGGGGTATTGCCCGGCAGGCGGTGGAAGTCGGCGATCGGAATCGTGCGCTTGCTGCCATCGGCGCGCACGGTCTCGACTTCGGCGTCCAGCAGGCGCATGGCCACGGCCATGTCGCTCGGGTGCGTGGCGATGCAGGCGTCGCTCGTGCCGACCACGGCCAGGTTGCGGGTGAAGCCGCCGATGGCGGCGCAACCGCTGCCCGGCTCGCGCTTGTTGCACTTTTGCGCGGTGTCGTAGAAGTACGAGCAGCGGGTGCGCTGCAGCAGGTTACCCGACGTCGTTGCCTTGTTGCGCAACTGGGTCGAGGCGCCCGACAGCAGGGCGCGCGACAGCACGGCGTAATCCTTGCGCACGCGCGGGTCGGATGCCAGATCGGTGTTGCGCACGAAGGCGCCGATGCGCAGGCCGCCGTTGGCGGTTGGCTCGATCTTGTCGAAGCCCAGCTTATTGACGTCGACCAGGGCGCCCGGCGTTTCGATCTCGAGCTTCATCAGGTCGAGCAGGTTGGTGCCGCCGGCAATGAAGCGCGCGCCTGGCGTGCGGGCGACGGTCTGCGCTGCCTGGGCAGGCGTGGTGGCGCGTTGGTAAGTAAAGACCTTCATGCTTTGACCCCTCCGACTTCCTTGATGGCGTCGATGATGTTGGAGTAGGCGCCACATCGGCAGATATTGCCGCTCATGCGCTCACGGATTTCTTCCACGGTCATCTGTGGCTTGGCGTTGAGGTCGGCCGTGACGTGGCTTGGCATGCCGGCGCGAATTTCTTCGATCACCGACACGCTGGCACAGATCTGGCCCGGGGTACAGTACCCGCACTGGTAGCCGTCGTGCTTGACGAAGGCAGCCTGCATCGGGTGCAGCTTGTCCGGCGTGCCGAGGCCTTCGATCGTCGTGATCTTGGCGCCGTCGTGCATGATCGCCAGCGACAGGCACGAGTTGATGCGGCGGCCATCCATGATGATGGTGCAGGCGCCGCACTGGCCCTGGTCGCAGCCTTTTTTCGAGCCGGTCAGGTGCAGGTGCTCACGCAGCGCGTCGAGCAGCGTCGTGCGCGTGTCGAGTTCGAGCGTGACATCCTTGCCGTTGACGTTGAAGGAGACGCCGACCTTGACCGGCTCCGGGTTGGCGGCCGGGGCGTTGGCGGCCGTCTGCGCGTTTGCGCCCGGCATTGCAACGGCCGAGGCCGATACCGCGCCGGCGATCAATACATCGCGCCGGGACAGCTTGATTTCCCTGAATTGTTCCATGTTTGGAAGTTCCTTCTATACAGTACGTTGTTCACCGTGGCGTTGGCGTCGATACGATGGCGCCGCCCAGGCGAAAAGAAATGACAAGATAATGCGTTGATTTTATGTCAGCTCGCTTGAAGGCCGCGCTCCCTTGAAACCTGAAGCACTTTGGTGTAATAGCCATGTTGAGAGTGCGTGTTTATATCCGGCGGCGCAGCTCAGCCACTAACACCCGCGTTGCTCCACGTAGTACAATCCGGGCGGCGCGGGCATGGCGAAATTGGTAGACGCATCAGACTTAAAATCTGCCGCCGTGAGGCGTGCCGGTTCGATTCCGGCTGCCCGCACCACGAATGATCCCGGCGCTCCACAGCGCCGATGCACGAACCCTGGCGCGCAATCCCCAACCATCCGGGTATGGCAAGCGCAGCTCAGCGGTCTCGTCTGCATGGTGTAGCATTCCATTCGGCACATCAATGCCGCCGCGGCACCACGACACTCCCCAGCACGACATGCAAGGACCCGAATTGAATATCACGATCAACGACGAATTGCGCTCTTTCGTCGATCCACTCAGCCCGATCGAACAAGCCGCGCTCGAGCGCAGCCTGCTCGCCGAAGGTTGCCGCGATGCATTGGTACTCTGGCGCGATACGCTGATCGACGGCCATAACCGGTATGAGCTGTGCCAGAAGCACGGCATCCCGTTCCGCACCGTCCACAACAACACGTTCGAGTCGATCGAAGATGTGATGCTGTGGATGATTGATAACCACCTGGCGCGCCGCAGCGTATCGGACTTCCAGCGCGGCGTGCTGGCGCTGAAGAAAAAAGAGATCGTCTCGGCCCGCGTGGCCGAGCGTCCCGCCGATGAGGCAGCCGATGCCGATGCGGCGCCCGATGCCTCATCGCCGCCATGGAACACGCGCGAAGATGTTGCGCGTGCGGCGCGCGTGTCGAGCAATACGATCAGCCAGATCGAACGCATCCAGAAAGCGGCGACACCCGAGCTGCGCGAAGCGGTGCGTACGGGCACCATCTCGATCAATGCCGCCGCCAACGTGGCGCAGTTGCCCGAGTCGGCGCAGCTGGCCGCCGTGGCCGGCGGACGCAAGGAATTGCAGCAGGCCGCGCGCCAGGTGCGCGAACAGAAAAGTGCGGCCCGCCCGCGCAAAGAGAAAGAGGTGGTCGATCCGGCCGACGAGCTGGCCACGCTGCGCAGCGAACGCGCGGCGATGAAAGACCGCCTGGCCACGCTGCTGACCGAAAACGAACGCCTCAAACAACGCCTCGTCAACGCCGGTCTCGGCGCCGACTGAACCTCGCCACGTCCTCAAGGAGCCAGCCCCCATGCCCACGTCACGTTCGTTCACGCCGGCATTGCTCGGCTTGCTCCTGATCGGCGCCGCCGCGCCGTCATTGGCCGTTGCGCCCAAGAAGACACCGATCGTCGCTACCAGCGCGCAAGCTGCGCCGAGCGCGGCCACGGTCGCGCGCTGGAAGGCGACGGCCGAGCGCGTGACGATCATGCGCGACAAGTGGGGCATTCCGCACGTGTTCGGCCGCACCGATGCCGACACCGTGTTCGGCACGCTGTATGCGCAGGCCGAGGATGACTTCAACCGCATCGAGCTCAACTACATCAATGCGATGGGACGCCTGGCCGAAGTCGAGGGTGAGGCCGAGATCTGGCGCGACCTGCGCATGAAGCTGTACGTCCAGCCGGCCGCCATGCAGGCGCAATATGCCGCGAGTCCCGCCTGGCTGCAGAACCTGATGAAGGCGTTTGCCGATGGCCTGAACTATTACCTGTACACGCATCCCGAGGTCAAACCGAAGCTCCTGACCCATTTCGAGCCGTGGATGGCCCTCACGTTCAGCGAAGGCAGCATCGGCGGCGACATCGAATCGATCGAGCTGGCCGACCTGGCCGCCTTCTACGGCAAGCGGCCGGCGGCGCAACTGAGTGCGAAACTGGATGCGCAGCGCCATGACCTGCGCGGCTTCGCCCCTGAACCGCGCGGCTCGAACGGCTTTGCCATCGCGCCGAAACTGAGCGCCAACGGCCGCGCGCTGTTGATGATCAACCCGCACACATCGTTCTACTTCCGCCCCGAAGTGCACATGGTCAGCGAAGAGGGCCTGAATGCGTATGGCGCCGTGACCTGGGGCCAGTTCTTCATCTACCAGGGTTTCAACGACAAACTCGGCTGGATGCACACGTCCGGCGGTGGCGACGTCATCGACGAATACCTGGAAACGGTCGTCGACCGCAACGGTGAGTACTTCTACAAATACGGCAAGCACGAGGCGCCGATGCGCAAGGTCGCAATCACGCTGCCGTACAAGACGCCGGATGGCACGATGGCCAGCCGCAGTGTCACTGCCTACTTCACGCATCACGGCCCGGTCGTGCGCGCCGAGAACGGCAAGTGGGTGTCGGTCAAGCTGATGGACGACCCGCTCAATGCGCTGACCCAGTCGTACACCCGCACCAAGGCGCGTGACTACAGCGCCTTCTACAAGGCCATGGAGCTGCGCACCAATTCGTCCAACAACACCGTGTACGCCGATGCGAAGGGCAATATCGCTTACTTCCACGGCAACTTCATCCCGAAACGCGACCCGCGCGTGGACTGGACCCGCCCGGTGGACGGCAGCAATCCCGCCAACGAATGGCAGCGCCTGCACGAGATCGACGAGACCATCACGCTGTTCAACCCGGCCAGCGGCTACATCTTCAACACCAACAACTGGCCCTGCACGGCGGCCGGCCCAAGCAGCCCCAAGTGCGCGAACTACCCGGCCTATATATGGTCGTTGCCCGAGAATGCCCGTGGCCGCAATGCCGCGCGCGTGTTCAAGGAGGCGAAGGGTCTGGACATCGACGGCCTGATCGCGGCCTCGTACGACACCCGCCTGCAGGCATTCGAGCCGCTGGTGCCGGCCGTCATTGCCGACTACGACGCCTTGCCGCCGGAAGACCCGCGCAAGGCGGCGCTGGCCGAACAGATCGACGCGCTGCGCAACTGGAACATGCGCTACGCCATCGACTCGGTGCCCACGTCGCTGGCCGTGTATTGGGGCCAGGACCTGGTGGCCCAGCACGGCGCGCGCGCAAGACTCGAGACGATCCCGCCGGTCGACTACATCGCCCAGCGCCTGAGTCCGGCGGACCGCCTTGACGGCTTGCTGCGCGCGTCGGAAAAGCTGACCGCCGACTTCGGCGACTGGCGCACGCCATGGGGCGAGATCAACCGCTTCCAGCGCCTGTCCGGTGCCGTCGACCAGCAATACGACGACAGCAAGCCGAGCATTCCGGTGCCGTTCACGTCGGCCAACTGGGGCTCGTTGGCCTCGTTCGGCATGACGGCCAAACAAACGACGAAGCGTATCTATGGCGACCGCGGCAACAGCTTTGTCGCTGCCGTCGAGTTCGGCCCGAAGGTGCGCGCCAAGAGCATCCTGGCCGGCGGCCAGAGCAGCGATCCCCGCTCGCCGCACTTCA
>Ga0308164_10004901_pt1 | contig 11057 bp, 11 predicted proteins | sample PhyTR2_FD_201031 | JGI IMG/M metagenome (GOLD analysis project Ga0308164, IMG submission 201031) | Phyllosphere microbial communities from UC Gill Tract Community Farm, Albany, California, United States - DLSLT.R2 | ecosystem: Host-associated > Plants > Phyllosphere > Unclassified | place: USA... | reverse complement strand
GCCACCGAACTTCGCCGACAGCACCGTCGCGATCGCCGCCGTCAGCGTCGTCTTGCCGTGGTCCACGTGACCGATCGTGCCCACGTTCACGTGGGGCTTGGTGCGGGTGAATTTACCTTTTGCCATTTTTCAAATCCTTGGAAAGAGCATTTCCCGTGTAGTGGTTTTACGTCTGCATCCGGTTGCTGAGTCATCTCGCACGGGAACAAGAGGGCACCGGATCGCAGACAAAAAAGAAAGCCATCCGACGTGCGGACGGCCTGTTGGGACGCAGGTCTTACTTGGCGCGTGCAGCGACGATGGCTTCAGCCACGTTGCGCGGCGCTTCGGCGTAGTGCTTGAATTCCATGGTGTACGTGGCGCGACCTTGCGACATCGAGCGCAGCGTGGTGGAGTAGCCGAACATTTCCGACAGAGGCACCTCGGCCTTGATGGCCTTGCCGCCGCCAATCATGTCGTCCATGCCCTGCACCATGCCACGACGGCTGGACAGGTCACCCATCACGTTGCCGGCATAGTCTTCAGGCGTCTCGACTTCCACCGCCATCATCGGCTCCAGGATCACGGGGCTGGCCTTGCGGGCGCCTTCCTTGAAACCGAAGATCGCGGCCATCTTGAACGCCATTTCGTTGGAGTCCACGTCGTGGTATGAACCGAAGTGCAAGGTCACCTTGACGTCGACCACCGGGTAGCCGGCGAGCACGCCTTGACCCAGCGCCTCGATGACGCCCTTTTCCACAGCCGGGATGTATTCGCGTGGCACCACGCCGCCCTTGATGGCATCGACGAATTCGAAACCCTTGCCCATTTCCTGGGGCTCGAGCTTCAGGATCACGTGGCCGTACTGGCCCTTGCCGCCCGACTGACGAACGAACTTGCCTTCGGCTTCCTCAACCGTCTTGCGGATGGTTTCGCGGTAAGCCACCTGCGGCTTGCCGACGTTCGCTTCCACGCCAAATTCGCGCTTCATGCGGTCGACGATGATTTCGAGGTGCAGTTCGCCCATGCCCGAGATGATGGTCTGACCGGATTCCTCGTCGGTCTTCACGCGGAACGACGGATCTTCCTGTGCCAGACGTTGCAGGGCGATACCCATCTTCTCCTGGTCGACCTTCGTCTTGGGTTCGACGGCCTGGGAGATCACCGACTCCGGGAACACCATGCGCTCGAGCGTCACGACAGCCGCCGGATCGCACAGGGTTTCGCCCGTGGTCACTTCCTTCAGGCCCACGCAAGCAGCGATGTCACCAGCCCGGATCTCGCTGACTTCTTCACGGTTGTTGGCATGCATCTGCACGATCCGGCCGATACGCTCCTTCTTTCCACGCACCGGGTTGTAGACGCTGTCACCCTTCGAAAGCACGCCGGAATAGACACGCACGAAGGTCAGCTGGCCCACGAACGGGTCGGTCATGAGCTTGAATGCCAATGCCGAGAACTTCTCGCCATCGTCCGCTTGACGGACCACGGCAACCTCGTCTTCATCGGTGCCGCTGACGGGCGGGATGTCGGTCGGCGCGGGCATGTATTCGATGACCGCATCGAGCATCGCCTGCACGCCCTTGTTCTTAAAGGCCGAACCGCACAGCATGGGCTGGATCTCGCCGGCGATGGTGCGCTGGCGGATGGCGGCCTTGATCTCTTCCTCGGTCAGCGTCTCGCCTTCGAGGTACTTGTTCATCAGCTCTTCGCTGGACTCGGCGGCGGCTTCTACCAGCTTCTCGTGATATTCGTTGCAGACATCCACCAGATCGGCGGGAATCTCGCCGTACTGGAACGTCACGCCCTTGTCCTCGTCCCAGATGATGGCCTTCATCTTCACGAGGTCGACGATGCCCTGGAACTTGTCCTCGGCGCCGATCGGGATCTGGATCACGACCGGATTGGCCTTCAGGCGGTCGATCATCATCTGGCGCACGCGCAGGAAATTCGCACCGGTGCGGTCCATCTTGTTGACGAACGCGAGACGCGGCACTTTGTACTTGTTGGCTTGACGCCAGACGGTTTCCGATTGGGGCTGCACGCCGCCGACGGCGTCGTAGACCATCACGGCACCGTCGAGGACCCGCATCGAGCGCTCGACTTCGATGGTGAAGTCGACGTGGCCGGGGGTGTCGATGATGTTGATGCGATGCTCGGGGAACGTACCGGCCATGCCCTTCCAGAAACAGGTCGTGGCAGCGGACGTGATCGTGATGCCACGCTCCTGCTCCTGCTCCATCCAGTCCATGGTGGCCGCGCCGTCATGCACTTCACCGATCTTGTGGTTCACGCCCGTATAGAACAGGATGCGCTCGGTCGTCGTTGTCTTGCCGGCGTCGATGTGCGCCGAGATACCGATATTGCGGTAGCGCTCGATGGGGGTCTTGCGTGCCATGAAATTACTCCGTTGAAAGATGGAAAGCCCGCCCGCCACATGGCGGGTCGGGCTTGCATCCAGTCTGGTTTGAGGGACGTTTCTTTAGAAGCGGAAGTGGCTGAAAGCCTTGTTGGCTTCCGCCATGCGATGCACTTCATCGCGCTTCTTCATGGCACCGCCGCGACCTTCCGTGGCTTCCATGAGTTCATTGGCCAGACGCATGGCCATCGACTTCTCGCCACGCTTGCGGGCGGCTTCCTTGATCCAGCGCATCGACAGCGCCAGACGGCGGACGGGGCGCACCTCGACGGGCACCTGATAGTTCGCACCGCCCACGCGACGCGACTTCACTTCGACCATCGGCTTGACGTTGTTGATCGCCATGGTGAAGGCTTCGACCGGATCCTTGCCCGGATTCTTCTTCTCGATCTGCTCCAGGGCGCCATAGATGATGCGCTCGGCCACAGCCTTCTTGCCGCCTTCCATGATCACGTTCATGAATTTGGACAGCTCGACATTGCCGAACTTCGGGTCCGGCAGGATTTCACGTTTGGGGACTTCGCGACGACGTGGCATGTTACTAACCTCTTTGCTTCAGTTGGCACCCTCTTGGGCACCGCGAGAGACGACATGGATCTCTCACTTACTCGACCCAGGATCGGGTCACTTCGTCCGATGCACCCGCCAAGGCGCGCCGAACACCGCTGATGGAAACAGAAAGCCTTAGGCCTTCTTGGGGCGCTTCGCGCCGTACTTGGAACGCGACTGCTTGCGATCCTTGACGCCTTGCAGATCGAGCGAACCGCGGACGATGTGGTAGCGCACACCGGGCAAGTCCTTGACACGACCGCCACGAACCAGCACGACGCTGTGTTCCTGCAGGTTGTGACCTTCGCCACCGATGTACGAGATGACTTCGAAGCCGTTGGTCAGACGGACCTTGGCGACCTTACGGAGCGCCGAGTTGGGCTTCTTGGGCGTCGTGGTGTAGACGCGGGTGCAGACACCGCGGCGTTGCGGCGAGTTCTGCATGGCAGGGCTCTTCGAGTTGATCTTTTCGACCGTTCGACCCTGACGCACCAGTTGATTGATGGTTGGCATGAATGAATGAATCCCAAAACAATCCCGATCGTGACCCTCACCGTGACATGAGGAACCGGGAAATGACAAAAACGTGAAACCCTTCGGAATTTTTCCGAAAAGCCCGCGAGTATAGCAGGACGAACGAGCGGGGTGCCCGCTTACTTGATCCAGAGACGGATGGCGTCCCAGGCTCGGCCCATGATGCCCGCCTGATCGACGGCGTCGAGCGCCACCAGCGGCACCTCGGTGACCGGTTCTTCACCCAGCATGACCTTCAGGGTGCCTACGGACTGGTTCTTGGCGAATGGGGCAATCAGCGGATCCGGGCGGGCGATCTGCGTCTTGATCCGGGCGGCAGAGCCGGCGGGGACGGCCACGACGATGGCCTCGGGCCGGCCGAGCTTCAGGGTGTCCGCCTTGCCCTTCCAGACGGCTGGCGTCGCCGCAGGCTGCCCGGCTTCGAACAGGCGCACAGCGTCATAGGCGGTATAGCCCCAGTTCAGGAGCTTCTGCGACTCATTGGCACGTGCGTTCTCGCTCGTCGTGCCCAGCACGATGGTCAGCAGGCGGCGCCCACCCGTGCCCAGGTTCGGGAAATCGCGCTTGGCCGTGACGATCATGCAGTAACCGGCAGCATCGGTGTGCCCCGTCTTCAGACCGTCGACGGTCGGATCGCGGAACAGCAGCAGATTGCGGTTGGTGTCGTTGGTCGACGGGGTGCCGGGATAGCGGTACTTCTTGATCGAGTAGTAATGGACGTATTCCGGGAAGTCATGCATCAGGCGGGTCGCGAGGATGCTCAGGTCGCGCGCCGTGGTCGTGTGACCGGGCGCTGTCAGTCCCTCGGGATTCTTGTAGCCCGTGTTCTTCATGCCCAGCACCTTGGCCTGGTCGTTCATGAGCTCGACGAAGCGTTCGACCGAGCCGGCGACGCCTTCGGCCAGTGCCACGGTCGCGTCGTTGCCGGACTGCACGATCAGGCCCTTGATCAGGTCCTCGACCGGGACCTGCATCTTGGGGTCGATGAACATGCGCGAACCGGGCATCTTCCAGGCGCGCTGGCTCACCGGCAGGGTCTGTGCGAGGGTGAGCTTCTTGGCCTTGAGTGCGTCGAACACCAGATAGGCCGACATCAGCTTGGTCAGGGAAGCCGGCTCGACCGGGCTGTCGATGTCCTTCTGGGCCAGCAACTGGTTGGCCGTGACGTCGAGCAGCAGATAACTGCGCGCGGCGACCTCGGGCGGGACGGGCACGGTCTGCGCCTGGACGCCCAGCATGCAGAAGGAAGCGGCAACGGCCAGCATCAGCGCGCGCAGCGCGTTGGAAAAGCGATTCATGGGGGATGCGGGAAAACCGGAAGGACTAGCCCGCGCGAAGATGGCGGGCGACGAGGTTCTTGAGGAGCGGCAATTGTCCGTGAAAGAAATGACCGCCCCCCGGAACGACTGTGACAGGAAGTGACTGTGGCCGTGCCCAGTCCATGAGCGCCGCCAGCGCGACCGTGTCGTCGGCCTCGCCATGCACGACCAGCGTGCGTTCCAGCGCATCGACCGGCAATGCGGGTGGCACCACGCGCGCGACGCTGGCGCCGATCAAGGCCACCTGGCGCACGTCGCGTTCGCTCCACAGGGCCTGCAGCGCATTGATGGCGACGAACGCGCCGAAGGAGAATCCGGCCACGGCGATCGCGCCCTCGGGGGCGAGTTGCGCGACGATGGCGCGATAGTCCTCGGTCTCGCCACGCCCCTCGTCGTGCACGCCTTCGCTGGCACCGACGCCACGGAAGTTGAAGCGCACGGCCGTCCAACCGGTGGAGACGAAAGCCCGCGCCAGGGTCTGGACGACCTTGTTGTCCATCGTGCCACCGAAGAGCGGATGCGGATGGGCGATGACGGCGACACCTCGTGCGGGCACACCGGCCGCCGGGAGGTCGCGCAGGACCTCGATGACGCCGGCCGGACCCGCGAGGCGGAGCTTCTCGGTCTGTGAATTCATGCCATCCGTCTCCCGAACTGCGCTGCCGTTGCCATCAGCGGCCCACGTCCGAAGGCAGCACGAGGCGTTCGACGACACGACCGTTCTTGAGGTGCGACTCGACGATCTCGTCGATGTCCTCCTTGTCGACGAAGGTGTACCAGACCGCCTCCGGATACACCACCGCGACCGGGCCTCCGGCACAGCGGTCCAGGCAACCGGCCTTGTTGACGCGCACCTTGCCCACGCCGGACAGACCGGCTTCCTTGACACGCGACTTGCAGCGGTCGAAGCCCGCCTGGGCGTCATGCAGCGCGCAGGAGTCCTCGCCGCCCTTGCGCTCGTTCAGGCAGAAGAAGATGTGGCGCTCGTAGTAGCCGGGCGCGTCGGCGCCCGGCGTGATGGAGGCGGAAGGAGTGACGGGGGTGCGGGGCATCGATCGATTCTAGGTTTGGCGCGGACGCCGGGACAACGCCGCGAGCACGTATCCCAGCGTCGCAAAGGGCCAGAGCCAACCCACCCATTGCGCGAGACCGTGGAAGCGGATGAAGCGGCCCTGCTCCCAGCTCGCCAGCGTCTCGGCGAAATAGGCGCTCTCGGGTGCCTGGTTGAGCAGGGCCAGATGCAGTGCCAGCGCCAGCACCAGCAGGGCCGCGCAGAGTCGTCGCGGAGCGGCCAGCAGCGTCATGCCCGCGACCACCGCGGCCGCGATCCCGACCTGCACCGGCGAACTCAGCCAGGCCCAGGCATGCTGCGGCCCATAACTCAGCGCCGCCGACAGGGCGCTGGCCGCGACACCGCCGGACAGCGTCAGGACCAGCACGATGGCACGGCGCGGTGCCGAGCGCGTCACCATGAACGCCAGCAGGCACGGCACCAGCGCACCCAGCATGACGCACAGGAGTTCCACACCCGGGACCAGCGGCTCGAGCTCGAACTGGCGCACCGGCAGCCAGTCGATGAATGGCGTGTCGAGCAGCCACTCGGCGATCGCGGTCTCGAGCCGCTCGAAGACCTGGCCCAGGCCGAAGGTGACCGCCGCCGGGAACAGCAACGCGATCGGCCACAACGCCAGCAGCACCAGCGCACCGCTCGCATCGGTGATGAACCACTGCGAACGCACGCGGCTCCAGTGGGCGATGGCGCCGGCGCGTTCCAATGCCGCGGCCAGTGCCGCGCCAGCGAAGGTACCGAGCGCATTGAGCGCCAGATCGACGTTGGAAGGAATGCGCGCCGGCAGGTAGCTCTGCAGCGTCTCCATGGCGAAGGACACGGCGGCGCCGGCCAGGGTCGCCCGCAGCACCGCCCGAGTCACACCGGCTTCCGGCCGCGTGCGCAGCACGGCGAGCGCCGCGAGGAAACCCATCGGCACATAGCCCGCGACGTTGATGCCGAGATCGAAGCCGGTCCAGTACTTGGGCCAGGGCGCCTCGAGATAGGCCCAGGGTGCGATGCCCTGGTCGCGCCAGTCCGCGAACGGATACAGGCTCGCATAGGCGATCAGCACCGCATAGGCGAGCGCCAATGGCAAGGCGGCGGAGACGAGGCGCGGCGACTTCACGCGAGTGGATTCGAAACGGACACGGCATGGCCCCGTGCGGGCATGGGGCTTCCCTCAGAACGGCTTGACGACCACCAGCACGACGATGGCCAGCAGCAGCAGCACCGGCACTTCGTTGTACCAGCGATACCAGCGCTCGCTGCGGCGATTGCTGCCGTTGGAGAAGCGTCGCAACAGCGAACCGCAACTGTGGTGATAGCCGATCACGACCAGCACCAACGCCAGTTTGGCATGCATCCAGCCATTGCCGGGCCCGCGTCCGATGCCATAGACCAGCCACAGCCAGAGGCCGAGTCCGATCGCGGGCACCGCCAGCAGCGTCGTGAATCGCAGCAGTCGGCGCGCCATCAGAAGCAGGCGCGCGCGCTCGGCCACGGAGCCGGCGGGCACCTGCGCCAGATTGACGAAGATGCGCGGGAGATAGAAAAGGCCGGCGAACCAGCTGGCGATGAAAACGATGTGAAGCGACTTGATCCAGAGCATCACGGCAGTTTAAGTGGGTGCCGTGACAGCTCCCGCCAACCGCACGGGCCCGTGCGACGGACAAAAAAAAGCCCGACGTGAAGACGTCGGGCTGGGAAGCCCTTTTGCTGTCACACATCAAGGCACCCGCTCAGGGAGGAAAAGCGGGGAGCGGCAAGCCGCCCGGCGCGGAATTTAACAAATACTTCTGTTTGAATCAACCGTGTTTGTAGCAATTTGTCTTTATCAAATATCGTTTGTGTGCTGCGTTTGAACTTTTCGTCTACGCAATTTTGAGATCACTCCCAGGGCTCCCGCATGCCGCGAGGGACACGTCACATCAGGCACAATTTTCGGCATGACCTTCCATGCACCCTTTCCCGCAGGGCGTCCCCGACGCCTGCGTCGCGACACCTTCACGCGCAACCTCGTGCGCGAACACGCGCTGAGCGCGCATGACCTGATCTATCCGGTGTTCGTGCAGGAAGGCGAGCGTCGCCGCGATGCGATCGCCTCCATGCCCGGCGTGGAACGTCTGAGCCTGGACACGCTGCTGCCGGTGGCCGAGGAATGCGTCGCGCTGGGCATCCCGGTGCTGGCGCTGTTCCCGGTCATCGACCCCGGCCTCAAGACCCCGTCCGGCGACGAGGCCTTCAACCCAGACGGCCTGGTCCCGCGCGTGGTCGCGGCGCTCAAGCAGCGTTTCCCGGAACTCGGCGTGCTCACCGACGTCGCGCTCGACCCCTACACCAGCCATGGCCAGGACGGACTGCTCGACGACGACGGCTATGTGATCAACGACGCCACCGTCGAGGTGCTGGCCCGGCAGGCGCTGGCCCAGGCCGCCGCCGGCGTCGACATCGTGGCCCCGAGCGACATGATGGACGGCCGCATCGGTGCCATCCGCGACGCGCTCGAATCCAATGGCGACATCCACACGCGGATCATGGCGTACAGCGCCAAGTACGCGAGTGCCTTCTATGGTCCGTTCCGCGACGCCGTCGGCTCGGCCGCGAATCTCGGGCGCAGCAACAAGAAGGTCTACCAGATGGATCCGGGCAACAGCGACGAAGCCCTGCGCGAGGTCGCCATCGACATCGCCGAAGGCGCCGACATGGTGATGGTCAAGCCCGGCATGCCCTACCTGGACATCGTGCGCCGCGTGAAGGACGAATTCCGCGTGCCGACCTTCGCCTACCAGGTCAGTGGCGAATACGCGATGCTGATGGCGGCGGCGCAGAATGGCTGGCTCGACCGCGAGGCCGTCATGATGGAGAGCCTCCTGGCCTTCAAGCGTGCCGGCGCCGATGGCGTCCTGACCTATTTCGCGCTCGACGCCGCCCGCCTGCTGCGCCAGCAGCAACGCTGACGACGGACGCGGCGCCCACGGTCTCGCTTCCTCCCCGTTCCCGCTTCCTTCCACGATCCCGGTTCATTCGTGCGCATCTTCGAGATCCATGGCTCGCAAGTCGACGAGCACGCCACGCTGGCTCCATTGGCTCGGCCCGACGCCTGCCGTGGCGGCTATCTGTGGCTGTCCCTGACGCGTTCCGAACTGCACGCCGAACTGTCCGCGGTGCAACCGGTGCTGGAGACCCTGTGCGGCACGCAGCTGCTCGACCTGCACGTGAGCGACCTGCTCAACGACCAGCTGCCTTCGCACTACGACTACACCTCGCTCTACGACGTGCTGGTGCTGCGTCGCCTGGCCGCCGGAACCGTGACGGCATCTGCCGGCGGTGCGACAGGGACGGACGGCGGCAGACCCGAGGGCCCGGCCCCCGCCCATGGCGGTGGTCCGCCGGTGCTGCGGCGCGTGGACACGCGGCCGGTCGGCTTCGCCGTCTTCGATCGCGTGCTGCTCTCCGTGCATCCCGAGGATGGCGCGGTGCGCGATGCCTATGCGCAGAAGCTGCTGGCCGCCGTGCGCGGCAACGGCGCGCGCGATGTCACCGAAGCGCCGGCGCTCGACGTCCGCGCGGTCAGCGCCCGCATCCCCACCAGCCCGGCCGACCTGATGCTGCGTCTGGCCAACCAGATCGTCGACGGCTACCTCGACCTCCGACGCCAGCTCACCAGGCAGCTCGACCACTGGCAGGCCGAACTGATCGACCCCAAGAGCCGGTTCACCAACTGGAGCGCCCTGATGGACGCCCGCCAGTCGCTGCACCACCTCGACGAGATCTGCGAGGACCAGCGCGCCGCGCTGCAGGACTGGATCGATGCCCTGGAGACCCTGCCATTGCCCGACTCGCCGACCGAGGCCCGCGAGCGCGAACTGGTGCTGGTGCGCAGCCGCGACGTGCTCGAGCACATCGAGCGCGTGGTGCACCACGTGCGCCGTCTCGAGCAGAACGCCGAGACCGCCGTGCAGATGCACTTCAGCGTCCAGAGCCACCGCACCAACGACATCATGCGGGTGCTCACCGTGCTCACGGCCGTCTTCCTGCCGCTCAACCTGATCGCCGGCATCTTCGGCATGAACTTCGAATTCGTTCCGCTGGTGCACAAGGCCGATGGCTTCTGGATCGCGATGGGCTCGATGGGCGTGACCGCCGTCGCGCTGGTGGCGGTGTTCTGGCGCAAGCGCTACCTGGCGCGCACGGCGCGCTGAACATGCGCGCCGCATGGACACGTTCGAGCTGATCAAGACCTTCCGCGACGTCGCCGAGCAGGGCAGCTTCTCGCGCGCCGCCACCCGCCTGGGGCTGGCCAGGGCCACGGTGAGCAAGTACGTGGCCGAGCTGGAGACCCGCCTGGGCGTGCGCTTGCTCAATCGCTCGACGCGTTCGGTCAGCCTGACCGATGCCGGAGCCCTGCTGCTCGAGCGCAGCGGTCCGGTCATGGAAATGCTGACGCTCACGAAGGCCGAGCTCCAGGCGCATGCGAGCCAGCCGACCGGACGGCTGCGCATCTCGGCGCCGCATGGCATGGGCCAGGGCTATCTGCCCGGACTGCTGGCCCGCTTCATGGGTCACTACCCGGAAGTCCGGCTCAGCCTGCATCTGACCAACCGCATGGTCGACATGGCCGAGGAGGCCGTCGACCTGGCCCTGCGCTTCGGTCCGGTCGCCGACGAGAACCTGATCGTACGCAAGCTCAAGCAGGTGCCGCTGGTGGTGTGCGCCTCGCCCCAGTACTGGAAGAAGCATGGCGTGCCGACGCATCCGGCCGATCTCTCCCGGCACGACGCCCTGACCTACTCGCGCCTCGGCTCGCACCCGCACTGGCGCTTCGAGATCGAGGGACAGGCCGTCGACGTGCCACTGAGGAGCCGCATGGACGCCACCGAACTGGCGCCCCTCATCCAGGTGGCGATGCAAGGGTTCGGGGTGCTCTATGTGCCATCCATGCTGGTGCAGTCGCAGATCGACCATGGGGAACTGGTGCCGGTGCTACAGGGCCATGCACGCAGCGACATCTGGCTGTCGGCCGCCTACCTCCAGCGCCGGCACAACAGCGCCGCCTTGCGCGCGCTGCTGGATTTCCTACAGACCAGTTTCCGCGACCGACCCGGACCGGCCTGCCGGCAATGAGAAGCGAAAAGCCGGGTGACGCTCGATGCGTCACCCGGCTTTTCATGGGAATGCGTCGACCGGACGCCGACGCCCGGTCCGT
>Ga0308164_10004900_pt1 | contig 11061 bp, 7 predicted proteins | sample PhyTR2_FD_201031 | JGI IMG/M metagenome (GOLD analysis project Ga0308164, IMG submission 201031) | Phyllosphere microbial communities from UC Gill Tract Community Farm, Albany, California, United States - DLSLT.R2 | ecosystem: Host-associated > Plants > Phyllosphere > Unclassified | place: USA... | reverse complement strand
CGACCAGTTGATAGCGATAGCCGTGCTGCGTTTGCGCCCAGTCGCGATCCGGCGGTGCCGCGCTCGCGACGGCGAGGACGCGAATGCCGCGCACCGCCATGGCGTCGACCGCGGCGGTCATCGCTGCGTGTTGATCCGGGGCAAGCGCGCACAGGCTGGCGATCGCCTCGGGCGCGCCCTTGGCCGCGATGCGCAGCGCGTCGCCGTCGTCCCACACGTTCGACATCGCCAGCAATTCGGGACGCAGCGCATAGGTGTGGACGAGCGTCCCGGTGGATGGCGACCGCGCCACGACCGCGGACCACGCGTCGTGCAGCGCGATTTCCATCGGGTCGCTCGGCGCAATCGCACTGGCGCGCGCGGCGGTGGCGAGCAGCGCGTGATAGCCAGGCGTCACCGGCCTATTCCCCGCTAGCACGAGCGTCGCGGAAGAGGGCAACCAAAGCTCGGCGACCGACATGCGGTTTTCGGTCAGCGTGCCCGTCTTGTCGGTGCACAGGACCGTGGCCGATCCCAGCGTCTCGATCGCGGCCGCGCGGCGGGTGAGCACGCCGACCTTGCCGATCCGCCACGCTCCCATCGCCAGAAACACCGTCAGGACGACGGGAAACTCCTCCGGCAGCATCGCCATGCCGATCGCGATCCCGGCCAGCAGCGCCTCGATCCAGCCGCCGCGCAGCAGCCCGAACAACAAAACAACCAGCAGCGCGACCGCGCCGCCGCCGATCCCGCACCAGGTCACGATCCGGGTCGTCTCGCGGCGCAAACGCGGTACCTCGGTCTCCAGCCTCGCCAGCGACTGGCCGATCCGTCCCACCTCGGTGCGTGGCCCGATCGCGAGAACGCGTGCAAGCCCATTGCCGCGCGTGACGAGCGAGCCCGAATAGACGAAGGGTTGGCCTTCGCCACCGGGGCGGCGGGGCTCCGCGATGGCGGCATCCGCGGCCGGGAGCTTGCCCACGGGCAGCGATTCGCCGGTGAGGAGCGACTCGTCGGTCTGGAGATCGTCGGCGTCGAACAGCAGCGCATCGGCGGCGATCCGGTCCCCCTGTTCGAGCACGAGGATATCGCCACACACCACCTCGCGCGCGGCGATGTGCTGCCGCGCACCATCGCGGACGACCTGCGCACGCGGTGCGGAGAGATCGCGCAATGCATCCAGCACATGCTCGGTGCGGCTTTCCTGGACCACCGTCACAACGATCGAAAACGTCGCGAAGGCGAGCAGGATCAGCGCTTCGGTAAGATCGCCGAGCAGCATATAGGCGACACCGCCGGCGAGCAGCAGCGCCAGCATCGGCTCGCGCAGGACGTCCAGCGCGAGCCGCAACACTGACCGCCGGTCGGCGCGCGGCAATTCGTTGGGGCCGTGGCGTAAAAGCCGTTCGGCGGCGACCGCGCTGGACAGTCCGCTGCGATCGGCATCGACGGACAGCGTGGCCGTGCCGGGCATTCAGTGCGCCATGAGAACGGGCAAGCGCGGATCGTCGAACAGACTGCGCGTGACGCCGCCGAGCACGATCTCGCGCATCCGCGAATGCGCAAAGCCGCCGACAACGAGAAGGTCGGCACCGCGATCGAGCGCGAAGCTGGTCAGCCGGTCCTGCGCTCTCCCGCTCCGGTCGAGCGCATGCCCCTCAACCCCGAAACCGTGGCGATGCAACAGCGCGACGACCGGTTCGAGCGCGGTTTCCGGTTGATCGGCCAGACCGTGTTTAATCGCAACGACATCGATCCGCGCACCGGGCGCGGCGAGCCGGACGAGATTCTGCAAGGCGCGCATCGCAGTCGGCCCGGGCTTCCAGCCGAGCACGGCGTGACCGACGTTGCGGATCGAGCGGCCCGGCGGCAGCAGCAACAAGGGCGTGCCCGAGGCCATCAATACGGTCTCGATTGTCCGGCGGCGGAGCCAATCGATCGACCAGGTCTCATGCGGACCGATCATGACGAGATCCGCGAGAGGCGCGCTGGCGCGGACGTCGCCCGGGATCCACCCGACATCGTCGCATTGCGACACGATCTCCGCCTGGCTGTCGGGCGGCAGGAGCGCGCGCAGGCTGCTGGCATGGTCGCGGACCAGTTGCCGAAGTTCGCTGGACAAAGTGTACACCGTGCCGAACGGGGCAAGATTAGGCGACAGCATGGGTGCCGCGGTCAGGACATCGAAGATCATATGCGCCTGCCGGTGGTCGGCTAAGCCAAGGACCGCGTCGATAAAGCTGCCACCGCGGACGGGGCCCTCCACGATTGCGAGAATTGTCTTGATCATGGCCACCTCGTTGTATCGGGCCAGTTTAGGTCAAGGATCATGGGCTAGATTTACGTAGTTTACGCAGAGGCAAGCCGCGACGCTTTGCGATCTTCTCGGCCAGTCACGCCTCCCGCGCTTCAGCGTAGGGGTCGCTCTCATGGGAAAAGAGCAGTCGGAGCGTGTTGGCCAGTCTACCGGACGAAGTCAGCGAGCATTGACCGATATGCGTACCAACAACCTGGATACCAATTTTTCGAAAGGCATCTAAGGCACCAGGTGCCTAGAACCACAGACGGGTCACTCCCAAGCGGCTTGTAAAAGTTTGGCGTTCGCAGGATTTTGTCCGAGGTCTGCCGATACCCTGAGGCTCCGATCGACGCGCTGAGCGCGACGCTGGCATAGTCGAATATGCGCGGTTATCGATGCGTGATGACGACCAGGGCCTGCGACCGGCCGATCGCCGCGGCCAGGCATTGACCAAGACACTGTGGATCCAGCGACGCGAAGCTCTCGTCGAGAATCGTGAGCGATGCGCGCTGCAGCAACGCACGCGCGAGGAAGATGCGGCTCCGCTCGCCATGCGACAACTGCCAGCCGGTCTCGCCCACCTGTTGCTCGATCCCGCCTGGCATCCGCGACAGCAGATCCCCCAGACCAAGCTCCTCGCATAGCTCTGTCGCATCGGCGAGATCGGCGGACGTGGGTGGCCAGCTGCGCGCCATCAGCAGGTTGAAGGCGAGCGATCCCGACAGGATATGGTTGTCGTGAAACTGCGGCGCGGCGGCGGCCATACGGTGCCAAGCGTCGCCCCGCGTCGCCTTGTCGAGCCCGTCGAGCAGCAGCAGCCCCGATGTCGGCGTCTCCAGTCCGGTCAGCAATGCTGCCAGCGTGGACTTTCCGCCGCCCGATGCGCCGTCGAGCAGGATCTTCTCACCGTGCCTGATCGTCAGGTTCGCGCGATCGACGACCCGGCGATCGGCACCGGGATAGCGAAACATAAGCCCCTCGGCCTCGATCACCGGCCGGTTCTCGTCCGCAATCCCGTCGGTTCGCCGGGTCACGGTGACCGCCCCGCCGCGCGCCGCGGCAAAAAGATCGCGCACCCGCGACCAGGCGATCGCAGCGCGCGCGAGCCCAGCCGAACCGCCAGCGATCCCGCCAAAAGCGCGCTGGCCGAGAAGCAGCCCGCCCAGACTTATCGCCAGCGTCACGGGCGACGGCACTGGCTGTCCCGCGAAGGCCGGGACGAGGGCAGCGATGCCCGCGAACAGCCAGATCGATGGCAACGCGGTGACGCCGATGATACTCGCGCCATCCATCGCCGCCGACGTCGTGAGATAGCGCTGCACCACCACGTCGTCATGCACGTCCCGGCGCGCAGCGCGGTCCTGCGCCAACCGGGTCCGATGTCCGACCATCGCCTCGATAAGCGCGTTGGTCATGTCCAGACGCTCCCCCGACCACCGTCGCATCCGCACGAAATACCGCCAGCCAAGCAACCCGGTCAGCACGACCCAGCCGACCAGCAGGGTCAGATGCGCGGTCGGCGCTGCGCCATGGGCGAGGACCCATGCAGTGAAGACGAGTTCGATCCCCGCGAGCAGCACCCCGATACCACCGTTGAAGGTGAGCGCTTCGAGCGCCTGCGCCTCGATCACGCGACCGATCATCTGGCCGACACCGCTGCGCTTGATCGCGTCGGGTCGCAACGCGAGCGCGCCGGCGAGCAGCCGCGCCTTCATGATCCGTCCGAGGTCGACCGCGAGGCTCGCCTCGCACCACGCGCTCGCGGTCTGCGCAACGACGGCGGTGAGCAGGATCACCATCCAGCCGAGCAGCCAGCCGGAATCGACCTTGCCCGCCAGAACGCCTTCACCGATCACCCGCCACCCTGCGATCTCCAGCACGTAGAGTGCGACGAACGCCGCAACGATCAGCGCGAGCGTGCGCAGGCTGCCGTCCAGCCGCATCTGCCGCCAGACCGGTGCGGAGGCCGGCGCGCGGAGCAGGCTGATCCCGCCGATCCGTTCGGCCTGCAGCCGTTCGTGGAGCAGCGCGGCCGCGGCGCGCGGACGACGGCGTGGCTGGATCATTGCGCGATCGAGCAGTTCATCGACCGCCGCGCGGTGTTCTGCGGCGACCGGATCGACGAGGCGATCGCGCAGCGTCGCGAAGGGTACGCGGCGACGGTGCGCATGCCGATCGAGCAGCAGCACGCCGCCGCGTCGCCGGCCGGCGAGCGCAAAGAAACCCGGGCTTTCCGCCGTGTCATCCAGCAGGATCGCGGGCCCGCCGCTTGCCAGCACAGCGTAGATCGCGGAGGCCGGTGTCTCGACTTCGACCACCTCCACTCCCAGCCGCGCCGCCGCCCATTCTGTCCACCTTGGCACGTCCTCGAGCGCGAAGGCGGCGGGAACGACCAGCGGATCGGTCGGCGGGTCGCGGATCAGCCCGGCATCTAGCGCCAGCGCCTCGATCGCCTCGCCGAGCCGGGCAAGCGGCCACCAATTGGGGGCGAGATCGGTCATGATGCGGGTTCCACGACCAGGCCATCGACCATCGTCAGTTGCCGCCACGCCGCGCCCTCGCGCAGCGCATCCTGCACCGCTGTTTCCGCGTCGAGCAGGTCGCGGTAGCGCGACGGGGCCGCGGCAAGCACCGCCGGTGCACCGTCCTCGACCAGCCGACCGTCCTCGATCACGAGAACGCGATCGAACGCCTGCGTTTCCGCGAGATCATGGGTGACGCACAGCAGCGTCGTCTCGCGCCACCACGCGCGCGTTTCAGCGAGTAAGGTCTCACGCTGACCACGATCGAGCCCGCGAAATGGCTCGTCGAGCAGCACCAGCCTGGGATCGGCGACCATCAGCGCTCGCCCGAACCGGACGCGCTGTCCCTCGCCGCCCGACAGCAGTCCGCCGCCTTCGCCGAGCATCGTCTGCAGTCCTTCGGGCAGGGCGCGCGCGATCCCGCGCAGCCGCGCCGCCGCCATCACGGGCCCGACCTGACCGATCGCGTCGTCGGTCGCGGCGTAGAGCAGGTTGTCGAGCAGCGAGCAGTTCCACAGCTGGATCGCCGGATCGACCCAGGCCGTCGTCGCGCGCAACGCCACCGCGCAGAGCGGTGCCCCATCGATCGTGACAGTTCCTGCCGCGGGCACATGCCAGCCGAGCAGGACGCCCAGCAGCGTCGACTTGCCCGCCCCCGACGTGCCGACGATCGCGACATGCTCGCCTGGCGCGATGCGGACGCTGAGCCCGGTCAGGATCGGATGCCCGCCCGCGACGACATCGACCGCATCGAACGCGATCGCGGCAGGACCCTCGCCGGTCGGCGCCGGGCCGGCGATCGGCTCTTCCCGGGCATCGAGCGGCTCGACGAGGCGGAGCAGGACGTTGCGCTGGCCCGGGTAGCTTTGCGCGAGCCCGGCAAGCCGCGATCCCAGGCCCGGAAGCTTCAGCGCCCAGAACACCAGCAACAGGTCCGCACCGCCGACGCCGCGTCCGCGTGACAGATGGCTCGCGACCAGCGTCGCCGCCGCCATAGTGCCGATCAAAGCCTGTGCGCCGTCCGCCGTCACTGCGGTGCGCGCGAGCCTGCGCATCGCATGCGCCCATTCGACCAGCAGCCCCTCGTGCTGGCGCGCCACCGCGCGCTGCGCGCCGTGCGCGCGGATCGGAGCGAGGCCGAGGATCGCGTCGAGATAAAAGCCATGGAGCGCGCCTGCGTGATTGCGGACACGCAGGTCGCGTTCGTTGAGCACCGGCTGGATCGCGAGCGGCATCGCGATCGTCAGCAGCGCGACGCCAATTGCGGCAAGGCCGCTGTCCGGGGCGATCAGCGCAATCGCAAGCGCGGTCAGGGCAAGTTCGAACACGGTCTCGACGAAGCGCAGACCGATGCCGGGAACACTGCGGATCCCGTGAATATTGTGGCTCCGGTCCGCCATGTCGCTGATCGGGCGGCTTTGGAAATAGCGATCGGCCAGCCGCGGCAGCTTTGCGAGTAGCGCTATCCGCAGCCGAACTTCCAGCGCCCGTCCCATCTGCAGCGCCGCCGATCCCGTCGCCAGTTCGATCGTGAGCAGCACCGCGATGAACACGAGCAGCGCGACTCCAGCGGTCAGCCGGTCCAGCCCCATCGGCAGCCGCTGCGCGACGTCGATCAGTCCGCGGAACAGCAGCGCCTCGAGCATCAGCGCGCCCGCCGCGAGCGCCGTGGCCAACATCAGCGTTACCGGGGCGACCAGGCCGTCGGCGCGCAGCATCGCAACCAGCGTCCGGAGCGGCGTGACGGGCGGCTCGGTGAGCGCGGCGGCGAGTTCGGGCGGAAGATCGGCGGCGGGTGCGGCGGGGGTATGCCTGCCGGCGATGGTCACCAGCACCGCCCCGCGCACCACCGCGTCGTCCCCGGCGGGGACCGCGCTCCAATAGGTTTCGGGGATCGCCGTGAACGGATCGGCCGCAGCGCGATCGGCGAGCGCCGCGATCAGTCGTGCGGCATCCGATCCGGGCGGCAGCGCGCGCGCGTCGACCAGCGCCGTCACCAGCCGTATCGCTGCATCGATCGCGGCGGCGTGCTGCCACTCCGCAGCAGTGACGGTAGCGAGCAGCCGATCCGCCGTTCCGCCCGCGACGCCGATCGCGGCAAGGCGTTCGCGCCACGCCGTCGCTGCCTCCGCCGAGCGTGCCCATCCGTGCCAGGCCGCCGCGGGGACGCGCGTGCCATGCCGGTAGATCGCGGCGCGGAACGTCGCCTCGCGCAGCCAGCGCCGTCCGATTGCCGGGTCCATCACCTGCACCCAGCCGCGAACGCGCCGCCACAGCACGACGAAATGCGTCGCCTCATCGGCATGGCGAACCACGACGATCGCGGGCAGCGTTGTGCTGGCGAGCATCACATGGTCGGCGGGAACCAGCACCTGCTCCGCCGCCAGGCCGAGATGGTTGGCGACGGCTTCGATCGTGTCGATCGACGTGCCGTCGACGCTGGTCTGGCACGCCTCGCGCAGCCGCCCGTAGCTGACCGGGATACCATGCCCCTCGAGCAGGCACTTGAGTGCCGCCGGGCCGCAATCCATGCTCGATGTCTGGACGACTTCGGGGGCGAGCCATCGCCGCGGACCGCTCATCGCAGCGCCCCGCCTGCGGTCCGCATCAGCAACCGCGCGGGCGAGACATGCTCGACCGCGACCTCGACCGACCCCGCAAGCCCGTGCACCAGCGCGACGCCGCGGATGGCGCCGCGTGCCGCGGACAGCTCGACCCGCATCCGGCCGTCGCGCAGCTCGCCGGCGACACGCTCGACCCGTGCCGGCACGACGCCATATTCGGTCCAGGGATACCCCGCGAGGCGAAGCGTCGCGCGCTGACCCGGACGGATCCGGCCCAGTCCGTTTGCCGGATCGAACGCCGCGACAACGATCAGGTCGCCCGCAGGGAGGATCGTCGCGAGCCGCTGACCTGCTACGACGATCGCGCCTGGAGCGACCGCCTGGACATCCGCGACGATCCCCGACACCGGCGCGCGAACCACGCGACCGGCAATGTCGATACGCAACTGCGTGGCCAGCGCCGCGGTCGATGCCTGCTCGTCGGCCAGGGCGAGGCGCATGCGTTCGAGCTCCTCGCAGCGCGCGCTGTTCCTGCCGCCGCGGGACTGTGCTTCGGTTGCGATGCGGCGTGCGTCCTCGGCGAGCGCATCGCGCACAGCAGCGGCACGGCGCGCATCGGCGCGGGCGCGGATGGCGTCGGCCTGCGACACGCCACCCGCCTCGCTATCCTCGACGTGACGTCGCGCGATATCCGCGGCGAGACGCGAAGCTGCATCGGCTTCGGTCGCGCGCGCGCGCGCCGCACGCGTTGCCGCCGCCGCGCTCGATCGATCCGCGCTGTCGGCATCCCCAAGCAGCGCCATCTCACGGTCGAGCGACGACAGACGTCGCGGATAGTCGCGCATTCGCCGCTCCGCCTCTGCGAGCCGGAGCCGCTGGGGTTCGGCATCGAGCGAGACCAGCACGTCCCCGGCCGTCACGCGGCGCCCAATCGAGAGCCGCGTCGCGATCATCCGCCCCGATTGCGCGGGCGACACGGCTCGCGGGGCAATGCCGACCTCGAGCCGCGCACTGGTCGACACCTCGTACAGCGTCACCGACGCCAGCGTGAACCACAGCAGCCAGATCGCGAGCAGGGCCGCTGCGACGGCAAGCGCGAGCAGTGCGAGGCGCGGCGTCTCGCGAGCCAGCGCGTTATGCGTCCGGGCGAATGGCGTGGCCATGCCGCGATCACTGCCCCGCCGGAGTGAGGGTGGATGGCGGCGAAGACGTCGTCCGCCATCCACCGCCGAGCGCGCGGACAAGGCCGACGGTGGCGATCGCCCGCGCATGATGAAGCCGGACCAGCCGGGTTTGCGCGCCAAGATCCGCGCGTGCCGTGTCGAGCGACTCGAGCAGGCTGATCGAGCGGCGGGCGAGGCGTCGGGCAGCCAGCTGTTCGCCGCGAAGGCTCGCATCTGCCGCTTCGCGCGCCACCGCCTCCTCCGCCGCAAGCAGGCGCGTGGCGGCGAGCTGGTCCTCCACGTCGCGAAACGCGCGCAGGATAGTGTTGCGCCCCTGCGCCTGGGCCAGCTCCTCCTCGGCCGCCGCCCTGCGAACGCGCGCGGCGGTACGGCCACCGTCGAAGATCGGCAGCGAAAGGATCAGGTTGAAGCCGAACGTCTGCGCGGTCTGGGACAGGAACTCACCGAGCGTCGGCGAGGCCTGCCCGCCATTGGCCGTGAGCGCAAAGCCCGGAAACCATGCGGTCTTCGCGGCCCGATGCCGCAACCGCGCCGCCTCCACCGCATCCGCAACCGCCGCGACGTCCGGCCGTCGCAGCAGCATCTCGCTCGGCAGTCCAGCCGGGATCGTGGGAACCGCGAGAAGTCCCGGCGCGGCGCGACGGTCGGGGATTGCTGCGGCACCGACCAGCAGTGCCAGCGCATGCCGGGTCAGTGCGCGGTCGCGGTCGCGCGCGAGCAGGTCGGCGCGCAGCATGGCAAGTTCCACCTGTCGCCGATTGACGTCGCGCGCCGCGGCATTGCCGCGCGCGGCCTGTGCCGCAACGATCGCCAGCGCCCGCGCCGCCCGGTCGATCGCGCTGGCCAGGACGTCGCGCTCGCCATCGAGCGCGCGCAACGCGAAATAGGTCTGCGCAATCTCCGCCTGCACCGCGAGCCGCGCACCGGCCAACGTCGCCTCTGCGGCGCGCGCATCCAGCCGCGCCGCGCGCGCGGCCTTGCCAAGGCCGCCAAATAGGTCGGGCTCCCACGCCGCACGGAGGCCAAGCTCAAACAGACGGCCGTTTTCGCCGCTGGCGGTGGCAAGATTGCCTGACTGGTCGGTGACGCCGGCGATCGCGGAAACCCGCGGCAGCCGTTCGGCGGACGCCGTGCGGACGGCGGCCCGTGCGATCGAAAGCCGCGCCGCGATGATCGCGATGTCCGCGTTATCGATATTGCCCCGCGCGACGAGCGCGTCGAGCTCTGGCGAGCCGAAGATCGTCCACCAGTCCGTGCGCCAGGGCAGCGGGCTCGCGACGCGCTGTGCCTCGGCATAGGTCGGGGGCACGTCCGTTGCGTCAGCGGCCGCCGCGATGCCGAGCACGCTGGCGACGAGAAGGGGGATTGCGTGCCGGACGCGGAGATGGCCGGAACAAGTCCGGCCATCTCGTCTGGAAACGATCATCTGAGATCGCAACCGCAGCGGGTCAGGCGTGCGGCTTGGGATCGTCCCTGCCACGACCGCGACGGATGTGGCCGGCGGGATCATCGGCGCCGCGTTTGCCGGCGTGCAGATCGGTCTGGATCTTCATGCTTCTTCTCCTGACATGCCGCGCAGCAAGACTCCGCGGCGGGTTTCGGTGTGTCGGATCCTGTCGAAATTGGGCGTTCTTGCGTCGCTCGAAGGTTGTTCCGACCGCATCCCATCACCGCTGCAGGCGGTGACATGCGTTAGTGTCGCGCGCGCGAAAAACGGTTCAAACCATTGGAACTTTTTTAGAAACTGCGGCGCGCACCAAGGATGAGGCCGCTCTGCCAGCGTCCGCTGTCATGGTTTGGGCCATTGCCTGCCCATTGCACGGTGATGGCGAGTCTATCGAACCGGCGCGCGACACCCAGTCGCCAGTCGAGCTCGATGAATCGCGGCCTGCCGGGATCGCGTGGTGGCGTCAGGACCCCGCCATGGCCCGCCAGGGACCAGGGGCCGTGCTCGACCAGCGTCGCGTTGACGTCCACATAGGCCGCTTCGCCGCCGCGGCCGTCATAATCGGGCGTCAGGTAGAGATGCGACTGCACGCGCCGCCCGATCAGTCCGACATAGGCTTCGGTCAAACGGCGTGCATAGTCGCCGGTAAAGAACCGGCTATAGACCCGATTGGTGATGCCGATATCGAAGGTCAGCGCGCCGTTGAGACGTCTGGCGTAACCGACATACTGTACCGAACGGTGCGGCCGGACGCCGCTGTCTCGCGTCGCAACGACCGTCGCCGAAATACCGGCATAAAGCCCACGGACATCGTCATAGGCCAGCGTCGCGGTGCCGATCGGTCGATCGCCGCTGACCGTCTGTCCGCGAAAGCGGTCATCCGATGCGACGGAAATCTCGAACCCGGTTTGCGCCATCGCAGGCACGGGGACGAGGCCGATCGAGCATATTGCAAGACCGTGCAGACCGCGCGCGCGCCGCCGCCTAATTCGGCACGGAACAGCGCGCGCTGCCGGACCGCGCCAGGTGTTGGAGCGTGTCGCACGCATCAATGACGCCGCCGCCG
>Ga0308164_10004898_pt1 | contig 11064 bp, 11 predicted proteins | sample PhyTR2_FD_201031 | JGI IMG/M metagenome (GOLD analysis project Ga0308164, IMG submission 201031) | Phyllosphere microbial communities from UC Gill Tract Community Farm, Albany, California, United States - DLSLT.R2 | ecosystem: Host-associated > Plants > Phyllosphere > Unclassified | place: USA... | reverse complement strand
CCCGAACTCAGCAGTGAAACGATGCATCGCCGATGGTAGTGTGGGGTTTCCCCATGTGAGAGTAGGTCATCGTCAAGATTGAATTCCGAAACCCCCATCTGCGCAGGCAGGTGGGGGTTTTGTCTTTTTGGCGTTCGTGGAGCGCAAGATCAAGGGCTCGCGGGCAAGCCCTGCTCCTACCCCGACCGTGTTCACAACTTGATATTGGGATGGAACGCGGTGGGGGTAGGAGCTGGCGCTAGCCTGCGAGCTTTTGATCTAAAGAATCAATCGCCGTAATACTCGCACCCACTGGTGCAAGTCTCATGGATACGAATCTTCGACAGCTCAGGCAGTAACGGCTTCAACTCATCCCAGATCCACTTTGCCAACACCTCACTGGTCGGGTTCTCCAGGCCAGGAATGTCGTTCAGGTAGTTGTGATCCAGGCGCTCATACAGCGGCTTGAAGATCGCCTTGATCTCCGAGAAGTCGCGAATCCAGCCGGTGTGCGGGTCTACAGGGCCGCTCAGGTGGATGGCGACCTTGAAGGAGTGCCCGTGCAGCCGCCCGCATTTATGCCCTTCAGGCACGTGGGGCAGCCGGTGAGCGGACTCGAAGGTAAATTCTTTGAATATTTCCACGGTAGGGGAGGCTCTCAAGTCAATGCAGCCCGCAGTTTATCAGTTGGCCCCGCACTGGGGGAGAAACCCGGCCATCAAGCCGTTGCCTGGTGTGTCGATGAGCTGCGGCCTGGTAGTTTTCAGTTTCAATTAAGTCACGCTCGATAGAATGATTTCCGTTGCCAAGACATACTCTTATAACGGAGATTGACCATGAAAACTTTTACCGCCCTGTGCACCGCCAGCCTCCTGCTTCTGGGTTCGACCCTTGCAAACGCTCGCGACCTGGGCCCTGACGAGGCACTGCGCTTGCGTGATGCCGGCACCATCATGTCGTTCGAGAAACTCAATGCCATCGCCCTTGCCAAACACCCAGGCACCACCGTTCACGACACGGAACTCGAGCAAGAGTACGGCAAGTACGTCTACCAGATCGAACTGCGCGACGCCAAGGGCACCGAGTACGAAATGGACCTGGACGCCGTCACTGGCGCGATCATCAAAGACCGCCTGGACCGCTAAATGAACGGCAAGGCCCATCCTTTCCGCTTCACGGCGCTGTTGCTGGCAGCCTGCTGCTCCTTGGCGACGGCCCGTGACCTGGATCAGGACGAAGCCTTCAAGCTGAGGGAGGAGGGCGTCATCCTCCCTCTCGAAAAGCTGCTCCAGCAGGCCCTCGGCCGCTACCCGGGAGCACGCCTGCTGGAAGCGGAACTCGAAGAAGACGATGGCACCTACATTTACGAAGTCGAACTGCTGACCACCGCCGGCGTAGTGCGCGAGATCAAACTGGAAGCCGCTACCGGCAAGCTGCTCAAAGACAAGGAAGACTGACCGATGCGCCTGTTGCTGGTCGAAGACACCGTCTCGCTGGCCGATGAACTCATCGCCAGCCTGCACCGCCAGGGCTATGCCGTGGATTGGCTGGCCGACGGCCGCGACGCCGTGTACCAAGGCGCCAGCGAGCCCTATGACCTGATCATCCTCGACCTCGGCCTGCCGGGCATCTCCGGCCTGGAGGTGCTCAAGCAATGGCGCGACGGTGGGCTCAGCGTCCCGGTACTGGTCCTCACGGCCCGCGGCTCCTGGGCCGAGCGCATCGAAGGGCTGAAGGCCGGCGCCGATGACTACCTGACCAAACCCTTTCACCCTGAAGAATTGCAGCTGCGCGTACAATCCCTGCTGCGCCGCGCCCGTGGCCTGGCCAACCAGCCAACGTTGCAGGCAGCCGGGCTGCACCTCGATGAAGGCCGCCAGTGCGTGATCTCCGGCTCCTTGGAGGTGCAACTGACTGCGGCGGAGTTTCGCCTGCTGCGTTACTTCATGCTGAACCCGCACAAGGTTCTGTCCAAAAGCCACCTTGCCGAACACCTTTACGATGGCGAAACCGAACGCGACTCCAACGTCCTGGAGGTGCACGTCAACCGCCTGCGCGGCAAGCTCGGCAAGGCCGTGATCGAAACCCGCCGCGGCCAAGGCTACCTGTTTACCGGTGCCGCGCCTTGAGGTCGATCCAAGGGCGCCTCAGCCTGGGCTTGATCACCGTTATGGTCGTGGTTGGCCTGGCCATGGCGCAGCTGAGCCTGTGGTTGTTCGAAGCGGGCCTGCAGCGCTACCTGGAATCAGGCCTGCGCAACGAGAGCGAAACCATCCTGATGGCGCTGGAACGCGGCCCCAGCGGCCTGCAGCTCAACCCCCAGCACGTTTCCCCGGCTTACGGCCGGCCGTTGTCCGGGCACTATTTCCGTATCGACTTCGCCGAAGAGCACTGGCGTTCGCGCTCCCTCTGGGACCTTGAACTGCCCATCCCCGAGGCCCTCGGGCCAAGCTCCAAGCTGCGGCTGGGCCCTGATGGCCAGCGTCTGCTGGTACTGCGCTCGGAATACCGCCGCTTCGGTCAGACCCTGAGCGTCACCGTGGCCCAGGACTACACCCCCGTGCAGGCCAGCTTCCAGCGCATGCGCCAGATCGGCCTGGCCACCGGCCTGGGTGCCTTGCTGCTGATCCTCTGGCTGCAGCGGCTCACCGTCAAGCGCGCGCTGCGCCCGTTGGAGCGGGCACGCCAGCAGATCCACCAGCTGCAGCAAGGCCAGCGCTCGCAACTGGATAGCGAGGTCCCCCAGGAGCTCGAACCCTTGGTCGAGCAGGTCAACCAGTTGCTGGCCCATACCGAAGACAGCCTCAAGCGCTCGCGCAATGCCCTGGGCAACCTCGGCCATGCGCTGAAAACTCCGCTTGCCGTGCTGCTGAGCCTGGCCGCCAGCGATCGCCTCAACGCCCACCCGCAGCTACGCGCGACCCTGCGCGAGCAGGCACAACAGATCCAGCACCGCCTAGAACGCGAACTCAACCGCGCGCGCATTTCCGGGGATGCCTTGCCCAGCGCGGCGTTCGACTGCAGTGCCGAGCTGCCCGGGCTGATGGCCACCCTCGGCATGATCCACGGCAACCACCTGCAGCTGCGCCACGAAGTCGCCGATGGCCTGTTGCTGCCCTGGGACCGCGAAGACCTGCTCGAACTGCTGGGCAACCTGCTGGACAACGCCTGCAAGTTCGCTGACAGTGAAGTCTGCTTGAGTATCGATGCCCACCCTGGCCATTTCGAACTGCTTATCGACGATGACGGCCCGGGAATCGCCGCTGCCGACCGCATCGAGGTCCTGCAACGCGGCGCACGCCTGGACGAGCAGGTAGACGGCCACGGTCTGGGCCTGGGCATCGTGCGTGACATCGTCCAGGCCTGGGGGGGCGAACTGCAGTTACGCGACAGCCCCCTGGGCGGCTTGCGAGTCAGCGTGCGCCTGCAGCGTCGTGGCCCAGCGCAAGGCACTTGAAGGCTTTACGTCAAGGGTTGCACCAAGGCGGGGCGGAATAACGGCCCTATGCCTCAACTTTTCCCCACCCGTGCCGATACCAGCTCTAATTCCCTGTAAGACGTGAGACCACTACCATGCGCCTGAGCCTCAAAGGCAAAGTTCTTTCACTGGCTGTGCTGCCGGTGCTGCTGTTTGCTCTGGTGATCAGCCTGAGTACCGTGTGGATCCTGCGCGACCAGGCCACCAAGGAGGTGGACGAAACTCGTCAACGCCTGCTCAACGATGCCAAGGCCACTCTGCAAAGCTACGTCGCCGTGGCGCTCGGCATCGTCAAGCCAATCTACGACGCCGCCGCGCCGGACGACCAGGCCGCCCGCCAGCAGGTGATCAAGATGCTCTCGGCCATCAGCTACGGCAAGGATGGCTACTTCTTCGGCTACGACTCCCAGGCCGTGCGCCTGTTCAAGGGCAGCAGCCCCGACGGCATCGGCAAGAGCTTCATCGACGCCCGCGACCCTAATGGCGTGTACGTCAACCGTGGCCTTGTGGAAGTGGCCAAGGACAGCAGCCACTACCTGCAATACAGCTCGTCGCTGCCCAACGATCCCAAGGTGCTGGTGCCGAAGCTGGCCTACACCGAATACCTCTCCAAGTGGGACATGGTCATCGGTACCGCGGTCAACCTCGACGGTATCGAGGCGCAGGTGGCGGTGGTCAAGGCCGGCGTCGACGAGCGCGTGAAGGACATGCTGCTGAGCATCGTCGGCATCGCCGTGCTGGTGCTGGTGGTGATCATCCTGATCGGCCTGGTGATGGCCCGCGCCTTGGTCAAGCCGATCCTGCAGATGAAAGCCAACCTGGACGACATCGCTGCCGGTGAAGGCGATTTGACCCGTCGGCTGGCCATCACCAGCCAGGATGAAATCGGCGAACTGGGCGGCTCGTTCAATCGCTTCGTCGACAAGATCCACGGCCTGGTGCGGCAGATCGCCGACATGACCGGCCAGCTCACGGGGCTGGTCAGCGAAGTGGCAGCCCAGGCCCAGCGTTCCGAGCACGCGATGCAACAGCAGCGCCACGAGACCGACCAGGTGGCGACTGCCATCAATGAGATGTCGTCGGCCGCCCAGGAAGTGGCGAAGAGCGCCCAGAACGCCGCCGTCGCTGCCCAGCAGACCGACGTCGAAGGCCAGCAGGCCAAGCGCGTGGTCGACGGCAGCATTGCTCAGATCCACGCTCTGGTCGGTGATATCCGCGCCAGCGGGACCTCGTTGGACAGCCTGCAGCAAGATGTACAGTCCATCGTCAGCGTGCTCAGCGTGATCCGATCGATCGCCGAGCAGACCAACCTGCTGGCACTCAACGCCGCCATCGAAGCGGCCCGTGCCGGTGAGGCGGGCCGCGGTTTCGCTGTGGTCGCCGACGAAGTGCGCGCGCTGGCGAGCCGCACCCAGCAGAGCACCCAGGAAATCCAGGGCATGATCGACCGCCTGGAGCAGGGCACCCGTTCGGCGGTCGACGCCATGCGCCGCTCCAGCGAGGCCGGCGACGGCACCTCGGTGAAAGCCAACGAGGCCGGGCAATCGTTGGATGCCATTGCCGCGCTGATCGCCACCATCAACGCCATGAACGCGCAGATCGCCGCCGCTGCCGAGGAGCAGACCGCCGTGGCCGAGGAGATCAACCGCAGCGTGCATCAAATTGCTACTGCGGTGGACACGGTCGCCGATGAAACCCAGCAAGGCGCCCAGACCTCCCGGCAACTCGCTGCTCTGGGCGAGCGCCTGGGCCAGATGGTACGCCAGTTCCGCATCTGACCACCGCACTGGCCCCATCGCGGGCCTCGCCCGCTCCAACGGGGATCGTGCTGGCCTTATCGCGAGCGGTGCTTGCCCTAACGGGAATCGTGCTGGCCTTATCGCGAGCGGCGCTTGCTATAACGGAGATCGTGCTGGCCTTATCGCCAGCGGTGCTTGCCCTAACGGGGATCGTGCTGGCCTTATCGCGAGCGGTGCTTGCCCTAACGGGAATCGTGCTGGCCTTATCGCCAGCGGCGCTTGCTATAATGGGGATCGTGCTGGCCTTATCGCCAGCGGTGCTTGCCCTAACGGTAAATTACGCTTGACCCTGTTGGAGCGAGCGTAGCTCGCGATGAGGCCATCGAGGCCAGCGCAATATCACGCCACACCGTCGAACCCCTGCCGCCGCGCAGGGACTAACCCTCATGGCGCACTCAGGCGCCATGAGGCTATCGACATGGAACGCGGCATGAACCACCTGCACTTACACGAGAAAACCCTACTGCTGTTGCTGATTCTGGTCAGCATCGCCTTCATCTGGATTCTGCTGCCGTACTACGGCGCGGTGTTCTGGGCCATCATCCTCGGCATCGTCTTCGCGCCCCTGCAACGCCGGTTGATCCAGCGTTACAAGTGGCCGCGCAACGTCACCTCGCTGCTGACCTTGCTGGTGTGCGTGATCATCGCCATCCTGCCGGTGATCATCATCAGCGGCCTGCTGGTGCAAGAAGGCGCCACCCTCTACAAGAACATCGAAAGCGGCCAGCTCGACATCCCCAGCTACGTGAACCGCTTCAAGCAAGCGCTGCCGCTGTTCGCCCAGCACTTCCTCGAACGCCTCGGCGTCGGCAACTTCGCCGGCCTGCAGGACAAGCTCTCCAAGGGCGCCATGGTTGGCAGCCAATACTTTGCCAGCCAGGCCTTCAGCTTCGGCCAGGGCACCCTGGATTTCTTCGTCAGCTTCGGCATCATGATCTACCTGCTGTTCTTCTTCCTGCGCGACGGCAGCGAGCTGGTGCGCCGGGTACGCGCCGCCGTGCCGCTGGCCGAGCAACAGAAGCGCCGCCTGCAACTCAAGTTCAACCGCGTGGTGCGCGCCACGGTCAAGGGCAATCTGCTGGTGGCCGTGACCCAGGGCGCGCTGGGCGGGGTGATCTTCTGGTTCCTCGACATTCCCAGTGCGCTGCTGTGGGCGGTGCTCATGGCCTTCCTGTCGCTGCTGCCGGCGGTCGGGGCGGGGATCGTCTGGGCACCCGTGGCGCTGTATTTCCTGCTCAGTGGCTATATCTGGCAAGGCGTGGTGCTGTCGTTGTTCGGGGTGTTCGTGATCGGCCTGGTCGACAACGTCCTGCGCCCCATCCTGGTGGGCAAGGACACGCGCATGCCTGACTACCTGATCCTGGTCTCGACACTCGGTGGGCTGGCGGTATTCGGCCTCAATGGCTTCGTGATCGGACCGTTGATCGCCGCATTGTTCCTCTCGACCTGGAGCATCTTTGCCGGCAACCACAAGCGCGTACAATTGCCAGCCGATTTGCCATAAGGTCAAATCCTGAAATCATTGGTAACATAACGCCCTCAGCGTCCGCTCGACGACATCGTCACCTACCGTCGAGCGGTTTCGGATTTCGTTCTCACGTACGCCTTGGAAGGCAAATCCGCCGAACGCGACAGCCGGCGGGTGAGCGCAGCTGATTTCATTTTTGTCCAAGAGCGGTTCCGATGCCCCAACCGATTCCCCTGAAAGACCACGAAAAAGAGAAAGGCCTGGTCAACCGCCGCCTGATTTTCTGTGCTTCGCTGGTACTGATCCTGGCCATGGCCCTGGTGGCCCGCCTGTATTTCCTGCAGGTGATCCAGTTCGCCTACCACTCGACCATTTCTGAAAACAACCGCGTGCACCTGTTGCCGATTCCTCCCGAGCGTGGGGTCATCTATGACCGCAACGGCGTGGTGATCGCCGACAACCGCCCCAGCTTCAACCTCACGCTGACCCGCGAGCGCGCCGGCGATACCGCACAGGTGCTGGACGAGCTGACCAAGGTTCTGCACCTGAGCGAAGAGGACCGCACCCAGTTCGACCGCGACCTCAAGCGCGTGCGCCACCCGTTCGAACCCGTGACCCTGATGTACGAACTGACCGAGGAGCAGATCGCCCTGATCGCGGTCAACCAGTTCCAGCTGCCCGGCCTGGATGTCGAAGCGCAGTTCGTGCGTGAATACCCCTACGCCGAGCACTTCGCCCATTCGGTGGGCTACGTGGGCCGGATCAACGAGAAAGAGTCCAAGGAACTCGACCAGGTCGAGTACCGTGGCACGCAGTCGGTGGGCAAGACCGGCGTCGAGAAATTCTACGAGCCGCAACTGCACGGCCACGTCGGTTTCGAGGAAGTGGAAACCAACGCCCAGGGCCGGGTGATGCGCGTGCTCAACCACACCGACCCGGTGCCCGGCAAGAACATCACCCTGACCCTCGACATCAAGCTCCAGCAGGCCGCCGAGAAAGCCCTGGGCGACCGCCGCGGCGCCGTGGTGGCCATCGACCCGCAAACCGGCGAAGTGCTGGCGATGGTCAGCAAGCCGAGCTTCGACCCCAACCTGTTCGTCACCGGCATCAGCTTCAAGCAATACGCCGCCCTGCGTGACTCCCTCGACCGCCCGCTGTTCAACCGCGTGCTGCGTGGCCTCTACGCGCCGGGCTCGACCATCAAGCCGGAAGTGGCGATCGCTGGCCTCGATACCGGCGCCATCACCCCGGCCACGCGCATTTTCGACCCCGGCTACTACGAACTGCCCAATTACGACCACAAATACCGTAACTGGAACCGCACCGGCGATGGCTGGGTCGACCTCAACGACGCCATCATGCGTTCCAACGATACCTACTTCTACGAAACCGCCCACCGCCTGGGCATCGACCGCCTGCACGACTACATGACCGAGTTCGGCCTGGGCCAGAAGGTCTCGCTGGACATGTTCGAGGAAGCGCCGGGCCTGATGCCGTCCCAGCAATGGAAACGCGCCACTCGCCGCCAGGCCTGGTTCCCGGGTGAAACCCTGATTCTCGGGATCGGCCAGGGCTACATGCAGGTTACCCCGCTGCAACTGGCCCAGGCCACCACCCTGATCGCCAACAAGGGCGTGTGGAACCGCCCGCGCCTGGCCGAAACCGTGGGCGGCGTGAAGCCGGTGGACGAGCACCCGATGGCCAACATCGTGCTCAAGGACCCGCGCGCCTGGGAAGACGTCAACCTCGGCATGCAGGCGGTGATGCACGCGCCACGCGGTATCGCCCGCGCCGCCGCCCAGGGCGTGCAGTACCGCATCGCTGGCAAGAGTGGTACCGCCCAGGTGGTGGCAATCAAGCAGGGCGAGCGTTACGACCGCCTCAAGACCCTCGAGCGCAACCGCGACAACGCCCTGTTCGTCGGCTTCGCCCCGGCCGAACACCCGCGCATCGTGGTGGCGGTGATGATCGAGAACGGCGAGGCCGGTGGCCGCGTCGCCGGCCCCGTGGTGCGCGAGATTCTCGACGCCTGGTTGCTCGACCAGGACGGCCACCTCAAGCCGGAGTACGCCGCGCCGGCAAAGGCGCCCGGTGATCCCCACGTGTAACCGACGAGCGGATCGCCACAAGTGATCCGCTTTGCTCCCGCCCGCGTATACCCCTCGACCATCGCCATTTTGCGGCCGATGGCGAACGAGGGAAGCCCTTGGCATGAGTCTGCGGTTAGTATGTAGGGAATATCCGCTTCCTCGGAGCCCGGTGCGCCTCGTGAGCAGCCCAGACAACCAGAACAGCCGTGTCCGGCCCTGGGCCGCCGAGGTCGAGGCGGTGGCCCGTGAGCGCGACCGCGACAGCTTCATGCGCATCTACGACTACTTTGCCCCGCGCCTGCAGCGCTACCTCGCAGGCCTCAGTGGTTGCGAGGCCCGTGCCGAAGAGTTTACCCAGGAGGCGTTGCTCAAGCTCTGGCACAAGGCTGCGCAATTCGACCCCGAAAAGGCCAGCCTCGCCACCTGGCTGTACCGCATCGCCCGCAACCTGTACATCGACCACGTGCGCCAGGACCGCGGCTGGCAAGTCACCCAGGAGTCCCTTGAAGCCCTCGAACGGCTGGAGGCCCCGGAAGATGGCCTGCTGGATTTCAGCCACCGCCAGGAACAGAAGCTGGCCAGCGCCTTGCACGCACTCCCGCCCGACCAGGCCCGGGTGATTCGCATGGCCTACTTCGAGGCCCTTAGCCACCGGCAGATCGCCGACCAACTGCAACTGCCCTTGGGCACCATCAAGTCCAGCCTGCGCCTGGCGTATCGAAAACTGCGCGCAGGGGTGGAGGAGCCACAATGAACGCCCAGCATCACCTGGATGAGGCAACGATCGTCAGCTACAGCGCGGGTGCCTTGCCGACCGGCCTCGCGGTGATTGCCGCCGCGCACCTGCAACTGTGTCCCATGTGCCGCGCGCGCTGGTCGGCGGCCGAGCGCATCGGCGGCCAGCTGATGGCGGCGCAGGCCGATATGACCGTCAGCACGCCGCTGGTGGAAAAGGACTTGATCAAGCACACCGTGCCCCAGAACGCCGAGGCGCAGCGCCGGCAACAGCGCGAGTCAATGCTCGCACGCCTGGATGAACCCGAAGTGGCCGCGCCCACCGCGGTAGTGCCGGATTTCACCGATGCCGACCTGCTGCCCGTCAGCCTGCACCCGTACTTCGGCCAGCGCTACAGCCAGCTGGCCTGGCGCTGGCTGATTCCGGGTGTGCGCATGATTCGCGGCCAGGCGCCCGGGCAGGGCAGCCTGGTGATGTTCAACATCACCCCAGGTACCTCGATGCCGGTGCACAGCCATGGCCGCAGCGAGCTGACCCAGGTGCTCAAGGGCGCCTACCGTGATGCCATTGGCCAGTTCGGTCCCGGCGACATCGCCGACCTCGACGAAACCATCGAGCACCAGCCGGTTGCCTGGGGCGATAGCCCCTGCATCTGCGTGGCCGCCACCGACGCGCCGCTGCGCTTCAGTGGCCTGATTCCACGCCTGATGCAGCCCTTCATCGGCCTGTGACGTTTTCGATTTTATCGATGGGTAGCGCCGAATTAATCGGTTTTTAATTCGTCCCATCCTGTGCGAGGTTGTTCAACACCTCCCGCGCCGTCCTGGTGCGGGACTGCACAGGAGCAATACCCATGGCTAAAGTGCTGGTTCTCTACTATTCCACCTACGGTCACATCGAAGGCATGGCCCAGGCCGTCGCCGAGGGCGCTCGCGCCGGTGGCGCCGAGGTGGACATCATGCGCGTTCCCGAGACGGCCCCCGAGGAAGTGGCCAAGAACGCCCACTTCAAGCTTGACCAGGCGGCGCCCATCGCCACGGTCGCCGACCTCGAACGCTACGACGCGATCATCGTCGGCACCCCTACGCGTTTTGGCCGGATTGCCAGCCAGATGGCCGTGTTTCTCGACCAGGCCGGCGGCCTGTGGGCCCGTGGCGCGCTGAACGGCAAGGTCGGCGCCGCGTTTACCTCTACCGCCTCGCAGCACGGCGGGCAGGAAACCACGCTGTTCTCGATCATCACCAACCTGCTGCACTTCGGCATGACGGTTGTGGGGCTGCCCTACAGCTTCCAAGGGCAGATGGACATGACCCAGATCGTCGGCGGCTCGCCTTACGGTGCCACCACCATCGCCGGCGGTGATGGCTCCCGGCAACCCAGCGAAGTCGACCTGGCGGGCGCCAGGCACCAAGGCGAGCGCGTAGCTCATACGGCGATCAAGCTGTTCGGCTGATTATCTGAATCTAGGCTTGAAATAAGGTCGGTGTAGGAGCTGGCGCAAGCCTGCGAGCTTG
>Ga0308164_10004896_pt1 | contig 11068 bp, 10 predicted proteins | sample PhyTR2_FD_201031 | JGI IMG/M metagenome (GOLD analysis project Ga0308164, IMG submission 201031) | Phyllosphere microbial communities from UC Gill Tract Community Farm, Albany, California, United States - DLSLT.R2 | ecosystem: Host-associated > Plants > Phyllosphere > Unclassified | place: USA... | reverse complement strand
CCACCGGCTTCGTCGCGATCCTGCGCGGCGGACGCGGCGGCACCGCCGGCGGCAACGGCCGCACGGTCCTGCTGCGCGGCGACATGGATGCGCTGCCGATGCAGGAGGAAACCGGGCTCCCCTTCGCGTCGAAGATCGACGGCGCGATGCACGCCTGCGGCCATGATTCGCACACCGCGATGCTGGTCGGCGCGGCCAAAGCCTTGTGTGCCCGCCGCGACGACCTTCCCGGTACCGTCGTCTTCATGTTCCAGCCCGGCGAGGAGGGGCATCACGGCGCCCGCCACATGATCGCCGACGGCCTGCTCGATGCGCCGCTGCCCGAGGCGGGGTTCGCGCTGCATATCTCGCCCAACATGCCGATGGGTCATGTCGTCAGCCGCGCAGGCACGCTGATGGCCTCGACCGACACGCTGCGCGCGACGATCACCGGGCGCGGCGGCCATGCAGCGATGCCGCATGACTGCCTCGATCCGCTGCCGATCGCGTGCGAGATCGTCACCGCGCTCCAAACCTATGTCGCGCGGCAGGTGGCGGTCACCGACCCGGCAGTGCTGTCGATTACCAAGCTCAACGCAGGCTCCGCGCACAACGTCATCCCGTCGACCGTCGAGATGCTCGGCACGATGCGCACGCTGTCGGAGCGCACGCGCGAGCAGGTCCGCGCGGCGTTCATCCGCATGGTCGAGGGCATCGCCGCCGCGCACGGCGCGGTGGGCACGCCGACGATCGAAGAAGGCTATCCGGTCACCGTCAACGACGAACGCGCCACCGACCTGATGAAGGCGTGCGCGACCGCGATCGGCGGCGAGGGCGCGTATCAGGTGATGCCGCCGATGATGGGCGCGGAGGACTTCTCCTACGTGCTCCAGAAGCTCCCCGGCGCGATGGCGTTCATCGGCGCCGCGCCCGAGGGGAGCGACCCGCGCACCAATCCGCCGCTGCACAACACGAGGATGGCGATCAACGAACGCGTGATGGCGCACGGCATCGCCATGCACTGCGCGGTGGCGGAGCGGTTCCTGACGAACGGCTTCGACTGAGGGCGCGCGCCGCATCTCCCCATTCCGCGGCGTCCCCCCACTCCGTCATCCTGACGAAAGTCAGGATCCAGGGTTACGGGCGATACCGTATCTGGCTCTGGATCCTGACTTTCGTCAGGATGACGGGGGTTTAGTGACCGGGTTCTAGTGGCAGGCTCAGTTCAACGGCCGCGTGGACCCCGCATAAGTCGCCACCGCGGCCGCCGCATTCTGGATCAGCTTCTGCCGCTCCGGCATCGGCCGGATCGTGTCGCCGATCATCACCGCGATCGCGTAGCGACGCCCATCCGGCGCGGTCAGCAGCCCGACATCGTTGAAGCCCGCGTTGCGCCGCCCGAGATCCTGCCCCGTCCCGGTCTTGTGCGCGATCTCCCACCCGCCGGGCAGCGCCGCGCGCAACCGCGCACGACCGGTGACCGACCGGCCCATCGTATCGAGCAGGATCTTGGTCGACGTCTCGGACAGCAGATCCCCCTTCGCCAGCCGGGCAATGGCATCGGCGATCGCGATCGGCGCAGCGCCATCGGGCGGATTGCGCACATAGGCGTCGAGCGCGGCGGCACGGACCGCCGGCGACAGCTGGTTGCGCGCAGTCAGGAAGCCGCCATTGACCGCGTAGGATGGCTGCCACACGAGACCCGCGGTCCCGCTCTGCAACAGCCGTTCGCCCGGCCCGAACCGGATCGCGCCGAGCTGCTTGCGCGCAATCATCGACCGCACCGCGGCCGACCCGCCGACGCGCGTGAGCAGCCGGTCGTTCGCGGTATTGTCGCTATGCGTCAGCGCGCGCGTGAGCAGGTCGCCGACCGTCGTGCGATAGCCATCGCCCTTGACCAGCATCGCGATCGGCTGGTGGAACAGCGTCAGGTCCTGCGGGCGGACGACGATCGGCTCGTCGAGGCGGATCTTGCCCTGGTCGCGCAGGTCCATGACGGTCAACGCGACCCACAGCTTGCTCACCGATTGCTGCGGCAGCAACTGGCGCCCGCCCGCCTCGACCGTCCAGCCGTCGTCGACCGCGCGCACCGCGATTCCCGCCTTGCCCTGGAAGCCGCTCTGCAGTTCGGAAATTGCGTTGACCAGGCTGGCAGGCGCGGGGCGCGCCGTGCGCGGCAGCGGCGGCGGCACCGGAATCGAGACGAATCCCCCGGCCTGATTCACCGGGCTGACCGCAGGCGGGGTGGGCCGCGATGCCGATCCACATCCGGCGAGCGCCACACCGAACAGGGTGGTTGCCAGAAGACGCTTGAACGCACTCGCCGATGTCATGATGGATTGAAGGCCCTGCACTGGAGCATCGATCCTTATCGGTTGCTCGGGCGCGCGAAACAGCGCCTCCGCACCGCTGCGACGAAGCGCGCGGGGGTTGCGCCCAATCGCGCCGCGGTCAGGGAACGAGAACCGTGTCGACCGCATCGGGCAACGTGTCGGGATAATCGAGCGTGAAATGCAGCCCGCGGCTTTCATGCCGGTGCAGCGCGGACCGGACGATCAGCTCGGCGGTCTGGAGCAGGTTGCGCAGTTCGATCAGGTCGGGCGTGACGCGGAAATGCTGGTAATATTCGGCCACCTCGTCGTTCAGCAGCTTGATCCGGTGCTGCGCGCGTTCGAGCCGTTTGGTCGTGCGGACGATGCCGACGTAATTCCACATGAACCGGCGGATCTCGGTCCAGGTCTGCTTGATCACCACCTCCTCGTCCGAATCGGTGACGCGGCTTTCGTCCCAGGGACGGATCGGCGGGGGCGGGGGCAGGCTGTCCCACGCGGCGGCGATGCTGTCCGCGGCCGCCTCGCCGAACACGAAGCATTCGAGCAGCGAGTTGGACGCCAGCCGGTTCGCGCCGTGCAGACCCGATTCGGTGCATTCGCCCGCGGCATACAGGCCGGGCAGGTCGGTCTTGCCATGCTCGTCGACGACGATCCCGCCGCACGTGTAATGTTGCGCAGGGACGACCGGGATCGGCTGCGTGGTCATGTCGATGCCGACCGTCAGCAGCTTCTCGTGGATGTTCGGGAAGTGATGGCGGATGAAGTCGGCGGGCATGTGGCTGATGTCGAGATGGACGTAGTCGAGACCATAGCGCTTGATCTCCGCGTCGATCGCGCGCGCGACGATATCGCGGGGGGCGAGTTCCATCCGCGCCGCGTCGTAATAGGTCATGAAGCGCTTGCCCGTCGACGGGTTGATCAATCGCCCCCCTTCGCCGCGAACCGCCTCGGTAATCAGGAAATTCTTGACCTCCAGATTGTAGAGGCAGGTCGGGTGAAATTGCATCATTTCCATGTTTGAGACCCGCGCACCCGCCCGCCATGCCATCGCGATCCCGTCGCCGGTCGCGCCGCGCGGCGCGGTCGAGAACAGATAGGTCCGCCCCGCACCGCCCGTCGCCAGGATCGTCGCGCGCGCGGTGTAAAGGCCAACGCGCTCGGTCTTGCGGTCGACCGCGTACACCCCCCACACATTGCCCGCGCCCGAATAGCGTAGCTCATGCCGCCCGGTTGCCAGGTCGATCGCGATCTGATCGGGGACCAGCGTGATGTTGGGATGCGCCTCGGCCGCGCGTTGCAGCGCCTCCTGCACCGCCCAGCCGGTCGCATCGGCGACATGGACGATCCGGCGATGGCTGTGCCCGCCTTCGCGCGTCAGGTGGAGCGCGTTGCCCTCGGTCTCGAACGGCACGCCGAGACGGCTGAGCCGCTCGATCGCGGCGGGGGCGCCCTCGACGACCATCTCGACGATCGCGCGGTCGTTGAGGCCGGCGCCCGCGACCATCGTGTCCTCGACATGATTCTCGAACGTGTCGCCGGGTTCGAGCACCGCGGCGATCCCGCCCTGCGCCCAGGCGGTCGACCCTTCATTCAGCGCGCCCTTGGCCAGCACCGTCACGGTAAGCCGATCGGCGAGCGTAAGCGCGGCTGTCAGTCCGGCGGCACCCGATCCGACGATGAGGATATCGCTGGTCATGCCGGTCGTGTCGGAAGGCCGCGTATCGTCGCGCGACGAGGGAAGAAAATCCTGCATTGCGCCGCTGTGGCACAAAAACGGGGCGGCAGGACAGGGTTTGCCGCAGACGCCAAGCCGCGTCGATGCGCGAACCCGAGTTCCGGGGGTCGAACACGGACCGGATCGCGCCTAGGCTGGAGCGCGTGAAGACCTATGACGCGCGCTTCTGGAGTCTCGCCGCCGGCCTGTCGGGCATGGCCGGTTATGTCGACGCGATCGGCTTCCTCAAGCTGGGTGGCCTGTTCGTGTCGTTCATGAGCGGCAATTCGACCCAGCTTGCGGTCGGCGCGGTGCTCGATCCGCCAATGGCGGCGATGGCGGGGCGGCTCGTGCTCGGGTTCGTCGGCGGGGTTGTCGCGGGCACGCTGCTGTCCGAGATCGCCGGCCGCTATCGCAAGTCCGCCGTCCTGGTCTTCGTCGCCGCAGTCCTGGCGATCGCGGCGGGCATCGACGGCCGCGCCTCGATCGGCTGGACGACGACCATGATGGCAGCGGCGATGGGATCCGCGAACACTGTCTTCCAGCGCGCGGGCGAGGTCAGCATCGGCGTGACCTATATGACCGGAACGCTCGTCAAGTTCGGCCAGCGTCTGGCGGGCGCGATGATCGGCGGGCCGCGCTGGGCGTGGCTGCCCTATCTGGTGCTATGGGCCGCGCTGGTCGGCGGGGCGATCGGCGGTGCGCTCGCCTATGCGCGGCTTGGCACCGACGGATTGTGGATCGCCGCCTTGGTCGCGATCGCGCTCGCTGGCTACGCCGCAGCGCTCGGTCCTGCCGAACCCGCAGGCGCACGACACCGGCCCGCGGTGTAGCGCCTGCCGTGATGTCAGGCGTTGGCGGCGCGCGTCAGGCTCAGGAAGACGTCCTCGAGATCGGGTTCCTTGGTCGAGACGTCGACGATCCCGAACCCGCCGCCCTGGATCGCCGCCAGCACCTCGCCAGCGTTGACGCGATCCTTCTTGTATGTGATCTCAAGCGTCCGATCGCCCTTGAGCGTGATCTTCTCGAAGCAAATGTTCGCGGGGATATCGGTCACGTCGCGGTCGACCGTCACCGCGACGATCTTCTCCTGCGCCTTGCCGACCAGCTCACGCGTCGGTTCGTTGGCGATCAGGCGACCGTTGTTGATGATCGCGATCCGGTCGCAGAGCTCCTCGGCTTCCTCCAGATAATGCGTCGTCAGGACGACCGTGACGCCTGCCGCATTGAGGCTGCGGACATAGGTCCAGAGCTGCTGGCGCAGTTCGATGTCGACTCCCGCTGTCGGTTCGTCGAGCACGAGCACGGGGGGCGAATGGACCATCGCCTTGGCCACCATCAGGCGGCGCTTCATGCCCCCCGACAGCGTGCGCGCATAGGCGTGCGCCTTGTCCTCCAGATGCACCGCGCGGAGCAGCTCCATCGTCCGACGCTTCGCCTTGGGGACGCCGTAGAGTCCGGCCTGGATCTCCAACGTCTCGAACGGCGAGAAGAACGGATCGAACAGGATCTCCTGGTTGACGATCCCGATCGATGCCTTGGCATTGCGCGGATGGTCGTCGGTGTCAAAGCCCCAGATCGCGGCGTTGCCGTCGGTCTTGTTGACGAGGCCGGCGAGGATGTTGATGAGCGTCGACTTGCCCGCGCCGTTCGGGCCGAGCAGCCCGAATATCTGGCCGCGCGGTACGTCGAACGTCACGCCGTCGAGCGCGCGCTTGCCGCCGGCGTAGGTCTTGCAGAGATTGGTGATGGCGATCGCGGCTTCGGTCATGGTGGCGGCATAGCGGGGCGGGAAGGGCGGGTCATCCCCTCGGGCGTCGCAAAGAAGATTTGTTCGCGCGGAGGCGCGGAGGCGCGGAGGGTGTCGCATCCAGACTGTCGGTCGGGAGACGTTACTATCTGTTCCGCGGAAGATGATCGGAAAGTCGCTTCGCGACGAGCGCAACACCTCCGCGTCCTCCGCGGCTCTGCGCGAACCCAATCTTCTTCTCCGCTGATGAAGGAAGAACCAATTGCCCGCCCGCCGCGCACTTGCTATCGCGCCCGCATGCATCCGCCGCTCGAAACCACCCGCGTCACCCACGCCCGCGTCGCCTGCGATGGCGCCACCGATATTCCCGGCGGCGCAGCGCTCGGCCACCCGCGCGTCTGGTTGCAGATCGACGAGACCGGCTATGTCGATTGCGGCTATTGCGACCGGCGCTTCATTCTGGTCGGCGGGGCCGCCGATGGCGCGGACCAGTCGACATTGCGCGACCATGGGGATGGCGCGGGCCGCTAAGCCCCTTATATCTATCGGATGACGATAGCTGCAGATCCCCGCTCGTTCCTCTACCGCGACACGCTCGACCCCGAGCAGGCGCAGGCGCTGACCGCCAAGGCGCTCGGCAAGGCCGATGACGGCGAACTCTATCTCCAATATCGCAAGGCCGAGGCGTTCGGGTTCGACGACGGCCGGCTGAAGACTGCGTCCTACGACACGAGCTCGGGCTTCGGCCTGCGCGCGGTATCGGGCGAGATGACCGCGTTCGCGCATTCTAACGAGATGACCCCCGCCGCGATCCGCCGCGCCGCCGAGACGATGGCGCTGATCGAGCCGGGCGTCGCTGCCAAGGCCGGCCCGCCACAGGGTACCAACCGCCACCGCTACACCGCCGCCGATCCGCTCGATCTGGTCCCGTTCGCGGACAAGGTGAATCTTTGCCAGACGATCGACGCCGCAGCGCGCGCGCGCGATCCGCGCGTGGCGCAGGTCTCGGTCAGCCTGTCGGGAACGTGGTCGGTGGTCGAGATCGTCCGCGCCGACGGCTTCGTCGCGACCGACGTTCGGCCGCTGGTGCGCTTGAACGTGTCGATCGTCGCCGAGCAGAATGGCCGCCGCGAGACGGGTAGCTACGGCATCGGCGGCCGCTATCTCTACACCGACCTGTTCAAGCCCGAGACGTACAACCGCGCGATCGACGAAGCGCTGTCGCAGGCGCTGGTCAACCTCGAGTCGATCGCGGCGCCGGCGGGCGAGATGACCGTGCTGCTCGGCAATGGCTGGCCGGGTATTTTGCTGCACGAGGCTATCGGCCATGGGCTCGAGGGCGATTTCAATCGCAAGGGGACGTCGGCCTTCTCGGGTCGCATCGGCGAGCGCGTCGCGGCCGAGGGCGTGACCGTGGTCGACGACGGCTCGCTCCAGGATCGCCGTGGGTCGCTGACGATCGACGACGAGGGCACGCCGACGCGCGAGACCGTGTTGATCGAGGACGGCATCCTCAAGGGCTATATGCAGGACCGGCTCAACGCGCGGCTGATGGGCGTCGAGGCGACCGGCAATGGCCGCCGCGAAAGCTATGCGCACGCGCCGATGCCGCGGATGACCAACACCTTCATGAAGGCGGGCAACGACGATCCCGCCGAGTTGCTGAGCCGCGTGAAGAAGGGCATCTTCGCCAAGGCGTTTGGCGGCGGGCAGGTCGATATCGTGTCGGGCAAGTTCGTGTTCAGCTGCACCGAGGCGTATCTGGTCGAGGACGGCAAGCTGGGCGCACCGATCAAGGGCGCGACGCTGATCGGCGACGGGCCGAGCTCGCTGACCAAGGTACGCGGGATCGGCAACGACTTCGCGCTCGACGAGGGTATCGGGATTTGCGGCAAGGGCGGGCAGTCGGTGCCCGCGGGCGTCGGGCAGCCGACGCTGCTGGTCGACGGACTGACGGTTGGTGGAACGGCGGCCTAGCCTTCAGTAACTGCCCGTCAGCATGTCGATCGCGCTCCCGATACGGTATTCATGCTCGACGAGTGATGTGGTTGGCTTGGCTAAAAGTTTTACTGAGATCGCGGCGGCCAGATGCGTCTGCATGACGTAGTCGGTGCCGTGAATTGCGAAGACCGGATTTAAGCGTCGATCTCCACCGGGCACATCGGCATGCAACCGAAGCGGTACGATGAAACGACTGTTCAGATCCGCCAGCAGGTCGGATTGGCAGTCGAGCCAATAGCTCCCGTCAGGGGCGGGATAGACGTCGAAGCGGGCCATTACGCCAGGCGATATTGATCGAGCGGCAGGCCGTTTTCCTCGATCCAGGCATTGTTCGCTGCGATCCAGTCACGGTGCTCGTGTCGCCACTGCTCTTCTTGCACGCGCTTTGCCGCGGCACGAATTGCAGCTTCGCTGACCTGCGACAGGTTGATCCCGGCCTCGCGGGCCGCGGCGACGATACCGGTATCGAGCGAGAGATTGACCGATTTGCGCTTGCCGCTGGCGATTGGATCATGCTTCATGCGCACAAGGTATGCGCGTAGCTGACGCGCGTCAATTCGGAGTCGATCGATGGAATTCTTTCCTGCGCTCACCGACGATCACCGCGCGTTCGTCGCGCGGCAACCGGTGTTCTTCGTCGCGACGGCGGCGGAGGGGGCGCGGATCAACCTCAGTCCGAAGGGGATGGACAGCTTTCGCGTGCTCGATGCGAACACCGTCGCGTATCTCGACGTCGGGGGCTCGGGGAACGAGACCAACGCGCATCTCGCGGCGGACGGGCGGATTACGATCATGTTCTGCGCCTTCGATCAGCCCGCGCTGATCTTCCGCCTCTATGGCACGGGGCGCGCGGTGCTGCCGCAGGACGCGGAATGGGCAGACCTTTATGCGCAGTTCACCCCGCTGGCGGGGACGCGGCAGATCTTCGTGGTCACGGTAAGCGAGGTGCAGACGAGTTGCGGTTGGGCGGTGCCGTTCATGACGCTGGAGCGCGAGCGGCAGACGCTGTCGAAATATCACGCGGCACAGGCAGGGACCGAGCGGCTCGCGAAATGGGCCGGGCGTACGAGCAGCATCGACGGGTTGCCGGTGCGGGTTGCGACGGTCTTGCCGGATGGTGGCGGGGCGTAACCTCCTGACATTTGGCGGTCGGCTATATCCCTAACAATAGCCACCACCCCGGCGAAGGCCGGGGTCCAGCTGGAGAGGTCGATGTAACGAGGCGCAGCCCGTCGTCACGCCTGTTTCCCAACTGGACCCCGGCCTTCGCCGGGGTGGTGTTTGCTGTAGGACCTCGTCTCAAGCTGCCGTGCGATGACGGAAGCGGTTTGTGCCGCCTCTTACCGCCCCGCGCTGACCCGCCAGACAACGTTGCCGACATCGTCGGCCACCAGCAGGCCTCCGGTCTTGTCGGTGATGACCCCGACCGGCCGGCCCTGCGCGTCGCCGTCCTTGTTCAGGAAACCGCCGAGCACATCGACGGGCTTTGCATTCGCCGCCGGGAAGCCGGTGTCGCCGAACGGTACGTACACGACCTTGTAGCCCGAGACTGGCTTGCGGTTCCACGAACCATGCTCGCCGACGAACGCACCGTTGGCGAACTTCGCGCCGAGCTTGGCATCGGCCGAGAAGGTCAGGCCAAGCGCGGCGACGTGCGGTCCGAGCGCATAGTCGGGACGCTTCGCATATTGCTGGAGCGCAGGGTTCTTCGGCTCCACGCGGCTGTCCGGATAGCCGCCCCAATAATACCAGGGCCAGCCAAAGTTATCGCCGAACTCGACCTGCGTCATGTAATCGGGGGCGAGATCCGAGCCGAGCATGTCGCGCTCGTTGACGACGGTCCACAGCCCGCCCGACTTGGGGTTGATCGCCATGCCGTTGGGGTTGCGCAGGCCCGCGGCGTAGATCCGCCAGTTCTTGTCCTTCGGCCAGACCTGCAGGATGTTGGCGCGGTATTTCTCGGCGTCCATGCCGTTCTCGGCGATGTTCGACGACGAGCCGACACCGACATACAGCGTCTTGCCGTCCGCGGCGGTGATGACGTTGCGCGCCCAGTGGTTGCCGCCCGGGTTGAGCTTGATGACGAGCTCGGGCTTGGCGGTGATCTTCGTCGCACCCTCGGTATAGGGCACGCGGACGAGCGCGTCGGTGTTGCCGATATAGAGCTGGCCATCGAGCAGCGTCATGCCGAACGGCGAGTTGAGCCCGGTCATGAACACCGACTTCGTCTCGGCGACGCCATCGCCGTTCGCGTCGCGTAGCAGCGTGATGCGGTTGGCCGAGGGCACGCCCGCGCCGGCGCGGCCCATCAATACCTTCATCACCCAGCCGGTGATCCCGCCGCCTTCGCGCGGCGGCGAGTTCGTCTCGGCGACCAGCACGTCGCCATTGGGCAGGCGGTACATCCAGCGCGGGTGATCGAGGCCGGTCGCGAACGGCTTCACCGTCAGGCCCGCGGCGGGCGTCGGCATCGCACCGTTCTGCCAGCCGACGACCTTGGCGACCTTGACGGTCGGGATCGTCTGGATGCGCGGATCGGTGATCTTGGGCAGCTTGCCGGCGACCTGGTCGACCGACAATTGGGCGGTGTCGGGCCAGGCGAGATAGGTGACGCCCGCGGCGACCACGAGAAGGATCAGGCCCAGGACGATGAGTATGTGTTTGCGCATGGGTGGAGATTAGGGGGGCGAGCGGGCGGGGGCAATGGTCACGGCGCCCCCTCGTTGCCCAAACACTTGCCCCCTCCGTCATCCCATCAAAAGCGGGGATATCCACGAGGCAAATGCGATGGCCCGAACCCGGGGATCCCTACTCTCTCTGGGATCATCGTCGAAGTGTCGTGGTAGCGTTGAGCTCTCTGGAACGACCATGACGGCACCGGGATAACAGCAGGGCGACACATCCGTCAGTCCTCATCCTCAACCGGCACCACCGGCGGATGCAGGCGCAACCTATTGATGCGCCGCTCGTCCGCATCGGTAATCTCAAGCTTCCACCCGCTGGGATGATCGACGCATTCGCCGACTTGCGGCACGTGGCCGGCCAGCAACGCTGCCAATCCACCCAGCGTGTCGATATCGCCATCGACTTCGGCCAGACGCGCATCGATCAGCTCGGCTGCGTCTTCCAGCTCGGCGCGCGCGTCGACGTCCCAGGCGCCGCCTTCGATCGGCGTCATCAAGACCTGCGGCGCGTCGTCATGCTCGTCCTCGATATCGCCGACGATCTCCTCGATCAGATCCTCGAACGTGACGAGGCCCTCAGTGCCCGAATATTCGTCGAGCACGATCG
>Ga0308164_10004895_pt1 | contig 11071 bp, 3 predicted proteins | sample PhyTR2_FD_201031 | JGI IMG/M metagenome (GOLD analysis project Ga0308164, IMG submission 201031) | Phyllosphere microbial communities from UC Gill Tract Community Farm, Albany, California, United States - DLSLT.R2 | ecosystem: Host-associated > Plants > Phyllosphere > Unclassified | place: USA... | reverse complement strand
ATCTCCTCGTCGGTCTCGATTTCAAGGACATCCCCGTCGTCGTCATCGTCTTCGTGAGAGCCGGCACCAAGCAGTTGATCGACGATCTGCTCGACCAATTTTTCATTCTCGGGATGCCCGGCTGCCTTGAGCTTGTCGCGCACAAGCTCCGTCGCGATGATCCGCGGCATCGTCGCCAGTTGCTCTTCAAGCACGGATTGCAACGAACCCATCAACCGATCCCCGCTGTCTCAAGTGGAGTGGAAAAGTAGCGGCACGAAAGGGAAACGACAACGGCGCAGCGATGCACGCACCATCGTCGATCATCCGTCAGAAACAGCGGCGGGACGTTGTCCGCTTAGCGCTCGGACTATATGATCGCGATCGCAAATGGCGATCACAAGAGACAATCACTTCGTTCCGCAATGGCATCAAAGGGGCTTCCTTGAACCCGGTCGATCGACTTTGGCCTATCTCGACCTGGCGCCGCCCACCAAGCTTCTCGCCGACGGGCGCGTCATCCACGAACGATCGCTGTTCGATGCGCCGGCGAAGCGCTGCTTCTTCCAGACCGACCTATACTCGACCTTCTTCCTGACAGAGGTGAATGACGAGATCGAGCGGAAGCTGTTCGGCGATATCGACACGCGCGGATCGCAGGCGGTCAGGGCCTTCGCGGGAACTGACATCGCCGCTTGGCACGATAATTTCGGTACATTCTTCGAGTATATCGACATCCAGAAGCTGCGGACGCCAAAGGGCCTGGCGTGGTTGCGGGCACAATATCCTGCGCTTCACCAGAATGAGCTGATGATGGAGATGCAGGGCATTCGCATGCTCCACACCACGATCTGGACCGAGTGCGTGCGGGAGATCGTCTCCGCCGAGGATGCCGGCATGAAATTTCTACTGACCGATCATCCCGTGACGATCTACAATCACGCCCTACCGCCCGAAGCGCCGCAGTGCGCCTTCCCCCATGATCCGGGGATCGCGCTGATGGCGTCGCAGACCCTGTTCCCGATGAGCCGTGACCAGTGCCTCATCCTGACCAACCTCGAATACGCCGAAAATCCGTCGGTGCCACCGCTGGAGAAGCGGACGTTCGCGCGCAACTTCCGCCAGTCGATGGTGCGCACGGACAAGATGATACGCACGCGGCGGCTCACCGACATCGAGGTGTCACGCATCAACCATGTGCTCAAAGCGCGGGCTCAGCGCCACATCGCCGCCGGCAAGCGCGAATGGCTCTTTCCTGAACAGTGCGCGACCGGATCATGGGCCGACCTTGCCGCAACTCTGCTCCCGCCGCGTGACGAGCTTTGGCATTATGGCGGCGAAACCTATGTGGGGTTCGAGGACGGCAGCGTCCGCTATCAGGATGCCTACGGCCGGACTGAGAAGGAGCGGGAAGCCCTCAAAAAGGTCCCACCGGCAAAGGAACTGACTTCAGGCGCGCCCTGCGGCTGCGGGTCGGGACGTTCCTACCGCATCTGTTGCAAAACAAGGCCAACTGCGCTGCGGCCAAGCTGGACAGAGCGTAGCATTCGCGAGCGCAATCTGGTCCTTCATCGCGGCATCCTGTCGATCCTGCGTCTCGACGCGGGCAAGGATTGGACAGCGGTCAGGCGCGAGTTGACCGATGACCAGATCAAAGAGGTCTACTTTTTGTACGAGGCGCTTTGGCCGCTCGAGACCGACCTGCTTGCGCTACTGCCCAAACCCGACGGGCGTCCGCGCGCGGTCTACACCGGATCGCTCCATCCGCAGTCCATCGTCGAGTTCGCGCTGGGTGCGTCGCTCTACTTCGGCGAGCTGATCGTTGAGAGCCCGTTCGTCCACGCCGGCACCATCGCCGAGAAATTTCGGCCGACCGAGCATCCCCGCAGCTATCATCTCGAATTTCTGAAGGCCGTGGCTTTCTTCCTCAACGTCATGCCACTTGTGGACGCCGGACTTATCAACCTCATCCCGGACCCATGGACCTTCGACTATCATCTCCGCCGCGAAACCATGGCGATGGCCAAGGAGCGCGCCGCGGGCATCGACATCAGTTCGCTCGGAGAACCGCGGCTGGAAGATCTGATGCGTGCCGACTTCGTGCGCGACACGCTGATGTGGCCCCGGGACGCGCAGGAGGCTCGGCTGCGAGAGAATTTTCCCGATCTTGACGCGACCGGCATTGCTGAAATTTGGTCAGCGTTGGAGCGGCTGAAGGAGGAAGACCCGCTGACGGCGCTGCAGGATGGCATCTTCGACGGCGGCAAGGAGGGCGGCCAGATGCGCCTGATGCAGATGGGGCCGAATTTCGAAATCGCCATGTATCTGGCGCAGGCGACCGGAGCCTCCATCGTGACCGACAACGCCTTCCGCTGGCGGGAGATTCTCCGCGCGGCGCGACCGAGGACGGGAGCGCCGCCGGCTCGTTTCAGGCAGCTCGCCCGAAATCTCGCCGACGCCGCCTTTCTGTTTCCCGACGACCCTGATCGCATCGTCCGGTTGGCGCGGGAGGGCGTATTGTCGGGCTATCCCACGCTGTTCGGCGAGATGTTCCGGTATCTCGCCGCGGTTGAAGATCGCGGTCCCCGGCCGAATTTCGAGGCGGGGCTCGCTTCCCGGTTCGCCAGCACGCACACAGCCGCCCAGAAGGTGCTTCGCAAGCGGAGAGATGTTGGAAATAACGGCGAAATTTCCTGCGTTTTTGCACCGGCGGGCATCCAGGACAACACGATTAATCGCCTGCTGCTTATGTCGAGTTCTGAGCACCACTTGCCGATGGTGCCGATGGCCTTCTACATCCAGCGCACGAGTGCTTAGTGTCGATCGCCTGCTCCCCGTTCAAAATTGGAGAGCCAGTGCGGACGCATGAATGAGCGGCAACCATCGGGATGCTGGAACTCGGAAGGGTCGGTATCCCAGCGACTGCAAACCCTACCATTCGCTCTAGCAAATGTCAGCTTTTCCAAGCGCTCCGCCTGAATGCTGACAGGCAGAAGACGGGCCAGCAGTTGCCGTCATCGTGCCCGAGGCACTACATAACGAGAATTGGGCCGACAGGGAAAGGTCCGGCTCAAGTCGACGAGGCGTCGAAATTGACAATCGTCTTTTTGGAATCTTGGCGCAATGGTCGGTGGGCGCCCATAGGCGAATACTCCGGCGTACCCATCTTTCGCCGAGCGCTCACGCTCATCTTCCCCAAGCGGCATTCTTCCAAACCTCTTCATGGCCGCTAGCACGGACAATCTGGATACCGAGGGCTTCAAGGAAGAAGTGCTTACCGGCTTGGCGAGCGTTGCGCGGATCATGGGTGGAGACGTACCATGCCGGCTGGCGACGGTCGGGAAATTTGCGGAAATAGCGGGCACGCTCGATCAGCAACCACCGTAGGAACACCTCATTTTCCTCGAGCGCGAGCCCGAGGAACAGCAAGGGCTTGTGGAAGACGATGTCGAGCCAGCCCGAGGCGCCTTCCCAATCACCGTGGTTGGCGGCGCGGAATAGCTGCTTGTCGCCGCGGTAGAACAGCCCCCGCGCGCGCTGCACCGAGCCCATATAGTCGGTGAGCCCCAAGCGGATGCTGCGCTTGTAGCGGGCCATACCGTTGATATGCCAGATGCCGAAGGCGGCGCCCGGCTTGCCTATAAGACCGTGCGCAAAACGCGCGTTCCACGGATAGAAATCGCTGAACGGCAGCCCGCGCGGCAGCAGGAACTCCGCGCCTGCGGCAGCGCTCAATACCTCGTCGAAATTGGTGGTGAGCACGGGCACGGCATGTCGCACAGACCAGCCAGTAACCGCGCGGTGGTGATCGAGCGGACGCCACCCGGCCATCAGCTTGCAGAACTCGGCCGCGAGATCGCCGGTCCGGCCCGCTATCTTCAAATTCAGCACGTCGTAGAATTCGGTGAGGGTGGTGCCGAGCGGGACTGCCGCCAGCGCGACCCCGCGATCGGCGGCGATCTGCATGAGCAATGCGTCCCAGCTGTTGATGCCCGGGGCACCAAAGCGGTTGATGCCGTTGCCGAGCATCAGCGCCACGTTGCCAGCCTCTGCCTGCAATAGTGCCTCAAGATCCGCCATCGCTCTATCCCTCCCCGGCGTCGTCCGGCCCATCGCCGCTGTCCGCATCGCCCGCTACCTCGCCGATCCCTGCGATGACCGGCGACGGCCCGGGATCGAAAGGCAGCCAGCGCACCGACTCCTGATCAGGCCAGGCGAGCAGCCCAATCGTCCAAAGGATCCGCTCGACATGCGGACTGGTGCTGGTCGCCCGCGCGACGTCGATGCGGCCGTCAGCAGTCTCGTACATCGCCGCGAGGTCACGGCCGTAAAGCTCGATCCAGTCGGCCAAATCCCAGGCGACGAGCAGCAGCGGCAGGTCGGCACCGGCAAAATCTGCGTTCTCGGCAAGTCCCGCACGGTGGCCGAGCCAGTCGGCGGCATGGGCAAGGATCGCCGACGCGCATTCCAGGCCGGTGATGACAAGCGGCTCGATGTCTTGGGTCTGCTCGAACGCGACGCGGGCATCGGCCATCGTTGCGCGGCCGAAGGCGAGCGCCTCGAGTACCAGATCGGCGTAGGACCTCCCAATGTCAGGCGCGATGAAAGCGCCTTCGCGCGCGCTGTACCAGCCGCGCGGCGCAGCACCGACCACGGGATGCAGCATCGACGTGATCACATCGGGCTCGAACCGCGCCGCGGCGAGCTGCTCGCGATAGCCGGCATCGTGGCCGATATAGGCCAGCATCTTGACGAGGATGTTGAGCGCGCCCGCACGAATCGCAGGATCGTCGTCGAGCCAGGACAGAGCGATACCGCCAGCGATGACGATATGGGTTTTGGCCACACCGTCGCGCACGACCTGCACGGTGTTCGCAACCCCGGCGCCATAAGCGAGCGCAGTGGTTTTGACCGGGGGCAAGTCGCCGCCGCGATCGACCGAAGCGAGCGCCGCCACATAATCGGCGGCAAGCGTGAAGCCATCGAGCGACGCGAGCGGCAGGTGGCGGGCCAGCACCAAGACGACACCATGCACGACCTCGTTGAGCTGCTCGGCGAGCGCCTGGTCGCCGAACCCCTCCAGGCGGAGCGTGTAGGAAAAGTCCGCTTCGGTCGCACCCAGCTCGGCAATGGCTTGCGGCAACGACGTGTCGGTCGCACCAGCGCCAGCCAGAGCGTCAGCAATCGCCGCCTCAATGGCAAGTGCCCCTTCGGTGCCGATCGACGTGGCGAGATCCGGATCAGCGACTGGGGCGGCGGCGATGAAGAAATTGTCGCAACACGCCGCTGCCCGAACGTTGAAGTCCGCGAGCTCGATCATCGCCGCGTCGGGCGCCATGCCGACGAGCATGCGGTCCGAGGCGACCGGCAGCGCGACAAAGACCGCGCTTTCGCCGTCGCAGAACAGCAAGGGCGCCAGCGGCCCGGCGCCGCCACTCGCCAGTCCGACACAATCGGGCAGGATCAGGCCCTCCACCTCGGCGACATGCCAATTGAACTGTGCAAGACGATCGATCCAGCGATGCTCGGCGGGATCCAGCGAGAGGATTTTCTCATGAGTCTCGCGCACCATGCCGGCGATCGCAGGCTGAATATTGTGGAACGCCTCACGCATCGGCGCCGAGGTCTCTGCGAGATGTCCTGGCGCCTTTTCGCGCAGGTAGAAGGCCACCAACCGCTCGCTCAGCGCCTCAGGCACGCCAAGCGGCACGAGCATGGCGGCGGTTTCACGGACCTTGTCGCGGACGAGCGGCGATAAGTCGGTGCTGCCAAGCCCCATCATCGCCGCGAGCTGGCCGGGTGCGGTCAGCACGGCTTCGATCTCCTCGAAAAAGCGTGTGCTGGCCTCGGTGAGAAGCGAACGGATATGCGCGGTGCGGGTGATCAGGTGATGGACCGTCCGCGCTGCGACAGCCGGATCGACACGTTCCCCCGGCGGGGCGGCGCGATAGCCCTCGATCACCTTGCTCAGATCGCCTTCGAGATCGGTGATTATGTCGTCGAGCGTGACTTCGCCCGGGACAGGCCGTGAATAGAAATATTCGCCGACGCCGATATCGCGGATACCGACCAGACGCGGTGCGCCGCCGGACCTATGTAGCCAGCTGCGTTCCGCTTCGCCCGATTTCGTGTCGAGAAAGCCGCGCTGAAGCAGACGGGGCAGATAATGCTGACGGCGTCCGGCCAAAAAATCCTCCTCAAAATGGCTAGATGCGCCAAATAGGCGGCCGATCCAACCAAGACCGCCAGCCATACCCGAAACGCCTCACGGCTTGCGCGACAGGACCCGGCATGGCCTTTAGGCAAAATATGCCAGTGCGCGTCTCCTTTCCCACCATCCCCACCCAAGGCAGGGCACGATGACGCGCGCGGCCTCGACCGAATCGATGGGCGGGATCGGCGTCAGCTATGAGCGCGCCGTTGCCGCGGTCTATCTCACGGCGATGCTGGCAGGCGGTACGGGACCCGGGCTGGCCGGAAAGGTGGTTCACGTTGCCGCGCAGCAGGCCGCGGCCCTCGACGATCTCGAAATCCGTACCGAGGACGAACAAGGCCGCACCGCAACTGCCCGGCTTCAGGTCAAGCACCAGCTCGCGCTGACTGCCTCACCGAGCAACACCAACTTCGCCGAGATCGTCCGCGATGCCTGGCGCGACCTGCATGCGCCAGCCTTTGCCGCGGGCGACCGGGTCGGCGCGGTTGCCGAGCGGCTCGCTAGCGACAGCATCTATGCCGCGCGGCGGCTCACGGAGATGGCAGGACTTTCCGCGGACGGCGCCACGCTGGAGGCGGCGCTCAGCCGGTCGGGCCAGGGCAGCGACGCCAAGAAGCTCTGGGACAACGTGGCCGCGCTCAGCGAAAAGCCGCTGGGTCGCGCCGCGACCAGCGACGAGCTCCTCAACTTCTGGCGGCATTTCACCGTCATCGGCATCGATGCGTCGTTCGCGCGCGACCGTGACCGCGCGCACGCGATCGACCAATTGCGTACGGTGACCTATCTGCAAAACGCGCCTGATCCGGTGCCCCTGTTCGCCATGCTCGAGGTCGTTGCGGGCACACTCAACGTTCGCGGCGCCGGGTTCGACTCTGATCAGCTGCGCGGCCATCTCGCCGAGCAATACGCCATCACGCTCGAGCCGACCGATCCGGATCTCGAGCCGATCACCCGCACCGCACGCACGGCTGCCACCCGCGATGCCCAGGCATGGCGTGACGTACTGCAGGTCGCGGCGCTTCCCCCGGTGTTCGTGCCGCTAAATCCCATCGGCTATGACGGCGTTCCGCCGAAACCACTCACGGGCCCACCATTCGCCCTGGATGGTATAGAAGCCATGCTGCGTCAGCATCGCGGCCTCGCGGTCCAAGGGGTGCCCGGCGCGGGCAAGACGCAGAGCCTCGTCCAGATCGCGGCGCATCTGCTCGAGACGAGCGAACTGGTGCCGGTCGTCCGCCGCCTGCCCCGCCTCGCGCTCGGCGGACAGCCGCTCCTCGACGGGATCGCGAGCGACCCGTTCCACACGATCGGTCGCGACGCGCTGGCGCTGCTGGCGCGCACCGGCCGGCTGGTGCTGCTGCTCGACGGATGGAATGAACTCGGACAGACCCAACGCGACTGGGCCTGGGAGGCGCTGGCCGAGCTGCGGCGGCTCTACCCCAACGTCCTGCTCGTCCTAACCACGCGCAGCGGCACGGTCCATCCTTATGGTGCCGAAATGCGCCTCGAGCTCGCCGCGTTCGACTGTGGCCGACAGCTTGCCGCCGCCGAGCTGCAGCATGGCAGCGACGGCCGCCAGCTGCTGATCCGTGCCCGCGCACAGGAAAATTTGCGGCCGCTGCTGCGTATTCCCTTACTCCTGACCGCGATCCTCGCACAGGCGGGCAGCGGGACGCTACCGACCGATCGTGAGAGCGCGATCCGCCAGCTGATCGACGTCGCCAAGGGCGAGACCAGGCAGCGCGAAGCGATGCGTATCGCGCTCGACGGGCAGCAGCAGACGCTGCTCGAGGATCTCGGCTGGGCGCTGATGCAGGCGGAGAGCACCGCGATCGCCGAAGGCGAGCTACTGCGGCTGCTCGCGACCAGCCTCGACCGGCTGCGCGCCGCGCGCAAGCTGTTCGCGCCGGTCACGCCACCGCAGGCGCTGGACCAGCTGTTCGCCGACTCTATCCTAACCGCCAATGGCGAGCCCGGCAGCCGTGACATCGCCTTCTCGCACCAGTTGCTCCAGGAATGGTTCGCGTCGCACGCGATCGACGCGATGATCGCCACCGCGGACCAGACAGTTCCGACCGGCCTGCTCGCGATCCTCGACGCGCCGTTCTGGGGGCAGTCGCTGCTGTTCTCGGTCGAGCGGCTCGCGCGTGACCCCAGTCACGCTGCCGCGCTGCGCGCACTCGTTTCGGTCACGCTTGGCATCGAGCCATTCCTCGCCGCCGAGATGCTCCAGCGCATGCCCGAGACGGCCAAAGTGCCGCTCGATCCGCTGCTCGATGCGTTCGCGACCGCCTGGCTTGCCGAGCAGCAAACCCGCGCCGTGGGATTTATGCTGGTAAGCGGGCGGCCGCAGTTCAGCGAGAAGCTGTGGCAGATGCTCGAGGCACATGGCGAGATAGCCTTTGGCCTTAGAAGCGTGCGTCACCGCTTTCCGCTCGATGCGCTGCTGCCGGGCTGGGACACGCATTTCGCAAGGCTCGGTGACCAAACGCGGCGGGTGCTGCTGATCGACATCATCGACCAGGGCGATCCCGCTGGACTCGACCGCGTAGTCATGGCGGCACTGGCCGACCCCGATCCCGACGTGGCGTCGGGCGTAGTCGACTATCTCGACTTCCACGACGAAGGCAGTCACCTCAACCGCCTGCTCGCGAAGCTCGACGACGAGACCGGAATCCGCATCGCCCGCGAACGCCGGCCCGAGGCGGTCGACGAGGCCAATCGCGCCCGCTGGGAGCTATGGCGGCGCAAGCGCTTCGAGACGGCCGATGGGGTCGAATGGATCGACCTTGCCCTCGAATACGACCTGGCTACGCCCGAGGCGATCGTCGCGACGCTGCTTGCGCTCAAGCTCGACCATAGCTGGTCGGCGCGCGGCATCTACGAGAAGGTTGCCGCGCGCCACGCTGCGGCGCTGAGCGAAGCCCTAGCCGAACTGCTGCGCAGGGGCGAGCGGATCCCGTTTGAAGCTCGGCCCTGGCTCACCCTGGCGCCTGCCGACTCGGGCGATCTCTGCATCATTCTGACCAGCAAGGACAGCGACTGGCAGAAGCGCACCGATGCCGCGCGGCTGCTCGACGCAAATGCGATCGGCACCATCCTCGACGAATTGCTCTCAGCCGGCACCGACTCCGAGTTCCGCCGAGACAAGCGTCTTGCCAGACTCGCCGACGCGCTCGAACACACGCCATTTGCGCTGCTCGCGAGCCAGGTGCTCGCGCGCAACGCCAGCAACGCCGGCGAGACCTTCGTCCTCGCAGATGCGCTGGCCGACTGGAAGAGCGGCAGCGACGAGAGGACGTTGCTGCCGATCGCGCCGGGCCAGCGTAACACGCTCGACGCCAAGCTGCCGGTCTGGAAGAGAATGATGATCGCCGACGCCGAGGGTCCGCGCGTCCGGCTGGTCGCGCTCGGCCGACTGATCGGCCGGCTGGGTGACATCTGCCACCTCCCGCTGCTGCTCGAGCTGATCGAGGAGGACCGCACCCGCCTCGCCCGCCAGCGCATTGCGCGCGACGCTGCGTTCGGCAACATGGCGGGCAGCGAAGCCACTATGGCGTATGACAACCAGTATCAGGAAGCGCTAGTGCGGCTCGGCGGGGACACCGTCATCAGCGCCATGATCGAACGCTTTGCTGATCCCGCGTGGGAAGACGACGCTGCTTCGGTCCTGAGCCAGCTGCGCGCCGTCGAACCCCGCCGCACCAGCCTGTCCGGCGGCCAGAGCGACGAGATGACCGGACGCCGCGCCAGCCTTGTCAAGCGGTCGCACCGCCCGCCCGACCCCGCCGCCGCGATGATCCTCGACCGGGTCGATCAGCTTGCGGCGCAAGGCGACAAGGCATCGATCGCCAAGGCGCTGCACCTTGCCGGCCGGGCGATGCATATGAACTATGGTGATCGCGGCGCAAGCCTCCGCCAACTGCTCGACACGGCCAGGGAAGCCTATCGCTTTCCCGATTATTGCAGGGCGCTGGCCGAGCGCGGCGAACTGCTCCCCGCGGCGCTGGTCCATGACGAAATCGACCGCGAAGCCAAGGTGGTCGAAGCGCATTGGCATTCCGAAAACGATCTGTGGAAGCTCAAGCTGTGGATCCGACTCGCCGCGTTCGCCGACGATCCGGCGGCGGCGCTCCCCGATCCCAGCCAATGGCCTGAGCAAATCCGGCGCCAGCACGGCCATCAAGACCTACTGTTCGCCCTCGGCTATTCACCTGCCCCAACTGCACCGCAAGCACTGGAAAAGCTGCGCCAGGCGGACCCACTGGCATTGTTCGGCGACATCTGGGCCCGTGCGCTCGCGACGATCGGCACCGACGACGCAGCCAACATACTGCTCGATGCGATCGAGACGACGCCGGTCGAACCCAAGCACTGGCGCGACACCCACGGAATGCGCACTGCACTTGAAACACTTATCGCCCAGCCTGCCCCGCGCGCCCGGGCCTTCGTCATGCTTGAGACGCTCAGCGAGCAACCCAAGCTCGGCGTCATCACCAACGCGATCGTCGAGACCATGGATGAAGGCGATGCGATCAAGCTGCTCGAGCTCGCCGACACCAAACGGCGCAATATCATCGGCAACGCGCTCGCCAGCCGCCTTGAGAGTGCGGCCGTCACTCGAGTCCCGGTCGTCAATATGGGAAACATCTACGAACTTGAGAGCAAACCGCTCCCGGCCCTCCGGAAGCGCGCTTTCGAGCTGATGCTCGCCGATGCGGCCTCCGCCCCTCACGCACGTCTATGCCTACTTGCCATTGACGAGCTGCGCGATCAGTATGGCAAGCCTTGGGCCGAGCCGAATCATCCTAGTCTAGAAGCTCATACACCTTGGCCCGAAGCGGGGATGATAGGTTGGAGCGGCGTAAACCTTGATTA
>Ga0308164_10004892_pt1 | contig 11078 bp, 9 predicted proteins | sample PhyTR2_FD_201031 | JGI IMG/M metagenome (GOLD analysis project Ga0308164, IMG submission 201031) | Phyllosphere microbial communities from UC Gill Tract Community Farm, Albany, California, United States - DLSLT.R2 | ecosystem: Host-associated > Plants > Phyllosphere > Unclassified | place: USA... | reverse complement strand
GGAAGTGTTGAAATCGATCCGATTAAGCTTTCTCGCCTTGTCCAGATCAAGGCAACCAGTCTTGAGCCAGCAATGGCGCAGCGCATCGCGAACATGTGGGCGGCCGACTACATTCAGGTGACGCTCGACCGGCGGTATAACGCCAGCGGATATGCACGCCGCTATCTCGAGCAGCGTCTTGCGCAGCTCCGTGAACGCATCAACACGTCAGAGCGACGGTTGGTTGATTATGCTCGACGTGAGGGTATTGTAAACCTGCCTACGGTTGGCACTGGAACGAACGGCACCGGCAGCAATGAGCGCTCGCTCGCGGTCGATGACCTTGTATCGCTCAACACAGAGCTTGCATCCGCAACGGCCGATCGTATCCGAGCAGAAGCACGGTTGCAGGGTCCTGCAGCGAGCAGTTCAGATGCGCTCGCGAACGGCGCATTATCGACGCTGCGGACGCGTCGCGCCGAACTTAATGCCGATTACGCACGGATGATGACGCAGTTCGCGCCTGACTATCCGCCAGCTCGCGCTCTCAAGAGTCAGATTGATCAGATCGATCGTTCGATCGCACGTGAAGAGCAGCGCGCTGGTAGTTCGGTATCCGAAACGTATCGTGCAAGCGTCGCCCGTGAGGACGCGCTCAAGACACGCGTAAATCAGCTGAAATCGTCTGTTTTGGATTTCCGTAACCGTTCGATTGAGTACAACATCATTCAGCGTGACGTTGACACGAGCCGACAGCTTTATGACGGACTTCTCCAGCGATATCGTTCGATCGGAACAGGCGGCGTAGGGCTAACTAACATTTCCATTGTTGACGAGGCCGATCTTCCTGGGAGGCCGTCGAGACCCAAGACGCTGCTCAATCTAGTGGCTGCGCTGCTTATCGGCATGGTTCTGGGTGCAGCAGGCGCTTTTGTTGCGGAACAACTTGACCAAGGTATTGCCGAGCCGGACGATGTGCAGCGTTATCTCGCTGCCCCCTTGCTCGGAACTATTCCCAAGGACCGAGAAGGCACGGCAGCCAGCCATCTCCTTGATCGCAAATCGGCGATCAGCGAGGCCTATATTTCTCTTCAGACGAACCTGTCGTTTGCTACCGCCAAGGGTATGCCGCGTTCCCTAGCTGTTACAAGCACGCGCTCGGCTGAAGGCAAATCGACGACAAGTTTTGCCTTGGCAATCATGATTGCCCGTGCACGACACAGCGTCGTGCTCGTCGACATGGATATGCGTTCGCCGTCGGTTCACGCATGGTTCGACACCAACAACGGCGCCGGTGTCAGCAACTATTTGTCTGGGGGCAGTGACATCGCGCCGCTTATCCAGACGTCATCTATTGATAACTTGTCCTTTGTCAGTGCCGGCCCAACACCGCCAAGTGCGCCTGAGCTCTTGTCAGGTAACCGGTTGGAAACGCTAATTTCCGATCTGTTCGCTCGCTTCGATTACGTCGTGTTCGACGCCCCGCCCGTGATGGGTCTGGCCGACGCGCCACTTATTGCTGCGCGAGCAGAGGGCACTGTCTTTGTGTTCGAAGCCGGATCGACTCAGCGAAAGATGGCACAGGTCGCTTTGGACCGCTTGCGTGCCACGCATGCAAACGTCACTGGTGTCGTACTGACCAAGTTCGATGCTCGCCGTGCCAATGTCGGCTACGGTTATGGCTACGGTTACGGCTATAGTTACGGCAAGAGCGATGCCTGAGGCATTCCGGCAATGATAGGACGGTTTGCCGCACCGACCATGATACGCACTACCGCGATCATATTGGTTGCAATTGCGCTGGCATGGGTCAGTCTGGCGCTGACATTATCGCTGAACAATGCACGTCGGAATCCCGTGCTGGCGTCGAAGATGTGGTCAGGCAATGCCCTTGCCGAAGCCGCATTGGCTGAACAGACCATTAGTGAGACCACGACGGCGTCATCACGGGTGCTCGCCCGCGGTCATGCCGTTACAAGTCTCATGAACCAGCCCGGTAACCCGGTCGCTGCCCGCGTCATGGGCGTTACCGCAGGACTCGATGGCGACCTGAGGGGCATGGCGCGATGGCTCACTTACAGCGAACGCTATAGCCGTCGCGATCTCCCGGTGCAGCTTGCACTGATCGAACTGGCCGTGCAGCGCGGGCAGATCAACGAAACGCTTGTGCATTATGACCGAGCGCTACGCGTGTTTGCTCCTCAACCGGGATTAGTGGACGTACTGGTTGCTGCAACGAATGCTGCGGACGTCCGCCAGGCTTTGGTTCCTGTGGTGCGTCGCAACCCGCCTTGGCGGCAGAGTTATCTGATTCAGTTGGTGGAGAGCGGCCATGCGTCACCTGAGACAATTTACACGACGCTGCGGAGCTCTCACTTAGACCCGCGTCAGCCTCTTGATCGGCGAATTCTGGGTGAAGCGACCGCGCTTCTTGTCGGCCGGGGCAAAGTTGCTCTCGCGCGCGACTTGGCGGGCATTACAGGTAGCGGCGTACGAAACGGCGGGTTCGAGCAGGCCAACCTTTACCCCCCGTTGGACTGGAAGCTGACGGACTCGACGGATCTGTCAGGCGTGGTCGAACAGGGCATTCGGGAGAAGAACGGCAATGCTCTCTTCGTAGAAAGCCACAACGACGCATCTGGCATCGTTGCGGAACAGGTCGTGTCCCTTATGCCAGGCACTCACATTCTTTCGCTGACGTCTGGTGATGGTACGGGCACGACCGCCGAAGCGCCAATGGTTACGATAAGCTGCGCTGGACGAAGTGATGCTATCGCCTCCATGCCGCTGCCCGTAGCCAAGGACGCTGTCCGCGCGTTCCGTATGTCCTTTGCTGTGCCAGCGAAGTGCCCTGCGCAGCGTCTGGCCATCGTGGCCACGCCTTCGTCTGGGCTAGACACCGTACGTCCTTGGATCGACGATGTGACACTGGCACACGTGCCTTAAGCCTGCGGCGGCAACGGATGCCCTTGTCGATGGCTAGGCTGTATTAGGCAGATCCAAGCTTCAACGTCTGCACCCGGTGAGGGGCATCTGCCTGACTCCGCGACGTCACCGCGCATGTCACCGACCACCCGCGGACACGACTTCACGAGCTGTTGCCGTCGAAATGGAAAGCCCGACAGCAGCGTCCCGACGCCGTTGTGCAAGCCGATTAGTCATGCCTGCGACAAGTCGCGTCTACACCCTGCGACACGCTGCCAGACTGTTGGGCGAGACCGAGAACACCTCTCCGACGCCGCCATCAGCATGCTTCCCGAGGATGGCGCCATCCAGATCATCGACGACAATTTTGACAATGAGGATTGGGCTCTGGCTTGCGGCTTCACCGATGACGGCCTCGAGAACCTCTGATGGATCATCGACCAGACCACGCTTCACGGCTCGTAGCATCATCTGCCCCAACCTCGAGGGCGCTCACCGAGTCCATACTCACAGACGGGAAGCAGGCATCTGGTGGGCTACAACGTGGCTCGACCGAGTCGGGAACAAAAGAAGCTCACGCACCGACCGGACTGACAGTGGCTGACAGCCGCGACGCTATCGTTGCTAATGTCGCAGCATCAGGAAATTTAAGATGGATAGGGCCGAAGCGGGTGCTATTAATCTGATGGAATCGAATGTGGAGAAGCTGATGCCTTGGTTTCAGATTGCGTTAGCTTGGGCATTTGCTGCCGTTGTTACCACCGGGTTCCTCATAATTCGATCCCTACGTCGGCAGCAAATGCGGACCCGTCGAAGCCAGAACCAGCGGGCCGAAGAAGCTCAGATAGCGCGAGAGTGGGAAGATCTGCAGCGGCGTCTAAAAGCCCGGTCCATGGAAACTGAGCTAACGGCGGTCGATAATTAAACGCCCACGCTAGGTCGGTTTTGTAGGCCCATAGGTTGGGACACCGCCGTGAAGTGGAAAGCTCGACTGCAACGACCCAAAGTCATCGCGCGAGCCGCGTAGCATGAGTCACGCCAAACTATAGGTGCTTGCCGACTGCATACGCTTCAACGCCGTAATAGCCTACCGAGCGATCGCTTTACGGGCGCTGCCGCGACAAGAGCCGCTTTCGGTGCGAGCAATATTAACAATATGCGGCTCTTTTTTACATGCATAGCATGCCAAAAATGCATTTTTTTTGTTGACGACCAAGAAAGATGGCCGATCGCCCGTAGTCGTACGAGAAACATCACATCGAACAAGCCAGTGTTGGCCGAATGCGCTCTGCCAATGTCGATAGCCTGCGCGGATGACAGTATATTTGGATAAGCATTCAATACCGAGAACCAGTCATCGACGAAAACATCCAAAGCTTTGTGATGCCAATAGCTCGATTTTTTAGGCGCGGATTTTAGAGATTTTTTCCCGTACCATCGTACAGAACTAGCATACTGACTGAGATAGCCAAGTATGACATCTATATGCGGGAAATTTTGGTGAACCTCTTGCAAGTTTGATCGCACCCAATCACGAACACGCGACTGATAAATAGTACCCCCGGTCAGTGTTTGATGCCATAGCTTATCACGGACTAAATCAACGGCCTCTGACCCTGATAATATCTCCGTTACCCGCGTATCGCTGGAGTTCCAATTTACGAACTGAAAGTCCTGACCTTGTAAACTATGCATCAAAGGCGCCAACGTACCGGGCATTGCACTAAACGTATCGCCGATAATCCATACATAGTCCGCGTCAGGCCAAGACAGTGTTTCAATGATATTGCGATCATGCCCGTAGGCCGGTACGTTCTTCCGGTAAAATACGTTGCCGTATTTTTTTGCCGTTGCCTCTGCCAGACGGGCCGTATCGTCGTCGTTGCTGTCGTCTGAGACATAGATGGCGATGCCCAGAGCAGCGCATTCCTTCATAAAGATGTCGTCATTGAGGCCTATCTCGCCGGGTCTTTGATAGGTCGGGATGGCGATGGCCAGTTTTGGTCGCATGACGGTCTCTCTTCAACGTGATGGGGTTACTGATACAGTACCCGATGTGACGGACGTCGGCATCGCTCCAAAGCCGCCCCCAATTACAGCTTTGCCTGAACGAACGCCCAAGCTAGCGCAAGCGAGCGCTGCCTTGGAGTCGCACAGACGCTTGCGTCGAACCTGATAGCTGCCCGGCTTGCCGCAAAGCTACGATGCGCGCCGCCATGAAAAAACGCGTGGCTCCTAGCGATACGAAGCCGAGCGGTTTAGGAGCCCCCAATGCTTACTGGTTTAATCATCAACGCAACTCGACGGCCTCGGCCGCACACCTGCACGCCGTAATGGTTCATGCGGAAAATCTCGCAGGGCGCCGATGCGTCGTATTGGGCGCTGGCGGCTTCGTCGGAACGAACCTTTGCCAGCAGTTAGCACGTGACGATGCGCGTGTTACCGGTTTCGGCCGTCGGTCTCGTATCAAAGGCTTAGCATTTCCAGGCAGTTGGGTGGACGGTGAGTTTGACGATGCTCGGACAGTCGAACACGTACTGAAAGATGCCGACATTGTTTTTCATTTGCTGGGGGGGAGCAATCCCTCGGCATCCAACAATGACCCAGTCAGCGAGCTGCAGGGCGTCATTGCCAACAACCTAGCGTTGATCGCAACGGCTGCGCGGGTCGGCGTGGAGAAATTCATATTCGTTTCCTCCGGCGGGACGGTTTACGGCCCTGCTAGGAATTTGCCGATCCCGGAGACCGCTCCAACGGATCCCATTTCTGCGTATGGCTTAGGAAAGCTCGCTACCGAGAAGGTCTTGCGACTCTACCACCTGATCGAGGGGATGGAATATTCAGTCCTGCGTGTCGCCAATCCCTATGGGCCGTGTCAGTTGCCAGATCAGAAACAAGGCATTGTCGCCACCGTTCTGAAGAGGGCGCTTGATGGCCGTCCCGTGCAGATATGGGGCGATGGCTCGGCCGTGCGTGATTATCTGCATATAAGTGATGTTTGTAACGCTATGATCCGGGCCGCGGTCGTGAATAATGATCAGCGGATATTCAACGTCGGGTCCGGGATCGGACGATCGCTCAAGGACATCGTGGCGTCGGTATCGCATGTTTTAGGCACTGAAATCGCCGTCGAACATCTTCCTGGTCGGCCTGCCGACATACCAGCAAATGTGCTGGACTGCACGCTTGCTGAGCAAATCCTCGGGTGGACACCGCGCATACACTGGGAAGACGGTCTTAAAACAACATCTGAGTGGCTTGCAAAACTGCCGGCAACCGCATGAGCCCCCCCTCCATAGCTTTAGTTATCCCGACCTATTGCCGTCCCGATCTCTTGCGGTTGGGGTTGGAGCAAATGGCATCGGCGTTAGTCGCAAACCAAATTGCCTTGTACATTTCTGATGATAGTCCCGACACGGCAACACAGGAAATGGTATCCGATTTCGCCAGCCGCATTCCTAACATACAGTATCGCCGCAACGATCCTGCGCTTCAGCACGACCGCAATATCGTTTTGTCATTGCTGTGGCCATCGGAAGACTATGTATGGATATTGGGTGATGCAGGCATTGTAGAATCAAAATCATTCGAACAAATTATTCCGATACTACGTCAGCGCCAAGACTTTGTGTTTGTTAACTCCCATGCCGCTGAGACTGGCGATTTAGAGATGATGCGGGGTGAATCGGCACGAAGGTTCATTCGCGATTATTTTTGGCACCAGACCCTGACCGGAGCCACCATTTATTCACGGCGGGTGTTAAACTGGCTTCGGGAATATTCTCCTGAGGCCAAAGGATTGACACCTAATTTCCCACATCTCGCAATTCTCGTAGATTTCATGGCGTCCCATGACACCAGTATAGGATGGATAGGGACGCCGTCGACACGCTTCAGTCCCAAAACTAGTTATTGGCGACAGCACGCGCTTCGCGTTTTCATCAACGACTGGGCGGCTGTGGTCCGCAGGCAGCCGAGCGTAATTCAGTCGCACGAAATTCCGCAAGTGTTGCAGTCTCACTCTTTAAAAAATGCCCTTTTTGACATAGATCTTCTCGTAGAGTTGCGCCGTGGCGGCTCGCTCGATTTGACGTATCTTCACGATACCCCTGACGCATTCCACGCCGTTCATCTACCAAACTGGATGATGCGCATGATAGCACGACTTCCAATGCCAATATTAAATGTTATCTATACTGGTATCAGGATTAAACGTCGCCTTCGTCGAATGGTGAGAGGCTAGAAAAAAATGCCTTTAAGACTGTGACCAAAATATATTAATTTCGTTCTATGGCGCACATGTACGGATCCGGAGCAATCAATGTTTGTAATAATGCTGCTGATGGGCATTGCCCTGCAATCCGATACTTTGACATGCTCTGGTAATGACGATGAACGAAACTGTAAAAGTGAAGACGGTAGTACCTATATAGAACGCCGCCTAGTAGACCAGGTCGTTCGTGAAGGTACGGCAGCTGATGGCTCCACGTACACCGAGTACATAACCCGTGTATTTGATGGTACGCGCTTGGAAGGGACCGATTCCGCAGGCCATCGCTGGAGCCAACAGTGCAATCCCCGCTTCGGTACGACAGGTACGGATCGTACTGGTAAAACGATCTACATCCCGCCCCCCGTGCGCACTGTACAACCTGAAGATCGTTCAGGACCTGTGGGCGGCCCCGTCAGCAATCCCCTTTCCAGCATTCAAACGCCTTCCTCAGGGGGCTGCTAACGTCTTTCATCGAATGTTGCTCAACACGATGACGGCTTCTCCGAAGACGTTAGACGCGTCGATTAGTCGTGCCCGAGTCAGCAACGGCGTTTAAATGCGCGACAACTCTAGGGTCACAACGTCTGTTATTGCCGTCCACATCTAAGATGCGCTGTACCTCGACGATTCATTCACAGCGCGATATGGAACTGGTAAAAATTACGAGCAATATTTCATGCCAGTAGAACTACCGTGTCTTGCCAGTCGTTCCGTTTACGCAGCTTGCTCGAATCATAGACAATACCGGTTCCCGCGCTGTCATACAATGTAGCGATCTTTAAGCGTTATAGTAGTTCTGATACCATTGCACAAATCGCGGCACGCCTTGTGCGATTGTAGTACGCGGCTCGAAACCCAAATCTCTTTGGATCGCTCCAATGTCCGCAAACGTATCTCGCACATCCCCAGGCTGCATTGGTAGCAGGCAACGCGTGGCAGTACGGCCGCACGCTTGTTCGATCAGTGCGATCATCTCGCCGAGATCCTCCGAGCGGCTGTTGCCGATATTATAGATCCGGTGCGGGCTGACGCTGCCGCCCGCCTTAATCGCGCCGTCATCGATGGGCGGATTGTCGAGGCACGCAATGACGCCGGAAACGATGTCGTCGATATAGGTAAAGTCGCGCCGCATCCGGCCTTCGCCGAACACATTGATCGGCCTGCCCTCAAAGATCGCCTTGGTAAACAGCCACATCGCCATGTCAGGCCGACCCCAGGGGCCATAGACGGTAAAGAACCGCAGCCCAGTCTGCGGCAGGCGGTAGAGATGCGCGTAGGTCTCGCTCATCAACTCGTCCGCCTTCTTGGTGGCGGCATAGAGCGACAGGGGCTGGTCGACACGGTCCTCGACACGGAACGGCAAAGTATCGTTGCCGCCATATACCGAGGAGGACGACGCGTAGACGAGATGCTCGACCCGACGGTTGCGTCCGATCTCGATCATGTTGAGGTGACCGGCAAGATTGGCCTGGAGATAGGCGCGTGGGTTCTCGATCGAATAGCGGACGCCGGCCTGTGCGCCGAGATGGACAATGCGGTCGAACTGCTCGCCGTCAAGCGCACCATCGAGCGCGACGTGATCAGAAAAATCGACGTGCTTGAAGGTGAAGGCCCCGTTCGAATTGACGGCATCCTTGTCAAGCGTGGCCAGCCGCGCATGCTTGAGCGTAACGTCGTAATAGTCGTTGAGGCTGTCAATACCAAGGACCGTGTCGCCGCGGGCAAGCAGGTGGCGACTGACGTGGAAGCCGATGAACCCGGCCGCGCCGGTAACGAGAACGCGCATAAGGTGTCTCCCTGTATCGTCCGGGCCTTACGAAAGGACCGTGTTGCCCGGCAAGGAGCATCGACAGCATCCCGAGCAAACGATCCGTTTGGTCAGCCTTTGCCTTGGAGGCGTGAGGGCAGTGCTCAGGCCTTGCCGTATAATGTCTCGATAAAATTTGCCCCAGTCCGAGACGCGAAAAACCCGCCTGCCAAAGAGCGACGTATACCGTGCCACTTCCGGGTTTGTTGTTGACGCTGTCGGGCCCGTTTGCCGACGCCCCCCCCACCCCGCCCCTTCTTAGAGGGAGGCAGCTAACGGATAACCTTGGCACGCCAAGTGGTGATGTAGGCGATGTTGCCGCGGCATTCGGCCATGTCGGCTTGCTCGGATAGGCGGAAGCGAGTTGCGTCCCAGACGAAGCTCTGGCGCGAGCCGCAGTCACCCAGGCCGCGGCCCTTGGCATAGCTTGTGAGGACGCCGTCCTTGAACTCACCGTTGATGACGCTTTTTACAGAAGTGCCAGTGTCGGCCCCAGTTGCTTCGAAGCCCGAACGGGCATCGAGTTGGGCGGGGGTTATCTTGGCGCCGTCGACGATGAAGAGCGCCCCGATCAGATTGTAAGCACCTGTCGAGCAAGGAAGGATGACCAGCGACTTGCCACCGCCGAGGGCGTACGTTTCGGGGGTGGTGATCGACTCACCGGCGCCGTCAGGGAAGCTGCCGAGATCGCAGGTAGCGCGTTTGCGCATCGTTGCGACTTGGGCACCACTGAGTTTTGCGGGTGTGCCGGAGGGAGCGATCGCGGTGATGATCGGCAGCGGCGGTATGGGCGCGCTCGAGGGCGCGGAGCCCTTGGCGACGACCGCGTCAACACTGCCGGCGCGGCCTTGTTGCGCATCAATGGAGCGGAGCGCAGCGGCTGCGCCTTTCAGCGAAAGAGTGGCCAGCGTGCCACCCTTCGCGTCGAGGATTTTCAGCGATTGGGCATTGGCAATGGTTGCGGCGAGCGCGGCAGCGTCGTGCAGGGCTATACGCTTGCCGGCGACCGCAAAACTGACGGGCGGGCGCTTTGTGGCCGCGTCGTCGTTGCGGGTTTCCAGCGCCAACGAAATCTTGCCGCCACCAGCCGTCACGGGGCCGGGCTCGCGCGACAGGTTGAGTGTAATCATGTCTTCACCGCCCATCTCGGGAAGAAGCGAGCCCAGCGTACAGCGCAGCGTGTTGTCGCAGCCGACGGTCCAGTCGGTGAACGTTTTCAGCTCGCCTGGTTTTGGACGCGTATGAGAGTCAGTCGTGGGTTTTGACTGGGATGCTGCTGGCGTGACAGCAACTGACTCAGCTTTTGTTGCCGTCTCGGCCTTGGACTGAGGTGTGGGCTGGCTTGGCGAACAGGCTGCGAGCGGCAGCACGACGAGAGGCGCGAGGGCGGAAAAGATCGGTTTGCACAGCATAGTTGCAGCCTAGCGGTCTGGCAGCGCGGGGAAAAGCGGCTAGGGAGAGGCAATAAATCAGGAGAGTGGATGTGCAGACGATCGGCGTGATTGGTGCAGGGCAGATGGGCGCAGGGATCGCGCAGGTATCGGCGCAGGCGGGGTACCGCGTGTTGCTGGCGGACGTGTCACTGGACGCTGCGAGTAAGGGCAAGGCGGGGATTGCCAAAGCGCTTGCGCGGCTGGTTGAGAAAGAGAAGATCCCGGGCGACGCTCGCGATGCAACTCTTACGCTGATCGAGCCGATCGCAAGCCTGGCAGACATGGGCGACTGTGCGATCGTCGTCGAGGCGGCGACCGAGCGCGAGGGCGTCAAGCGCGCAATCTTCGCCGAGGTTGGCAAGGTACTGGGGGCGGACGCGATCCTGGCGTCGAACACGTCGTCAATCCCGATCACACGGTTGGCGCAGGCGGCCCCCGATCCCTCGCGGTTCATGGGCGTGCATTTCTTCAACCCGGTCCCTGTGATGCGGCCGATCGAGCTGATCCGGGGTCTCGCGACGTCAGATGCCACGGTCGAGGCGGTCGAGGCGTTTGCGGAGAAGCTCGGCAAGCAGGTGGTGCATGCGAACGATGCGCCGGGCTTTATCGTCAACCGCGTGCTGATGCCGATGATCAATGAGGCGTGCTTCGCGCTAGGCGA
>Ga0308164_10004891_pt1 | contig 11078 bp, 13 predicted proteins | sample PhyTR2_FD_201031 | JGI IMG/M metagenome (GOLD analysis project Ga0308164, IMG submission 201031) | Phyllosphere microbial communities from UC Gill Tract Community Farm, Albany, California, United States - DLSLT.R2 | ecosystem: Host-associated > Plants > Phyllosphere > Unclassified | place: USA... | reverse complement strand
GCGGCGCGGTTGGCGCACTAGGGGCGCAGCGCCGCCGGGCCCGGCACCCTCAGCCCGGCGCCGCCGGCAGGATGCCCGCGTGGCGCAGGTGATTGGCGCGCACCCGCTCCAGGTGCTCGACCATGGCACGGCGCGCGCCATCGGCGTCGCGCGCCTGCAGCGCGCGCACCACCGCCAGGTGTTCCTCGCGCGCCGGCACCAGGCGCTCGGGCGCGTGGGAGAGGTCGCGCATGCGCAGGCGGCGATGGATGTCGGTGATCAGCGCGCCCAGCGAGCGGTTGCCGCAGTGGGCCACCACCAGTTCGTGGATCTCCTCGTCGAGCCGGGCCTCGGCGTGCGGGTCGGCCCGAGAGGGGTCGAGCTGCTCGCGCAGGCCCTGCTCGATGCGCGCCAGGACGGCGGCCGGCGCGCGCGTCGCGGCCAGGGATGCCGCCTCGCCCTCGAGCAGCACGCGCAGCGAGAGCAGCTCCAGGTACTCCGTCAGGCCCACCTCGCGCACCACCAGCATGCCATTGGGGCGTTGCTGCAGCACGCCTTCGCCCAGCAGGCGGCTGATGGCGGCGCGCATGGGTGTGCGCGAGACCTCGAAGCGTTCGGCCAGGCGTCGCTCCTCGATGGCGTCGCCGGGCTCCAGCGCGCGTTCGGCGATCAGCGCCAGCAGGGTCTGGTAGGTCTGTTCGGAGACGCTGTCGGTCGCGCGCCGGCCGGCCGCGACGAGGGCCTTCGCGCGCGGCGGGCGCGGATCGGTCGGCATGTGGATGTCGCTCATGCGGCCATCCATCCGCCATCGACCAGCAGGTTCTCGCCGGTGATGAAGCTGGCTTCGTCCGAGGCCAGGAACAGCGCCGCGCTGGCGACGTCCTCGGGTTGGCCCAGGCGCGGCATCGGGGTGCGGGAGCGCGAGTAGTCGAGCCAGCGCGGCTCGACCGCGCGCCCGCTCTTGCCGGTCAGGATCTTGCCCGGCGCCACCGCGTTGCAGACGATGCCCTGGGCCGCGTAGTCGGCCGCGATCTGGCGCGTGATGTAGGCCACGCCGGCCTTCGAGGTGCCATACGACACGTCCTGCGGCGCGGCGATCATGCCGTGCTGCGATGAGATGTTGACCAGTCGGCCGCGCGTGCCGTCGGCGCGCGGGTCCTGCGCCAGCATGGCCCGCACGGCCGCGCGCGCCATCAGGAACACGCCCCCCAGGTTGACCGCCATGACGCGGTTCCAGTCGGCCAGGCTGAGTTCGGTCAGCGGCCGGCCGACGCTGATGGCGGCATCGTTGACCAGTACGTCGATACGGCCGTCGCGCGCCAGCAGGAAGTCGACCGCCGCCTGGGCCGCGGCCTCGTCGGCGACATCGGTGAGCACCAGGTCGGCCACGGCGCCGCTCGCGCGCAGCAGCTCCAGCGTCGGCGTGCCGCCCTCGCGCGGCGTGGCGGTGACGTCGGCCAGCACCAGGCGGGCGCCCTCGGCGGCGAAGCGCAGGGCGATGGCGCGGCCGATGCCCGAGGCGGCGCCGGTGACGAGGATGGATTTGCCTTCGAGGCGATTCATGCGGGATTCCCGGGCAGGTCGGTCGACGCAGCGGTGGCGGTGGTAGCGGTGTGGCCTGACGGCCGGGCGTAGTCGCCTTGCAGTTCGGCCACGGCGGCGCGCAGGGTCTGCAGCGGTCGCCAGCCGGTGTCCTCGCGCAGGCGCCGGGTGTCCAGCGCCGCGCGGTCCACCGGCAGGCCATAGCGTACCGTCGGCGCGTCGCCGGGACCGGCCAGTCGCCATTCGAAGGCCGGATCGGTCTCCGCCAGCAGGGCGCACCATTGCGCGAGGTCGCTCGGCGTCTCGCCGCCGACGTGGTAGAGCGCATGGCGCAGGTCCGGGGCGCGCAGCAGGGCGACCAGGGCGGCGGCGGCATCGCGCGAGTGGATCCAGTCGGCGCGCATCGGCCGCGGCAGCACCACCGCCTCGCCCCGGTGCATCGATTCCAGTGCCTGGGTGTGCGGGCTGAGCGCGTCGCGCACGCCGGTGCCGTATTCCCAGGGCCCGTAGACCGGGCCCAGCCGCGCGACGCGCGCGTCCAGCCCGCGCAGCCCGGCCAGCCGCAGCGCCGCCTGCTCGGCCGCCAGCTTGGTGATGCCGTAGAGGGCGGCGGGCGCCGGGGTCGCGGTGGCTTCCTCGTAGCGCTCGCCCGGTGGCGACGTCACGCCATAGACGGCGACCGAGCTCAGCACCAGCAGCCGCCGCACGCCGCTCTCCAATGCCGCGCAGCGCTGCAGCAGGTTGACGGTGCCGCCGATGTTGACCTCCACCACCGCCTCCGGTTCGCGCGCCTCGCGCTCGGCATCGGGCGTGATGGCGGCGGCGTGGATCACGTGCGTGACATCGGCGCGATGCAGTGCGGCATCGACATCGGCCGCCGAGCGGATGTCGCCCGTCACCAGCATCGGCCCCGGGCTCGGCATGCGATCGAGCAGGGCTTCGGGCGGGGGGTGGCGGTCGAACAGCACCACCTGCTCGCCGCGCCGCAGCAGGCACTCGGCCAGCGCGAGGCCGACGAAGCCGCAGCCGCCGGTGATGAGGGTCGTCGTCATGGAATGGTCCTTCTCAACGCGAGACGAGCATGCGGCGCTCGAGCCGGGCGACCCAGCGCGCCATGGGCCACAGCCCGATGAAGAAGATGACGGCCGCGGCCATCAGCGGGGTGGGGTTGTAGGTCTGCTCCTGGGCCACGCGCGCCGAGCGCAGCAGCTCCGGCAGCGCCACCATGGCGGCGATGGAGGTGGTCTTGACGAGCTCGAGCGAGTTGCTCGCCAGTGGCGCCATCACGTTGCGGATCGCCTGCGGCAGCACCACGGTGAGGATCAGCGGCAGCGGCCGGAAGCCCAGCGCCCGCGCCGCGTCGCGCTGGCCCTGCGGCACCGAGCGGATGCCGGCGCGGAAGATCTCGCCGAAGTAGCCCGAGTTGTTGAGCACCAGCGCCAGCACCACGGCGGCGAAACCGCCCAGCTTGAGGCCGAAGAACGGCAGCCCGAAATAGATCAGCACCAGCAGCACCACCACCGGGAACGAGCGGAACAGGTCGATGTAGACCAGCAGCGCGGCCTGCACGCCGCGATGCTCGAAGCTGTAGAGCACGGCGATCAGCAGTCCGGTGGCCAGGGCCAGCGGCAGCGACACCAGCGACAGCAGCACCGACAGCTCGATGCCCTGCAGCAGCAGCGGATAGATCTGGCGCAGCGAGTCCAGGTTGGCGAAGTTCTCGAGGAAGAGTTCCATGGCGGGGGTGTTCCTTCAGCGGCCGGGGGCGCTGGCGTGCTCGATCCAGCGGCTGGCGACGACCAGCGGCAGGAACAACACCAGGTAGAAGGCCGCCGCCAGGGTCAGCGGCGACGGGTTGGCGACGATCGACATGAAGCTCTGCGCCTGGCCCAGGGTCTCGGGCAGGGAGACCGCCGTGCCCAGCGCGGTGCCCTTGCTGATCGAGATGGCGCGGTTGGTCAGCATCGGGATGGCGAGCCGGAAGGCCTGCGGCAGGATGATCTCGAACAGCATGCGCAGGGGCTTGAAGCCCAGCGCCCGCGCGGCGTCGCGCTGGCCGCGCGGCACGGCCTGCATCGCCGACCAGAAGATCTCGCAGGCGAAGGCCGACAGCACCGCCCCCAGGGCCATGACGGTGGTGGCGAAGGGCGACGGCGTGAAGCCGACATAGGGCATGCCGAAGTACAGGAAGATGATGATCACCAGCTGCGGCAGGGTGCGGAAGAGGTCGACCCAGGCGACGATCGCGGCATTCACCAGCCGGCTCTCGAAGGTGCGGATCACCGCCAGCGCCAGCCCGGCGGCCAGCCCGAGCGCGATGACCAGCACCGACACCACCACCGTCGTGCCGAAGCCGCGCAGCACCATCGGCAGCGCGTCGGCCATGACCTGGAGGTTGAGGAAGTTCTCGAGCAGGCGGTCCATGTCGTCGTGACTCGCGGCCGCCTACTGGGCGCAGACCGGCGCGGGCGACTTCTCGACGTAGCCCTTGAAGCCCGGGGCGCCATAGCCGTCGTGCACGGTGACCAGCGCCGAGCCCTTCTCGGGCGCCGAGCCATACCACTTCTCGTGCAGGCGGGCCACGGTGCCGTCCTGCTTCAGGCACTTCAGGATGTCGTCGACCCGGTTGCGATAGGCCACGCTCTCCGGGCGGAAGGCATAGCCGAAGTTGCGGCTGCTGCTGAAGTCCTTGTAGGCGACCTTGATGGCCTTGTTGCGGCTGGCCGCGTAGATGGTGGTGGGCACCTCGTTGATGGCGGCGAAGGCGCGGTTGGTCAGGATCGCCTGCACCGTGTCGGGGAAGGTGTCGTAGCGCTGGACCTCGAAGCCGTAGGTGCCGGCGTTGGCGGTCGCCCAGGTGTCCGACAGCGTGCCGCGATTGACGGCGATGGCCTTGCCCTTGAGGTCCTCGAAGGACTTCATGTCGTTGCTGGCCTTGACCAGGAAGCCGTTGCCGGTCGACATGATCGGCTGCGTGAAGATCATCCGCTCGGCGCGCTCGGTGGTGATGTTCAGCGGATTGACGGTGAACTCGATGCGCTTGGCGAACAGCGAGGCGAACAGGGCCGAGAAGTTGACGTCGACGATCTCGACGCCCGGGCGCCGCAGCCGCTTGCCGACCTCGTTGATGAGGTCGACGCCGAAGCCCTCGGGGCCGTTGGCGCCGCGCACGATCCACGGCGCGACGCCGAAGTCGCTGCCCACCACCAGGGGCTTGTCGGCCGGGTGGTCGGCGTCCTGGGCGTGGGCCGGGACGGCGGCGCCGGCGAGGAGGGCCAGCGCGGCGAGGGCGGCGAGCGCCGGCCGGCGCGGGCGGAGGGAAGCGGGGACTGCGTGGGCCATGGGGGGGAAACTCCTGGGAATGCGTGATGGATGGGGAAGGTGGGAGGCGGAGGCGGAGGCGGAGGCGGATGCGGGAGGGCGGGGCGCCTCAGGCGCAGGGGTGGTGCTGGTGCCAGTGGCGCGCGATGTCGGCGCGCCCGCAGATCCAGACGTCGTCGTGGCGCCGCACGTGGTCGAGGAAGCGCTCCAGGCCGGCGGCGCGACCCGGGTGCCCGGCCACGCGCATGTGCAGGCCGACCGACATCATTCGCGGCGCTTCGGCGCCCTCGCGCAGCAGCAGGTCGAAGCTGTCGCGCAGGAACTCGAAGAACTGCTGCGCCGTGGCCAGGCTGCCGCGCATGAACTTGGCGTCGTTGATGGCCAGGCCATAGGGCACCACCAGGTGCGGCCGGGCCTCGGGGGCGCGGCGCAGCCAGTAGGGCAGTTCGTCGTTGTAGGCGTCGGAGTCGTAGAGGAAGCCGCCTTCCTCCTCGATCAGCCCGCGGGTGTTCAGGCTCGGTCCGTAGCGGCAGTACCAGCCCTCCGGGCGCCGGCCGACGCTGCGCTCGATGCTCTCGACGGTGCGCCGGATGCGCTCGCGCTCCTCCTCCCGCGTGAGCGTCTGGTGGCGCTCCCAGCGCCAGCCGTGCGCGCAGATGTCGTAGCCGAGCTCGCGGATGGCGGCGCAGACCGCCGGATTGCGCTCCAGCGCCAGCGCGCAGCCGAACACGGTGGCGGTCATGCCGCGCTCCGACAGCAGCCGCGCGAGACGCCAGAAGCCGACGCGGCTGCCGTACTCGAACATCGACTCGGCGGCCAGGTCGCGGCCCTCGAAGGCGCCGGCGCCGCCCTCGGTCAGGCCGGCCTCGCTGACACCGTCGCCGTCGGGGAAGGAAGGCTCCGAGCCTTCCTCGTAGTTGAGGCAGAAGTTCAGCGCCAGCCGGGCGCCACCGGGCCAGCGCGGGTGCGGCGGCCGGGCGCCGTAGCCGACGAAATCGCGCGGATGCGCGGCGGTGGTGTCGGTCATGCGCCCTCCATCGGCAGCAGGGTGATCGGCCGGGCCAGCGGCACGAAGACGTCGTCGTCCTGGCCGGAGAAGCTCATGCAGACCACGAACCGGGCCGGCGCGTCCAGCGCCGCCAGGCCGTGGTGCCAGACGCCCATCGCATAGGTCACGCCCTGGTCCGGCGCGGCCTCGAAGGCCCGCAGCGTCGAGGGATCGGGCGCGCCATCGGCGGCCGCGCCGCAGACCACCACCAGGTAGGGGCGGCCATTGAGCGGGATGAAGGTCTGGGCCGACAGCGGATGGCGTTCCATGGTCGTCACCGCCAGCGGCAGCGTCACCGCCCGCAGCAATGTCGCCACCCACAGGCGCGGTTCGGCGGCTTCGGGCCGGCGCTCGAAGGCGCCCTGGGCCCGCACGCGGCGCGCTTCGTCGCCCAGCCGGATCACCTCGCCGAAAGGCGCGAAGGCCTCGGCCGTCAGGGGTTGGACGCGCACGGCGGACGGATCGTCCGAGTCGATAGGATTCATCTTAGATACCAGTGGTATCCCACCCGCGTCCGAAACGGTGCGGGTCGGGAGGATCACCTGGCCCTACGCACGATCCATACCAGCCCGGCGCGCGCGGCCGGGTCGCCGCCGTCCTCAGGGCGCGCTGCCGGGGCGCTCCGGCGCCTGGGCCGGGAAGTGCTCCTTCAGGAACTGCAGGAAGGCCTTGACGCGCGGCGCCAGCACCCGGCCGCGCGGATAGAGCACGTGGATGACGTCGGTGTTCGGGTCCTGGAAGTCCCGCAGCAGCGCGACCAGGGCGCCGCTGCGCAGGTCGGCGGCGATGTTGAACTCGGCCAGCCGCACGATACCCAGGCCGACCAGCGCCAGCGTGCGCAGCAGCTCGCCCTGGTTGGCGCCGATGTGGGCCGGGATGTCGATGGTCTTGAGCGCGCCGTCCTCGCGGAAGGTCCAGCGGTTCCAGTGCGTGCGGATGGTGAAGTTCAGGCAGCGGTGGCGCAGCAGGTCGTCGGGCCGCGCCGGCGTGCCGTGCCGCGCCAGGTAAGCCGGCGCGGCCGCGATGACCCAGGGCCTGGGCACCAGCGGCCAGCCGATCAGCGACAGCTCGGTCGGCCGGCCGCTGTGCAGCGCGACGTCGATGCCCTGCTTCATGAAGTCGCCGCGATCGGTGCCGATGATGAATTCCAGCCGCAGCCGGGGATGGCGCTCCAGCAGCGCCGGCAGCAATGGCGCCAGCAGGTACTTGGCGGTGGTCAGCGGCGTGTGGATGTGCAGGGTGCCGGCGATCCCGCGCTCGTCCGACACCGCCAGGTTCTCCGCCTCGTCCATGGCGTCGACCACGCGCTGGCCGGCGGCGCGGTACTGCCGGCCCTCCTGCGTCAGGCGGATGGCGCCGCCGATGCGCTCGAACAGCCGCACGTCCAGGCGCGTCTCCAGCCGCGCGATCAGCTTGCTCACCGCCGAGGGCGACAGGCCGAGCCGGCGGCCGGCGCCCGAGAAGCTGCCCTCGGCCACGACGCCGAGGAACACCTGCAGCTCGCCGAACTTGTCCATGCGGGTTTCCTTCTACCGTGAATCCGCGTCACAGGGGATGTGCGGCCGGAGCCGTTGTGGCGCCGGGGGGCACTGTACAAAATGTCCGCTCACATTGGAGACAAGACAAGCATGACCAAGACCCTCCGGATCGGTTCCGGCGCGGCGTGGTGGGGCGACCGTGTCGAGCCCGCAGCGCTGAACGCCGAGCGCGGCGAACTCGACTATCTCTGCTTCGAGACCATGGCCGAGGCCACCGTCTCGGCGGCGCAGGTGCGCATGCGCCGCGACCCCGGCTTCCCCGGCTACGACACCTACCTCGACGACCGCATGCGCGCCGTGCTGCCCGCCTGCATGCGCAACGGCACGCGCATCGTCTCCAACCAGGGCTGGGTCAACCCGGTGGCGGCGGCGAAGCGCATCGTCGAGCTGCTCCAGGAACTGGGCATCCATGGCGTCAAGGTGGCGGCCGTCGGCGGCAGCCTGATCACCGAGCGCGTGCTCGGGCTGGCCGACACCATCCTGGAGACCGGCGCGCCCACCGCCGGCCTGGCCTCGACCCTGATCTCGGCCGAGGCCTACCAGGGCGCCGAGCCGATCGTCGAGGCGCTGCGATCCGGCGCGCGCATCGTCGTCACCGGCCGGGTGGCCGATCCGTCGATCTTCATGGCGCCGATGATGTTCGAGTTCGGCTGGGATCCGCTGGACCACGCGAAGCTCGGCGCCGGCAATGGCATCGGCCACCTGATGGAGTGCGGCGCCCAGGTGACCGGCGGCTATTTCTCGGACCCCGGCTTCAAGGACGTGCCCGAGCCCTGGAACTTCGGCTTCCCGATCGCCGAGGTCGAGGCCAACGGCGATGTCGTCATCACCAAGGTCGCCGGCACCGGTGGCGCCGTGACGCTGCGCACGGTCAAGGAGCAGATGCTCTACGAGGTGCACGACCCGGCCAACTACATCACGCCCGATGCGGTGGTGGACTTCACCTCCGCCCGGCTGGAGCAGGTCGGCCCCGACCGCGTGCGCGTGACCGGCCTGACCGGCAAGCCGCGCACGCCGACGCTGAAGGTGTCGATCGGCTGCACCGAGGGCTACATCGGCGAGGACATGTTCTTCTATGCCGGCCCGGGCGCCTTGCGCCGCGCGCAGCTGGCGAAGAAGGTGCTGGAGGAGCGCTTCAAGATCGTCAGGCTCGATGCCGAGGACCTGCGCATCGACTTCCTGGGCCTGAACGCCATCCACGGCGATGCCACCCCGGCCGATGCGCCCGAGCCCTACGAGATCGCGGTGCGCGTGGCCGCCCGCACGAGGACGCGCGAGGAGGCGGTGAAGGTCGGCCGCGAGGTCGACGGCATGGCGGTCTCGGGCATCGCCCACACCGGCAAGCGCGTGCCGCACCAGGACCGCTTCCGCGAGGTGATCGGCGTCTGGTCGGCGCTGGTGCCGCGCGAATGCATCACCCCGACCGTCGACTACTTCGAAAGCTGAGGCGCGCCATGAAAGTCCTGCTGCAACACGTCGCCCACGCCCGCTCCGGCGACAAGGGCAACACCTCCAACATCGCCGTCTTCGCCTACGAACCCGAGTTCTATCCGCTGCTCAAGGCGCAGCTCACGGCCGAGCGCTTCAAGGCCTTCTATCGCGGCGCCATCCAGGGCGAGGTGGTGCGCCACGAGGTCGACAACATCGAGGCCCTGAACTTCGTCTGCCAGGGCGCGCTGGGCGGTGGCGTCTCGCGCAGCCTGTGCCTGGACAACTACGGCAAGGCGCTGTCGGCGGCCGTGCTCGGCTTCGAGCTCGAGGTGCCCGAGGCGCTGGCATCGCGGCTGCACGGCCGGCATCTGCTCTGAGCGCGGACCCGCGCGCGAACACCGGAGACCGCACGATGAAACAGATCCCGCATCGATCCGATGCCGGCACCGGCCTGGGCCGGCGCGCCGTGGCCGGTGCCGCGCTGGCGGCGCTGGCCGCACTGGCGCTGGCCCCGGCCGCCCGGGCGCAGCAGGCCTACCCGAACAGGCCGATCCGCCTGGTGGTGCCCTATCCGGCCGGCGGCACCACCGACATCCTGGCGCGGCTGGCCGCGATGCAGCTGGGCGAGCGCCTGGGCCAGTCGGTGGTGGTGGACAACCGCGCCGGGGCCAGTGGCGCCATCGGCGCCTCGGAGGTGGCACGCGCCGCGCCCGACGGCTACACGCTGCTGATGGCCACGGCCAGCTCGCACGGCATCAACTCGGCGCTCTACAGGAAGCTGCCCTACGACGCGGTGAAGGATTTCGCGCCGGTGACCCTGCTGGCCAGCACGCCCAACATCATCGTCGTCAATCCGGCGGTGCCGGCGAGGAACCTGCGCGAGCTGATCGCGCTGGCCAAGGCGCAGCCGGGCAAGCTGAACTTCGGCTCGACCAGCCTGGGCGGCTCGCCGCACATGAGCGCCGAGCTGCTGAAGATGCAGGCCGGCATCGACATCGTGCACGTGCCCTACAAGGGCGCCGCGCCGATGCTCGCGGACCTGCTGGGCGGCCAGGTGCAGATCGGCTTCGACAACCTGCCCTCGACCATCAACTTCGTCAACACCGGCAAGGTGCGCGCCATCGCGGTGACCACGCCGCAGCGCTGGCCGGGCGCGCCGGACATCCCCACCGTGGCCGAGAGCGGCGTGCCCGGCTACGAGGTCTCGGGCTGGTTCGGCCTGCTGGCGCCGGCCGGCACGCCGCAGGCGATCCGCGACACATTGCAGCAGGCGCTGGCCGCGGCGGTCAGGCAGCCCGATGTCGCCCAGCGCATGCTGGAACTCGGCGCCCAGCCGATCGCCAGCACGCCCGAGGACTTCGGCCGGCGCATCCCGCTCGAGGTGCGCAAGTGGCAGGACGTGGTCAAGGCCACCGGCCTGAGCCTGGAATGAGAAAAGGCCCGTCGATTCCTCGTGGGAGTCGACGGGCCGGGGGGCGGGAGGAAGCGTGCAGTCCGCCCCGATGCGGGTTGATGGCGCCACTCGCATGAAGCAGCGTGTGTCTTGGGGTTTCACCAGGTTTCTCACCTGAACAGCCGGCGCTAACCCGGTCCTGGCGCCATCAGGGATGGGAATCCAGGCTCCTGGATTCCCAACCCCGAGGGCCCTCCTCGACCGGTTCCCCGACAAACTAATCAGAAGGTTTGCCTCCGGCCGTAGGACGCGCGCCTGTTCGTGGCGCCACGCCCATCAGGCTCCGGCGGATGGCCAGGCAACCGGCCATCCAGGCCGAGGAGGGATCGGCATAGGGGGTGCTGACGGTGCGCGGCACGTAGCACAGGGATTCGTCCGCGGCGGAGCTCGTCTCGTCCAGCCAGATCCAGTGGAATTCCCCCGGCTCCAGTTCCTTGACGGTCAGGGCCGTGACGGTGGCGGCGTTCATGGCGGGGGCCTTCCTTCGGCGCGGTGGTCGATGCCGGCTCAGTTGATGTTGGCCAGCGCCGCGTGGAAGGGCTTGCCCGGGACCTTGAAGGTGCCACCGTACTCGTAGGGCGCGCCGTTGAGCATCTGGCAGCCGCCCTTGGCCGGGGCGCAGGCCTTGGAGCTGTCGTAGGTGTGCCAGATGATCGGGCCGTAGAGGAAGCTGTGGATGCCCTTGCCGGCGTAGTCGGCGATGCTCACCATGTAGCTCTCGGTGCCGTGGTTCTCGCCGTCCTCGGTGGCGATGGGGTCGATCACG
>Ga0308164_10004886_pt1 | contig 11087 bp, 7 predicted proteins | sample PhyTR2_FD_201031 | JGI IMG/M metagenome (GOLD analysis project Ga0308164, IMG submission 201031) | Phyllosphere microbial communities from UC Gill Tract Community Farm, Albany, California, United States - DLSLT.R2 | ecosystem: Host-associated > Plants > Phyllosphere > Unclassified | place: USA... | reverse complement strand
TACTTCTTCCTGACCTGGTTCCCGGTGTACCTGGTTCAAGAACGCGGCATGACCATTCTCAAGGCGGGTTTCATCGCTTCGCTGCCGGCCATCTGCGGGTTCATCGGCGGCGTGCTGGGCGGGATAATCTCCGATTACCTGCTGCGCAAGGGCCACTCGCTGACCTTCGCACGCAAGGCACCGATCATTGGTGGCTTGCTGCTGTCGACCTCGATCGTGACCTGCAACTACGTCGACATCGAATGGGTCGTGGTGGGCTTCATGGCTCTGGCCTTCTTCGGCAAGGGCGTGGGCGCACTGGGCTGGGCGGTCATGTCCGACGCATCGCCGAAACAAATCGCCGGTTTGAGCGGCGGTTTGTTCAACATGTTCGGTAACATCGCCTCCATCACCACCCCGATCGTCATCGGCTACATCATCAGCACCACCGGTTCGTTCAAATGGGCGCTGGTGTTCGTCGGCGCCAACGCGCTGGTGGCGGTGATCAGCTACATCTTCATCGTCGGTGAAATCAAACGTGTAGAACTCAAGGAAACCCCAAAGAAGGGTGCCTTGCCGGCCAGTGAAGCCGAGCTTTCTCAAGCGAAACTCTGAGGAAAAACCGTGATGAACTTGATCCAGCATGCCGACTCGCCGCGTTACATTCGCCTGCATGCGCTTGATAACGTCGTCGTCGTGGTCAATGACCAGGGCGTTCCCGCGGGGACTGAATTCGATAACGGTCTGGTGACCGTCGACAACGTGCCGCAGAGCCACAAGGTGAACACCGTGGACATCGCCGAAGGGGAGCCGATCATTCGTTACGGCCACACCATCGGCTATGCGCTGCAGCCGATCCCGAAGGGCAGTTGGGTCAAGGAAGATCAGCTGCGCATGCCGTCAGCGCCGGAGCTGGACAGCCTGCCGATGTCTGATGCTGTGCCGGTCAGGGGTGAGCCGCTGGAAGGCTTCACCTTCGAGGGTTACCGCAACGCCGACGGCACCGTCGGCACGCGCAACATCCTGGGCATTACCACGACCGTACAGTGCGTCACCGGGGTTCTGGATTTCGCCGTCAAGCGTATCCGCGAAGAGCTGCTGCCCAAATACCCGAACGTCGATGACGTGGTGGCGCTGACCCACAGCTACGGCTGTGGCGTCGCCATCACTGCCAAGGACGCGTACATCCCGATCCGCACCGTGCGTAATCTGGCGCGCAACCCGAACCTGGGTGGCGAGGCGCTGGTGATCAGCCTGGGCTGCGAGAAGTTGCAGGCCGATCAGGTCATGCACAGCGACGACGCCTCGGTCGATCTGAGCGAACCCTGGCTGTATCGCTTGCAGGATTCCAAGCACGGCTTCAACGAAATGATCGAGCAGATCATGGAATTGGCCGAGACGCGCCTGAAGAAGCTCGACCAGCGCCGTCGCGAAACCGTGCCGGCGTCGGAATTGATTCTGGGCATGCAGTGCGGAGGCAGCGATGCGTTTTCCGGCATCACCGCCAACCCCGCATTGGGTTATGCCTCGGACTTGCTGCTGCGCGCGGGCGCGACCGTAATGTTCTCGGAAGTAACCGAGGTGCGTGACGCCATCTACCTGCTGACTTCACGTGCCGAAAACATGGAAGTGGCTGAGGGCCTGGTTCGCGAAATGGACTGGTACGACCGTTACCTGGCCAAGGGCGAGGCGGACCGCAGCGCCAACACCACGCCGGGTAACAAGAAGGGCGGGTTGTCGAACATCGTCGAGAAGTCGCTGGGGTCGATCGTCAAGTCCGGCAGCAGCGCGATCAACGGGGTGCTTGGCCCTGGCGAACGGGTGACCCGCAAAGGCCTGATCTTCTGCGCAACGCCGGCGAGCGATTTTGTCTGCGGGACGTTGCAGCTGGCGGCCGGGATGAACCTGCACGTGTTCACCACCGGGCGCGGTACGCCGTATGGTCTGGCGATGTCACCGGTGGTGAAAGTGTCGACCCGCACCGAGCTGGCCCAGCGCTGGCCCGACCTGATCGACATCGATGCCGGGCGCATTGCGACCGGGCGCGCGAGCATCGAGGACCTGGGTTGGGAGCTGTTCCACTTCTATCTGGACGTGGCCAGCGGGAAGAAAAAGACCTGGACCGAGCACTACCGTCTGCACAACGACATCACCCTGTTCAACCCGGCGCCGATTACCTAAGCAATCCGCGCGACAACGCCGTGGGAGCCGGTGTGCTGGCGAACGCATAGGGTCAGACGACACTTTCGTTGCTGACCCACGGCCTTCGCCAGCAAGCCGGCTCCTACGGATCTTCATACAACTCAGACGCCAGGTTTGATGCCGACCCACTGTAGGAGCGCGCTTGCCCGCGAATGCGCAGGCTCAGGCAACACTGCCATCGCTGACCCACCGGCTCGCTGGCGAACGCGTCAAACCATACAACGCAAGTATTGTTGACCAACCCATTCGCGAGCAAGCGGCTCCCACAGTGTGTGAGCCTTGGCGCATCAGCGGCTCGTCACCAACTCTCCCTTCTCCTCACCCGCCTCAGGCTCCGGCTCCGGAAACGCCTCGGTGTGATCAAACTCCACGCCTTCGCCCATTGCCTTGTACTTCTTGCGAAGCGCGTGCAATTCCCGCTGGTTAAGGTTATCGAGGCTCAGCACGGCGTTCTGCGCGTCTTTAGTCACGCGCAGCAGTTCGTCGATCTTGATATGCATCTGATCGGTGTCGCGGTTCTGGGTGTTCTGAATCAGAAAAACCATCAAAAAGGTGATGATGGTCGTGGACGTGTTGATGATCAGCTGCCAGGTGTCGTTGTAATGGAATAACGGCCCGGTCACAGCCCACACAAAGATCAGCGCAATCGCCACGAGGAAGGTTCGTGGGCTGCCGGACCACTGCGACAAGGCCTGCGCGAACTTCGAGAATTTCATTGACGGGTTTCCTTCGTTGACCAAGAGAGATACCCAAGGGACCACGCTAAGTCTTTGATATTTCTTCTTACAACATGAAATTGGCGACAGGTTTCAGTCCCAGCCGAACACATCCCGCGCGTTGCTGGTGCTCGCCGCTGCCAGCGTGTCGGCAGGTATGTTCATGAGTTCGGCGATGGCCGCGCAGATATCCGGAAGATGCTCGGGGCTGTTGCGCATGCCTGGAAACATCGCTGGCGCCATGTCCGGTGCATCGGTTTCCAGCACCACGCTCTCCAGCGGCAGGTCGGCGATCACCCGATGCATGCGCAAAGCCTGCGGCCACGTCGCTGCACCCCCCAGCCCCAGCTTGTAACCCAGCTTGATGTACTCGCGCGCTTCCTCGCGGCTGCCGGCGAAGGCGTGAACGATGCCACAGCGCTTGAGCCTGAAACGCTTGAGCGCAGCGATGGTGTCGGCGTGGCTGCGGCGCACGTGGAGCAGGACCGGGAGGTTGAAGTCGGCGGCCATTTGCAGTTGTTGGTCGAGCAAGGTCTGTTGTTGCGGGCGGTCGAGGGATTCGATGTAGTAATCCAGGCCGATCTCGCCCACGGCGCACAACTTGGGATGCCCGGCCAGCCGCGTCAGCCAGTCGCGCAATTGCTGCACATGCTCGGGCTGATGCTCTTCAAGGAAGACCGGGTGCAAGCCCAGCGCGGCATACACCGAAGGCTCGCTGAGCGCCAGATCCCACACTCGCTGCAGATTGCGCTGATAGACGCCCAACACCACGATGCGCTCGACACCCAGCTGCATGCTGTTGGCGAGGACTGCATCACGATCGGCGTCGAAATCGTCGAAATCCAGGTGCGTGTGGGTGTCGATCAGTCGCACGTTGCTTACGCCTCGTGAATCCGCTGCTTGAATGTCCGCACGATGGCATGCACGCCCGGCTCGTACTGATCCTGCTCGATGGCCGACAACGCCAGCGCGAGCGCCTTTTCGGCAATCAGATGATGCTGCTGAGCCATGGCATTGACCGGCAACGGCAGGAAATCCAGCAGCTGAGTGTCACCGAACGTGCCCAGGTGGAGTTGGTCCGGGTTCAGGCGGCGCTGGTGCAGCAAGTCGAAGACCCCTTGCAGCAGGACGTAGGAGGTCGTGATCAGTGCATCGGGGAAATAACCCAGGCGATCGAGCATAACGCTGGCCAGTTGCAGGCCGCAGTCACGGCTGAACGCGTCGCCGTGTTCGATGATCACCGAGCCTTCGAAACCTTCCAGCGCGTCTTCAAAGCCCTTTGCCCGAGCCTTACTGACGCTCAGCTCCGGCTGCGCGCCGAGCAGGGCGATATGTCGAGGTTTTATCTCCAGCAGGCTGCGGGTCAGTTGCTGGCTGGCGTCGTGGTCATCGCTGACCACCGAACAGAAGTGCGCCGGGTCCATTTCGCGGTCGATGGCGATGACCGGAACCCCTTGCTGCTGCAGCGCACGGTAGCTGTCATCGCTGGCCGGCAGGCAACTGGCGACGAACAGCGCATCGCAGCGTCGCGCACGAAAAAGCTGCAACAGCTGCAACTCGCTGATGGGATCGTCGTCTGAACTGGCGATCAGCAATTGGTAACCGCGCGCGCGGGCGCCCTGTTCCAATTGCTTGGCGATGCGCGCGTAACTGGGGTTTTCCAGGTCGGGCAGGATGAAGCCCAGTGTTCGGGTATGCCGGCTGCGCAGCCCGGCAGCCTGCGGGTTGGGCCTGAAGCCATGGGCGTCGACCACCGCCCGCACGCGCTCGACCGTTGCACTGCTGATGCGTTGCTGTTCGGCCTTTCCGTTGATCACGTAGCTGGCCGTGGTCACAGAAACACCGGCCAGACGCGCAATATCACTGAGTTTCAAGCCGGGCATCCTTTCGTGATGAGAAGCAAAAGTGGGAGCTGAACTACCGTGGCAGGGATTTTCACCGATTAACAGCCATCATGACAGCAGACCGTCGCCTCGTAGGAAGCTTGTGACCCGCACGGGATGTTTCCTACACGATTCGACCGGATGAGCTTCAAACCGCCGGAATTATCAAGTAACGTGCGCGGCACTTCAGATTAAACGATTCAGCAGGCCTGTTTATGGCACTTTTTGCCCAATCGGACCTCTGAATGCCGCATTCAATATTCGCAAACCGTCAGTCATCGGTGTGTACGACCGGTCCTACAACAAGAATCTGGCGCGACCCCGCGCAGCACAGGAGAACGCAATGCTCGAGCTGACCATAGAGCAAATTTCCATGGACCAGTCGGCGGTGGACAAGCCCGCCGCGTTGCAACTGCTGGCTGACTTGCTCGTTGCCGATGGCTTGGTGGCTGCCGGCTACCTTGCAGGCTTGCAAGCGCGTGAGCAACAGGGCTCGACCTTTTTGGGGCAGGGCATTGCCATTCCCCACGGCACGCCAGAGACCCGCGACCAGGTGTTCGCCACCGGCGTGCGCCTGATGCAATTCCCCGAAGGGGTGGACTGGGGCGACGGGCAAATGGTCTATCTGGCCATCGGCATCGCCGCCAAGTCCGACGAACACCTTCGCTTGCTTCAGTTGCTGACCCGTGCTCTCGGCGAGAACGACCTGGGCGAAGCGTTGCGTCAGGCCAAGGATCCCGAGTCGCTGCTCAAACTGCTGCAAGGCGCGCCCCAGGAACTGGCCCTCGATGCGCAAATGATCAGCCTGGGCGTCATGGTCGATGATTTCGAAGAACTGGTCTGGCGCGGCGCCCGTCTGCTGCGCAAGGCGGAGTGCGTGAACAACGGTTTCGCAGCGGTGCTGCAGCAGGTCGAGCCGCTGCCGTTGGGCGAAGGCCTCTGGTGGCTGCACAGCGAACAGATGGTCAACAAACCCGGCCTGGCGTTCGTCACCCCGGACAAACCCATGCGTCATCTGGGCCAGTCGCTGACCGGCCTGTTCTGCCTCGCCAGTCTGGGCGAGTCCCACCAAGCGTTGCTCGAGCGTCTGTGTGCGTTGTTGATCGAAGGTCGCGGCCACGTCCTGGGTGAGGCGACCAGCAGCCGCGCCGTGCTTCAGGCATTGGGCGGCGAAGTACCGCCGGACTGGCCGAGCGAGCGAGTGACCCTGGCCAATGCCCACGGCCTGCATGCGCGTCCGGCGAAAATCCTGGCGCAGTTGGCGAAGGGTTTTGAGGGCGACATCCGCGTGCGCATCGTCGATGGCACCGAGAATCCGGTGTCGGCCAAGAGCTTGAGCAAGCTGCTGAGCCTCGGCGTGCAGCGCGGTCAGTCCCTTGAGTTCATTGCCGAGCCGACGATTGCTGCCGACGCGTTGCCTGCATTGATCGCCGCGGTCCTCGAAGGCCTGGGCGAAGAAATTCAACCGTTGCCGACCCACACCGAAGCCGCAGCCGCACCGGCAGTTGTGGAGAAAACCCTCAGCGCGCCGGCCCCAGGCGCACAGATTCAGGCCGTTCCTGCAGCGCCCGGCATCGCCTTCGGCCCGGCCCACGTGCATGTTCTGCCTGTGTTCGATTACCCGGCCCAGGGCGAATCGCAAAGCGTCGAACACGAACGTCTGCACAGCGCGCTGGCGCAGGTGCGCATCGACATCGAGCAATTGATCCAGCGCAGCACGGCGAAGGCCATTCGCGAGATTTTCGTCACCCACCAGGAAATGCTCGCCGACCCCGAACTGGTCGACGAAGTGGCGCAGCGCTTGAAACAAGGCGAAAGCGCCGCTGCGGCATGGATGAACGTCATCGAGGCCGCCGCCCGTCAACAGGAACAGCTCAAAGATGCGCTGCTGGCCGAACGTGCCGCTGACCTGCGGGATGTAGGTCGCCGCGTATTGGCGCAGATCCTTGGCGTCGAGGACCTGGTCGAGCCGGAAGAACCTTACATTCTGGTGATGGACGAAGTCGGTCCGTCCGACGTCGCCCGTCTGGACCCTGCCCGTGTCGCAGGTATTCTCACCGCGCGCGGCGGCGCAACGGCCCACAGCGCAATCGTTGCCCGGGCGTTGGGCATTCCCGCGCTGGTCGGTGCGGGCGATGCTGTGTTGCTGATCAAATCCGGCACGCAGCTGTTGATCGACGGCCAGCGCGGGCGTCTTGACGTCGCGCCGGACGAAGCGACCCTGCAGCGCGCCTTGCGAGACCGCGACACCCGCGAGCAACGCCTCAAGGCTGCCGCCGCCCTGCGCATGGAGCCGGCGATCACCCAGGACGGCCATGCCGTTGAGGTCTTCGCCAACATCGGTGACAGCGCCGGTACGCCGGCAGCAGTGGAGCAGGGCGCCGAAGGGATTGGCCTGCTGCGCACCGAATTGCTGTTCATGGCCCACAGTTCCGCGCCGGATGAAGCGACCCAGGAAGCGGAATACCGCCGCGTGCTCACTGATCTCGACGGCCGCCCCCTGGTGGTTCGCACCCTGGACGTCGGCGGCGACAAACCGCTGCCGTACTGGCCCATCGACAAAGAAGAAAACCCGTTTCTCGGCGTGCGCGGCATTCGCCTGACCTTGCAGCGCCCGGACATCATGGAAAGCCAGCTGCGCGCGTTGCTGCGTGCGGCGGACAATCGCCCGCTGCGCATCATGTTCCCGATGGTGGGCACCGTTGAAGAATGGCGTCAGGCCCGGGACATGACCGAGCGTCTGCGTCTGGAGATCCCCGTTGCCGACCTGCAATTGGGCATCATGATCGAAGTGCCGTCGGCGGCGTTGCTGGCGCCGGTGCTGGCCAAGGAAGTGGACTTCTTCAGTGTCGGCACTAACGACCTGACCCAGTACACGATGGCCATTGATCGCGGTCACCCGACCCTGTCCGCTCAGGCTGATGGTCTGCACCCGGCGGTGTTGCAACTGATCGACATCACCGTGCGCGCCGCCCATGCCCATGGCAAATGGGTGGGCGTCTGCGGCGAATTGGCCGCCGATCCGCTGGCGGTGCCGGTGTTGGTCGGTCTGGGTGTGGATGAATTGAGCGTCTCGGCGCGGAGCATCGGCGAAGTCAAAGCCTGCGTCCGTGAATTGAATCTGATCGAAGCCCGGAAACTTGCGCAGGCGGCCCTGGCCGTTGGCAGCGCGGCGGACGTGCGTGCCCTCGTGGAGGGGCTGTAATGGCGAAAATTCTGACATTGACCATGAACCCGGCGCTGGACTTGACCGTGCAGTTGGGCCCCTTGCAGATCGGCCAGGTCAACCGCAGCGACGCCATGCTCAGCCACGCGGCGGGCAAGGGGATAAATGTCGCGCAGGTGCTGGCTGATCTGGGGCACGAGCTGACCGTCGCGGGCTTCCTCGGCGTCGATAACCAGCAGCCGTTCGAAACCCTGTTCGCCAAGCGCGGCTTTGTCGACGAATTCGTGCGGGTGCCGGGCGAGACGCGCAGCAACATCAAGCTGGCGGAAAGCAGCGGGCGCATTACCGACCTCAACGGCCCGGGCCCGGAAGTCAGCCCGCAGGCGCAACAAGCGCTGGCCGCTCGGGTCGAGCAGATCGCGTCGGGTTTTGATGCGGTAGTCGTGGCCGGCAGTCTGCCCCGTGGCGTCAGCCCCCAGTGGCTGAAAACCCTGTTGCTGCGCCTCAACGAGATGGGCCTGAAAGTGGCCCTGGACACCAGCGGCGAAGCCTTGCGCGCCGGACTGGAAGCGTCGCCGTGGATGATCAAGCCCAACACCGAAGAACTGGCCGACGCCCTTGACGCGCCGATCATTTCCATCGCCGCGCAAGGGGAAGCGGCGGCGGACCTGCGCCAGCGTGGCATCGAGCATGTGGTGATTTCCCAGGGCTCGGAAGGCGTTCACTGGTTCAGTTCCAACGTGGCGTTGCAGGCGTTGCCGCCCAAGGTCACCGTCGCCAGCACCGTGGGTGCGGGGGACTCGCTGCTGGCCGGGATGGTTCACGGCTTGCTGTCTGGGCACAAACCCGAGCAAACCTTGCGGACTGCCACGGCCATTGCGGCCATGGCCGTTACTCAGATCGGCTTCGGCATCAATGATCCGGCGCAATTGAAACGTCTCGAAAGCGGCGTCAACGTCCGCGTCCTGACGGCATAACAAGAGAGGAAGTGTGATGAAGTTAGCCATCGTTACGGCCTGTCCGAACGGCAAAATCAGCAGCGTCCTCAGTGCCCGTCTGCTGGATGCGGCGGCCCAACGCCAGGGTTGGAGCACCAGCGTCGAGATCCACGATCCGCGCCATCCGGAGAAGCAACTGTCGCCGGGCGACATTGAAGCGGCGGACTGGGTGCTGGTGGTCAACACCGGCACGCTGGACCTGGCGCGTTTCTCCGGCAAGCGCCTGTATCAGGCCACGCCCGCGCAAGCGTTGCAGGACGCCGATGGCTTTCTGCGTTCAGCAGCGGCGCTGGCGACCGAGCACACCGCGACTTCCGCCCCGTCTGCTACGTCTAGCGCGCAGCCGCGTCTGGTGGCGGTGACGGCGTGCCCGACCGGCGTCGCCCACACCTTTATGGCCGCCGAGGCGATTCAGCAGGCGGCGAAAAAGCTCGGCTACGACCTGCAGGTGGAAACTCAGGGCTCGGTCGGTGCACGCAATCCGCTCAGCGCCCAGGCCATTGCCGACGCCGACGTGGTGCTGCTGGCGTGTGATATCGAAGTCGCTACCGAGCGTTTCGCCGGCAAGCGTATCTATCGCTGCGGCACCGGTATTGCGCTCAAGCAAGCTGAAGCGACGCTGAAAAAGGCGCTGGCGGAAGCTGAGGTCGAGTCCACCGCTTCGGCATCCAAAGCGTCCTCCAAAAAGGAAAAGACCGGCGTCTACAAACACCTGCTCACCGGCGTGTCGTTCATGTTGCCGATGGTGGTGGCCGGCGGTTTGCTGATTGCGCTGTCGTTCGTGTTCGGCATTCACGCGGCCGAGGAACCGGGGACATTGGCGGCTGCGCTGAAACAGATCGGCGCGGGCGCGGCGTTCCAGTTGATGGTGCCGTTGCTGGCCGGGTACATCGCTTATTCCATCGCGGACCGTCCGGGCCTTGCGCCAGGTATGATCGGCGGGCTGCTGGCGAGCACCCTGGGCGCCGGCTTCATTGGCGGGATCATCGCGGGATTCTTGGCGGGCTACAGCGCCTGGGCGGTCAATCGTTATGCGAAGCTGCCGGCCAGTGTCGAAGCCTTGAAGCCGATTCTGATCATTCCGCTGCTGGCGAGCCTGTTCACCGGGCTGGTCATGATTTACGTGGTGGGCAAGCCGGTCGCCGGCATGCTCGAAGGGTTGACCCACTTCCTCGACACCATGGGCACGGCCAACGCGGTGCTGCTCGGCGTGCTGCTGGGCGCGATGATGTGCGTGGATCTGGGTGGGCCGATCAACAAGGCGTCCTATGCGTTCTCCGTGGGCTTGCTGGCCTCCAGCAGCGGCGCGCCGATGGCCGCGACGATGGCTGCCGGCATGGTGCCGCCGATTGGTATGGGTATCGCGGCGTTGATCGCCCGACGCAAGTTTGCCCAGAGCGAACGTGAGGCGGGCAAAGCGGCCTTCGTACTGGGGCTGTGCTTCATCTCCGAGGGCGCGATTCCGTTTGCGGCGAAAGACCCGCTTCGGGTGATCCCGGCGAGCATCGTCGGTGGCGCGCTGACCGGTGCGCTGTCGATGTTCTTCGGCTGCAAACTCATGGCGCCCCACGGTGGGTTGTTCGTGCTGCTGATCCCGAATGCGATTAACCATGCGCTGCTGTACCTGCTGGCGATCGTGGCAGGCAGCGTCGTGACCGGCGTGCTGTACGCGCTGCTGAAACGGCCTGAAACGGCAGAGCTGGACGCGGTGCCGGCTGGCGCATAACCGCGGGCATTTTAATGTAGGACCGGCTTTAGCCGGGAAGAGGTCGGTGTGTTCGCCATCAGATTTTTGGTGTGAGTGCCGACGCATTCCCGGCTAAAGCCGGTCCCACAAGTTCGGGTCCGGCCGGCGGAGAGGTGTTGGATGTTTGTGCCTCTTCGCGAGCAAGCTCACTCCTACAGGGGGCTAAGTGCGCCCCGGAATTCCGCGGCCGAACACGATCAATTGTAGGAGCGCGCTTGCCCGCGAATGCGATATGCCTGGCGCTGAAGATGTGTCGGATGTACCAACCTCTTCGCGAGCAAGCTCATTCCTACAGGAGGCTAAGTGCGCCTCGGAATTCTGCTGCCGAACACGATCAATTGTAGGAGCGCGCTTGCCCGCGAATGCGATATCCCAGGCGCTGAAGATGTGTCGGAT